>Ga0315331_10000184_pt1 | contig 39517 bp, 42 predicted proteins | sample M160m34915metaG_FD_203456 | JGI IMG/M metagenome (GOLD analysis project Ga0315331, IMG submission 203456) | Ammonia-oxidizing marine archaeal communities from Monterey Bay, California, United States - M1 60m 34915 | ecosystem: Environmental > Aquatic > Marine > Intertidal zone | place: USA...
GAGCCTGGGATGGTGACCGCCTCACCATCACGAGGCCAACCAAAAATCCAGCAGCTGATATCACGGCCAAAATTCGGTAGCTGTTGCGCCAGCCCTCTGTCTCAATGATTGCCTTCGCAAACGGAACCAATAGCAGCGTTCCGAAGCCCGAACCCGTGGCTGCCACTCCTTGAGCCAAGGCTCTGTACTTCACAAAGAAAGTCGCGACCGTTGAAAACAGTGGGGAGCAGAAAATTCCTCCACCAAATCCGCATCCGATTCCGTAGACGATGTAGCCCTGCCATATTGCGGTGACAAATGAGGTCGCTACGAGACCCCCGCAGAAAAGGGCGCCACCAATCAATAGAAGTGGTCGCGGACCGTAACGGTCAGCCCATCGACCCGAGATTGCTCCAGTACCGAAAAACAGAAACATGGATAGACCAAAAACAATCGAGGTCGGGCCGAGTTTCGTATCAAACTCTTGGCCCATCGAACTAACGAATGCGCCGAAGGTGTACAGAACCCCAAAGGCGACTCCGTTCGCGATAGACGCACCAACAGCCACACCCCACGCCCGTGGCGTATCAAAGTGGTCTGTCGCTTCAGTCATGTTGTGGCCATCGTATGACAGTCATTGAGTTTCGTCGCTTCAAATGAACTCGGAGCGACCTCAGAAGCACGGTGGTAGCACTCAATGCTCTCATCTAACGTGTGGCTACTGCTGACTTAGATGTGTTGTGAGGAACTCCAATGGAAGAAACTCAGGGGCTATTGAAAATTAATCCGGTGGGCTCTTTGGGGCCAGGTGACCGTCTGTTGGTGCTGCTCCACGGATTCGGTGCAGATGAAAACGACTTGGCGCCACTCGTGCAACATATTGATCCAGATGGGCGCTTCACCTCGGTCTGTTTTCGAGCCCCAATCGATCTAGAGCCCTTCGGGGCAGCCTGGTATGAGAGAGATGAAGGAGGGGAAGTTGATGCTCATACTTTTAGATCCTCAGTACAGGCAATTAATCGAACAATCGATGCAGTGTGTGAGGCAGGAGGTTTCCACCGATCGGAATCAGTCATAATCGGTTTCTCTCAGGGATGCGCTATGACCCTTGCCGTTGGACTTGGAGAAGGAACCGCCACTGCACCGTCCGCTATAGCTTGTCTTTCAGGAATGCTGCAAGACATACCTGACTTTGAGTACAACCTGTCATCAGTTCCCAACATCTTGATTCAACACGGCTCGCTTGACCCGATGGTCGACATTGAACGCGGCCGTCGTATTCGTGATGTATTGAACGAAGCGGGACAGGAACCTCACTACGCCGAATATCCAATGGGTCACGAAATTTCAAATGCTTCGTTGTTTGACCTCAGGGACTGGCTGTCAACAACGTGAATTAGAAGGCCTTCAGGTCAAAGACGTTCGGCCGTCGACTTTCGGGTAAATCTGTTCGCTGTTCTGAATCGATCACCACTTCATCGAACATCTGGCGTTGGTGGACAGCTTCGGGTCTAACACGCAAGAACAGTGTCATCAGGAGCGCTCCGGTAAGAACGGCAATACAGATTGCCTGAGAAGCCCCAAACACCTCGGCAATCTCTCCAACCGCCAACATGCCCAGCGGCAAAACCCCAATGGCGCTGCTTAGTAACCCCAAAGCCCTGCCACGGCGTTCCTCAGATACGGAATCCATGACCAAGATGGATTGGGTCGACCCGAAGAAGCCCATGCCAACAGAGGCAAACACCAGGAACATCGCAGATGCGGCGTACCACGGCGATAGGGCGAAGCCGACCATAAACGCGAATGCTACGTAGGAACCGGTTACGTATAGAAAACCGCGTCGCACAGGGTGGTATCGAGCTATTCCTATGGAACCCATAAACATTCCGATGCCCAGCATTGCCGCAAGGAGGCCTAGCAATGCGGGGCCGACGTTAAATTTTCCTCCCACTACCTGCAAAAGAGGGCTAGCGGAAAAGAAGAAGAAGTTGACGAAAGCCGTAACACCCAGAATTGATATGAGATTTTTTTCGGTGCGGAGCATTTTGATGCCCTCTATCAAGGCCGTAAACCCTGCTGTGCCAGCTTGCCTGCGCGCGGTAACTGAAGGCACTGACATAAACGTCGTCAATGAAATGACCTGCAATGCCCCCATAACTATCAAGGCCCAGCCGACACCTACACCTTGAATGAGAGAACCCCCAGCTAACGCTCCGAAAGCTAAGGCCGTCGCTGTGCCACTCGATTCGAGGGCCAGCGCGTTGTCTATTTTCTCTGGGCCTACAAGGTCATAAACGATGACACGTCGCCCCACCATGTCGAAGACCCAACCGACACCAGTTACAAAAAGCACTGGGTAAATCATCCAAAGCTGGAGCCTGCCAGTAATTTCGATCCACCCAAGAATCGCGAGACCTGGAATGGTCACAAAGAACTGCCCTATTACGATCCGACGGCGATCGAATCGGTCTGATATCCATCCCCCGACGACACCACCGAATAACAGCGGAGACCACAGAGCTACTCCCGCTAGTTGAACCATCCGGGCAGATCCGGTCAAATCATTGGCTATGAACGGGCCAATGAAGGAGACACCCCAGCGCGAAAGATTCCACGTCCAACCGGACGCAAAAAGCAGCGGAAAGTGACGAACTTTGAGGGCGTCGAAGGTAGTAGTCACCTAGCGATGCATACCACCATCAACAGTGAATTCTTGACCAGAGCAGTAACTCGAATCATCCGAGGCTAAGAACAGCGCCACCGCAGCAACTTCCGTAGCTTCAGCTTCTCGCCCTAGTGGTATTGATCTAACCATTCTGTCTTTATCGAACTCAGAGGTCATGTCTGTGTTGATCAGCCCCGGATGGATCGAGTTGACCCGCACATTATGTCGACCAAGTTCAAGCGCAGCGATTTTGCTCATCCCACGTACTGCCCATTTAGTAGCGCCATACGCCATTGACGCGAAGGTCGCTTCTAATCCAGCTACTGAGCTGATGTTCACAATCGAACCCGCGCCTTGTTCGATCATTTGCGGGGCGACGGCTCTCATCCCATAAAAAACGCCAGTCTGATTGATGGCGACTGTTTGATCCCAAATGTCGTCACTAGTGTTAACCAGCCTCGCTCCCCTAAGGATTCCGGCGTTGTTGACTAAAACGTCAATGCGACCGTGGCGGGAGATCACATCTGAAACAACCGCTTCCCAAGCTCCGGCTGATGAAACATCATGAGGCAGAAAATCGACGCCCAATGTCCCGGCTGTTTTGCCACCTTCGTCTTCGAGAACGTCTGTTATAACGACCTCCGCGCCTTCGTCCCGAAACATTTCTGCTTCAGCTGCGCCTTGGCCTCTTGCTCCGCCTGTGATTATCGCTACTTTGCCGTCTAAGCGTCCCATTACACCTCTAATCAGAATTCTTCTCAGGCAACATTAGCGACGAGTTGGGTTAAGAATCTCTTTCGTTTCTAGGTCAGGCGTCTTTCGGATCTCTAGGGTGGAGGTTGTGAATCTCGAAACTGTTATAGATGGTCTCCACTCGGTGGGCCCATCTTGGGAGAAAAGATCTGCTTTAGCTGACGAGCAAGGCTGCATTGATGCCGAGAATGCATCTGACATCAGAGAGATCAGCGCTGCCCGTCTTCTGCAGCCAAATGATTTCGGGGGTGCGCAGGCATCAATTGAAGATCACATGAGAGCTGTTGCTGTAGCGGGTGAATATTGCATGGCAACTTCGTGGTGTCTGGCTGTTTGGAGCGCTCATGGCTGGATGTTGGCGCAAATGCCAACAGAAGGACGACATGAGATTTGGTCTGATCCCACCAATCTCGTTAGTGCTTCCATAGTGCCAAAAAACGAGTTTCGCCAAGAGGGAAGCGATGTGATCGTGTCAGGCCGTTTCGGCTTTGGTTCCGGTTGCGACCACGCTCCTTGGTTAAGCGTCGGAGGGTTTTTGCCAGGCGACCAGCCGGCACCTGTTATTTGTGCTTTACCGGCGGAAGATGTGATCATCGATCACAATTCCTGGAACGTCGTCGGGTTACGCGGTACTGGAAGTAAAGACCTTGTCATAGCCGATGAGGTCGCAGTACCTGCTCATCGCGTATTACATGTCAGTGAAACTATGGCTCGTAAGGCACCTGGCCAACTGCACTACGGAGGCCCTCTTTACACCTGTCCATGGCGAACTACAGCAATACTGGTACTAGCGGCCCCAGTAATTGGCGCTGCTAAGGCAGCGGTTCGTCGATTCCAAGAAAGAGTCGATGACCACTTCCTCGTTGCACTCGCCAGCGTTCAGAGAAATGATCCCGCCGCCGGATACCGGCTTGCTGAGTCCACAGCAGAAATTCATGCAGCAGAACTGCTCTTGTATGACGCTGCTGCCCGACTAGACCATCTGGGTGGTGTCGAAGAAGTTGACCCGGTAGTTAATGCGTCAATAATTCGGGACTGCGGCTGGGGAGTCAGAGCATTAGCAAATGCTGTAGACCGCTTATATGAAGCAAGCGGCGCGAACGCTATGCGAGCTGATGAACCTATTCAGCGGCTGTGGCGTGATGTCAATGCGGCTCGATCCCATGCGATATTGACATGGGACCATGCGGCCAATACCTACAGCAGGGCGCTTCTAGATTCGATTTAACGGTCTAAATTGGGAAGCACTTCATCCCGAATTAGCGCATCAGACTCAGAGGCTGTTTCCCGGTTGGTCCCCATGGTGGCCCCAACGAATATCAGCTTGTCCAAACCTAAGCGGTTAAGAGCTCCTATTCGTTCTATGCATGTCTCAGGCGCTCCGACTATTGCGTAGCTGTCCACAAAATCCGGTGTCAATACCGATGCTTGCTGGCTGTCGGCACGGGTATGACTGTTCATGTCGTACTTGTCGTGCAGTTCACTCATAACTTTGCGTTGTGCCTCCGACACTGGTCCTACGACCTCACCGTGCATAACCGAGAATCGGGCAAATGTTGACAACCCTCCGCGAACCAGATCTCGAGCGCGTTCCAGATCTCCATGGCAGACCACGTTCACATACGCCCCGTATTTGATGTCGTCGGGGTCAAGCCCTGCTTCGTCGCGAGCGTTGCGCGCTGTTTCTATTCCCCAGCTGATTCGGTCAGGGTCAGCTCCTAATGCGAACATGATCCGTTCCGCGTGTCTAGCTGCGGCTGCGATTACTTTGGGACCCGTCGCCGATACCTCTACAGGAACCTTCCCTACTGAACCAGGAAGCCATGCAATTTTGCTAGTACCAGCGGTGTCTGCCAGTTCCAGTTCGCCGACAGGGGGAGCTAACGCTTCTCCAAAGTTTAAATTCTCAAACGGTATTTCTTCGCCTCGCAGATAGCTCTGAAGAGCCGATAAGTAACGTTCAAAATCTTTAACGCGAGCGGGCGCCCTTCCTAAATGCGCAAGCGCTGAATCACCACGTCCGATACCTAGTTGCACACGGCCTGGAGCAAGCCGATTGACGCTAGCTACCGCTCCCGCGGTTACCGCCGGGTGACGCGTAACAGGATTGGTCACCCCCGAGCTGACTTGTATTGCTTCCGTTGCTTGAACTGCTGTGGTCATTGCGACATACACATCGCCAGACAGATTTTGAGAATCAACAAAAGAAACCCCGTCAAAACCCTGCTCTTCAAGATGAAGAGCTGTCCGACTTGAATCGGGTCGAGCCACCATCTGTTGAAAGATTCTTGCCATGCCCCGACCGTAGTCTTTTAAACGACTGTGCGAACGGCTTGGGAAAACAGCTCCCAGAGCAGCCCATTGAGTGCTCCGACTACGCTTTGTTCGGTAGGCGGCTCACCGAGTGGGTCGGCGACACCTGGGGGAAAGTAGTGGAAATGCCAAATCGGCCTGACGTCGAAGACTGGGAAACAGACTTCGACCATTTACATAACGACTACTCCGCAGATCCATACTCCATTTGGAAGGACATGCGCGAAGGCGGTTGCCCTGTAGCTCACACCGAACGTTTCCATGGAGTGTATTTACCAACACGGCACGAAGACATTTCAGCAATTGCACACGACACCGATCACTTCTCGTCGAAAGCAGTAGTGATTAACGATCTACCTGCAGCCGACATCGGTACTTTCCGCATGCCACCGATCACTTCGGACCCTCCTGATCATCAAGATCATCGCCGCGCTCTTCTCCCAGCTTTTTCTCCAAAAGCCATAGAGAAGTGGGTTCCAATAACCCGCGGCATCTGCAACGAGCTACTCGACCAATTCGCTGACAACGGATACTGCGATGCGAGCGCAGATTATGCGCAACACATTCCTGTGAAAGTAATCGCCCGAATGATTGGGATTCCTGAGGAAGACGGGGATCTCTTTCGCCAATGGATTCATGACTTGCTTGAAGTGGGACCCTCCGATCTCAATATCTCCCAACAAGTCACAAGCGAAGTCTTCGCTTATTTTGGCGAATACCTGAAGGAGCGTCGTGCGGCACCAGGTGACGACATTGTTACCTACTTGATAGAAACCGAGGTTGACGGCGCCCCGATGGACGACCGCCAAATACTTGGCGGGCTTTTTCTGCTCCTGTTCGCTGGGATTGACACAACTTGGAGTTCCATCGGCTCTTCGTTACTGCACCTCGGACAAAATGCGCCCGACCGCATGCGGCTTGCGACTGATGATTCTGCTTTTGACGCCGCAGTCGAAGAATTCCTCCGTTTTTACTCTCCAGTAACTATGGCTCGCGTCATTACCGAAGAAGTTGAAATATCGGGTACAACGCTGTGCCCGGGAGAAAGAATCCTCTTACCTTTTCCGTCAGCGAATCGTGACACCGAATTCATGGAAGATGCCGAGACGTTCAAAATTGATAGGGAAGTGAATCGTCATTCTGCCTTCGGTCTTGGGATCCACCGATGCTTAGGGTCGAACTTGGCCCGAATGGAAATTAAGGTCGCACTTGAAGAGTGGGTTCGCAGAATTCCTGAGTTCGAATTGACCGACCCGAATCTGGTGTCGTGGTCAGGAGGCCAGGTGCGCGGGCCTCGAAATATACCTTTGCGCTGGTGAGTTGCAGTTTCAATTTTCCCGAAAGAAGTAATTAATGAAGATCGGTTTATTCACCCCATTGCGGTCCCCCGTCGCAACACCCGAATTCCTCAAAGACTTCGGACAAAAGGCTGAAGAGATTGGCATTCATTCAGTGTGGCTAGGCGAACACGTAGTCATATTCGATGAATATAAGTCTCGATATCCGGGCTCTTCTGATGGTGTTTTCAGATTCCCCGACGGTTCCGGACTCATGGATATGGTCAGCAGCATTGGATTTCTTGCCGCCTGCACATCCAAGCTTCGGTTGGGGACTGGAATTTGTATTCTCCCTCAGAACAACCCGGTCTATGCAGCAAAGGAATACGCCACTCTAGATTTCTTATCCAATGGTCGCCTCGACTTCGGAGTCGGGGTTGGGTGGAGTTGGGAAGAATTCGAAGCATGCGGAGCTCCATGGCCAAATCGCGGAAAAAGATGCGACGAATATCTTGAGGTCATAAACACTCTGTGGAATGACGAGCTGAGTTCGTTCTCGGGAGACATGTACAACCTGGCGCCGTGCCGCATGCACCCGAAACCAGTTCAAAAGGGTGGGATTCCGATCTGTATCGGGGGACACTCCGATGCTGCTCTCCGCCGGACCGCCAAATACGGTAAAGGCTGGTACGGAATCAATCTCTCTCCTAATGAAAGCAGCGAGATGGTTTCGCGATTGGCAACCTTTCTTGAAGCAGAAGGTCGATCGATAGACGAAATCGAGATTCACGTCGGAGCAGTCAACGACCAAATGGACGCTTCGATGGTCGAGGCCTACGCAGAAGCAGGTGTGACTCAGCTCCTTATCCCATTCTTGCGGCAAGGGACTAAACACCTTGACGCAAATCTAGAAATCATTGAACCATTTATCGAAGTATCTCAGAGCATCAGTTAGCTTCAGAAATACCTTGATCATCCAAGTTCGATGAGGCTTCAAGCTCGTTCGCAGTCATCGATCGCGCTGAAGCTTCCACTGGCCTAACCTCCGGCAACTCATCACCAGAAACGCCTAACTCGCTAAAACGTCTGAGGGTTGGCAACACTCTGCTTTCTACGCTGCCAACCATTTCGTTATATGCCTTCGTAGCTGATTCTAATCCTCGCCCTGTCTTCGCCATAGCAGCCAAAGTGGTGCCAACACGATGATGTAATTCGCGACCATGCTCTTCTACTTTCTTGGCATTCTCAGCTAATTGGGTTGTTTGCCAACCCCGGGCAATAGTTAGAAGAAGCGCCATCAGACTCATCGGTGACGCAATTACCACTCGTTGACGCATCGCTTCATCCACGAGGCCAGGCTCCGCTCTTAGCGCATCAGCAAGAAATGATTCTCCAGGCACAAACATCACGACAAAATCTGGCGCATCATCAAAGAGTGCCCAATAGCGTTTATCAGCCAGCGCCTTGACATGGTCCTGCACAGCTTTCACATGACTTTTCAATTCGGCTTCTCTCGCAACAGAATCATCAAGTTCTTGCATTCGCAGGTACGCAGATAGGGGGACTTTGGAATCGACCACCAGGAAGGCCCCGTTGGGAAGCCTGACTGTCAAGTCAGGGCGCAACACGCCTTCGTCGCTAGAAACTGAAGATTGTTCCGAGAAGTCACAGAAAGAAGCCATGCCCGAAAGATCAATGATATTTCGCAGCTGATTTTCTCCCCATGCCCCCCTCGCGGAGGGTGACTTCAATGCGCCAGCGAGCGCACCAGTTCGCGTATTCAACTCGGTAATTTGATGCATCAAATTTTCGTTCAGAGCTTCAAAGGAGCCCTTGTTTTTTTCGTAACTGGACTTCAAATCACCTACCGAAGTCTTTAGTTGATCCATTTGTTCCGTTACAGGTTGCAAGAGATTCTTGGTCTGCTCTTCCAAGGTTCGGCTACGTTCGTCGATCAGTTGGCCAGCTAGTTCATTGTTGGCCTTTAATGCTGACTGGGCAGCTTTGCTGACCTGTGCATCAACGGCTTCTTTGACGGCGGTTACTAATCCTTCAGTGTCCAACCGAACTTCAGGCTGTGGGGAGTCCACTTCCACAGATCGAGCGCGCACTTGACTTAATAGGTAGCCAACTGCGACAGCTAGAAAAGCCACCACTGCGACGAGAATCACATTCATGAACTACATGTTGACATTAAGGAGGGACAACAAGGGTTGATCTATCAATCAATTATTCCTGCCGCACGCAACGCTTCTAATTGCTCTCGAGTAACACCAACCTCAGCCAGGATTTCATCCGTGTGCTGATTTGGCAAAGGAGCACCGTGTCGCACCTTCACTGGTGTTCGACTGAACTTCGCAGCGGGACCTGTTAAGGGCGCAGAAGATCCATCAACCAGCCTGGTCTCCTGCAACAAGTCTCGCTCGAGTACATGGGGGTCCTGTGCAGCATCCGCAAAGGTATTGACCGATGAGATGACTATTCCGGCTGCGTCAATGGCAGATACCACCTCTCGTTTAGTCCGTTCGCGACACCAGTGAGCTACCAACAAATCAACTTCAGATCTATGAGCCAACCTGTCTACGTTTGTTAAGTATCGGGGGTCACTGCCCAGTTCAGGGCATCCCAAGACCTCAGTAAGTCTTACCCAATGAGAATCAAGTATGAGCGCCATAAAAACATGGCCATCTAGGCATTCGTAACAATTAGTCGGCGCACAAACTCTGACTTCACTCCCCCACCTTTCAAGCGAACCACCAGTTGCCCCTAATGTCAGATAGCCGTTCGATTGGTAGATAATCGAGTCCAAAAGGGAGACATCGACGTGCTGGCCTTCGCCAGTAGCATCTCGGTGCCGCAAAGCCGCTAAGCCTGCCAAAGCCCCATGAAGACCAGAAAGATCATCAGCCAAAAAGGTCGGTGCCTTTGACGGAGGGCCATCTTTCGATCCATTTAGCGCCATCCAACCACTGTGAGCTAAAGCGCCCGGGTCATATCCAGGACGTTCCGATTCGGGACCGAACTGCCCCCACCCACTAACCGACAGGTACACGATGTCAGCTTTTGTTTTCCGGCATTCCTCATAACCCACACCCCACCGCGCAAGCGTCCCGGGTTTGAAGTTTTCAATAACCATGTCAGCTGAAGCAACAAGAGTTAGAAAGGTTTCGGCACCTTCCGCTTCTCGAAGATCAATGGAGACACTTCGTTTGTTCCGATTGACCGTTTCTTCGGCAAAGGACCGATTTGTCGCACCAATCCAAGGCTTCCAATCCAGTCCTTCATCTCCTGGCATCGCGACTCTAATTACATCAGCGCCATAGTCAGCGAGAAGACATGCAGCCATAGGGCCCGCCCACGCTGTCGTTGCGTCAACAACCCTGATCCCTGCCAACGGACCCGGAAGGTCATTGCGAGCATCTTTATAAAACTCGTCCTTCTTCATGAACTGCAGCGTAGATATTTTCCGATGAGTCGTGCAGCATAAACAGAGTCCCGTCTTCTAGGGTCCTCATAAACGGGGATGGGAAATCTATGAAGTTCGGTGTTCATTTGCCAGATGCGGGGCGCGACCCAAGTCGAGAAGCCATGATTCAGGTCGCTACAGAGGCTGAGGACCTTGGCTATGCGTCAGTTTGGTCAAGCGACCATATTGCGTGGCCCGATCCTGCCACTCTGAATTCGAAATATCCCTACGCCGACGACAACAGCGGCTTCCCCCAAGCCGGAAGCGCCTGGTTGGATTGCATCGGCACACTTCAATTCGTTGCCGCAATTACAGAACGAGTACTTCTCGGAACCACCGTCTTGATACTCGGCTACCGGGGGGCAGTCCAACAAGCGAAAAGTTGGGCAACCCTTGATCACCTCTCCAACGGCAGAGCAATCATGGGTGTCGGGGTGGGGTGGATGAAAGAAGAATTCGAGGCCATCAACCGTCCTTGGGATCAGAGAGGTCAGAGAGCAGACGAAACACTAGAAGTATTCAAGGTGCTCTTTGCCGAAGGCCTATCCACCTACGATGGACGTTGGACACAATTTCGAGATATCGGGTTTAGTCCCAAGCCAGTTGCTAACCACATTCCCGTGTGGGTGGGTGGTCACTCAACAGCAGCATTTAAGAGGACTGCCGCATTCGGTGACGCGTTTCACTCCGCTTTCGCTCACCCAGACTTGCTAAGTGAACAGTGGTCAACAGTCACAAGGGAGTGCGAATCACTGGGTCGAGATATTGAGGAGCTTGAACTGACAAGCCTCTTCAGACTTAATTTTGACGGCGGCGATTTACATCAAGGTGAAGTCGGTGGAACAACCGAACAAGTCATCGATCAAATTGGTCAGTATTCCGACGTTGGGTTAGAACACGCCGCATTTTTTGTTTTGGGAAAAGGTAACGAAGGTCGGCTAGAAGCAATACATCGCTTCGCCGAAGAAGTCGCTCCTCACTTCGCTACGAATTCATAGATTCCAAATTTACGGAATCAGTCTTCAACCCAATCTTCCACAGGTATACCTAGGCCATCAGCTATCCGGTTGGCATAGGCGTAGTAGGCCGTGACCTCTGCTATATCTAGGACATCTCTGTCACTAAATCCTGCCTTACGCAATTGATCTACGTCTCTAGACGTCACTTTTGAAGGTAGCAACGTGAGCTTCGTCACATATTCAAGCATCGCCTTTCGTTTTTCACTTAGTGGAGCAGACCGCCAGTCAGTCTCTACCGCAACGAGCAGGTCATCATCTTTAAGTAATCCACGCAGACCGCGCCGGTGATGATGGATTCAGTAATGGCATTCATTCTCGAGACTTACGACAAGCGCAATCAGCTCCCTTTCGACTTTACGTAGGCTTTGGGTGCCGGCCATAGCTGATCTATAGAGCCCGTCATGAGCTGCTAACCCCCTTGGGTTCAGGGAGTGCACTGACATGACGTAGTCGATTCGACCGGAGCTCTTGTCTACGACCCGGCCGTAAAGACTTTCGAGTGCCTCGTCATCCGCCCATTCTTCATCTGGAACAACTTCAATCCATGCCATACCTCTATCGTGCCCTGTTTAAAGCAACTACGGTGACAAAAAGAGAAACCTCGACTGGGAACTTCTATGAGTCAGACCCCAACATCTATCATTCAGTCCTGTCACGAATCTTCAGGACTTGAAATCCGACCAGATTTGACGGCTGCGCATGCGCACGTTTGGGAGAAACTGGCAGCACCGGGCACATGGTGGAATGGTGTCGAACGACTTGCAATAGCCGAGGTCGTGCGAACTGCTCTAGACGATAAGGAACCACCACCACCTTGGGTCAGCGCTTCTTCTAGTGGTCGTGTGGCACACAACCCGGCACTGAGCTCTCAGCTACAAGATGCCGTATATCGACTTACAAGACACGCCGGTACTTTGACCGAAGACTGGTACCTGAGCATGCGCGATGCAACTGCTATCACCCATCAACAATGGGTCGAAGTAATCGATGTAGTGATAAGTGTTGCTTCAGTTCTGCGATTCGCTCAGCTGGCTGGGATTGACCGACCAGAATTTCCGACAGCTCTCGACGGAGAACCTCTAAGACAAGAGCAGCCATCCAAACCCGCTAACCATCATTGGGTGCCGGTCGTTCACCTTGAAGACATGACCACAGAACTTGAGCCTTTCTACGATGGACTACCCGTTATTGCGCCGGTCATTCGAGCCCTAAGCTCTGTTCCCGCTGCTATGGACACGTTGTCGGTGCTCTCCGGCGCTCAATACATACCAAATCGCGAGATGGTTGACTTGAATTGGACTAGAGGGACTTTGTCTCGTCGTCAGATGGAATTTGTGGCTGGACGACTCTCGGCGCACCGGGAATGTTTCTATTGAACTGCTGCCCACGCAATGATGCTCCGTGCGAGCAGCTCCGCAAACGATCTTGACCTAGATCTGTCGCTCGTACGCGGCGAGGCGAACGAAAGTGAAGCGGTTCAACACGCCCCAGCATTGGCAAACTTGGTTGACAGTTCAGTCAACGATCTTGAGGCACTATCGACTGCCCGCGCTGCGTTAGTTGAACTGACCGACAAAGAAACGATGGTTGACGCATGCGCCGTCGTAGCGAATTTTGAAATGATGACTCGAATCGCCGATGGCACGGGCACTCGTCACCCACCTGAGCGACTCGATGCGATAGGTGATATGAGTCAGTCCCTGGGTCTCGACCAGTTCACTTCCGCTCGCATCTAAACACAAACGGCTTAATCATCAGTCCAATCGCGAGGCTGGTCGCCAAAGTAGGTCGTTCTTGCGACATGAGAATTATCGCTCTTACCCATGTAGCCGACTGCTAGATGATCCATGTGTTGGATAGCTCGACCCACAGGCATTGCTTGAGCGTTTATAGATGCCTTAGTAACAGTCACAGGCACCGGTGGTTGATTCAGGACCTCTAAAGCTAGTTCTTCGGCTGCGGGCATCAGATCATCGTCACCATCAACTGTGGCTGTGAAATAGCCGAATTCATTGAGCTCTGCCATTCCATATGTTCGGCCCAGGATCAGCATTTCTTTAGCCTTGTGTGGTCCAACGAGATTGACGAGCACTGGAAGTGAATGCCACGTCAAATTGAACCCAATGCTGACCTCGTTCAACGTCAACTTCACTGTTGAGCTAGCGATTCTGAAATCGCAGGCAGCTGGCAACACTGCGCCTCCGCCGATCATGTATCCGTGACACAACGCGATAGTGATTGGATTCATGTGTAGTAGCGCGTCGTACATCAACGCGCCCTGTTTTGATCCGATCATTGTGTCTTGAGGACTGGTCCGGGGTTGTTTGAGATCGGCTCCCGAACACAGAGATTTACCTTCGCCTCGAACAATTACAACCCGAACTGAAGAGTCGGCATCTAGCAACCGAACAGCTTCGTACATGTCAGCGACTAGCTGAGCGTTCACCGCGTTATGCACTTCTGGTCTGTTCAACACCAGATGGCGGACGGCACCTTCTCCATCAATTTTGACAGTTTCAAATTCCATTTTGAGAGTCTTCCAGAGAGTTGCTGGTTTCGCTCAACCTTGGCCTTCTAGTATTCATGAGGAGCCAAACTTCGGAGGAAAGCATTATGAGCTACGACGGGTTCGATTTAACAGGCAAAGTTGCTGTTATCACCGGAGGGAACGGCGGTATTGGTCTCGGTTTCGCCCGAGCTTTGGCCAGCGCAGGTGCTGACGTCAGCATTTGGGGAACAAACCTCGAAAAAAATAGTGCAGCGGAACAAGAGCTTCAGTCAATCAATCCTTCAGCATCAGCCATTCAATGTGATGTGTCCGATGAGGACCAAGTAGAGGAATGTATGGCCTCGGTGATTGAAAGATACGGCCGGATCGATGGTTGCTTTCCCAATGCTGGTATTGGCACACAAAACCAAAAGCCATTTTTTGAGCACTCTAATGATGATTGGTTCTCGGTCCTAGATGTCAATCTCCACGGTGTCTTTTACACCTTGCGAGCCGCAACCCGCCAGATGGTCGCTCAAGGGGAAGGTGGCTCTCTAGTGCTTACTTCGAGCGGCACAGCGATCCAAGGTTCGCCTAAAGGGCAGGCTTACGCAGCATCGAAGGGTGCAATGTTGGCCATGATGATGGGGCTTTCAGTCGAAATGGCACGCTACAAAATCACAGCGAACGCCGTTATACCTGGTTGGATCGAAACGGAGATGACATCAGGCTTATTTGGGTGGGACAAATTCGTGGACAATGTCATGCCAAGAATCCCAATGCGCCGCTGGGGACAACCAGATGACTTTGGTGCAATAGCCGTCTACTTGATGAGTGACGCCAGCAGGTGGCACACAGGAGACGTCATCAAAATCGACGGCGGCTTCAGCATTTTCTAGTGACACACTCCAGATCACTGTCTCAAACATCGCTATTCGAAAGCCCACGGATCAAAGAATTCGATTTGCCCGGAGCTGACATTGTTCTTCACCGAGGCGTCTGGGATCACACCGAGGGTGACTTCCTGTGCCAACAGCTAATCCACGAACTCGAATGGACGCAAGACAAAATTTCGATGTTCGGGCGCGTGCATGATGTCCCAAGACTTAATGCCTGGTATGGAGATCCGGACTGCTCATACAGCTGGTCAGGCATTCAGATGAAGCCGACTGCATGGACTTCAAATCTGCACAGCATTCGACAACGTGTCATCGAATTAGCAGGTGAAGAGTTCAACTCAGTATTGGCCAATTTGTATCGAGATGGGGCCGACAAAGTTGACTGGCATGCAGACGACGAACAGGTATTGGGCCTCAACCCGGTCATCGCTTCGGTGAGTCTGGGCATATCTCGCAAGTTCCGTATGCGACGCAAAGATCGTTCACTCGAGACAGTGGACATAGTTCTCGATTCGGGGGACGTTCTGATCATGCGCGGCCCCACACAACAACTTTGGGAGCACGAAGTGCCTCGATCAAAAGTTATTAAAGAACCCCGCGTGAACCTCACCTTCAGGAAAGTGATGCCAACGGCGTGAAAGACATGCTGTTCCTCTAGCGTGGTTAGAGGTGACTACCCGAACTTCTCTGCCCTGGAGGTACCTGCGCCTAGCGGTCGGGCTGATCTTCTTCGGTGTTGGTTTAGGCCTTGTACTTCTCGGTGACTTCGGCCTTCCACCGTGGGATATTTTGCATCAAGGGATCGCTGAACAGACCTGGCTGACGTTCGGTACTGCGATGATCGTCATCGGGATACTTCTCCTAATAGCGCTCCTAATACTCAAAGAACCCTTGGGCGTCGGAACCCTCGCAAATGTTTTAGTTATCGGATTGGTTGTAGACGCCACGATCAGCATCGCAGGCAGCCCATCAAATTCTGTGGTTAGAGCTTTCTGCACAGCTTTTGGTCCTGTGGTCGTCGCGATCGGTTCGGGATTTTACATCGGTGCTCGGTTAGGACCCGGGCCCCGTGACGGGCTGATGACCGCTCTCGACCGTCGCGGTGTCGCTATTTGGAAAGCCAGAACTCTGATTGAGGGAGCCGCTCTGGCTTGCGGGTTAGCAATGGGCGGAACTATTGGTTGGGGAACACTTTGGTTTGTTGTCGTAATCGGGCCAGCAGTTCAGTTCTTCTTACGCTTACTTGACACTCAACCACCCAGCAGCTGAGCCTCAGACAGTCGTAGCTCTACAAAGACGACCGAAAACTTTTTAGGCGAAAACCGGATCAAACGCGCTGGAAGGCAGCGAGTCAATCCATTGCTCTGACTTGAACAGTTCTGCGGCTAACCGTCCAAGTTCGTCGCTACTCTTAGCAGCCGAACCGCACCCGCCAAGCGCCACCGCAACACCGTCTTCGACCCATCCGATATATGGGTGTCCCGATGCTGTGTTGGTAACCACACAAGGCTTCTGTGCCCAGCTTGCTACCTCAACACCAGGTAACAAACCCAACAAGGAATTCTTAAGGGCTTCAACTTCTAGGGAGTCCCCTTCACCCTGGAACCATGCCGTAAGAGCATCCTGGGCGACCGGCTTAGCATCACGCAAGTCCCCACCAATTTTCAAAGCAACTCGTCCATCTGAATAGCGGACAGGCGGCACCCAGTAGATTTCTTGAAGCCGTTCGTCTGGAGGGTCAACACATATAAGACTCGGCAGATCACCATCAATAGATACCTCTGCTGTAACAGTTGTCCGCGGCATGCGCCTCAGATCCAAAGGCCGTTGGAGAAGTTCCGAACCGAAGGCTCCGGTTGTTACCAACACTCGATCAGCGGACAGTGACCCGCAATTCCCGTTGATCTGATACCCACCATCTAGCGCCGTTATCGTCGAAGCAGATTCTGTTACTACGACACCTTTTGCCTGACTAACGAGTTCTGTCTGGGCTTTCACAAGGCTCCGCGGATTTATGTAACCAGCTGGGTCACCCTCGTACAACACAGGGTGCCCGTTTGTGAGAGAAATCCCTGTCTCGGCGGACACCCACTCAGAATTAACTGAACGAGCATCACCTCCGGCCAGTTCGGAATTTTCCAACCATTCAGAAATCTTCGGTGATGAGCTAACAAGTCCACATGGCCAATGGAATTCAATTCCTGACCGGTCCGCGATATCGGCATAACGAGCTATTGAACGAGCAGCTAGCTGCGACCAAATCGGAGTGCGACCCGCGATCCTCGTGATCCTCCCTTCATCAGGGTGGCTGCAAAATGGTCCTTGGCTTACCCGACGATCAAGCGGCTCATCAGGACCAATAACGATGACGTTGCATCCTGCCTCTGCTAGGTGGCGCGCAGCGGCAGAACCAATCAATCCCCGCCCAATAACTGCGACTTCGTATGAGGCGCCCACTGATGTCAGCTAAGAACAGCTTGTGCACGTATTTCGACGACGGCTCCAGGCATAGCAAGTTCTGTACAACCAATTGCAGTCCATGCCGGATACGGCTCACTAATCATCTCATCTTTGACTGCTATGAACTCTCTCAGATGCTCTCGCATGCCGATGTGATAACTCGTGAACTCGACGAGGTTTGATAAATCACCTCCGGCTTCAACCAGAACCGCTTCGATATTCTGGAAGGCAAGTCGGAACTGCTCGGTGAAGTCTTCAGGGCATTTCCCTGAGGAATCGTTTCCTACCTGTCCTGACATCAACAACAAGTTGCCTGTCTTTATGCCCGGAGCAAAGTGGAAGTTGTCGTACATTGCCTGCTGTGAGGATGGAATTATGCGTTCAGTCATGGCCGCAGGGTAGCTGGGCTAGGGCCACTGCCTCCACGAGAATGCTCGTATTTGTTTATTGAACAAATTTTCGATGCCCAGCGGCAACAGTTGTCTAATTCGATTGTGTTTCAGAGATCAGTTCGAAAATAAGCTCATAAGCATGCGCTCCTGATGGTTCATCTCTCTGAGCGACCCGCATCATGACAATCTGATCGGCGACGCCTTCGTAATCTTTTACTCTCTGCGCGCATTCCGATGGGGTCCCACTAATAGTCATAGTGTCGATAATTTCTTCGGGAAGCAGTTCCATAGCTTCAGTTGTCTTTCCCTGAGGCATCAGTTCAGCCAACATTTCGGCCGCTTCAACAAATCCTTGCTGTCGTATTTGAGAGTCATAATAAGGATGTGGGACCGGATGGAATAGCCCACATACTGCTGCTTTGGCTGCTTTGCGCGCAGCTTCTGAATCTTCATTCACACTCACCAAAGCCCCCATTGGGAAAGCAAGTTCTGAAGGATCTCGACCTACTGATTTCGCCGCAGCGATCGCATTAGGACGAACTGTTTCACTCATAAATTCCACCGAAGCCATAATGCCGACTCCAATGCCGTCACTGATCTCCGCTGCTAATCGCATCATGTTTGGTCCCGATGCTGACAGGTATACCGGCACAGACTGACGTATTGGAGGAAAACTCGCCCTCCACTTGGCAACGTGATGCACTGAACCGTCGTAGCTAACACGCTCTCCTACTTGGGCGGCAGTTACTTGGCGAACTATTTGCACAAAGTCGCGCATAGCGGCCATGGGCTTCGTTGAGTCAATACCCATGTACCAGTTATTGAAGTGAGGATTCCCTGTACCAACCCCCATAACGAAACGCCCTCCGCTCATTTCGTCTAAATCTCGAGCCGTAAGTCCCGTTAACCACGGGGATCTTGCAAAAGCATTCACGACGTAAGTTCCAACTTCTATCGATTCGGTGGCAGCGATGACGGCTGCGGCCTGGGTGACCGCGCTGCGACCTGCTTCTGCAAGCATCACCGACCCAGCTCCAACGGCTTCCATTTCCCGGGCGACAGTGACGACAGTGTCAAAACTTTGTTCGAATCCCAATAAGGGGCCTAATCGCATCTTCAATCCAATCAAAGGTCGGTCTCACGACCGTAGCTGCACTTCAAAAGGTCGCGCCTGATGGTGCCCAATTGCTAGCAAATCTTCGTGGACAAGAGAGTGTTAGGGATGCTTAGCTTCATAGGAATCGATTGAATCGGGCATCAGTCATCAGCCCGAACCTATTCTTTGAACACCTCAATTTTTTTGCCCCCCGGGAGGATAAGAAATGTTAGGACACGATGCGGTAGCCCAAGCCCTTGTCGATCATGGAGTCGACACTGTTTTCGGTGTACTCGGAGACGGAAATCTTTTTATTGGCGAAAACCTGCAACGAGAGCACGACGTCACTCTGATCGGTGCCACACATGAAGCTAACGCTGTTTGCATGGCCGAAGGGTGGGCAAAAGCGACCGGCAGACTGGGTGTAGCAACTGTCACGCATGGGCCCGGACTCACCAACACGATTACTGCACTAGTAGAAGGCGTAAAGAACGAAACGCCGATGCTGTTAGTAGCTGGCGACACTCCAATCGAAAATGAACAACACCTTCAGAACCTTGATCAACACGCATTGGTTGTAGCCACAGGCGCTGGTTTTCAACCTGTCCGAAATGTTGAAACTATTGCAGAAGATGTTTCTTCAGCTGTACGACGTGCCCACGCCGAACGTCGGCCAATTGTCTTGAATGTCCCATTAAATATCGAATGGGATGAAGTTGAATACCAACCGCGCCCGGCCCTCAACCCTCCGCCTGTCCGGTTAGCGCCAGACCCTGATCAACTCGAATCAGCACTCGGTATTATCGCCTCCTCAACCCGACCGATCATCTTGGCTGGTCGTGGTGCCGCGGCGTCGGGTGCACGAGAAGCTCTTATACAGCTGGGTGATGCTCTCGGGGCGCCTTTGGCAACTTCTCTCTTAGGCACAGGCTTTTTCAGAGACGAGCCTTTCAACCTTGGTATTCACGGGACGTTAAGTCATGAAATTGCCGGCGAAACCTTGGCGATGGCTGACTGTCTCGTCGTCTTCGGAGCTTCGCTGAATTTCTTCACGACTGATTATCAAAGCCTGTTAGCAGGCAAGCGAGTTGTGCACGTGAACCTTGATCCAACCCACATTGATCGGCATGCAACTGTTGACGCAGGGGTTGTAGGAGACGCACGAGTTGTAGCTGAAGCGATGATCGAACTGTTAGCAGAAGCCGAGCATCAGCCATCTTCATTTAGGACAGCAGACCTCGAAAAGAAACTTCGAGAGTTCGACCCAACTAATTCATACGAAGACAAAAGCTACGATGGCGCCGTTGACCCCCGAACCTTGACTCGCCAGCTGGATGCTGGTTTACCTCAAGACAGGCAAGTGGTAGTTGACGCTGGCCGGTTCATGCTTGACGCTCTGACAATGTCGGTTCCTGAACCGCGAGACCTGGTCACGAGCCACGGCTTCGGAGCTATAGGGCTGGGCATGTCGACGGCAATCGGCGCCGCTGTCGCTGACCCAACCCGACCGACGGTGCTCTGCATCGGAGACGGCGGCTACATGATGGGAGGTCTAACCGAACTTTCAACTGCGGTACATCTGGGCCTGGACCTCGTAGTGATCGTGTACAACGATGGCAGCTACGGTGCCGAACATATCCAGCTCGTAGCTAAAGGTATGGACCCAACCGCTTCTCTTCATGACTGGCCAGACTTCTGTGCCGTTGCTGCGAGCATGGGTTGCGATACGGCGAAGATCACTTCCCTCGAAGACGTGGACGCTGCGCTTGAGATAGTCAAAAATCGACAGTCGGGCAGACCCGTATTGATTGAAGCCTCGACTGATCCTGATGTGGTCTCCACCATTTATGGCCACCACAGATGAGCCAAACCACCATTGACTTATCGGACACCTACGTTGGGATGCCCGACACAATGCAGGGTGGCTACGTTGCCGGCCTAGCTGCCGGGTCCTCCAACGGTCCTATCAGGGTCCATATCCGCAAAGCAATGCACCCTGGTGAATCGTTGGTTCGCAGCACTAAAGATGATGGAGCAGTGATACACAGAGACACTGACCTGGTGATGTCCGCATCTCTGGGCCCCCTCCATGTAGATGCCCGATCACCAATCTCAAGGGAATCCATTGATGCAGCAATGGGAAGACCCATGGGGTGGGACCCGCCATACCCACAGTGCATCGGATGTGGCCACGAGGTTGATGGACTCGGAGTACGAATCAGACCACTCGGCGACGGAAGTCATGTTGTTGCAGTCTGGTCTCCTGCCCCTCAATGGGCAGACGAGAACGGAGTGATCCCCCGAGAGTTTGTCTGGACAGCCTTCGATTGTGTTACCGCATACGTACTTTTCGTCGATCCACCCAAAAAAGCTGGCGGCGGTGCAGTAACAGGCAACATAGCGGCACAGTTTTTCGACGACGTTCGTGTGGGTGAAACATATGCATTTCAGTCATGGCGAGAACGCGACGATGACCGGAGCATTATCTGCGGAGGCGCTCTGTATAGCTCTGAAGGATTAATAGCGGTAGCGGACCAAGAGATGGTGCGGACAAAGGACTGGGGATTTCAGATACCCTCCGAACCTCTCGCAACATAACTTCTCGATTCACATTGAAAAGAGTTACGAAATGATTGATTCAGTCGAAGAACATTATGGAAATGACGGCATTGTTGAGCGGGTCGTTGGCGCGTTAACTCAGTCAGGTTTTGATATGGAAAATCTCGACCCCGACGTCTTGGCCGGCGCAGACGAATTTCATATCGGCGGCCGCGAAGGCACCATGCAGGTCGCGGCGGCACTCAACCTCAACAGTGAAAATCATCTCCTCGATGTTGGTTGCGGAATCGGCGGAGCGGCCCGATTCTTTGCTCGATCCACGGGAGCATCAGTCACCGGCATCGACCTAACACCTGACTTTGTTGAAGCAGCTATCGAGTTAACCGACATTGTCGGTATGAGCGAGCTGGTTGACTTCAAAGTCGGTTCAGCGACAGACCTCCCATTTATGGATGACACCTTCGACGCAGTAACCATGCTTCATGTTGGTATGAACATCGCCGACAAGGACCAGATGATGCGCGAACTTGCCAGAGTGTGTCGACCACAAGGAACAGTCTTGATCTACGACGTGACGATTACGAAAAACGGTGATTTGACCTACCCTATGCCCTGGTCTTCAACGCCCCAATTCAGCTTCCCAGAGTCCGTTGACAGCTACGAAAGGGCAGCCGATAACGCAGGTTTACGCCATATCGGCAACTCCGATCACTATGACTTAGCTCTGAGATTCTTTAACGAACCACCAGCTTCCCCACCACCAGTGACGCTCGGTCATCTAATGGGCCCTCGCATGATGGAAATGAAAGACAACGCGGCTGACGCCGTAAACCAAGGTCTCATTAGCCCAGTGATGATGAAGTTTCAGGCTCCCTAAATATCAAACTACCTTTTCGGTACCAACTCGTCTGACATCCATTTCGAAGCGGAGACCTTCAATTGGAGGGTGAGCGACATGCCAATGGATTCCATTGGCTAGTGCGGGCCCAATGCGTTCCATCAGTGCCTCTCCAGCTTGACTAAACCAGTCCTCAGCACAATAAACATCGATCACCGTGCAGTCGTGCCAGTCAACTCCAATGGAAGTCATGCGATCCTCCATTTCTTGACAGACCTGATCAATTCTTGACATCCAGGCCTCTTTGTCGCTCCGATCTTTAGCGACAATGCTGCTGACTTGAAGATCGCTTTGGTCCATCAAATCACCTGCTCCAGCCACTACGAATGACCGACGGTCGGGATTGTCAGATGGCTTCACATAGCTGAATGCGTACAAAGAGGTGGAGTTGGGCGCGTATTGAACCGGCGCGACATTTGTTCGAGCAATAGGGTTTTCGTCACCGTTCAAAAGACCCCAACTATTCAATAAGGCCCTGTATTCATCGTTGAACTCAATAAAGCCCTCAAACGAGTGCGGCTCAGGGCAACGAAGCTCCACTGCGCATAATGCTGTTCTATCGACACCATCGTCTTCTGTGATGGCCTCAATACGTTCGAAACCCTCACGCCACGAAATCTCTTTCGCAAAGCGAATACGAACAATCTCATTCCCAGGAGACGCCACTACCCCACCTGAATATGGGTCAATACCGGGGACGTATGAGAACGGAGCTACCGGGCTAAGTCGCACATTCATATGCACCTCTCGTTGGCCTAGACCCCATTCTTTCACCGTGACCAACACTTCACTGTGAATTGTTGAATTGCGATATCAGGTGCATCGCCTTCTTGTCGCGACTACGGTCCTGCCCATGGGAGAAATGGTTTCATTTGCAAGTAACGGACACGACGCCAGAGGACATCTTGCCCTGCCCGACAGCGGCTCAGGGCCAGCAGTCATGGTCATTCAAGAATGGTGGGGATTGAACCCGCAAATGAAGGGAGTGGCTGACTATCTCGCCGACCAAGGTTTCGTCGCATTGGCACCAGATCTGTATCACGGTGAATTAGCGGGCCACGACGAGATGGACAAAGCTGGACAACTAATGACCGACTTGCCACCCGATAGGGCAGCTCGCGATATGAGCGGGGCAGTCGATTTCTTACTGAACCATGAAGCGTCGTCTGGAGACGGGGTAGGGGTCGTGGGATTCTGCATGGGAGGCCTCCTCAGCTTCATGATCGCGGCTCTCCGCGGAGACGCGGTTAAGGCCGCCGTTCCGTTCTACGGATTTCCGCAAGGAGAACAAGAACCAGATTGGTCAGGCTTAACTGCCTCAGTTCAGGGTCACATGGCCTCACCCGACGATTTCTTTACTCCAGAAGCAGCATCAGATCTGGGTGAACGCCTTCGGGAGATGGGTAAAGACGTACAAATCACGATTCATCAGGCCGGTCATGGCTTCATGAATGAAGAAAACCCTATGGGTGCGTTCGACGAAGGGCTTGCAGCTGAACTCTGGCCTCAGGTCGTAGGCTTCTTGGAATCGAAGCTCAGCTGATTCGTTAGTTGACCGGGTCGACACCTGCAACGGTCACTCGTCGCATAACGCGTCTACGAGCAGAAATCTCATACGGACGCAACCGGTGGAGTGTTGACCGGTTATCCCAGATGACCAAATCATTCACCTGCCAGTCATGCTCGTAAATGAACTGTTCTTGTGTTGCTGCCGTCAGGACGTCCTCAATAAGCTCGCGGCCTTCGTCAAGATCCATGCCTTCGACGTGTGAAACATGGCCTCCCATGTAGAGAGACTGGCGGCCATCCGCGTGGCTGCGTATCCATGGGTGGCTTACTGCTGGGTATTTCTTTTCCTCTTCAGGGCTCATCGGCTCCATACGGCCAGGGTTGTTTGCTCGGCTGTAGACATAGCTATGAATCAATCGTTTACCCTCAATCGCCGTTAACAGATCAGCGGGAAGTTCCGCTAAAGCAGAAAACATGTCGGCGAACTGTGTCTCACCTCCAGAATCGGGCACTTCTACTGCGTAGAGCATGGTGCATAGACAAGGGACTTCTCGAAAAGAGCTGTCAGTGTGCCAACGCTCAGTGCCTCTCAGAAAAACTGCTTGAGGCTCCTCGTAGTCAACAACCTCACCATCGTTTCTGACGTTTGTTAAATCAAAGATTTCAGGGTGGTCGGGATGCCGTTTTTCGGGTTCTGGAAGGATTTCTAATTCTCCGAAAGCTCGGCCTAATTCGATGAGTCGAGCAGGCGAAATCTCCTCGCCTCGCATTAACAAAACTCCATGCTCGCTCAATCCAACGGTCAGTGCGTTGACTAGTTGTTCGTCAACATCTTGATGTTGATCTAACCCATGTATTCGAGCACCAAAATCATTTTGCAGTTTCTCAAACTCAAGCTTCATGCTTAGCCAGCAATCTGGAATTCTTCTGAGCCAACCGGAATAATCGCAGAGAAATCACGGGCGGCGTAGTACTCCGCTCGTTCATAGGTTTCTCCGCGGTTGTCTATCGGGCAGACATTTACGAACAAAAGCAATCTTCTGAGTGGGCTGATGTTGACAGTAGAGCCATGCACAACGGTCATATCCATAAAGAGCACCGAGCCTGCAGGCCCAGTTATGGTTTCCAGCCCATGTCGCTCTACGAGTCCAGCCATTGTTTCCTTAGTTATGTCGTAGCGGTACTTCGACACCTCTTCAAAATCAGGCGAAGTCGGGTCCAGGGAAGCAGTCGAAACTAGGCCTTCCTTGTGTGAACCAGGAACTCCCAGTAGCGGCGCGTTTACCTCTGTTACATCATCTAGAAAGACACCGATCATGACTCCCCGAGGTTCCGGAACTCCGTCGACTCGATGATAAGTACCGAAATCTTGGTGCCAGGCAACAACTGATCCGTTGGTCTGTTTGATGTTGATTCGAGACTGGTGAACATATACGTCGTTACCCAAGAGGGTCTTACTTGGATTAATGAGATTCTTGTGTCGGCACAACGCCGCAAGCCGTCGGTCAAATAGATGCATACCCCAAGAGACATGCGGTGAGCCGTCTGCTTCACGTCCGACTTCAGGACCTGGCCGTTCTAAAACTTGGAGTGCGGCGTCACTGAGCAGCCGAACTTCATCGGTACTGAAAACGGAGGGTGCGACTGTCCATCCACGTTCTCTGAACTCTTGACACTGATCCTCAGTCAGATCCATTTTCAGCAACTCCCGTACGAATTTGTTCGATTCCATTTTGTAACGCCGACATCATCAAACCAATGTCATAGCTATAACTGACCATACGAAAACCACGGTTCACCCAGTCAATACCCGTATCCACTGATCCAGCAAGACACGCCGCCGTTTTGCCATGTGTTTCACAAGCTCCCAGAATCACGTCGATGCCTTTTTGCATTTCCGGGTGAGCAGTATCCCCCGGAACCTCAAGAGAAAGCGACAGATCGCCATGTCCCAAATGGGCCACATCCACTCCCGGAACGGACATTATTTCTTCGGCGTTAGCAATTCCTTTCGCCGACTCGATGAGGACACAAACCATGGTTCGTTCGTGGGCGGCGGCAATGATGTCAGGCACCGACTCGGAACTGTAATCATCGTGGGCTCCACCAAACATCGCCCCACGTTGGCCTCCCGGCGGATACCGGGTCCACTTCACAAACTCTTCAGCCTGCTCCGCGCTCTCACACATTTGAAAGAGCATCCCTGCTGCTCCCAAATCAAGCAAACTTGCCGTGTACTGGTAAGAGGTATCCGGAGGGCGAACAAGCGGAACAATGTCTAAACCGCGACACAAAGCCAACTGAATCTTCATTTCTTCCATCGAAAATCCACTGTGTTCCATGTCATAGAAGACGAAGCTAGATCCCGCGTTTTGAAGTATCTGTGGGAGGCCTGCGCTAAGAAATTCGAAGACCATGGTCCCATAGTGGGTCTCGCCGCTCGCTAGCTGTGCTTTCAAAGGATTGGGACGCATGTTCTAAGTGTTGCAGAAATTCGGGGTTCGAATTTAGTTGTAGTTGACATATCCAGAATTCCCGGCTCGGACCGGTTTTGAACAAACACGGCATCGTCCACAAAGAATTTGACAAATCACTGCGCCATCGAATCGAGGGCCCTTGTTTTACTGTATAGTAATTAGTGCTAAATACTATTTAGTGCTAAAAGGAGTCATAGTGTTTGCTAAATCAGTAACCAAGAAGATCACCTTCTCCCAACCAAAGCTGCTGTTCATGGCGGCGGGATTTGCTTCGCTCGTACTTTCGGTCAGCCTCTGGTACAGCGGCAATAAGGACCAAGGCATTTTTGTCGGTCTCTGGGTACCCGCCATCCATTCGCTCGGAACCTTAGTCCTGACCAACGATCGGGCTTCCCAGTGAATGAGACGCTTTTAATGTGCGTAGGAGCAGCTGTGTTCGGTTTTACCGTTTGGGCAGTGCTCCTTGTCGCCTATGCGAGCGGTCGAGATGCTTCCAACGAGGACCTATCTTTCGGTCAACGCGAACCTCTCGCCCACCCAGAGGGTGAATTTGCAGAGCAACCCGCCTACACCCGAGTAACCGCTCCAGAACCTGACGTCCCTCAAACGGATGTCGACCCTAAGTCAGATCCCCGAGCCTGAGCTTCTCGTGACTTCTTCCCTCGCCTTGATCACACTGGCAGCCGCAGCCTTCATGGCTGGGGTGCTGTGGGTAATACAGGTGGTTCACTACCCCCTGCTCGGAGAAGTCGCCGATGATTCGATTACAAAAATCGCTACCAAACATCAGGGTCTTATTATTTGGGTAGTAGGCCCAGTGATGGTTATTGAAGCGGCGAGCAGTCTTCTTCTCCTGCTCCTCTTGCCGACAGAAGTTGTTGTTCCTTCGCTGGTCGCCTTCGGCTTGCTGGTGACCGCCGTAAGCGTCACGGTATTCCAAGCGGTACCGCTCCATTCCAAGATCGCTGCGGGTCGAGCGGACCTAATTCCCAAGCTCGTGCGAATCAACTGGACACGCACAGTGGCCTGGACCTTAAGAATTCCTTTCGGAACGATCGTCGCCTACCAAGTACTGAACTGAGCACCCCTATGACAAGTAAGCATCAGATCGACGTAGCCATCACCATTGCTCGATCTCCCTCAGAGGTCTGGGCATCTGTCGAAGACATTGAATCTCATACCGAATGGATGAAAGACGCTTCTGCCATTCGGATTACGTCTGAATCTAAAGCAGGCGAGGGAACTCAATTCGAATGCGACACCAAGATCGGTCCGTTTCGTCTCGTTGACAAGATGACGATCACCTCTTGGCAAGTCAATCGCGTTATGGGCGTCAGCCACCAAGGAATTGTTAGCGGTTGGGGTCAGTTTTCGTTAGAGGAGTCACAGTCGGGACACACAGTGTTTCGGTGGGCCGAAAGTTTGAAGTTTCCCTGGTATCTCGGGGGCCGGCTCGGGGCTGTAATTGCGAGACCAATTCTGAGATGGGTCTGGAATGGCAATCTCCGTCGACTGAAGGCGTCGATCGAACACAACGATCCCAAAGCCCCTATTGAACAGTGAAATTTTGACTTAGTAACAGCTCCAAAAAGATTCTCAAAAACCAAGCACCCAGGCTGAAAGGCTGGAAATGAATGCTCCAAGTAACACCCTCAACATTTACCTAAATGACATTGGCAACCACGATCTCCTTACCAAAGCTGACGAGGTCGAGTTAGCTGAGCAAATTCGACTGGGCAAGGAAGCCTCAGAAAGAATGGAGTCCGGCGACTACCGGGATCTTCAGGAGCTAAAGAGACTTGAACGGTCAACTAAAAAAGGTTTGCGTGCCAAAGAGCGCTTCATATTGAGCAACCTTCGACTAGTCGTAAGCGTTGCCAAAAAATATCCGGTACCAGGGTCACTCAGCCTCGAAGACCTTATACAGGAAGGCAATATCGGTCTGGAGCACGCAGTGGAAAAGTTCGACGGGCGAAAGGGTTTCAAATTTTCGACTTACGGTACCTTTTGGATCCGCCAAGCAATAAACCGCCTTATAGATCAGCACAGCAACCTAATCCGGATTCCTGCTGATACTCACAGCGCCCTGCGGCGGCAGCTACGTGAGGCTGATGTGTCATCTCCTGAGTTGTCCCAAGAAATGCGGCGGATCAACGCCCTAACCCGCGTCGCTTCTCTAGACGTACCGATTGACACCGACGGGGGTAAGGACATGCACGCCGTGGTCCCATCTCTCGATCCATCACCCGAGGATCTTGTCAATGAATGGCATAACCAAGAACTTGTGACCCGGGCACTCAACAAAATGAAGCCAAAAGTTCGGGAAATGGTCCGCTATCGCTTCGGCTTAGATGACGGAGTTGAGAAGACCTTCCGAGAAATCGGTGATCTGGTCGGAGTTTCTGCTGAAAGCGCCCGCCGAGCGGTAAGTAAGGCCCTAGCGTCCATAGCTGCCGACAAGAGTCTGGACCCTGCGTCGTGAAATCTTTGGAGGGTAGACCTTCCACCAACTCATCGCAGCTTGTGTCGCCAATTTTGGGCTCATTCCTATGAGTTCACTGTTGGTGTTCACGAGGGATCTCCGCCTCGATGACAATCCGGCTCTTTGTGCTGCAGCTGCCGACGGGCCTATGCATTGCCTCTTTGTCAAAGATGAAGCAATCCTCAACAGCCCAACAACATCCCGACGCCGTCAAACTTTCCTCGATCAGTGCCTAGAAGATATTTCTAGCTCACTTACAGAACGCGGAGCCAAACTCGATTTGGTTTACGGGGACTGGTTCGAAACGGTTCAGCGGCACATACGAGACTTGAATGTCGACAGTCTTCACATAGCCGACGACTACAGCCAGTACGCACAAACAAGGCTCCAACGACTCCAAGATTGGTGCAACGATGTTGGTGTCTCTTTCCATAGGCACCCCGGAATAACGGTCGTTCCACCTGGACATCTTCAACCGTCCGGTGGCGGGGAGTACAAAGTGTTCACGCCATACTGGCGTTCATGGCTTAAATCAGCCAAGAGAGACATAGCCACTCCCCCACGATCATTCAATGAATCGGCTCTAAGTTCTCCCCCTGCCAAATCGAACCTGTACCCGGAGCTCTCTTCAGAAATAATTGGGGGAGAAACTCACGGATGGCTTCGGCTACACGACTGGCTGCAAAACGGCATTACCTCATACGAAAAAGACCGTGATACACCTTCGGTGGAGGGCACATCCCTGTTGTCTCCCTATCTTCGCTTCGGCTGCATTTCGCCTCTGCGCCTCGTTGAGCTCTGCACTCCCCTACCAGATTCAGAACCCTTTGTCCGACAAGTAGTTTGGCGAGATTTTTACGCCCAGATTTTAGCTGCGCGACCTGATTGCTCACACAGCGACTACAGAGATCGTGGCGACATTTGGAATTATGACCAAAACTCCTTCCAAGCATGGGTCAATGGCTTAACCGGATTTCCACTCGTAGATGCAGGAATGAGACAACTGAGTTCACAAGGATTAATGCACAACCGAGTCCGCATGGTCACCGCCTCCTTTCTTATAAAAGACCTCCACCAAGATTGGCGCCTAGGAGCAAACTATTTCATGTCACAGCTCCTCGATGGCGATGTTGCCAGCAACTATCTCAACTGGCAGTGGGTTGCCGGGACTGGGACCGACAGCAATCCGCATCGCATTCTGAATCCTTCCACTCAAGCAAAACGATTTGATGGGCATGCTGCGTACATCCGGCAATGGATTCCAGAACTTTCGGACCTGGATAACACCGACGCCCTAGATCCTTCCCCGTTGCTACGGGAAAAAGTCGGATATCCGCTGCCGATAGTCGATCACCACGACAGCGTCGAGTTGTTCAAAGAGCGGCGCTTAACTAGCGTCGTCTAGCGAACTCTTTTCATTAGCTTTGCACTACGGAAAACTGCTGTCGGTAACAAATATGGCCAAGCACAACCTTTCGCCTCACACTTTTTCGGCTGGAAAGTCAACTCGTTCAGCCAAGTGGCAACGCCGAAGCAAATCTGTTCCTGCTCTATTCACAGCCTTCATCGCATTCTGGCTTCTGCTGCCCATTCTTTTGGTTTTGGCTTTTCTCTTCGATTTGTTAAAACGAAAACCTTTTCCGAATACACGACTGACCTTATTTGGCGCCTGGTGGCTTGCAATGGAGGTCCTAGGAGTGACAGTCGCATTCTTACTCTGGCTAATTTTCGCACCCTTCAACTGCCTAGGTGGCCCCACCTCGCAACGATGGCACAGCCTTTTACAAAGCTGCTGGGCGCGTGGTCTTGCTGTCGGTGGTAAACACACGATAGGTCTTCAGTGGCACGTAGATGGCGTTGAGTGTCTGCGACAAACTGGACCGTTAATCGTACTAGCGCGTCATGGAAGCCAAGGAGATGCGCTCTTGACAGCCGCCCTGTTATCCGCAGAAGGGTGGCGGCTCAGATTTATCTTGAAACAACAGCTCTTAGGTGACCCCTGTCTAGACATTGTTGGGCATCGAATCCCTAATTACTTTGTTGACAGGGACTCGCTAGACAATAAAAACGAACTACAGAATATAAGCGAATTAGCAACTGGGTTAGCCGAAGACGAAGCCCTGGTAATTTTTCCTGAGGGAACGCGATTCTCTGACAAAAAGCTTTCACGAGCAGTAACCGCTCTTTCCAAAACAGCTCCATCAAGGGTCCAAGCTGCCCAATCACTTACCTCTGTTCTACCCATCCGCACCGCTGGAACACTTGCTGTACTCGCCAAATCATCCGCTGATGTCGTAATACTCAACCATGTTGGCATTCGAGACATATCTTCGGTGAAAGAGCTCCAAGCAAGCGTTCCATTACCAACGATGCTGAAGTTTCGCCTCTGGCGGACCCCTAGGGCAGAACTGTCCACGGAATGGACAGAGGATCAGACAGTGCAATGGCTGGATTCACAATGGGCGATCGTTGATGACTGGGTGAGCGCTAACGAACAGTCCGCTTCATCTGAAACGAGGCACTAGCAACGGAGTGTTCTCAACATATTCGCGGTAACGCGTGTCGTCACCCCAACGGCGCTTTGCCTTAGCTTCCAGCATTGGAGCACCCGAAATTTTCATAAGAAGCGCCCAAACAAAAACCGGAGATATGAGGGTCAGGAACTGCCATTTCCCGAGGGCGGGCAGAGCCGAGACCGCGAGGCCACACCACAATAATATTTCTCCGAAGTAGTTGGGGTGCCGTGATCTGCTCCATAAACCGCTGGTTATGAAGGAGTCCTCTCCTTCTTGTCTAAACTTTTTCTTCTGACTATCTGAGACGACTTCAATACTTAATCCGACAACCCAAAGCACAAGTCCAAAAACTTCGATGACACCAAGAGGCTGTGCAAGGCCATCGCCCACTACAGCCATGACTGGAGCTGCTGTGACAACAACCCAAGTTCCTTGGAGAGTCCAGGTCATAAGAAACCACAAAAAATTGCGCTTTATAGCGTCAAAGCGATTGTCGGAACCAACTTTGAGCACCCGGACAAATAGGAAAGATCCGAGCCTCGCCGCCCAAATCGCAACGGCCAAGCTCAGAGCCACATCTAATGCCCCTAACTCGCTGCGCGAATACAGGACGGATACCAGAATGACGGTGACAAAAGTTACGGATCCGACTAGATCAAAAAAACGTTCAGATTGCACCCTCCAGGCAAACCCAAACCCGATCCACTGCAAAGAAACTGCTACTAGAGCGGCAACAACGATTGGCGGAACTGTAAACCGATCCCATGCGCCGGCTGACCCCCCTAGTGCCACAAGCGCTATCAGCGCTAGGCCTATCAATATGCCTAGCAAGCAAGTTTTTTTATTCACCAGATACCTTTCGCGCTTCGGGTAAATTCCTTAGCCTTCTGCTTCTCTCACTACCGCTTTGAGCATTCGTTTAAAAATCACTGCGTGAGCGGGAACCAAGGCAAGCCAGTAGCACCGACCCCATAGACCACGGGGCACGAAAACTGCTTTCTGTTCTACTAAACATCCCGACTGCGACTGACTTACACGCCATTCCAGCCATGCATGTCCCGGCACTTTCATCTCAGCACGCAGTCTTAACAAATCTGGACGCACCTCTACAACTTCGAAAAAATCCAATGGGTCGCCCACTCGAAGCTCTGTCGGGTGTCTGCGCCCTCGTCGTAATCCGACGCCCCCAAGAAGCTTGTCGACGAAACCTCTTACGGACCAGAGCCAGTTAAAAGCCAACCACCCTGTGTTGCCACCTAAAGACCGCACCACTTGCATCACTGATTCGCCGTCACAGACTGCAAATAATTGTCGTTTATCAACAAATATCCTGCCGCCGGCCCATGAGGGGTCGCTGCGGTCAGGAGCTGCCGCACCAAACTCATCAGAAGTACGTCGGTCGTTACTCCAGCGAGTCGGCAACTCTTGGCCCTGCACCGATGACATCGCGTATCCGATGGACTCTTCTAAACTTTGATTCACGCCTCCGCGAGCGCATCCCCCGCCTTCATCGGTCACGACAACATCACTGGTAAGCGAGTCAATCAAAGGACGAGCTAGCTGGATCGGCAACGGGCTGACCAAATTCACCCAATGAGACGAAAGTCTCGGAGTTAGAACTGGCACTGGCACAATGCGCCGGTGGCGCAGACCAGCCACACGGGCGTAGGCGTGCATCATGTCTTGATAGGTGACAACGTCTGGTCCACCTATGTCGATTGTTTCGCCGTAAAATTCGGACCGTTCCAACACATGGACAAGGTCGTCAAGAACATCGGTGATTCCGACCGGTTGACAAAGGGTTTGTGAAACCCATTTGGGTACCACCATCACGGGCAAAACTTCAACGAGAGACCGCAACATCTCGAAAGATGCGCTTCCAGATCCAATAATAACTGCAGCTCTTAATTCCGTTACCGGGGTTTTGCCTGAAGCGAGTAAACGTCCAACTCGGTGCCGGCTTGAGAGATGGTCAGATTTGTCGTCTCCGTCGTGGCCTAAGCCACCCAAATAAATGATTTGACGAAGACCCTCCGATTCAGCCGTTAACGCGAACTGTTCCGCCATTGCGGATTCGACTTCAGCAAAGTCGTCAGAGGACGACATCGAGTGCAAAAGATAGTAAGCGGCGGTGGCACCTTTTAGGGCAAGCTCCACTTCGTCGGACCTCGATAAATCAGCTTGGACAATCTCGACCTGGTCTTTCCAGAGCCGGTCGGATAATTCTTCAGGTCGACGAGCCACGCACCTGACGGTGTGGCCACGCGCCAACAACTGAGGAACCAAGCGGCCACCGACGTATCCGGTGGCACCGGTAACTACTACCAACGATTCGTCAGGAGGCACTGAGCTGTTCCAGTTGGTCCAGCATTGAAGGAAAGCCGTTAATTGACACGACGCTGTCAGGTAGTTCCGGCCATACCCCGCCCACCATGATCGGTGTACCGGGCAATCCTTTGGCCAACATTTCGACACTATCAACAACCACGTTTTGCGGCGTTGAACTCACAGTGCTCAAAATGACTGCTACCAGCTCGTCGGTAGAAGAGGCAGCATTAATGATTGTTTCAATGGGATTATCTGCTCCCAAATTAAATGGATTGAAACCCCTGCTACGTATTAACTCGGCACATATAGCCGCTGGCAGACCATGGGTTTCATTTGGCGGACAAGCTATGAGAACTGTTCCTCGTTTACGTCCACGACGCTGAGGTAGACCCTGCATACGGCCTAAAGATGCAACGACGATACTTGTTGCTCGATGCTCTTCAAATATCTGAAGCCTGCCATGCGCCCACTCATCACCGACTGACCGCAAGGCGGGCACGACAACCTCACAAATAACGTCTTCTACGCTTGCGCCGCTTTCAAGGGCGCCATTAATAATTGACCATGAACCGGGCTGATCTCCAGCAACGATTGCCTGCAGAAAAAGACCGGACCGCTTGCCTAATGCTCGATGCCCGCGGCCTGGAGGCGCCGGCTCTAGTTCAGAAAGACTGGACAAGTCTTTTTCTGCGACTTCCCAAGAACCATCATTCTTGTGTCCCGGTAACTTTCCGGAACGCACATATTTGTAGACAGTCATGTAGTGAAGGCCCAGCCGTTCAGCTACCTCATTTAGGCTGAGCATTTCTTTCACTTCACCCACATTCACCCCTTACGTAACCCTGCCAGCGAGCTGGTGCTACCCCTTATAAGTCTTTTTTGCATTTCGTCCCGACGGTCGGACAGATCCCGCCATGTTAAGACGTCAATGTCATCTTTTATGCCAGCTGCCCTGCGGAATGACGATTCAGAAACTTCCAAGTCGCCGAGAGCTAGACCAAGTTCAGCGGAAACGCGAAATCCATGTTTAGTTAAAAAGCCGGCACTGATGGCAGAGAATTCTGCGAGGAGGTCCATCTCTGGGTCAACTTTTTGAATAAATGAAGCAAGGTATGCAAAGTTTTTCACAAACAGCATTAGTTCCTTGGGTATCCGAGCGCCACTTGCAAGGAGTTCTTTGAGCAGAGATTGGAACTCAGAGATGAATTGCTCTTCGGTCAACTCAAGCGGATCAAAGTTGACGCGATCTAACTGCAGAGTCTCGATTAGTTCCTCAATATCGACTTCCGGTGAGAAGGCTCCGAGGTCTCGGACCGCAGAAACTTGAGTACGAACGTCTCCAGACATAAGACCGGTCACATACCGAAGGAAGGCGAGACGGCGATCGTTGTCGAGTCGTCCCACCATGCCATAGTCAACAAGTCCTATGACCCCTCCGTCGAGTACGAAAAGGTTCCCAGCATGGAAGTCTCCATGGAATATTCCATGAAGCGCTGCGCCTTCCAAAAGCCCGTCGACCATGTTCCGAAACAAATTGCGAGCTTCGCCTTCCCCTAACTGGTCGGAATCTAGACGAGTTAGAGGTGTTCCTTGAACTCGAGACATGACGATTACACGAGTTGTGCTCATTTCAATATTTGGTTCAGGTGCAACCCAGGAACCTTTAGCGCCGCCCATTAGAGCACGCCGAATTTCAAACAAATTCGCTACTTCTAATTTGAAATCCAATTCCTCGGAAATCGTCTCCGCGAACAGTTGCACTAGAGCGGGAGGATTAGCTAGGGCTGCAACAGGTATTTTGCCTACCAACTTTGGAGCAACCCAGGCAAGAACCCGCAGATCGCGCACGACCTTTTTATGAATAGCAGGGCGCTGAACCTTTACCACAACTTCCGAACCGTCTTTGAGGACAGCTGCATGGACTTGGGCAATAGACGCAGCGGCAAAAGGCTGCTCATCGAACGACGAGAAAGAATCGCTCAAGTTCCCAAGGTCTTGGGTAACAATTTTCCGAACCTGTCGCCACTTTGAGGGCTTAGCTTGATCACGACAACGCGAACATTCATCAACGAGCGCTTGGGGGAAAACACCTTCTGCCGCCGAAATGAGTTGAGCGAGCTTCACGTAAGTAGGTCCAAGCCGTTCAGCAGCTAGTCGAAACTTGCTATACAGCGCCTGTTGTTTGGCCTCTGGGGTTCGTCGCCGGTCAAATAATTTCCAGCTCAATAAGGCCCACCCAAAACGGAAGCCTGTGTGCAGTAGACGAGAAATCGGAGGAAAAGTTGGTGCATTTACCAACCGAGGAACGCCAGCGACTATTACCTGCCGGACTGCATGAGCTTCCTGTATCCATTGGTTTTCATGTTCCGGTGCCGCTGAATCAAGAACAGAGCTGTTTCGTTCCGGAGCAGTATTTTCCTCTGTGTGCATCATGGTTGACTGACCTGAAGCAGCTTCGGCCAGAACTCTAAACTCAAGCTTCTCCGGACCCCAAATACCCATTGAGAGTGGTTTCCATGAAACTGGGGCGGCTAACTCGTATGCGGGAACAGCATCTAGAAAGGCGTTGAGGGCCTCCTGTAACTCGGCACGAGCAAGCGCAGCACCCAAGCAATGGTGTGCTCCGAGCCCAAACGCTAGGTGTGGCGATCGATCGCCGCGCTCTATATCGAAACGAAATCCATCTTCGGGTTGGCCAAGCCCAGCAGCGTGCAAACCGAGCAATACAGTCGTTCCAGCTGGGAAGAGCAGACCTCCTACAATTACGTCTTTGCTTGCCACGCGAGCAGTTGTCCGAACAGCCCCGATGAAGCGAAGAGACTCTTCAATTGCAGCAGGAACTAGGGACCTATCAACTCGCAGCTTCTCATATTGATCTGGCTGGCTGGCAAGTATCGCCAGTAAAGATCCCAACTGGTTACGGGTGGTGTCTGTGCCAGCCAACAAAATAGCTTCGATCATCGCCACGAGCTCGTCGACACTTAGCCGATCCTCCTGATAGCTCGCAGCGACTAAGTCACTGACTAGGTCTTGGTGGGGACAACCTTTTCTGTCAGCAACGAGCTGTGTCGCATATGCATCGAGTTCTTTTTGAGCTTCGGTTATCTCTGCGAGGCGACCCATTACTGCCTCGGCATCGGCGTCTAGACCAGAAAAAATTACGTCGGCCCAACGGCCAAATTGTTCGGAGTCTTTGTCTTCAATACCCAAGAGTCGACAAATGATCGGTATTGGGTATGGCCGGCAAAACTCACCTACTAAATCTCCACCACCACTCTGGACCATGGGTTGGAGGAGTTGATCTGCGTGCTTACGCATGAAAGGTCGCAAGGTTTCACTGCTGGCCGGAGTAAAGGAGGCGCTCACCAGCCGTCGCAATCTTTTATGGTCTTCTCCCTCGACAGATAAAAGATTGGGTCGCATTTCGACTTGACTGTCAACCTCCGGCAACATCTCCCGAGCTTTGGAGAGCAGAGCATCGAAATCGAGATCTGTTCGGCTCTTATCTTGAAGAGTGCTCATTCCCGAAAGGACAGTGATCCAATTGGGGTCGCGAAGAATCTCTCGAGTGTCGTCATAACCTATAACAAGAGGCCCTGCAGGAGTTCGAACAACGGAGTGTCCGAGGCTTTGAATCTGTTCGGTAGCAGCTACTAGCTCATCGAATTCAGAAATCTCAAAATCAATGAAAGGAAGGGCGCCGGGAGCGGTTACGTCTAGGGGTTCTTCCGACCGAGTTTCGGCTTTCACGAGGCTGACCTCCACGTCAGCGTCAGTTTAGCACTAAATAACTTCGAAACTCTGTTGAATACCTAATCTCTCAACAAGGACTCGGCTACTAACCGACCCGATACTAGGGCCCCTTGGATAGAAGGGGTCGTCGAATGATCGCCCGCCACTACGAGCAGACCTTCCGAGCCAATTTTTTTGCGGAACTTCATTCCCGGAACAAACATCGGCTGGGCGCCAGTCACCACCGACCCACCAAGAAGTTCCCAGCTCTCCGCCTGAACCCCAAAAGTTCGGGCCATCTGAGCTTCAGCAGCCGAAAGAGGGAGCTCCGGGCTGTTTGCGGGGCCAGCTAAAACAATCAGCGATTCACCTTCTGGCGCGTACTCCGAAGCAACGTTACTCATAACTGCAGCATTCCTGCAGGGACCATCATTTGCGGGAAAAAGATGTATTGCCTTACTTTCATTGGGCGGCTCAGCGCTTCGGAAATATGCATGCCACTGAGACCGGCCACCCTTGGATTCCAAACCTAGTAATTGCACTGCAGAGGTTTCTTCCGTCGCGAGGACAATCTTCCCGGCTGTCAATACTTCTCCAGTTGCTAAAGCAACCTCGTTACCTTTTAAACCCACAACCTCAGAGGAGAGACGTATAGCCGATACGGGTAGGTTCGCCGCCATCTGTTCGGGAATAGCTTGCATACCTTGAGCAGGAACGGCTGCTGGCGCGGAAAGCAAGCAGCGCAAAATCAGGCAAGCAAGTCGCGCCGAGCCTTCTAACGAAGAAGTCAGTTGGATGCCCGAAAACAAAGGTTCCCAAATTGCCTCAATCGACCGATCCGAAAACTTTCTTTCCCTAAGAAATTGCTCCATAGAACGATCGTTCGAATAGTCAAAAAACCCTGAATTAGAAACTCGTAACTGCACTGCCAACCGTAGAAGTCGAATTCGATCAGCCGATGATAAGAGTGACGTCCGCAGCCCGTTAAAAGCGCCTCGCACGGAGCTTCGAGGGTCCGCCAATTCGACGAAAGCATCACCGTCCCAAACATTTGCTCCACGAAGGAAAGGTCGCAAATTAAGCGAGGACAAATCAAGGTGACGATCCAGTTCTGGATACGCCGTCAAAAGAACTTGAAATCCGCGATCTAACAAGAAACCACTTTCGGAATCTGTTCTGACGCGCCCACCCACCTGGTCGGCTCGCTCGAGGACTTTTACCTCCCGACCTGCCCCATGCAATGTCGTTGCGGCAGCTAAGCCTGCAAGTCCTGCACCGACCACGAGAAATTCGGGTCCTGATTCTGAAACTCGATTCTGGCTCACAGCTACCCTCACCCTCACATCGCCTAGATAGTCAAACAGCTACGCTCGTGTTTCGGTAGCCCGACTCTCTCACTGTAAATGGGACTCACATAAATCCGATATATCCAGCTTCGATTGACCCAGTCATTTCGGCGCAAATAAGCCCCCAATACACCTAATTCTTCGAGGAGCGTTCTATGTTGGCAACAGTCGGCTGAGATCAGCCAAAAGTGACTAAAAGACTAAGGAGCAAGTAACTGATGCAACAAAACACCTGGGTCCAACTTATGGACATGCGCGCTAGAGACTCTCATGCTGTCATCCTGCCGTATACCTTTTCAGTGCTAGGGACCTTTGCCTTCATTATCTGGGGCGGCGATGCGCTCGACACCGGTGCAATTCAGTTAGCCATTGCAGCATGGGTTGTGTTGGGCTCGCTATGGACCCTTCTATGGTTCGATGGGGTAATTGGCGACCTTGCCGCTGGTATGAAAGACATGGATAGCGAACTCACCGACAGCAACATGGGACAAAATTTCGCCAAAGCTCCATTCGCCATCTTTCGCGGTTTTAACGCCTTGGTAATCATCGTCATGGCTGTATTGCAACTAACCGCTCTCTATTCCTGAGGACCTTGGGCCTCCCAATGAATGCTTTTCGCTGCTTTCATTGGGAGGCCAGCGTTCGTCTCGCCCTCCCTGACTGACTTCGCCGGAGTGACTCATCGAAAATGACTGATTTCCAAACCCTCGAGCAAGCGAATAGCTCTTTTTACGAGCTTTTCGAAACCTCCGATATTGACGGAATGGCGGATCTTTGGGCGAACATCGATGCGTCCTGGTGCACGCATCCTGGTTGGCCAACAATTTTCGGCTGGGATCAAATTCGAGTTTCGTTTGAAC
>Ga0315331_10000185_pt1 | contig 39494 bp, 33 predicted proteins | sample M160m34915metaG_FD_203456 | JGI IMG/M metagenome (GOLD analysis project Ga0315331, IMG submission 203456) | Ammonia-oxidizing marine archaeal communities from Monterey Bay, California, United States - M1 60m 34915 | ecosystem: Environmental > Aquatic > Marine > Intertidal zone | place: USA...
TCAGGCAAACACGGAAAATAAGGCCAGATCGGTAACTCCACGTGGCGTCATTCTAAGAGAGACCTCGCCTGGCCTACAAGCCACGCAAGTGGAACACTCGATGAGCAGGCTAAACTTTCTCGCCCAGCCAGGCTGGACCGGGATCTACTGCCGCTTGATACAGCGATTGCGATACCACAGCAACACGCCCCACGAACCCAGGAAGACCGACATCGATACGAGTACGAAGAGTGCCTTTAGGACCGCGAGGTTACCCCGCCCGGACAGATAGGCCCCCACGGCATGCACAACAGCCCAGATCACCAAGCCGCTCATGATCAGGAAAATGGGCAACCACCGTTGTCGAAAGCCTGTTACTGGATCCGACGAGACCTCGGAGTCGGTTTCCCTGGTTTCATCGTTCATCGTCATTCACCTTCCGATGTAGCTGTCGAGGCATCTGCCATTCCATAATAACCAACGACTTCGAGTTGCGTTTGCTGGCGAACTCGCTGCGCGAACTGGTCTACCTCTGCATCACTCAAGGCCGTCACAAAACTTTCTGCCGGAGGTCGAGCGACGGTGTAGAGTTGCACCTGCTGGATGCTACCGCCCTGGTCGACGACTTCATTGAGCCGCTGGCAAAAAGATTCCTGTTCTACCACGGATGGACCTTCCCCATGAATACGCATGAACAGCGCCTGGATGACCAGCGGTCGAAGCTGGGCAGCCGCCGTGATGTTATCGAGAATTTGCTGAAAAGGAATCGTGGTTCGTTCGACGAGGTGATAGTAATCCGCAGTGCCCGCATCCAACTTGGCCCATACCTGTCCCTGGTTCTCATCCAAGATTTTCAATCCGCGCTGTACGTGTTCACGATGAAACATGCTGGCATTGGTAATCAATACCATGCTCACCTCGTCCAAACCGTGTTGCTGCTTGAGCGCTGCACAGGCCTGGATTACCTCATCGAAGTTACGGTAGGTGGTCGGTTCACCATCTCCTGAAAAGGCAATATCCCGCAGAACCCGCAGGTGCGCCGGCGTGTCGGAAAACTTCCCCGCCTCGTAGATCCTTTCAGAGGCAACCCACTGGATCATCTGGTCCAGTTCCGTGAGCAAGGAATCCAGTTCAACGAACCTGGTTTCACTTTCTGTCGTGCGATTTACCTGGCAGTAAATACAATCGAAATTGCAGATCTTGTCCGGGTTCAGGTTCACCCCGATCGAAAGGCCACCGCTACGGCGACTGAGCACCGGATAAACAAATCGATTCCCTTCGAACAAGCGCTCATGCTGCTGGTAGAGAGATACGGGTTCCATCGGATTATGTTTTAAACCAATCCCTGGACGGACCTGTCATCCCTCCAGTCGAGTCAATTCACTAAAATCGTCGAGCGTGACAGTCGTCAATTCCCCGTCATCACGTGAGAGGACCAGCACATCGCTGAACACCTGGTCATCCTGGTTGCGCTGAAAGTGAAGGCCATGCCGTCTGCGTTCGGTTTTCACCACCGTACCGACCGTGGTGTTGGTCCAGTCACGAAACCCGACTTTCACGGCATGGACCAACTGCACCCGGTCTCCCGGTTTCAGTTGCTGAAAAACCTCGAGCGACTCCAGATGTCCCATTCAACCAAGCTCCCGGGTCACGGTTACACTTCTTTCGAGTCAATCCAGGACATCAGTTTCCGCAAGCGGCGACCAACTTCCTCGATTTCCAGTCCTTGATCACGACGACGGATCGCCTTGAAGGAAGCCGCTCCAGCGCGATTTTCCAGGATCCACTCCCGTGCGAAATGTCCGTCCTGGATTTCCGTGAGAATCTTTTTCATTTCCTGCCGCGTATCATCATTGATGATTCTCGGACCACGACTGTAGTCGCCGTACTCGGCCGTGTTCGAGACACTGTAACGCATGTAACTCAAACCGCCCTGGTAGAACAGGTCAACGATCAGCTTTAATTCATGGAGACATTCAAAGTAAGCCATCTCGGGTTGGTAACCCGCCTCGACCAATGTTTCGAAAGCCGCTTTGACCAATTCGCTAACACCACCACATAGGACCACCTGTTCACCGAACAGGTCGGTTTCGGTCTCTTCAGCAAAGGTGGTCTGCAAGACACCACCACGCGTACCACCAATTCCCTTGGCATAGGCCAGGCCCAGCTTCAATGTTTCTTCGCTGGCACCAGGATTCATGGCAATCAGGCAAGGAACTCCACCGTCTTTCTCATACTCGCTGCGGACCAGGTGCCCCGGGCCCTTGGGGGCCACCAGCAGCGTATCGACACCCTCGGGTGCCACGACCTGGTCAAAATGGATATTGAAACCGTGCGAACACATCAGGATATTACCAGGCACGAGGTGTTCTTGAATCTCGTTGCGGTACAGGTCTCCCTGTACTTCATCCGGCAACAGAACATTAACCAGGTCACCTGCTGCACTGGCATCGGCCAGCGACATCGGCTCAAATCCGTGGCTGATGGCCAAATCGTAATTGGGTCCACCAGGTCGCTGTCCGATCACGACATTACAGCCACTGTCCTTCAGGTTCTGCGCCTGGGCATGTCCCTGAGATCCATAGCCGAGGATCGCAATCGTCTTGTCCTTGAGAAGTGATAGATCTGCGTCGGTATCATAAAAAATTGTGGCCGCCATAAGTTGCCCTTGCTCCCTTAAAATCTTGTTTAGCGTTCGGAATCTCTTGTTGGGGTAGGTACCGGCCGATGCCGGGAATCCTATGCCTGGCTATGCATCTGCATCCTGCTCAGCCTGATCCTTGTCATTGAGCTTTCCGCGTACCATCGCGATGCGCCCGGCGCGCACCAGTTCGACGATACCGAATGGTCTCATGCGTTCAATAAAGGCCTCGATCTTGCGTTCCTTGCCCGAGATCTCGATCATTATTTCTTCCGCGCCTACGTCAACAATCTTGCCTCGAAAAATATCAACCAGTTCACGTATTTCGCTGCGTTGACTGCCGTTGGAAGAGTTGACCTTGATCAACATCAGGTCACGTTCAACGTGGTCCTGGGCACTGATATCCGTCACGGCAACAACCGTCACGACCTTTTCCAGCTGCTTGGCAACCTGTTCCAGGACAGGTGCATCACCCACTACCACGAAAGTCATTCGTGATAAATTCGGGTCCTCGGTTTCACCGACGGCCAGCGAATTGATGTTGTAACCGCGCGAGGCGAGCATTCCCGAAATGTGAGCTAACACACCGGGAACGTTTTGCACCACCGCTGACAAGACGCATCTCATGACGAAAACCTAGACAAAACAGCTACTAAAAGACCTATCTAGCATCGTAGTCGGACGCCCCGGACGTAACAAGGGGCCCGTGATTTACCCTGAAAAACCGCACCACCCCCCCATGGCTCACCTTCTCTGGCCGAGAACCGGTGATAATAAGTTGAATTGCGATGGCTACACGACCAGGAAGCCGATATGCAGGATAAGCATTCGAACCATTGTTGCCGTAACAAATCGATCGGACCAACCCGGCAACAACGCCCGGAAACGGGGCAAACCGAATCACAACGGTTTGCGTAACAAGACACGTACACTCGTTGTTCCCGTACGCCACAATTTCATCCTTGGAGAAGTTTCGGTGACGTTGCCAAATCGCGTGAAAATCTCGATTGTCTCGCCCGTGTACCACGCCAGTGGTTGCCTGCGTGAGCTTTACCAGCGACTGGTCCAGGTCCTGGAAGGCCTGGGAGAAGATTTTGAGATCGTACTCGTCAATGACGGCAGCCCCGACGACTCCTGGGATATCATCCTGGAACTGGCTGCGAGTGACTCCCGCGTCAAGGGAGTGAACCTCTCTCGAAATTTCGGGCAACACTGCGCCATTACGGCCGGGCTCGACCACGCTGCCGGAGAGTGGATCGTGGTGATGGACTGTGACCTGCAAGATCAGCCGGAAGAAATTCCGCAACTGTATGCAAAGGCCCTGGAAGGATATGAAATTGTTTTTGCGCGACGCACCAATCGCCAGGATACATTTCTCAAGAAAGCCTGCTCCCGCATTTTTCACCGGCTGTACCATTTCCTCAGCGACATCAAGATCGATCCGCATGTCTCCAATTTTTCAATTGCCTCCAGGAACGTGGTCGACGCCATGCTCAACCTGCGAGAACGCAACCGGGCCTATTCCGTATTTCTCCAGTGGCTGGGATTTCAAACAACCTACGTCGACGTGAAACATGGCAAACGATTCAGCGGGAAAAGCAGTTATGGATTCACTAAATCCATGCGCGTCGCCGTGGAAGCCATTACTTCCCAATCGAACAAGCCACTGCGTTTATCCATCTACATCGGGTTCCTGATGTCTGTCGTTTCTTTCGTTTACGCCACCTATCGAATCGTCCGTTACTACACGCACGGGGTGGACGTGGATGGCTGGACCAGCTTGATGGTTGCCGTCGTCTTTATCGGTGGATTGATTCTTGCCAACCTGGGAGTCGTGGGGCTTTACCTGGGCAAGGTCTTCGATGAAAGCAAGCATCGCCCGCTTTATGTCACCCAGCAACTGGTGAACCTGCAAGCGGTCAGCGACGCTACGGACTGAGCCCCGGCAAGCCGTCACGGGTTCTCTTGATTCCGTTGCAGAAAAAGGTGAGCACGCCCGGTAGGATTCGAACCTACAACCCTCGGTTCCGAAGACCGATGCGCTATCCAGTTGCGCCACGGGCGCGGCTTACCATGAACCTGTGTCAACCTTTTCCGTCACACAGGTTTACGTCATTATCCGCAAGACGGGCTGGGCGACAAGAGGCCCCGCCAATTGTACCTTCTCGCCACTTGACCAGCAGGCACCGCGGATGCTATAAGTGCTTACAAGGAATGATTTTAGTTCATTTAGTTGATCACAAATTCTAAGAGTAACGAATCCCCTTTTTCTGGGTTCCAGGTTCACGATGTCATCATCCATCACTTTACGCGTACTCGATGGAGCGGATCGTGGACGAGTCTACGAAACCCTGAATCCTCCCGTGACCATTGGTCGCGAAGAAGGGAACACGATCCAGCTCAATGACGAGAGAATCAGTCGTTTCCATCTGAAAATCCAGGAAGATAATGAACGGCTGGTGCTCACGGACCTGGAAAGCACCAATGGAACGAAGGTCAATGGTGAAGATATTCAGTTAAGGATTCTCCGTTTTGGAGACATGGTTAGCCTGGGACGCTCCGTCTTGCTTTTTGGCTCCCGCGAGCAAATTGCAGAACGCCTGGCACGTCTACGTGAGGCTGATGACCAGGGAGATCCAACGATCCGTCCGAACGGAAAATCACTGGGTAAAGACGTCTCATCCTTTGATTTTGAATTGAACTGGGATGATGGAAATGATCTGCAGGCCACCCTGCATGCGTTGGAACCACCGGATTTACCGGATCGGTTAAGCCCGGGGCAGGCGGCTCAATTGGCCGAGGTCCTGGAATATCTGCATATCCGCTTGCGGAGCCTGTTGAATTCGGTGAACTCGGACGACAAGACCGAACAACTCCAGGTCGAAACGCGAGAGTGGCAGAATCTCCTTGATTTACAGTGTCGGATTGCCGAATACCTGCGACGAATCGGGGATCCGGACCTTTCCTCCACGTAGGATTGGCAGGACCGATCTTTCTCGTGATCCCTCGGTGCGAGGGTGCCCCCCAGAGGCAGTGGTTGGCTGAACCCGGACTGGTACCTTACAATCAGCAACCGTCTTACGAAAGCGGAACTCTTCCCTGGCGACGGAACGCATTGCCATGAACCAACGACCCTTTGTTCATCTTCACTGTCACAGTCACTTCAGTCTGCTGGATGGTGCAGCGACGATTCCTCGATTACTGGATCGCGCCAAGGACCACGGCATGAATGCGCTGGCCCTTACCGATCATGGCAACCTGCACGGATCGTTGCAGTTCTACCAGGAAGCCCAGAACCGCGGGATCAACCCCATCCTGGGTTACGAGGCATACATTGCGCCGGGCAGTCGATTCGACAAGACCAGCGGCAAGATGAAGGATTCCAGTTATCACCTGACACTACTGGCCCAGAACCGTGTGGGTTTCAAGAACCTGATGCAGATGAGTTCTGCGGCTTACCTCGAGGGGTTTTACTTCAAACCCCGGATTGATCGGGAGTTACTGGAGCAACACCAGGAAGGCATTATTTGCCTGAGTGGCTGTCTCTCGAGCGAATTCAATCGCATGTTGCTCAACGGCCACGGTAGTGACCAGGACCTGGAACAGGCCATCGAGGTAGCCCAGTGGTTCCACGGGGTTTTCGATGATCGTTTTTTCATCGAGGTCATGAACAACGGAGTTGAATTACAACGGCTGGCCACCGAGGGCGCCATCAACGTTGCCAAGGAACTGGGCATTCCGATGGTCGCTACCAACGATGTGCACTATGTGAACCAGGAGGATGCCGATGCCCAGGACGTCATGCTGTGCATCAACACCGGGCGATTTCGAACCGATACGACCCGCATGAAAATGGATGGCCAGGAATACTACCTGCGCAGCCCGGAAGAGATGTATCAATCCTTTTCCGGAATGGAAGAAGCGGTTCTGCGCACCCAGGAAATTGCGGATACTGTCGACATCGATCTGAACCTGGGAGAACGACACTTTCCCACGTTTGATCTTCCACCGGATACTTCCTCCATCGATCACCTGCGGGAACTTTGCCTGAGTGGCTTGCGCGATCGTTATACCAACAACGAGGAAATGCTTCCCGCAGGAGAACTCTCCAGTCGCGTCATGGAACGGCTGGACCGCGAGCTATCGGTCATCGCTGAACTCGGATTCCCAGATTATTTCCTGATCTGCTGGGACTTTGTTCGCGAGGCACGGGACAAGGGTATTCCGACAACAGCGCGCGGTAGCGGTGTGGGAGCACTGGTCTGTTATGCCCTTTACCTGAGTCATGTTTGTCCACTCAAGTACGACCTGCTATTCGAACGATTCCTGGATGTGAGTCGGCGGGAAGCACCTGATATCGATATCGATTTCTGCAAGGAACATCGTGCTGACATCATTCGCTACGTGAAAGATAAATACGGGGCGGCCAACGTTGCCCAAATCGGCACATTCGGGACCCTGGCAGCACGAGCGGCTATCAAGGATACCGGGCGCGTACTGGGAATTCCCTTGAGTCGCGTTAATCAACTGACTGGCATGATCCCGAATGAACTGGGAATTTCCCTGGCGGAAGCGCTCGAGAAAAGTGACGAGTTGGCGGGCCAGTACAAGTCGGATGGTGAAGTTCGGGAACTGATTGATTTCGCCATGAAAATCGAGGGGTTGGCCCGCAACCTGGGAACCCATGCGGCAGCAGTGGTCATCGGCGACCTTCCCCTGACAGAATACCTGCCACTGGGAAAAGTTTCCGGCAAGGATGATGTTATTACCCAGTGGTCCATGAATGATGTTGAGGCCGCTGGCCTCCTGAAAATGGATTTCCTGGGGCTCCGCAATCTCACCATTCTTCGTCGCACGGTCGATCTGGTCGAACAAACGACGGGGCAAAATATCGATCCACACCAGTTTCCGACAGATGACCCGGAAACCTTTGCCTTACTGTGCCGTGGAGAGACCAAGGGAATTTTCCAACTTGAAAGCGGCGGCATCCGCGATCTGTTGCAACGCATGAAGCCGGACAGTTTCCTGGACATCGTGGCCACCAATGCCCTCTATCGACCTGGTCCGCTGGAAGGCGGCATGGTCGATGATTACGTGGCGGTCAAGCATGGACGCAAGGAAGCTTCCTACAAGCATCCCGTACTCAAGGAAATCCTGTCTGAAACTCACGGGGTGATGGTTTACCAGGAACAGGTCATGCGGATCCTGAACCGTTTTGGTGGTATCGAACTGGCTGAAGCCTACACCTGTATCAAGGCGATCAGTAAGAAAAAAGAAAGCATTATCAATAAGAATCGTGAGCAGTTCCTGGTCGGGGCCGAGGACCGCGGCATGAAACGAAATGAAGCTGAAGAACTGTGGTTCATGATCACCAAGTTTGCCGGCTATGGATTCAACAAGAGCCACTCCACCGCCTATGCACTCATTGCCTATCAAACCGCATACTTCAAGGCACACTACCCCGTGGAATTCATGGCTGCCCTGCTCTCGAGTGACATCTCGGGACGTAATTTCAAACGCAAGGATTCACTCGTTGAACACCTCGAAGACTGTCATCGCATGGGAATCGAGGTCGTTCCTCCACACGTCAACACGTCGGGCAGTGAATTCACGGTGGCCGATGGCAAGATTTACTTTGCGCTTTCCGCCATCAAGGGTTGTGGAGGTTCAGCCGCCGAGGCAGTCGTACGGAACCGCAAAAAAGATGGACCCTACCAGGACCTCTTCGATTTCTGCGAACGGGTTGAACCGTCCTCCTGCGGAAAGTCGGCCATTGAAAGCCTGGTCAAGTCCGGTTCGTTTGACGACCTGGAGGCGAACCGTCAGCAATTATCGCAGATCATCGAGCGGGCCCTGCAAGCTGGTTCATCGGCGTTGTCCGATCGACGCAGTGGCCAGAAAAACCTGTTTGAACAGTTTTCTGATTCCGACGAGGATGAAAAAGCACCCCTGCCGAGGGTTCCCGAGTTCGAAGAACGGGAACGATTACTGATGGAAAAAGAGGTGCTTGGTTTCTATCTCTCCAGCCACCCGCTCGAGGAACATAAGGGTTTACTGGCCAACGTATGCTCACATACCACGACACGTTTACCCACCTTGAACGATCGTACAGAAGTGGTCGTGGGAGGTATGGTTTCATCCATCAAGCTGGCCCATACCAAGAATGGTCGACCTGGTTCACCCACCAAGTATGCAAATTTCGACCTGGAAGATATCGACGGTACCGTACGCTGTATTATCTGGCCGGACTCTTTCCAACGTTACGAACCCATGCTCGAACCGGACAGCATCCTGCTCGCTCGCGGTAGTGTCGATCGCCGTGGTGGAGGTGATGAGGTCAACCTGATCGTGGATGAACTGATCCCGCTGGACCAGCTGGACGATCGTTGCACCAAGGGAATGGTGATCCGGGTCGACGAACTAAAACACGGGGAGCGAGTCCTTCCCCAGATCTACGAGATCCTCCGCGCTTACCCGGGTAACCAGCAAGTTCGCCTGCTGCTGGTCCTGGCCGATGGACAGCGGGTCTCCATGAAGGCCGACCGACTCCAGGTCCATATCAACACGGAATTAAAGCACCGGATGGATGACCTGTTGGGCAGCCAAAACTACCAGATGATCACCCAGTTCCCCAAAACGGGGTGATTCAGAAAGAAAAAAAGAAAAACTGGTAATCAGGAAAAAAATTCCTGATTGCGCGGTCCAATTGAGCCTTGCTGCGGTTGTAATAACTGCCGGTTGTACTGAGTCGAGTGCGGGTAAGCCCGTTTCCCACTTTGGTTTGGTCAGCCGGCGTTTTTGCGCGCCCAGGACCTCTCGTGACATGGGAATCACTGCGCTCTCACGAAGTGCTCTCACGAAGCCTCGATCACTTCACCTTGCTGGGAAAGTAATCGTGATCTCGCTTCCGCACCAACTCGGCTTTCAAGATACGATCGGGATCCACGGGTGCCGCATTTTCAGCATCAGGATCCACACGCTGCAACTTTTCCAACGTGTCAAAACCCTTGATCACACGGCCGAAAACCGTGTGCTTTCCGTTCAGGTTCGGTGTCGCGCGAAAGGTAATGAAAAACTGCGAACCACCGGTATCCGGTCCCGCATGGGCCATGCTCAACGAGCCCCGGAAATGCTTGCGGTAATCAGCCTTGGCACACTCACAGTAAATGGAATAGCCTGCATCCCCTGTGCCATCTCCCTTGGGACAACCCGTTTGCGCCACGAAATTCTTCAGTACCCGATGAAATTTCTTATTGTCGTAGAAACCGACCTCGACCAGGCTGACAAAGTTCCCAACCGTATCGGGCGCCTCGTTTTCAAATAACTCGATCACAACCTCGCCCTTGCTGGTCGTCATCTTTACCCGGGGCAAGTCATCCTGGGCTGCTTCACGCTTGCGTATTTCCTGCTCTGCTTCCCAGAACTTGATGTAATTGGTGGCATCTCTCTGGAAATTGCTCCCAATCGGGGAGATCGCATTCTTGAGTTCCGCCTGCCGCAGGTAATCGGCCGCCGACTTAAAATCGTTCAAGGCAAAACTGGCATGCCCGGCGATATCGTAGATACTTCGATCGTCACACTTGTGCTCGATCAGGGCAACGGCTGCCTCGCGCACGATCTCGTAACGATCCTGATTCAGTGCATCCTTGAGCATGCGAACCAGGAAACGCGTTAATTGACGATCCTGGTTAGGTGACTCCACGAAGGCTGCCAATGCAGCATCTCGCAGGGAATCCAGTAATTGCTCTCCGTCCTTGACTGTCAGTGCCCACTTCTTGCGAATTTGCTCCGCCTCGACACCCTTGGCCGTCTGGAACTGGGTTCGTAGATCGGCCAGTTTTTTCAGCAGGTCCTTCCACTCGGCAATCTTCGCCTCGTAAGCCAGTGCCGCGGGTTTCTTACTGTTAACAGTTGCCTGGGGCTCTTCCTGGGCAACACCAGAAAACTCTGTTCCCAGTAATCCGCCCAGCACGACCAGCCCACACATAACAACCATTAACAATCGTCTACTTAAAGAGAGCATCTCTTGTTTTCTCCTGTCCAAGTCCGGCGATCTGCTGGCCACCCATACTGTCGACGAGCACCACTCCCGGTTAAAACGTAATGCTATAGCTTAACGGTCACCAGGTTTTGAAGAAACCTCTTCTCCCCAGAACCGGTCCCCCGGTTTAAGATAGTGGCAACTCGGGACCAGGGCTATTTTACTGGAGTTTCGTTGCTTTTCGTTCCCCCTCCCACTGGAAAATAAACCGGGGCCAACAGGCTCGCTGAAAGATCGTAACCCGTCATGGCTCGTAAACCCAAAAACTCCGCATCTCGGCGACCCCGGTCCACGGAATCATCCGTCAGCTCGCTTCGCATTATCGGAGGTAAGCTACGCGGCCAAACGATCAAGCACAGTGGCGATGCACGCACGCGTCCCATGAAAGACCGTGTACGAGAAGCCATTTTCAACCTGGTCGGGCCGGCCATCAAGCAGCGACAAATACTGGACCTGTTTGCCGGCACTGGAGCCATTGCGTTGGAAGCCCTGAGTCGAGGTGCCAGCCAGGCCCTCTTGCTGGAACAACATTTCCCCACGGTCAGGCTGGTGGAAGAGAATGCCGCTTCCCTAAAGCTGTCCGAACAGGTGGAAGTCATCGGCACGGATACCTTCTTCTGGGTAACGCACCGACTACCTGCCCAGGAGACATTAACCGGTGATACTCCATGGGTAATATTTTGCTCGCCACCTTATATTTTTTACACCCAAAGATGGCCGGAAATGGAACAACTCATTCATAGCATCGCTCGCTTGGCTCCCCCGCAAAGCCTGTTCGTCCTGGAGGCCGATCAGAACCTGGACCTGGCTCAACTCCCCTGGGCCGATCAATGGGATATCCGGACTTATGCACCGGCCGTGGTAGGTATCCTCACTCTCGACGAAAGCATGGCAACAGACGGTTCCTGAATACCATCCAATACCTTGCTGGCATTTTTTCCCGGAGAATTCCATGGACATTCATAATATCGAACAGGCTCCCGCGTTCACGACGAAAGATGGTTCGATCATTCGAGAACTGCTGGCACACCGCAATTCTGGTATTCGCCATCAAAGCCTGGCCGAAGCACGCGTGCCCCCCGGCGCGACCACAACGCCCCACTACCATGCCCGGACCGAGGAAATCTACTATCTTCTTTCCGGCACCGCGAACATGACCATCGGTGAGGAAACACAGTCGGTCGGACCAGGTGACGCGATCGCCATTCCACCGGGCCAGGTACATACCATCACCAATACCGGCCAGGAAATGCTGACCTTCCTCTGTTGCTGCGCACCGGGTTATGAGCACGATGACACACTGTTGGTAGATCCCCAGGCAACCGATGAAACAGCCTGACAGGATCTGCTGGCAGGCGGTGCAGGGGCCCTGGTGGTAAGTCACCAGGGCTGGCAACGACGCGTTTTAGGAATCCCAAACGGGAACTCTCTGCGGATGTTTCCGCACCCCGGCAGCAAACGATGAACTGCCTAACCAAGACAATCCGCACAGCTTCACAGGGAATCAACATCACGGGGGTAAAAACCGGGGTTACCAGGTCCCGGATACCCCAATACGGTTCGACTTAAGTACCTTGATATTCCGATCTTAATCACGGGTACCCAGGATTACCCCGATGACATGACGTCCATCTTTACCGCCGGCACGGAGCGCCTACGATGAATTCCCACCCTCGAATACTCTGGCCACAGTTTGTCTTGCTGATTGCCCTCTTCATCCTCTGCCTGTTTGCTCCCGACATTTGGCGGTCAACAGGTAGGCTGGTTCATGATTCATCACCGTCCCAGCAGGACAGTGCTTCGGAAACCACGATAGGCAAGAAGCCGTTGGTTTCATTGCCTATCATTCCGCAGCAGACCAGGGAACCTGGCATGCTGCATATCGTTGATTCGACACCCCTGGCCCTTTCCGCAACTCCCCTGTCCACTACCTCGCCTACTGGCACCACTACCCTTGAAATGGTGAGCTACCTGGCACCGGCTGATCATGGCATCTGGCCCAAGCCAGTCTCTCTACTGAAACAGCTGGCATCGCTCGCAACTTACCCACCAGCACGCTCCTGGATTGCAGATGTGACCGTGGCACTGGACCAGTTACAATCTCACCAGAAACTGACCGATCCGCTGACGAAGAAAACACTATCGCGACTGGCCAAGCTGGTCCGGTCCGGAAATGCCCAGGCAGAGGGTGTGAGTGATCTTGATATCAACTCACGCTGGTTACGCACCGTCTATGCCCTCAATCGACGTCTGCACATCTGGAGCTCAATCCACCAACTAGCCACTGCGGCCCCGCTACCCCAGCAGTCCCGGGAAGCCAGCGTAACCTTGTTGACCGAGGAGATCGGGAACCTTCGCGAGACCTTCGCAAACCTATCCGATGGCGGCCCGTGGATCGAATACTTGCTGCTGGATAAGCTGCTGGAAGTCACCCTTGCGAACCAACCCGTCGATCCACAAACCCTCAACAAGTTAAGCTGCCGTGTACTGAATCGAATCGATTCAGCAGTACTCACCGAGGACCAGCGCAAGTTCATTGCGACCGAACCGGTTCAGTCGTTGAAAACCGTACTACGTCAGGTAGTCACCGCTCACGTTGATCCTACAGAATTACTGCGCGAACTGGAAATTTATGAAAGCACGACCACGACGCAGCAGGGCAGTTCCCTGGCTTCACGCTACCAGTTCCTGCGTTGGTCACTGGACGAGGGCGAACGAGCCCTGGCCAGCCAACTGGACCACCATTATCGTAATGCCAACATCCGCATCGCGGTCTCCCAGCAAATGATCAATCGCCTGCTTCCCGATCCCAAGTCCCAGGAGGAACCGATTGACGATACGATTCAAGGGGCACGCGTTTCTGGTAAAAGTCGCACCTCGACGATCCTGAATGTCTTCCTGATTCCTGACAAGAAACAATGGCGAATGGGTGTGCAGGCCAGTGGCGAAGTCACTTCCGACACGGAAACACGACGGCGATCGACCACCTTTCACAACAAGGGATCATCACGTTACACCGTCAACAAGGATCTGCTGATTGACCGGCGTGGAATTCGGGTCGGACGTGCGACGGCAAAGACGGACATTCAATCCGAACTCCTGGGATTTGAAACCAATTTCGATTCCCTGCCCGTGGTCGGATCCATGCTCCGTTCCTTTGTTCGCAACCAGTACAATGCCCAGGCGGACCAAACAATGAAGAAGCAGGTTGAGCGGCGTGCACGCAATCGATTCGACGAAGAAATTGCTAACCACCTGGTGAACGTCGAAAATCGCTTCCAGGAACGTTACCTGAATCCCCTGAAACATTTACACCTGGAACCGATTGCTCTCGACCTGCAAACCACGACCAATTCACGACTCATCCTCCGCTATCGCCTGGCGGGATATCAGCAACTGGCAGCCAACACGCCACGACCGCGGGCACCCGGTAACAGCCTGATGAGCATCCAGGTCCATGAATCGGCTTTTAACAATACCTTGCAGAACCTGAAACTGGACGGCAAGCGGACCGACTTACGAACACTGTACCGGGAAATCGCGGAAGCGTTCGATCGAACGGATATCAAGATCCCGGAAGAGATCCCGGGTAATGTCACCGTTGCCATGGCGGACCACGAGGCCGTGCGTGTTCGATTTGAAGATGGAAAAGTGAAACTGCGAATCCATCTGAAAGAGTTGAAAAGTGGCTCCCGGCACAAGTGGAGAAACTTTGTCCTGACGGCTTCCTACCAACCGAGCATGGATCAGCTCAGCGCCAGCCTCTACCGGGATGGACACCTGCAATTCGAAGGTAAGAACCTGAGGTTGGGCGATCGCATTGCCTTGCAGGGTATTTTCAACAAGGCGTTACCACGGACCCGGCCCATCAACATGATCAACAAGCAACTCGCCGAGAGCGACGGAATGAAGGACCTGAACGTCTCCCAGTTCGTGGTGCGGGAGACCTGGATTGGTTTTGCGATCAGCGCCCCGGAGACCGCGAAGCCGCGTATTGCCAATCGGCGCCAGGATCGTTCCCAAACGCCGCTGTCCAAGTAAATACCACGACGGCACTTCAGGCACCGGCTGGATCTTCCGGACCATAACGTCCACGGTATTCTTCGACTGGGTACTTGATGACGTTCTTCTTCATCTTGGCTGCCAACGTGGTCGCCACATCAATCTCCAGCGCATTGGCCAGGGCCAGGGCATAACAGAGTACGTCCGCCAGCTCCTCACCCACTGCCGCCAGCTTAGCTGGATCGGCACTGGTTTGACTGGATTCCTCCATCGAAATCCATTGAAAATGCTCCATCAATTCAGCTGCCTCAATTGACAGTGCCATGCTCAAGTTCTTGGGACTGTGAAAAGGTTCCCATTCCCGGGCGCTCACGAACTCTGCCACCTGGGCCCGTAAACCTGCTACGGTCATCTCCTGGTCAGTCATTTCAGCAATCTCTCCTGGGGGTCCGTAATCTCCAGCCTGTCAGGAAGCAGTCTCATCCACAACTTCTCGTACGGCCAGTAACAACTGCTGGATATCTTCCGGAAAAACATGACCAATGTTGCCGATGCGAAATGTATCGGCACCAGTCACCTTACCCGGATAGATCACGAAACGTCGTTTTTTCAGCGCCTCGTAAAATTCTTGAAATGAGAAGCCTGGGTCGTCGGGATAGTGAAACGAGGTGATAATCGGTGACTGGTGTGCATCCTCAACGAATGTTCGAAAGCCGAGCTTTCGCATTCCGTCAACCAGTTGTCTTTGGTTGGTGAGATAGCGTACCGAGCGCGCCGCCACACCCCCTTCCTCATCCAGTTCATCCAGGGCCTGCTGGAAAGCACGCACGATATGGGTGGGTGACGTAAAACGCCATTTCCCACCTTTCTCTTCCATTTCCTGCCACTGCCCGTGCAGATCCAGGCTCAATGAGCGAGCCCAGCCTGCCGTCGCTGCCAGCTTCTGCCGGTTGGCAATCACGAATCCAAAACCGGGAGTCCCCTGGATACACTTGTTGGCCGAGGACACCAGGTAATCTGCCTGCATCGATTCCATGGACATCTCGAGACCACCCAACGAAGACATGGCATCCAGGATGAAAGTTTTGCCAGCCTTCGCGACGATCTCTCCCACGGAAGCCGCAGGGTTGAGCAGACCGGTGGTCGTTTCACAATGCACCATGGCCACATGCGTAATGGAGGAATCCTGGTCCAGTACCTGTCGGACCCTATCCGTATCCGCCGGTTGTGTTTCTTGCTGCTCAATCGTGACCACAGGAATTTGCAGACGTTCAGCAATCTCGACCATGCGATGTCCGTAAACACCATTTGCCAGTACCAGTAATTTTCCGGTCGGCGGGATCACGCTCCCTAATGTCGCTTCCACTGCAAAGGTCCCACTTCCCTGCATCAGGACAGCGGTGTATCGTTGCGCGTCCTCACTGGCAAGTTGAACCAGCCGTGAACGAATTTCACTGACCAACAGGTTGTAGTCCTGATCCCAGGTGCAGTAATCTCGCAACATTGCCTGTCGAACCGACCGCGATGTCGTGAGCGGACCGGGCGTTAGCAGAAGATAAGGAATATCGTCGTCCACGTTACGTCTCATTCTGGTTGTGATTCAGGACTGTTCAACTTGGCAACCTGGGTCTCGGCCTGCTGAAAGCGGCTGCGATAGTTCTCCACAAGGTGCGCCATGACTTCCATGATCAGCAGGTCTGCCCGGTTCATCAGGTGCCGGGCACTGCGGCTGCCCAGGCCATCAACCATCTGTTCAACCACGGACAGGTGCAGGGTCATGACCTGCTGTGCCGTCACCTCGGCCTGGACCAGTTGCTGCGCCAGGCATGTCATTTCATCAGCCAGGTTACCTGACCCCATGATGACATAGGTACGTAATAATTCACGATAATGGGTCACCAGCAGCGGCGGCAGCACCGCGCATTCCTGCTGATCATGCAGATAGGCTGGCGGTTCGCTTCGCCTGGCATCATTGTCTGTCGAGCAATGACTTACATCATCACTGGAAACAATCGCGCGCTGTTGCTCTAACAGGCGACCTGTTTCATCCTGCTCCAACCGTAATCGCTGATGAGACAACTGCTGCCAGCGTCGATTCTCCACGGACATCTGGTGCCGTTGAATTGCCCTGGATATCTCCCACAGCAACAACCGTGTGGTCGTGTTTTCCAGGCAGAGGTAGGCATCACCACCCGCCTCGTAGCAGGCAACTGATAATTCTTCAGCTGGCACACGCCCCAGGATCACGATCGGCTGATCGTCACTGCTGCCAGTACGGATCGCATGAAGTACGGACAGGGCGTCATGCTCCTGCGGATCATGCTCGATCAACACCGCATCAAACACCTGGTGTCGCAAGTCAGTCAATCCTTCGGCCAGGGTATGTGCCTGCTCCACATGCACATCGGATCCGGAGTCAACAGAAAATGCAGAAGTCAGCCAGTCAGCAGGGTGATCCCCGGTCGTAATGAAAAGCAGCTTCACCTGGGGTGACAAGTGGCCCCAGGGAGTGACGGATTGTCCCGCAGACGGTTGATCGTGATGCCTGGAAACCACGTTCATTCCTTCTCGAAAAGACCCTACCGGTACCCGTGTCAGTGAGCAACAACGGGGGCAGTCTTGTAGTCCAGGCAAGGCCCTGAAGTCAATGCCAGTTGGGCACGGACGGCAGACGCGAGTGACACTCACGAAGACGTCATGCGGGTTACAGGGACACTCCCGGACGGCTATATTAAAAGGCCTATTGGCCCGACTAACAGACCCGCCTTGCTACTTGATAGAGGACGAGCAGAATTGCTCGATCCGGATATTCCATCATGAAAATTGCCTACCTGGATTGCCTCAGTGGTATCAGCGGTGACATGACCCTGGGCGCCCTGATCGATGCAGGAGTCGACCCGGCTGCGATCCAGGCTGGACTGGATTCACTCGGCCTGCCTCGTTGTCAGCTCAGCGTTGAGGAAACCACCCGACATGGATTTCGCGCCGTGAATGTCCAGGTCCAGCACGACGAACAACACAGTCACCGACATCTCCATCACATCACGGAGATGATTGATGGCAGCGATTTAAACCCGCGGCAAAAAGAACTGGCAATCCAGATTTTCCAGCGGCTTGCAGAAGCCGAAGCACGTGTCCACAACTCGTCGATTGAAAAAGTTCACTTTCACGAGGTAGGTGCCATCGATTCGATTGCAGATGTGGTCGGTAGTGCGATCGGCTGGGACCTGCTGGGAGTTGACCAGGTCGTCTGTTCACCGATTCCTACCGGCCATGGATTCATCACGATCGCGCACGGCCGTGTCAGTGTCCCGGCTCCGGCAACTGCCGAACTCTTGAAAAACGTACCTCTTGCTGACTGTGACGTAGAATTTGAATTAACGACACCGACCGGCGCCGCCATCGCTGTTACCGTGGCAGAGCGATTTGGCCGCTTACCAGCTATGAACCTCCAGACCGTGGGATACGGAGCCGGGGATCGTGATCTCCAGAAACAGGCCAACGTGTTGCGCTTGATCGTGGGTGAACAGGTCTCGTCGGAAGAGGACACGCATGCTACCCAGGACCAGGTCTGGGTCCTGGAAACCAACCTGGATGACATCAGTGGTGAGGTCATCGGACACTGCAGCCAGTTGCTGCTGGACGGGGGAGCGTTGGACGTATATTCCACGGCAATCCAGATGAAAAAGAACCGCCCGGGAATCAAGCTGACCGTGCTCTGTGCAGCAGCCGACATCGAATCACTGGAACAGATCCTGTTCCGGGAAACCGCCACCCTGGGCATTCGCCGATGGCAAGCGGACCGGCACAAGTTGGTGCGCTCTGTTCACCAGGTACAAACGACATGGGGACCCGTTGCCGGCAAGTTGGCCGTGCTGGCCGATGGCAGCCAGGTCTTTTCACCGGAATTCGAAGCCTGCCGAGAAATCAGTCAGCAGCAAGATGTTCCCCTGCAGCAGGTCTACCAGGCAGCATCCACGGCCTTTGCCAACCAGGACAGCAACTCTCCCGGCAACTAACGATCAAGGCCCTCACCGGCGGCCAGTTTCTGCCAAGTGGCCAGGATCCCATCACAACCTGATACCGGTTGCTGGCAGACGTAATCCTGGCAAACAAACAGGGTCGGCGTCGTGGAGACCGATTCCCGCCCCTGGAACAACGGATCCAGTATCGACGCGGTACTCTCCAACCTGGAATCTCGGCAGGCGATCACACGGTTGGGAAAATAAGCCTGGTGCAAACATTGCAACACCTGGGCCATCTCCGGATCAGCTGGGTTGCCGACCAGTACGATTTCCGGAACTTCACTCAAGTGGAAATCCAGTGCAATCAACATCTGGCCCGCGGCCGCTGGCGACCGGGACAGTACCTCGGCTGCGGCCTGCAGTGTACGTTCAGCTGCCTGGAGATGATCCTGATTCCCGGTCAAACGGCCCAGTCGCAGCAGGGCCGTGGCTGCCATTGAATTACCGCTGGGAACACTGCTGTCATGAAAATCCTTGTGGCGGGCAATCAAGTCTTCATGATCATCCGCGGTATAGAAAAATCCACCCTGTTGATGATCCTGGAAATGCTCCGTCAGGACCTCTGCCAACATGTTAGCCCGTTCGATCCAATGTTCCTGGAAACCGGTTTCATACAATGTCACGAAACTGTTCATCAGGTTCGCATAGTCATCGAGGTAGGCAGCCAACTTGGGCTGACCATGTCGCCAGCAATGCAGCAACCGGCCATCTTCGGTCCGCAACTCGTCCCAGATAAAATCAGCAGCCTTCTCGGCAGCGACCAGGTATTTCGGTTGCTGCAACACCACGGCGGCGCGGGACATCGCATCGATCATCAGTCCATTCCAGCTGACCAGGACCTTATCATCCTTGCCGGGACGAACCCGCTGGGCTCGATGCTTTAGCAACCGGTTCCGCGCGGCAGCCATTTCTTCCTGCAGTTCATCCAAATCCCAATCACGGACACGGGCACACTGCTCGAGACTCTTCGGCAGGTTCAGGATATTATGGCCTTCAAAATTGCCTTCCCGGGTCACGTCGTAAACGTAGCAAAATCGTTCCGCATCCTGTGGCCCCAGGACCTGTTCCACTTCGGCCAGGCTCCAAACGTAAAACTTACCTTCCTCGCCTTCGCTGTCTGCATCTTCTGTACTATGAATTCCACCAGACGGATCTGTCATGGTGGTCATGATGTAATCGAGAGTCTCCCGGACCACGCGGGCATAATTCTCATTGCCAGTCACCTCATAAGCTTCCAGGTAAACACTAACCAGGAGCGCATTGTCGTAAAGCATTTTTTCAAAATGTGGCACCAGCCAACGGGCATCCACGCTGTAACGAGCAAACCCGCCTGCCAGGTGATCATAGATGCCTCCCTGGGCCATGCGGTCCAGGTTCAGCGTGACCATTTCCAACAGGTGAGAATCACGGCTGCGGAACCAGGCTCGCAGAAGAAACTGCAGGTCCATGGAATGGGGGAACTTCGGTGCGGTTCCAAAGCCACCGTGCTGAAAATCAAATTCCCGGGTCAAGCCGGACACCGCCTGTGCCAGGACGTTCGTATCAAGAGCCTCATCACTTGACGATTCAGCACCTCGTTGCTGGAGACGCCCGGTTAATTCACTGGCTTGCTGTACGGCCTGCTCACGGCGATTCTGCCAGGCATCATCAACGGCACGTATCACCTGGTCGAACCCTGGCATATTCATGCGCGCCGTGGGAGGCCAATAGGTACCCCCGAAAAAGGGCTGCTGATCAGGAGTCAGAAAAACAGACATCGGCCAGCCGCCTCGCCCCGTCATCATCTGTACCGCCTGCATGTAAATCTGATCCAGGTCGGGACGTTCTTCACGATCTACCTTGATGCAGATGAAATGATCATTGAGAAATTCGGCAATGGCTTCATCCTCGAAACTCTCATGCTCCATGACGTGACACCAATGACAGGCGGAATATCCGATCGAGAGAAAAATCGGACGTTGTTCGTTGCGAGAACGATCCAGGGCTTCTTCACCCCAGGGCCACCAGTCGACCGGGTTATGCTGATGCTGCAGCAGGTAAGGACTGGTTTCATTTACAAGTCGATTGACCATCTCACTTCCATCCATCAGCGTGCCAACTGCCTACCGGGTGTATGTCTGATCTTCACCCGGAAAAGTACCAGCACGCGTTTCCTCGCAATAACGGGAAACGGCATCCGTAATCACGGACCTGAGATCTGCATAAGGCTTAACAAACCGAGGCACATCACCGCGGGTCAGGCCCAGCATGTCATGGGTGACCAGGACCTGTCCATCGCATTCCGAGCCAGCACCAATGCCAATCGTGGGAATCTCCAGGGATGCGCTGATCTTGGCCGCAATCGGAGCCGGCACACATTCCAGGACCACACCAAAGGCGCCCGCCTGCTGTGCTGCAGCAGCATCATCAAGCAAGCGTGTTTCATCACGCTGGACTTTATAGCCACCCATTTGATGAACACTTTGGGGACGCAGCCCAACATGTGCCATCACCGGTATGCCTGCAGCTACCAATCCGGCGATCGTATCAGCCTGGTCTGCCCCCCCCTCTAGTTTGACAGCCTGGCCATTGGTTTCCTTGAGAATGCGGCCCGCATTGGCAATTGCCTGGTGCACTCCAACCTCGTAGGTGGCGAAAGGCATATCCACGATAACCAATGCATGCTTAACGGCACGCGCCACCATCTCTGCGTGGTAGATCATTTCATCCAGTGTCACCGAGAGCGTGGTTTCCCGTCCCTGGACCACCATGGACATGCTGTCGCCGACCAGAATTCCATCAATTCCTGCGTCGTCTAATAACTGCGCCATCGTGTAATCGTAGGCGGTCAGCATCGTGATCTTTCGACCAGCTGATTTGAGGGCCGAAAACCCGGGAACGGTCAGTCGTTTGGCTTGCTTTTCCATCAATCAGAATCCTGATAAACCACCTTTGGTTACGTGTCAGGCCCCGTTTACCTGGCAACTGACTGTCCAACGAGAACTGTTATTTTCTGCCGACAGTCCGAGCGTTCACAACTTTTTCGTACTGGCATCGGAGTCGTTTCCCGTGTAGTCTGTAAAGAGATTACTGCGACTGCTAACGACGCTATCGCCAGGCATTTGCGGACCAGAAACAGGCCGACATCTTTTATTAGTGTGGCATTTTCTCCAGCCGACAACTACCCCCCTCCACAACCAAAACAACGCTGGGACAAGGATTCAACAGATGATCTTATCCTCGACATCACGAGCCATGTTACGGCTTACACTGTCTCTCTGTGTCGTGGTTTTTTGCACGACATCATTGCTCGCCCAGGGCAACAAGCAGCCTCCCAAGGAATACCTGCGGTCCAGTGGAACGATCTTGCAAATTGCTCCAGGTTTCCTCCAGGTCAAGACCAAGGATGGTGGCCAGTGGGTTATCCAGGTACCCAGCAATCGTGAAGGTGTTTCCGTCATCGGGATGGCCGAAGCGAACTGGTTACAACGTGGCATGTATGTTCGCTTCACGGGACTGTTCGACAAGCGAGGAAAACCTTCTGGATCAATCAATCAGCTCCAGGTTTTCACACCGGATAAAGAAACCCGCATCGGGGTCTTTGCCGATTCCGGCCTGGGCCTGGAAACCAAGGAACTGTTTTCTGACGACGATGCAGCAGCTGCCCCACAGAATGGCAAGGGATCAGCCCGTAGCCAGTTCTCACCATTCCTGGTCGCGGGACGACTGGCCTCCATGAAGGGAGGCAAGTTAAGCGTGCTGGCCGGACGCGCCGTGGTCCACACGCAGCTTGCCGAAAAAGCCAAGATCTCTGTTAACGTTTCTGACGCCCGCTTAGCCCGGGTCGGAGACATGGTGGAACTGGAGGCCTGGTATCCGGCAAATCAAAAGGCTGCCGGCCGCGCCATTGCCACGAAACTCAAGGTAACCGCCAGTAAGCCCTACGCCCAGCCCAAACGGGAACGCCCTACCCGCAAACCAACGGATGCAAAACCTGAAGCCGATCCAAAAGTAAAAAAAGATTCGGAAAAGGAAGCGGCAAAGGAAGCAGCTGAAAAGAATTGACTTCGGTACGAAGCTCGCTGCTGACCGCCTCTCGGCGGTTGCTGATCCCCTCGACGGCCACTATAATGACGCCTTGGGCTCGCATTGCTTTCATGATCAGCAACGTGAATTCTGGCATGATGCCTGGTTTTCTCCCTGGAGAAAACCCTCTTGTCCTGAAGGACGAATACAGCTTGCAAGCCCGTTATATTTCTAGAAAACGCCCCTTTTCCGGTAAGGAGATGAAGACGTGGGAATTCGTGTCGCTATTAATGGTTTTGGTCGTATTGGTCGTTTAACATTCCGCAACTTGATGCAACGTAGTGATGAATTTGACGTCGTTGCTGTCAATGACCTGACCGACAACCGTACTCTCGCAACTCTCCTTAAGTACGACAGTATCCATGGCCGCTACCCTGGCCAGGTGGACTACGACGAAGAAAACCTGGTCGTCGATGGTCATTCGTTACGAGCTCTCGCCGAACGCAATCCCGCTGATCTGCCCTGGGGTGACCTGGGCGTGGACGTGGTCATCGAAAGTACTGGTATCTTCACGGCACGTGCTGCTGATGGAAGAGCTGGCTACGACAGCCACCTGGCTGCAGGTGCCAAACGCGTCGTGCTGAGTGCACCCGCGAAAGATGGAGCCGATATGACCGTGGTCCTGGGCGTCAATGATGACCTATTGACCAGCGAGATGAAGTGCATCTCCAATGCCAGTTGCACGACCAACTGCCTGGCACCAGTCGCCAAGGTATTGCACGAAACGTTCGGTATCGAGTCCGGGCTGATGACCACGGTACATGCTTACACGAACGATCAACGCATGCAGGACATGCCGCACTCGGACCTGTACCGAGCACGGGCAGGAGCACAAAATATCATTCCGACTTCCACCGGTGCTGCCAAAGCCGTGGGACTGGTCATTCCTGAACTGAATGGAAAACTGACCGGTATCTCGTTACGCGTGCCTGTCGCCACCGGTAGCGTGGTCGACCTGACCGTGAACCTTGGCAAGGAGGCGAATGCCGAACAAATCAACGAGGCCATTCGAATTGCCGCCGAGGGACCCTTGAAAGGAATCCTGGCGTACTCGACCGATCCGCTGGTTTCCTCGGACATCATTGATGATCCTCATAGCTCGGTTTTTGCATCCGACTTCACCCAGGTACTGGGAGATACCGGCAAGCTGGCCAAGGTGGTTAGCTGGTACGACAACGAATGGGGTTATAGCTGCCGAACCACCGACCTGGTGGCACGCTGCGGAGCCATGTAAGCAAGCCGTGACCCAGGGTTTTGCGCTGCGTGCACGAGGGGCACTGCAACTCCAGGCCCAGGTCGCGAGTCTGCCGACTCGCTGTTGGTGAGCTGGTCCAGGCGATGTCCTGTCTACATCGTCCCCGGTAAGTTAATGCGCCCCTCGCAGGAAATCGTCCATGACGCAAATTACCTTTCCCGAGATCCAGGTTGCGGCTCCCGACATGGAAGCAACCCGGCAGGCGTACGAGCAATTACATCAATCCTATGATGCCGCGGAAAACCTGGACGACGCCTTGGAAGTTCTCCAGCGTTGGGATCAGTTACGACGTCAGATCGACACCTGGCAGGCCGTCACGGAACTACGCTTTCACCAGGACACACGTGACGAGCAGGCCAAGCAGGCACGAGACCATTGTGACCAGCTACGTCCCAAGCTGACCGAGTTGTCCGTCAACCTTAAGCGTAAACTACTCCAGGATCCCCAACGCCCCGCCCTGGAAGAACGAATGGGGAAACAGGCTTTCTCACTCTGGGAATCCGAAACCACCACCTACGAACCTGTCATCGAAGAAGACCTGGTCCAGGAATCACGGCTGAATGCCCAGTACACGGAACTGCTGGCCGGGGCGAAACTATCCTTCCAGGGCCAGACTTCCAACCTCTCTGAAATCGTCAAGTATCGTGAAGATCCAGACCGCAACGTTCGGCAGGCAGCGGACCAGGTGCGTTGGCAATGGTTCGAGGACCACCGTGAAACCCTTGACGATATCTTTGATCAACTCGTCACCCTGCGTGACGGCATGGCACAAAAACTGGGCTTCGACAACTTTGTCGATCTCGGCTATCAACGTATGACACGGGTCGATTACAACCAGCAGGACGTGGCTCGCTACCGCGAGATGGTCCTTGCGGAAGTAACCCCCTTCGGAGAGGAACTGCGCAACCACCAGGCCCGGCAACTGGGAATCGAAAAGACGATGGCCTGGGACGAAGCGGTTTATTTTCCCCAGGGAAACCCGACACCCGGGAACGACTACGACCATATGATTCGCCAGGCCCATGCGATGTTTGCTGATATCGGTTACGGGCTGGACGATTTCTTTCAACGGATGGTCGATGGCCAGTTCATGGATTTAAAGAATCGCGAAGGCAAGGCAGGAGGAGGTTTCTGTACCTCTTTTGACCTGTATGGCATGCCTTACATCTTTGCCAATTTCAATGGTACCCGCGGAGACGTCGAAGTTTTTACTCACGAAATGGGACACGCTTTCCAATGCTACATGAGTCGACATCAACCATGGGTTGAGTATCTCTGGCCCACCTACGAATCCTGTGAAATCCATTCCATGGGACTGGAATTCCTGACCTGGCCAACCATGGAAAAGTTTTTCGGGGAACGCGCTGATGATTTTCGCCAGTTGCACCTGGCCAGTTCACTGATCTTCCTGCCCTACGGAGTTGCCGTGGATCACTTCCAGCACCTGGTCTATGAAAATCCAACTGCCTCACCCGCGGAACGACACGCCATGTGGCAAGACCTGGAAACCCAGTACCAGCCATGGCTAGACTACGGGGACCTGCCTCATGCCGGCCAGGGAGGCCGCTGGCAATCACAACGACACATCTATGCCAGCCCTTTCTACTATATTGATTACACCCTCGCCCAAACCTGTGCACTCCAGTTCTGGCTGCGAGCAGCACATGATCGAGACCAGGCGATGAAAGACTACACCCACCTCTGCAGCCTGGGTGGACAGGCACCGTTCCAGGAATTGGTCAAGGCAGCCTCACTGGTCAGCCCCTTTGAAGACGGTTGCCTGAGTGGAGTCGTCAAAGAAGCCCGGCAATGGCTGGATATCTAGACCGCATTGCCCAGGACACGCTCCACCCTATTTCCCAGGCCGGTATTTACTCATCGTTGGCTGCGTCACCGTTCTCGATCCGTTGAACGTCAATCGTGCTGCCCAAATCGTCAGCATCCACGACCTCTCCTTCTGGAACATTCCCAAGGTCGAACGGCGAGGATTGGAAGGGACGGCCCACCACCTGCTGCCATGAAAAACGTGACTTGAACCAACGCAGAATCAAGTGGCGATAACCTCCGCGAGTCACAGGAATCAACAAAGAAAAACCAATGAGGTCCGTAAGAATCCCAGGAGTCAACAAGAACGCACCGGCCAGGAAAATCATCATTCCGTCCAGTAAGGCATTGGTCGGTACCTTGCCGGCACGCAACTCCTCCTGGATACGGTGGTAGGTCCGCAGACCCTGCGACCTGGTCAGCCAGTAACCGGTGATACCCGTTACAACTACCAACAGCATGGTCAACGTGGGAGATGTGCGCCGGGCAAATTCCAGCAGCACGTACAGTTCAACCAATGGCAGGAAAACAAACAGTAAGATCAGTCGTCCAGCCACGGGCTATGAATGCTCCACCTGGTGTTTGCAAAGTGCGGAAAACTACTCCGGTTTGTCCGACTTGCGAATCGGATTATCGGGGACTGTCTTATCCGCCTTCTTTGCCTTGGCCGAAGATTTTGCAGTTGGCTCAGCAGGCTTTTCCTCAGCAGGCTTCGCTTCGGCCGGCTTCTCTTCGGCAGCAGGCTTTTCCTCAGCAGGCTTCGCTTCGGCCGGCTTCTCTTCAGCAGCAGGCTTTTCCTCAGTAGGCTTCGCTTCAGCAGCCGGTTTCGTTTCAGCAGGCTTCTCGGTGGTTTCTTCAGTGGTTTCTGAAGCATCCACGGACGCCGCTGCTTCCTTTAATTGAGCGACTCGATCTGCATACTCATCTGCCATTTTTTCCTGCTCCAGGTGCCGATACATGGCCACCAGGTTTCCGTAGGGGACCGCCAGAACCTCGGATGGATAGTCCTGTTCTTCAGCAGCCTGTTCGATCATATCGGTACCCTGTCGGGTCAGTTTAAGACCGCGTTGATGATCTTCACTTTGCCAGAATGACAAACCCATGCTGACCAGCCGTTCACCGTGCAACCCGAGATTGGTAATTCCCTTGGCCACGGCGGGTTGTTCATATTTCTTCAGGGCCTGTTGATACCAGTTCACTGCCTCCCAGTGATCGTTCTTATAAACGGCCTGTAACGATCCCAGCAGGAAACAGGTATCTCCGAGCAGAATTTCCTGCCGGGGAATAAAGTCTCGTCCTGCCACGACCGTGGTCAACAAGTGGAACGCATCGGTTGCATGTTGCAACGCCTTTTGCGACTTGCCCTGTTGTTGAGCGATACGACCTGCACAGTAAAATCCTTTTCCTGCCATCCAGCGAATTCGCTGTTTAAACAGTGCATCCGCATCTCCATCTAACAATTCGTTGTACATCTTCGTAAGATCCCGAACGGTTTCGGTGATATCCCCATCTCCCGCCAAACCCAACTGAACAAACAGAAGTTGTTGAGTCACGTACATGGGTATCGCAACATCTTCGAGAGGATCTTTCCGCAGACTGTTTAACAATGCCTGGCTGTTATCTAACCATTTCGGTACCACGCTATTCTTGTTCTGCCAGTCGCCCCAGGCGATATCATTGGCAATGGCCAGGTGGGCATTAAGCAGGATTCGCTTGGCCTGGCGACTGACGGATCGATCTGAACTCACGACCAGTGACTTGGCGCGTTTGACAGATGCCAGGTGATGTTGAATGGCTACCTGGTATTCACCCTTGCCATGACGTCCATACAGGTCGCCCTGCAAACAAGTCGCTTCCGCCTGCTGCAGAGTCGTGGCATCTTCACTTTCAAGAATCTGCTGGATCGTTTTCTCGGCAACCTCCCAGTCACCTAGCTGGGATTGAATTCGCGCCTGGGTCAACTGGTAATCGTGCGAACCAGGCTGCAACTTCAGGGCTGTATCCACCGCTTCCAGGGCCCTCGTAAATCGACCCATCAGCGTGAGAATACGAGCCTCCATTGCATGCGCTTCATCGTTTTTCGGATCCAGTCGCTGGACTTCCACCAGGTCATCCAGGGCATCCTGGTAATGACGTCGCTGGTTGGCCTGCGCGCGTTGCAGAAACGGCACGGGCGAGATCGGCGCCAATTTGATTTGCTTCACCTGAACCGGTTCTGCGCTTTTTCCATAAACAAATGTAACTCCCCGCTCCGGGTAAACACTACCCGTTACCGAACCGCGGGAGTCACGCACAATGACGGGCTCGAATGTCTGAATACCCAGTTGCTTGGCCATCTCCGATACGGAGTAAGATTCCTTGAAAAACACCTGGATGGAATCCACGATCTGATCAGAGACAATCACCTTGACCTGTTGGAATGCACCGACCTGGAACATCAATGTCTCAACGCCATTCTCCTGGCTTTTACTCTGGGCCGCACCAAAACTCTCTTTCAAGTCAGCCGCTGAACTGCGTCCTGGCGTCAACTTCTGAAACTGCAGGGGGCGCGGTGCGTCCAATTCTGTCGTGTCATCCGCCTCGGGCGCGGGCTGTATCTCCGCCGTATCTTTGCCTGGCAGAACCGGTTCCTCTTCCGTTTTCTTAGCACCAAACTTGGGCACAGCAATGGGAGGCAAGGTAAATGAAAATGTCTTCCTGGCAACGCGCGGAGCCTCGGGTGAAGTCTTCTCCACTTTCTCCGCAGCTTCGTCAGTCGCAGGCTCGCCGGGACGACGCGAACTACGAACCGCCTGGCCACCCTGGCCGCTGGCTTTTGTTTTTCCCGTATCTACTGTGATCAACGATTTGAGGCGATCCTGGATTTTGTCCGTACTGGGAATTTTCAAGTTAAAACCAAACCGAGAACTGGGAGTGGCGGTTGACTTTTCTGCCGTGGAGCCTGTTGGGCGGACCACGGGCTGCTGCTCCACCGAACGAATCGCCGTACCAACCGGTTTCTCATCGCTCGCTTTCGGCGCCGTTTCAGCCACCGTTACTGCTGGTTCTGCCGGCTTCTTCCCACTGTCTTGGTCCTTTGTTTCCGTGACGGGAACCGCTGGCGTAGCCAATTTTACTGGTTGAGACTTCTCAACAGATTTCACCTTGGTTTCCTGTCCACCAATCGGTTTTTCACTGATCGGCTCCGACTCCACGATATCAAACACCGAGATGGTCTGTCGGGCACGTGGCGTCGAAATGGTTTGCACCTGTACTTCTGATGTTACGCCAGAAGGAGACGGAGGTTGCGGTGCAGGAGTGGGCTGTTTCGTTGTCTTGGTTTTCGCAACTGGACTCTTTGCAGGCTTGTCCGTCTTTGCCTTGCTGGTTCGCGCCGGTCGTTTTGCAGGTAACGTTCCCTGCTGCCAGCCAAAAACCTCCGGCAACAGGTTGATGCAAACACCAAGTAAACCGAAAACCAAGCTTCCGATTAGAAGACTCGCGATGGGTTTTCGACGCATTGAATTGTCCTTCCTTGATAAAACCAAAGCACGCACCTGCGCGGCACTTGCTATTTACTTTCATAGCAATGCAAAATTCTGGGCGGCGTAGTATAGCGAACCGACACCTTGCGTCCAGACGAATCTGAAGGTTGCTAGCAAGCAAAATAAAGAAACCCTGATGAGCGGTGGCAAACTGTTGCTGAGGCATCCTCGAAGAGGATACGGACCCGCTTTTCAGCCAGAAATAAAGGAGCTAATCGCTTTCCCTGGGTTGTCCCACATTCAACCACCCCAGTAACAGGAAAGTCCCCAGGCCGACGGCCAAGCCGACATAGATCTCGTGCAAATCCGTATACTTCCAACGCTTCGCCAAGTACCAGCCAATCACGGTCACTGACCCCACGCTACAGCTGACCAAGCTGGCAACTGCGGTAGCACGTTTCCAGAACAACCCGACGACCAGGGCCGGCAGGAAACAAGCTCCATACAGGGATCCGGAAAGGGAAGTAAGTGTCACGATATCTTTTTGCAGGGGACTGATTGAAATCAGCATCGTCACCACGGAAATGATCACGACCCACACACGCGTTCGTCGCACGGCGCCTCGAACTCGTGCCTGAATCCCCTCCGGATGCCCACTGGTAAGCAAGTCATGATCAACTGCTGAAGCGGCGACCAGCAGTACCGAATCGATCGAAGACATGGCAGCTGAAACAAGTACTAACAGGAACAGCGTACTAAGAAACGGTCCAAAGATCTTGGTCGTGCCCAGCAAATAGGGAACTACCTGATCCGTTTTATCGATGGCATCCATGGAAATCACCGCATGGGCCAACGCTCCAATAGGTAGCAATGAAATATAGGTAATCGTGATCAACAACGGGGCCACCCAGGATGCCGTACGCAAGGCCTGCTTATTTTTGAGACCATAGAAACGAGAGAGTTGCCGTGGTTCCACCACGTACTTGATACCCACGGCCAGGGCCAGTCCCAGCACATTGATCAGCGCCATGTTTCCCTCCCAGGCAACAAGCTTAGGGTCCTGCAACTGAACTTGCTCAAGCATGTTACCCAGGCCACCTCCCTTGATGATCAGGCCAATCAACATACCGACCGCACCGACCACCATGAGCGAACCCTGCAGGGCATCCGTCAACACAACCGACTGGAAACCTCCAGCCAACGTATAACTCGTAACAACCAGGAAAACCAACAACACGCACAACTCGTAATCCAGGTCCAGGAAACTGGCCAATGCCAACGCCGATCCCCGGTAAATAGCAACCAGGTAGATGACTGAGGCAACCAGGATGACCAGGGCAGCCAGTCTTCGTAGACGCATCGACTGGTAGTGGTGGCCGAGGAAATCAGAGACGGTCAACGACTCGTATTCCCGTGTCAGCGGAACGAAACGCGGAGCAACGACAAACCAGGAAACGGCGCAAAGTCCCACGTAAACAAAAATACCCAGGCACCAGATCAACCCCGCATCCCAGCTTTTCCCAGAAGCACCAATAAAAGTATTGGTACTCATGAAAGTGGCATAAAAAGACAAGGCAACGACCCAGCCACCCAGTTGCCTGCCTGCCACCAGGTAGTCGCTAAGCGACTTGACGTGTCGTTGTCCCTTCCAGGCGTGATGTGCCAGTAGTACCAGGTAACCAGCTAGAAAGATTACTGCCAGCCTGTGATCATTCCACCATTGCATACATCACCATTCCTACTGCCCGATGAAACCGATTACGTCGCTGCTGGAAACAGTAACTTGATCGCCGGTTTCTCCACCTTACCCATGGCATTACGTGGCAATGTTTCAAGCACGAGCAGTATACTGGGGACCTTGTAAACAGCCAATCGCTCCTTGCTCCAGGATCGCAACTCCTCAAGCGTCAACGCCGCACCCTCTTCCAGGACCAGGCAAGCGGCCACGCGTTCTCCCCACTGTTCGTCAGGCAAGCCTACAACTGCGGATTCCACGATCCGATCATGATCTCGCAGTACCTCTTCAATTTCCAGCGCGGAAACCTTGTAACCGCCTGTCTTGATAATATCCACGCTGCTACGACCCAGGATCCGGTAACTTCCCTCTTCCACCACGGCAACATCACCTGTTCGGAACCAACCCTCCGTAAACGATTCCTCGGTGGCTAATGGATTTCCCCAGTATTGCTGGAACACGCCCGGGCCGCGCACCTGGATCTCTCCGGGTACATCGTCAGCAGGTATTGCTCCATCTTCATCAACACGTCGTACCTCCATGTTCGACAGGGGTTGTCCCACGTGGCCCGGCACACGAAGACCATTTAATGGATTGGCCAACGCCATCCCAATTTCTGTCATCCCGTAACGCTCCAGCAAAACATGTCCCGTGATCGATTTCCACGATTCAAGTGTTGAGACCGGTAAAGCCGCTGACCCCGAAACCATCAATCGCAACTGGCTACAACCACTAGATAACCGCTGCTGATCCGTTGCAGCCGCTTCCTGCCACGCCGCAATCAACCGGTTGTAAATCGTCGGCACGGCCATGAACAACGAAAGTTCGCCACTGCCCAAACGCTTCCAGACCTGCTGGACTTCAAAACCGGGCAGGATTTCGCAAGTGGCACCCGCCCACAGGGCACAGGTCAACACATTGATAATTCCATGAATATGGTGCAGTGGCAACACGTGAAGGATGCGATCCTCCGCGGTCCAGCCCCAGGCATCGATCAAGGCAACGGTCTGTGCCTGGATATTCTCATGCGTGGTCACCACTCCCTTGGGACGGTTCGTCGTTCCACTGGTGTAGAGAATCATGGCTGCTCGATCCAGCGAGATCTCCGGCAAGGAAGTCGACTCCTCTAATAGCAACTGGTCCAGTCTCAGCAACGGCAGCGAACCCGCGGCAGCCAGGGGTTGCAGCTTCTCCTCCCAGGCAGGATCCGCCACCAGGATAGAAATCCCCGCGTCTTCCACCACGTGTTGCAACTCCGGCAGCGGATGTTGCAGTCCCAGCGGCACGGCAATACCACCCGCTCGCCAGATACCCCATTGGCAGGCCGCATAGCTAAAACCTGGGGGAACCAGGAAACCGATCCGAGCCATTGCCAGATCCTGCTGGTCACCCAGCAGACCGGCAGCCACGTTCGCAGATGAAACAAGCAGCTCTTCGTACGTGTAGGATTTTCCTTCAGAAACAATCGCCTCGGACGGACCGTGGCGAGTTGCCTGTTCCACAAGTTCAATCGTCGACATGGTGCCTCCCCGCTGAGCGGTACATGATCTCGGGATTAGTCTCGACGGAAAGAAAACGATCAAGGCATCCCACGGCATCCTCGAACTGTTCCTTGTCCAGCAACTGCAACAGCTCCCGGATCAGCAGCTTCTGTCCCTCGGTAAAGGGTATCGCCTCTGTGGGACCCGGAGGTTCCGGCACCAGGTGGGCCAACATTTTTTCGATAAGAACCTTCAATCCCTCATCGGTGACCGTTGACGTCAGGATACCCGTCGGGCGATCACTCACATCCGCCGCATCAGTCAGATCACTTTTATTATAAACCACCAGGGCACCTGGACATGATTCGTACAATCGTTGGTCGTTTTCCGACCAGCCCAACTGCCCCTCAAAAACAAGCAGCACCAGATCCACCTCTTCATGTTGCTGCCAAGCCTTGTTAATTCCATCCTGTTCCAGCCCCTTGGCATCATCACGCAGGCCCGCCGTATCCATTAATTGAACAGGCCAGCCATCCCAGGCAGTGTGCGTGGAAACCAGATCACGCGTCGTACCGGGCTGGTCATGAACAATGCTGCGATGAAAACCAAGTAGCGCATTCACCAGGCTGCTCTTACCTGCATTAGGAGGTCCCAGCAACGCAACTTTCCATGGCTGGGTAACGTGTAATCCCACGTCGATCCAGCGGTCCAATTGCTGCAATCCCGCACGAGCCACCTCCTGCTGCCCAGCCCGCATCGCAAGCAATATCTCATCCAGTCGATGTCGCAAGGCACCATGGTACTGTGCCAGCATCAACAGCGCACCGCGACGTGTACGAGCATCGATCATGGATTCCCAGGCAGCGATCGACAACGGATCCTGGCTTTCGCTCGTCAGCCACGACTGACCGGGATCAACCGCGCAACCAGATGTGACCAATGCATCCTGGATTTTTTGAACCGCAGCGTCTCCACCATGACAGTGGACCTCTACATGATCAGATCGTTGACGACACACAACCAATTCTTCACCAGGACCGGACGCGGAAACCCAGCGGCCGAAAACAATCTTTCCACAGTCTATTTCTTCCAAGCGACGGCCTGATGCCGGTCGAAAATACTGACTGACCTGTTCGGTTGCCGATGGCCCAAACACGCCCACCGTGGCCACTGCAGAACGACCGACGGCCGTCAAGCGAGCAACCCGGGTCTCGGGCAAGCTGGAAACATCTACTCTTGGCTCACCCATCTTGTTTGGCTTGCTCCCGGATGACCCCGTGGATACCACTCAGCACCACTCCCGTCAGCACCAAATCACTGACCTGTTCAAACCCATCTTGCACCAGGTGTTCCGCCCAGATCGCACCCGCGCCCGACAGGAACTTCTCCGGAACGGTGGGGCAGGACTTGCTCATCTGTATTACCAGCTCACGCAGGGCACCCAATGTGCCCCAGTAAACCCCACTGGAAATCGCAGCGTCTGTTGACTTGCCCACCGCCTCGCAGGGTGATGGCGCATGATCAACCAAAGGCAGCTGATCCGTTCGAGCTGCTAATGATTCCATGGCCAGGTGCCAGCCGGGCAAGATTGCACCACCCAAGAAAACCCCTGACCCTGAAACGAGGTCACAGGTTACTGCGGTACCACAATCCACGATCAACGCAGGGACGCCCGCCGATCGCCGTTGATTAACGGCCACGGCAGCTGCCAGGCGATCCATCCCTACCTGTTCAGGGTGGGATACCTCCACCGCCAGGGGTACATCCTCATGGGTCAACACGACAACCGTCTCACCAGGACGTTCCCTCTGTATCCATGAAACCAGGGTGTCCCGAAAAGGTTGATGCACGCTGGAAATAAACCACTGCAACTCACCCAAGGCAGCCCAGTCCCCGAGTACGCGAGACCACGCAGGCCCAGGAAACTCCTGGTGGGAAAAACGTACGGGTGCCGCATCATGCATGATTGGCAGTTCCGTACCATCCCAGCCAAACAAGGCAGCCGAAAAATGGCTGTTTCCAATATCGATCGCTACCAGCCACTGTGTCTGTTGTCGCGTCATAGATCGTTTCGAAAAAAAACCAAGTCACCTGACAAAACATCGACGTTCAGGATCACACCTTGTCCACCTCCAGTTGCTGCATGATACGACCCGTTAGCTGATTTAAACCCTCACCAGTCACGGCGGAAATCAGTAAAACCTCGGCTCCTACCTCCGTACGGAACGCCTCGTGGACCTCTGCGGCTGTGGGCAACTCGGACTTGGTAATCACCACGATTTCAGGACGTTCCGCAAGTGCCGCATTGTACTTCACCAGTTCCTGGCGAATGGTCTGGTAGTTGGTCATCGGATCCGTCCCATCCATCGGATCCGGCTCCACCAGGTGAACCAGGATACCAGCACGCTCAATATGGCGCAAGAATTCATGCCCCAATCCAACCCCTTCATGAGCTCCTTCAATAAGCCCCGGGATATCGGCCAGCACGAAACTGCGATTCAGATCAAATTGCACCAGGCCCAGGTTCGGGTACTTGGTCGTAAACGGATAATCTGCGACTTCGGGGCGAGCACGTGAGAGGCGGCTCAGCAACGTACTCTTACCCGCGTTAGGTTTACCGATCAGGGCCACATCGGCAATGACTTTCAACTCCAAGATCAAGTCCCGCCGCTCGCCCTCTTCACCCGGAGTAAATATTCGAGGTGCCTGGTTGGTCGCTGATTTAAATCGCCAGTTTCCCTTGCCCGCCTTACCACCACGAGCCGCCACCATCTGGTCCCCACACTGAACCAGGTCCTTGATGACAAATTTTTGACTGGCATCCATTACCAGCGTTCCCGGCGGTACCGAGATGACAAGATCCTTTCCCGATCGTCCCCGTTTCTTAGCACCACTCCCAGGTTTTCCCCTGGGGGCTTTCCATTGCTTGCGACTGGTCACCCCGGCCAGGCTGTCGACATCCTCACCAGCAATGATGACGACGCTGCCACCATGTCCACCATCCCCGCCATCTGGACCGCCTCGCGGGACATACGGCTCACGACGAAAACTCATGCAGCCGTCACCACCGCGACCACCTTCCACGTAGATCGCAACTCGGTCGACAAACATGATTTCATCCTTCGTCGTACAATCAATTAAAGCAGGTCACAAAAAAAGGGACATCCTCTGAAAAGGAAGTCCCTGGTACCGTTCACGTACTGCCTGCAAGAAAAGCAATCTGCCGAGACTCTTAGGCCACCACGTTGATCCGTCGCCCCTTGCGGTCAAACGAAACAACTCCATCTACCAAAGCGTACAGCGTGTAATCATTTCCCTGGCCCACGTTGGCACCGGGATGAAACTTATTACCTAGTTGGCGGATCAGGATATTGCCTGCCTCTACCTGCTCACCACCAAAACGCTTGACGCCGCGACGTTGAGCATTAGAGTCTCGTCCATTACGAGTCGAACCACCGGCTTTCTTATGTGCCATCGATCAAATCATCCATTCGTAGAGAGGTTGCTTCCGGTTCCAGGGAAACTACCTTTTTAACGATAAATCCACCGGTAATCAAGCCGTTTGTCGACCCCATATCTCTGAAAAACTTCTGCCTGCTCACCTTCGTTACGCATCACCGGGATGCCATAACGCACCTCTGTCTCGTGTTCCAGCACGGAATCACCCGGTCGCCAGAAATTCAACTGCAGTGTTTTGAACTTAAACTGACGTCCCTTACCAGGTGGATCCTCCGGCTTAAAATCGTCAGATGTCTCGAGAAATTTGTAGGCATTCGTCAAACCCTGGATATAGACCGAGAAATGATCCGTCCGGGGGTCAACGTCTTCCCAGGTCGCAATGCCCCAGACTCCCCGATCAATACGACCATCACTCATCATGACCTTGGTTGCCGCCATCTGAACACTGTTGAGCAACGGTCGCCCCACACGCTCACGCTCGCTGACCGGTTTCAAGGCCGACGGAATCACACGATCCAGGTACTCTTTGTTGTAGTCATGACTACGCAATACGATATGCGGGAAAAAACGGCGATACTCCAAATCCTTGCGTCCAACCCCCATCACCTCCCGGTAAAAACCTTCATAGGAACCAAGTATTTTTGGATCCAGCGGTCCAGCTGCACCACGCAACGGTGGCAACGGTGGCACCGGAGGAAAATGAGCAGCAGGCTTCTTGTTCAGTTCCGAGAGGAAATCTTCCGGTCGCTTGACCACATCATCTAACGAGGTGGGCACGGGATAGAGATCAGACCCGAGGTAGCGGACGCGGTACACCATGTACCAGACCATCTTTCGACGCATCTTGACCGAGGGCTGGGGAACATCTACCTCGATCATTCGCAAGGGCTTGAACGTAAACTCCAGGCCCCAGATCGGCCGTCTCAGGTTCACCTGCTTGGCACGTTCATGAATCGTTCGCGATTGAGATATAAAATTGGGAGTCCACTGCAAGCCAGGCTGCGCGGTAACAATCTCCGGTAACTCCAAGGTCCCGTGGACTGTTTCAGATTCCTCGAGACTCGTCGGAATCACCCGCAATACACCAGGTCCCACCTTGCGACGCGATGTCGGCTGCTGAGCCTGCGATGAGTCCATCAAGACCCAACTCGCTCCGAACATGCTCCCGAGAATTCCCAGGATGATTGTTAAACGATACATCGCCCTTCCCTTCCACCAAGCCAAGATGTTGAAACGATTCGCTCCCTGAAATCGGCAGCTCCTCAGAATCGACTGCTTACCAAGTATAATTACCCATTTTTCCTAAGGTCAAGTTTTCGCAGGAATAACAGGACTTCCAGTCATCCTGACCCAGCACTACCGTGATCCATCCTACCAATCGCTGCAACCCTGCCGCACCTTTGGCAATCGGGCGCGACCGTATCGGATACATCGAACCCTGCACCCATCGATCTTCAATGCCATCAGGGTATTTCCCCCTTCTTCTTAAGGTTTACCCTCGTAAAATCCCTCTCTTTCCAAGCCAGGCAGCAGCCACCACCTAAGGCAACTAGCTCCTAGGAGGGGTATAGCGGCCGTTACACCAGCGAATAATCCTGAAAAATCATCTGAAACGTCGGTTTACTCGGCAAAATTGCTCTGCCTTCCAAACGGCCTCTGCTGCTATATTGCTGCTAGCAATCAAAAAACCGAATTTTAAGCTGCAACCCATTGGTATAAAACATCTTACACATTTATTCCCGGCTGCAATTAACTTTTTTATGAATCCTTTGTCCAAAGAACCTGGTCACCAACGATAACGTAGTACCGCTAACTCGCTGTCGGTCCCTTCAAGGTCGAACAGCGAACCAGTGAGATAGGTTACGCAACCTAAAGGGTTAAGGCATCCTGTCGGGCGAGGAAACTCGCATGGAACACCGCCAGGATGCTGGAAATTCATGCTGAGATAGAGAGGCCTACGATGCATTCTGAATACCAAACCACCAGGATCCGCGAACTGTGCGACCAGCAAGTTCGATTCGCACCACGTCACAAGAAGCTCGAGCAGGCTGCCGCTGCAGAAAAACTGCTGAGCGAAATTGAATGCGAACGCAAGTACAGTTACGAATATCTTTGTTTTCGTATTACGACCTTTCGCCCAGACGTCTCGCGCACACTGATTACGGGAAAGGATGCTTTCCACGATCTGCGCCTGTTCATTGAAGACCTCACCGACTCGGCTGACATTCACGTCAAGGATTTGGGAGAACCGGTCTACACGGTGGAGCAACTCAGCCAACGGTTCAATGTCTCTACCAAGACGATTTCACGGTGGCGCCAACTCGGCCTCGTCAGTCGTCGTTTTATCTACGATGGACGCAAACGCGTCGCCTTTCTGCAAAGCAGCGTGGACCGGTTCGTGGCCGCCAATCCCCAGCGTGTACAACGTGGAAAACAATTTAGTCAATTGACCGATCAGGAACGTAACGAGATCATCGATCGTGCACGTCGCCTGGCCCAGGCGGGTAGCTGCAGTTCGGAAATCACCCGCCGCATCGCAAGCCACGTCAAACGAAGCGTGGAAACCATTCGCTATACCCTCAAGCAATTCGACGAAAAAAATCCGCAGCTGGCAATCTTTCCATCAACAACTGGCCGCCTGACAGCTGAAACAAAGGAGCAAATTCACCAACGCTACCGCCGCGGTACTTCGGTCGCCTCCCTGAGTAAACAATATCACCGCACGCCCTCCAGCATTCACCGTATCGTTAACGAGGTAAGGGCTTTACGCATCCTCGAGTTACCTCTCGACTGCATGCACAACCCGATTTTCGAGAAGGCTCGAAAAGAAGCTGAAATCATGGGACCGTTACCGGTCAACGAATCAGCCAGCAGGAAAGTAAGGCCACCCGCAGGACTGCCTCACTACCTGGCAGCGTTGTACGAAGTACCGCTTCTGAATCGCGAGCAGGAAGGACACCTGTTCCGCAAGTACAACTACCTCAAGCACCGGGCTGCCAAGTTACGTGAGAAAATCGATCCTGCTCACGCCAGGAGCACCGCCATGGATGAGATCGAAAATCTCTACGGCGCCGCAGTCGCCATCAAAAACCAGATCGTCCAGGCCAACCTGCGACTGGTGGTTTCCATTGCCAAACGTCATGTCAGTGCAACCCAGGATTTCTTCTCGCTGGTGAGCGATGGAAACATGTCCTTGATTCGCGCCGTGGAAAAATTCGACTACGCTCGCGGGAACAAGTTCAGTACCTACGCCAGTTGGGCCATCATGAAGAACTTCGCTCGCACCATTCCTCATGAACACAAGCAAATGGACCGTTTTCGAACTAGCCAGGAAGAATTCTTTACTGGGCAGCATGACGCGCGGACCGACCAGTACATGCTGGAATCGGCACAGTTGCAGCGTCAGTCGCAAATCGGTACGATCCTGTCCGAACTGGATGAACGAGAACAGCGAATCATTGTCAGTCGTTTCGGTCTCAATCACAGCATTGAGCCGCAAACACTAAAGGAGGTGGGACTGGAA
>Ga0315331_10000187_pt1 | contig 39376 bp, 51 predicted proteins | sample M160m34915metaG_FD_203456 | JGI IMG/M metagenome (GOLD analysis project Ga0315331, IMG submission 203456) | Ammonia-oxidizing marine archaeal communities from Monterey Bay, California, United States - M1 60m 34915 | ecosystem: Environmental > Aquatic > Marine > Intertidal zone | place: USA...
CACCTGAGTTGCGGCGTGTATAGCATTTCTCAGTTCTGCATGTCCATGTTCTATTAAGTATTCGTTGGCATCTTTCTGTCCATTAAAATCTACTAAGTAGCAAACCTCAGCACCAAGCCTTCTCACAAATTCTTGTTTAAGAGCTTGACCTGGTTCATCAGCATCTACCGCTAATATTATCTTAGTTTTATCTTCAAGATAATCAATACAATTATCTAAATAATCTAAGTTGTTTGAGTTCAACGTCGCTCCATTAGGAACCGATATTGCATTCTTGATACCAGCCTCGTGTAAGGCTAGTACATCCATTTCACCTTCTACAATAACACATTCATCATAACCTACAATACTATTAATATTGTAAAATACTTTTTCAGCGCCTTTGTATAACTTAAAATTCTTTCTACCGTCTCTATACTTTATGTTGATCAACTGATCACCCATAAAATAATTGAACTGTATAGTGTTTTCAACTTTACTTGTCTGAGGCATCCATTCTGGACCTTCAGTTACTTGAAGATCTGATAATGTTTTCTTTGTAATACCTCTTGTACCGAACCACGTCTCAACATTCGTACTTACTTCTTTAAATTGCCCTGGTGTCTCAGGTCTAATATAAACCTTCTCACTAGCGCCTTTACGTTGATAAGTATGAAGTTGAAATGTAGTATCACAATTGTGACAAGTACCGAGACCACGTTCCCAATCATAAGAAGCACATTGTGCTTTAGCGTTTTTGGGTTTCCTAGTGTGAGAACACAAGGGACAAGTCCCTTGCTTAGCGTTCTCTTTTAGGTCGTATTGATTGAACTTGTCAACCAAAAATCCATTGATCTCTTCTACACTCATCTAAAACGGTAAGTCAGCCTCAGGAGCAGCAGCTGGTGCGGCTTGAGCAGGAGCACCATCACGTGGCGCTGGTTCAACGTTAGTACCGTTAGACCAAACAACCTTAACATTACCTAAGTAAGTCTTCGGTGCTTTAGCGTCACGTTCTTCTTTTGTTTGTTCTACAACCACAGGCCCTTGATTTCCGAACTGATCTAACTCGTCGTTAATCGTAATTGTGATTGGTAAGTATTTACCTTTCTTACCTACAAAGATTCTCTCTTTAGGTATAGCCTCAAGGTTTATACTTGCTTTAATAATACTTGCCATTAATAATTATTTAATTGGTTAAACATTCTTGTTAATTGATCTTTTGTAGCTCCAGTATTTCTTCTCATATTATCTACAGCTTTTACATGAGTTTGGTTATTGTAAAAATTGTTGATACTAGTTTTAATACCTGTTACTGAGCATATTCTTGATTTAGTCCTTGCCATAATTTTTAATTTATAAGGTTTTGCTTATGAAATACTGTTTAGGATCAAAATCCTTGGTCTTATAAAACAAGTCATAAGCTTCACTTGCTTTACGTACCTTATCTTCTCCCCGTTCATAGAACTGTGGGGAGCAGTCAAACATACCAATTTGATGGCTGTTTTTATCGATAACTATAAATAAGAACTCATATCCAAACAGTTTGCTGTATATATAGGCTTGTGAGTCATAGTTATACTTGTTCGCTGACCATTGAAACTTTTCAATGTCTGCTGTTGTTTTTAAATCAATAATTAACTTCTCGTTATGATTAACTATATCTGCTTTGCCTTTCCACTTATTACCGAATAACTCTGTAATCATAGGCGCTTCAAAATCGTTTAACTTACCGTCTGTACCCATAATAAGATCGGCACATATATCATTATCCATAACTTTATCTCTCATCAATTCAATTGTATCTACTTCGTGTTGTAGTAGACATAGCTCACCACCTGCAACGTCTTTATATTGTTTAGTATTCCTAGTGGTTGATTTAACCACTTTATATTTCTCTAGCTTGTTTGGCTCGAGGATACAAGTATGAAAATACCCACCAACTAAAAATGCTGGAGATGGTTTACTTGGTTCAAAGGCTCTTAATGGATCTTTTAATAATCTACCAACATGAGAGTTGGATAAAAACTGATTACCAAATTCACCATAATAGTCTTCATCATTTTTTAACTTCTGTAGTATTTTTTGTTTGTCCATTTAGTTCTTTTTCTTGTGCAGCTGTTAATTTATATTTAGTCTTAATAGCGTCTAATGATCCACCTGAAGCTATATACTCCATAGCTTTTTTAAGTTGATCCGCTGTAATCGCAGGTAAAGCAGCTTTCTTAATTTTATCAATAGCACTAGATGGTTGTGGAGCCGCGTCAGCATCTTCAGTGTCATCAATAAGCAATAGATTACCTAAGGCATATTTCTTGCCGTAAGTTGATGCTGCACCAAACTGCTGAGCAGTCTGCATACCTTTTTGATTAAGGTCTACTCCTACTAGAGCGGTCGCGTGTATAGCATTTGCACCATCTGATATTGTTGCTGTCGATTGCATTGTTGGAACAGGGTCAGTAGAAATGATTTCTTCATTGATTGTAACTGTGACGCCTTGTTCGATTAAGAAAGGCTTTATAGCCTCTAAGATGTCTTCACTTTTTCGGAAATAGTATTTTCCGAACTTATTATACGAGGACTTTTTTGCTTTTAACTTAGTCTGTATAATAGCTAATTTTTGGTTTAATTCTTTCATAATTTGGTATTTTGGTGTGTATCTATAATTACACGTTTTTTATTAAATTTACACAAGTAACTTACAGAATATCAAACACTTGCGAGTGGTCGACGTTTTCTATTAATTTATCTACAGCCTGCTTTTTTAGCTGTGAAACTCTAACATAAGCGCCACTACCTTCTATGTTTAAATACTCAGCAATTTGCTTGGCCGAATGCTTGTCGCAATCAAGTCCATAACTCAATCTTAACACATGATATTCTTTATCCGTAAGATGTTGTTTTAATAAACTTGTTAGGTATATATTTAAGAACTCTTGATTGTATGGTTCTGACTTATCTTCAATTTGCAAGAACATATCATCATCTTCTCTTGTGCCTGCATCTATACTTAAGAATATAGAGTTAAAGAACATAGCTACAGCTGTCTTATCTTTACCAAAATTCCTACGTATTTCATTTGTCACATGTTCTGGTAATCTCATTTGACCTCTATTAATATCAATTGCTCTGCGTATACCACCTTTGATTCTTTTAGATAAGAAACTTTTTATAGTTTTCTCTGGATCTTCAGATTCTTGGATCGTTGGCCAGTCAATACGATCAATAGCTTTTATTAAGTTTAAACTACCTTCTTGTATTAGATCTGTTATAGCCATGACACCTGATGCCTGTTGTGATGTTGCAAACTTTCTGGCTAGGTTTTCTACTAATGGTAGAAATGTAGTTGTTAATTCTTTTCTAGTATATTCATGAAATTCTTTTTTAGGTATTCTTTTAATTGTTTCTTCAACGTCGTTTTTGTATCTTATGTAATTCTGTATATTATAATGTTTCATTAGTATCGTCTTCTTTTATTTCTTACTTTTTCTAATCTCTCAAGCAGTCTCTCTGCTATTTCAACGCTGATCTCATCAGCATAGTACATATCATATATTAATCTTCTCATAATTGTTGGTTTAATAATTCTTTTTCTTTCTTTAATTCTACACTCATGTTTCTATGTATAGTTCTAGTTGCACACTCTAAATATAAAGCTAGTTGTGTTATGGTAATCTTCTTGCCGGCATCATGCAGATCTAACATACATTGATAAATATCATCTTCATGTATACGTTTAGATATACCTATTAACCCTCCTACCATAGCTAATTTTTCTTCTTTAGTTAAACCACAGCCGTACTTAAATATAACTTTACGTAATTTATTTTTAGGTGGTTCATCTAAATCTAACATGCTAACTTCATATACCATTTTCTTAAGAAGATCTTCATGTATTGTAAACGAAGTAAATCCCTGTTCTTTTATAGATATTATTTCTGCTACTTTCATGAACTCATCTTGGTCCAATTGAGGATTAAGATACCACAATACTAATAAATGCCATTTAAGACTCTTATATGTAGTTATCTTAGCCTTAGATGAGAACAATGTATAACACTCATAAGTGCCATTTTCATAAAAGAAAAGAACATCATTATCTATGTCTGGTGTATCTGTAATTGGATCTCTCCTGTAAACGATACGTTTATCATTTAGATATTTTAAGTTTCTTTTGTGTGACATTAGCCTATTACTCTTATTATTTAGGGGCTGTTGTCACAGTCCCCTCTGGTTTTAATGTTGCAAATATAATTCTTGTTTCATTATCATTAGGATATTTAATATCATTAAATTCCTTTATTAATTGTTTTAGGTCTTCGCTCATCTATTCTTTGTTTTATTATTCTTATATCATTATCTTGCACCGTGTAATCATTCATTAACTCCTGTGGCACGTTGTCCCATGCGCCTATGTAATTCTGTACATTAAACCCTCGTTTAATACACTCGTCATATAAGCTAGTATATCTGTTCTTAAGGTATAACAGCTTGTTATAGAAGAACTTAACGTGACCTGTACCTAACTTAAATTTATCAGGTATACCTTCCATATTATATTTACCTTTGGCAACACAATTTGGTATACGTTTTATTTCTCTATGCTCAGCAATTAAATGTTGATTAACTAAATCTGCTGGTGGTATTCCTACATTTATTCTAGTCATTTAAGATTTTTTCTTAAAATTAAATAATGATTTTATCGTTGACATCCAATTGCATTTGTTTGTTAGTTCTAATTGCGTTAATATTTTTTGTAGTAATTCTACTATTATATCTTCTTGTCTTCCTGTCATAATTGTTGTTTTGCCATTTTTTCTAATATTTTCACTAGTCTTTCTAGTGCTTTAGTTAAGGAGCTAATGTCCCTATACATCTGTTGTTCGTTTTTATTCATAATTTCTAATACATTTAAATAGTGGATGTCTGTAGCTATTAGCTTTAGTACGTTCGAAGTATGTAAACGTAGCAGTCTTACCTACATAACTTTGCATAAGCTTGAAGTTATCTTGTAGATACTTGAACTTATCCATAACAGGCATACCGAACTCGTTACCTTCGCTGTCAACAGCTAAGAACTTACCGATAGTACCGATGCGTTTACCCTTACCTTCAACCCAACCGGTTATAGTAGCTTCGGTATCATAAAAGTCTTTGAACTTTCTAAGGTTATGAGAACGCTTACAAGCATATACATCATTAGTACGTAATATAGAACCTTCGTAGCCTGCATCTAGATTTTGTTGATGTACAACTTTAGATAAAGACTCTGTAGATACAGCTTGAGTTTTAACGTGGTGTATACAGTGATTACGCGGTACATTTTGCGTGATAAATCTATTACGCTCTTCAAATGTTTTACTCTCATCTATGATATCGTAACAATGAAATTGTACAAGATCTGCTGATTCTAGCATATCTATATCATCTGGTTTTTGTCTTCTGACTAATGATATGATAGTTTCGAAATCGTCTTTTAGATCGTGATTATACAGTTCGCCATCGAGTATAACATTAGGATTAAGCTGAAACCAAGGTTTAAGATTAAATAAGATATGGTCAATGTTTTTCCACTCTTTACCAGTGCGTGAATATGCTACAACTACATCTTCTCTTGGTTGTGTTCTTCTTTCATATTGTATTAAACATCTAACACCGTCAAGCTTTGGTTGCATGAATACTTTATCATCATAATTAATTGGTTTGTCGCTTACTGGGTAAGCTAGCATTGGTTTCTTTCTCATCATTTATATTTTCTTAAAATTTTATTTATTACGTCCATTCTACCTTTAATGATAGCACACTTCTCGTACTCTTCATCCTCTTGACATATATTTAATAGTGTCATAAGTTTAGCTGCTTCACCTAAAGCCTCTACCTCTTCTGACAAGTCAAGATCTTTGTAAGCCGTAGTCCAAGCTATGTCAGACTTAGACACGTGATCAAACCAAGTCTCCATTGACTTAAGTTTAACCATACGACTTACGATCTTGATTGCCAATAGGTTAAGTCCTTCTTCCCCAACCTTTAAATCATCTATTTTATCTAATATTTGTTTATTTGATACTCTTTTATTATCCGTCATTATTCGTATTTATATTGTATTTCTTAATTAAGTCTGTTGGTAATCCTACAAATATACATTTGTCTAGCTTGTCTCCTTTCACCTCTTGATCACACGTGGGGCAATATGGAGGAAAACCTACTTTAAATATACTTATCCACGTTTCTTTGTCTGGGTGTTGCCAGACATAATATATATATTCTAAATCACCGTGTCTGTGTGTTAATGCTTCTATCTCCCAATTATGTACTGGATAGTTGGACATGATAGACTCTGCTATCTCTAAACCTAATCCTTCAGGATAGCCATCACTATGCCTATAAAACTGCGCATGTATTTGTTTTGGGTGTTCATTAAATGACACACCTTCTTCGCGTGTGGCAAATCTAATTTGTGCTCTTGTACTCATAATTTAATCTAATAATACCATATAAGCTTCAACATTGTTCTTTCTAAACCAATCAAGACCTTTTCTAAGTTCAACTACATCAGTATGTTTATAGCCACCAGCCATTTCCATTACGAGAGTTGATCCAATTACAAAGTCATACATAGATAGCTCTACGTTGTTTAACTTATATTCTTCTCCGGAAAATCTGTTCCGCACAGTGGCTCCTTTGTCATACAACTCACCTTTGAACCATTTAGGTAATTGTTGTTTAGTTGTTTTTGAACTCATAATAATAATCTTTAGTTGTTTCTATAATATGTCTACCTGTAGCTGTATGAAAACCATAGTTATGCGTATGTAGCATAGGTATTGGATCATTAAAGAATAATAGTTTCATTAAATCTTTAGCGTCAGTATGATTAAACTCATAACAAGCTTCATTACAAGCATCAGCAATACAATCGGGACAGTGTTTTAATTCTTCATCTGTTCTCCAAGACATATAATCTTTTACTTGCTTACTCGTCAATCTTTTCATCTTCAACTTCTTTAAATAGGTTACACACTTTACTTACTATGTTCATAATTAAATCATCACTATTGATAAACTCGTGTGATTCGCACTGTACTCTACCATCATAGTCAAGACTATAATCTATTTCAAAGTTACTCACATCAGTAAAGTCATAAGCATTAACAGCTTGTTCAACAGCTCCTTCAATGGCTTCCGCTTGTGATGTAGTTAGTTCTGGTTTGTTTAAGTCAACTAGTTCTTGTTTAGTTGTTTTTAACGTACTTTCATAAGTACTAGCAAAGTCTTTGTGCTCTGTGATCGCTTTTTCTAGACCTTCGATCTTGGTCAGTAAATCCATTTCATTCATTTTATTTAATTTTATTGTTTATATTATCCTTCTTTATTCGTATTTAGTTTGTATTTGGCGGTCTGGACGAGACTCGAACTCGCGACCTTCCGCGTGACAGGCGGATATTCTAACCAACTGAACTACCAGACCGTTTGTAGCTTGGAGAGGAATCGAACCTCTCACTCACTAGTAGAGTTACCATTGTCAAGCTCCCAGTTATACCAATCAGCTCGTAAAAACGTTTACTGATTCAAGCATAACTTAGTGTCATGCGAGTGAGATTCCAGAGCTATTGCTAGGTGGATACACGTCTCGCGCACACTATAAAATGAGGTGGGACAGGTGTGGTTCTTATAATCATCGAGCCGAAATAAATTCGCCTTTAATCATATATTTTGCTTTATCCTGCCGTTTGTGTTGGTTCAGAGCGCATTAGTTTTCAATCGATTACTCGTACTTGAATCACATTACCACCCTCACCTCATGTTATTTATACCATACAGAGTATACTTTACAACCGTGATGAGTTGTGCACACGTGTACTCTTTTCTTTTCTTCTTGTTCGTTTAACTGGCTTTTGTCCCAATACTTCGGGTTCTTGCTGTTTAGCTTTCTCTTTTTGCTCATATCTTTCTATGTTTTTTAATAGTTTTTCGTTCTGATCCACTCGTTTTCTAAATAGTCTCATAATCTGCTATTCTTTTAATTGTATCTAATTTATTTTCTAAATCTAATTGACTAGTAGTCTTACAATTAGCTTGTTCACGTTTATCTTCATACATCCACTTTGGATAGTAATCACCATTTGGCACTTGATTAGCATTTTTAATGAAGTAATTTTTAACACAATACTTCATCATATACTCTAATCTATCTATTTCTAATGGTATTAATACACAAGCACGAGTTGTAAACTTTCTATAGTCACCATTATTTAATTTAAAATACTCTGGCTCACCTTCACATCTCTTGTTTAGTTGATAATTAGTATATCCACTATTCTGATTACGTACATAACCAGTTTTGAAACTAGCTACTTCAATATAACTTGGTTTGTTATTTCCTGGCCAGTTATTTTTGATTGGTAATTTCCACACTCTTGTGCCGTTTTTTGCTTGTCTTTTTGTTGTAATATCTTCAATACCAAGTAGTTGCATTTGCTCCCATACTTTCTCGTATCTTGTATCACCCATGTAATTATTCATATTATTTTGCTATTTTATCAAAGATATAAGTATATCCTTTGTAGTTAAACCATTGATCTATTAACGGGTATTTTTCACCTGTTACTTCATCCTCTTCGTACATACCAAAGCTAGTTGGTAACTCACATACAGTGTGAGGCTTGTACACTAGATTACCTAATTGTATGTAATCATTCTTTAAAAACTTAATTTTGTTCATATTTATTTATTTTAATTTATCCTAACATTGTTCCATAACCTCTACGTTGAGTTATCTTGGATATGCGAGCAGCGTCACTGCTTGACATAATTTGTATGGAGTTACCTGTCTTATGATTTATAAGTGGAGCACATCCATATTGCTCAGTAGTTGAGCAGTCTACACATACTTTGAAGCCAAGATTAACTCGTTGTATTGGTATTATATTTTTACATTTGCATTTCATATATATATTATCCAATAGTAATCGTATTTAATTTGTAATTACGACATCACCTTCTTTAGTTTGAGTATATATTTCTAGATTCTTATGTATCATCCACTCACAATCACTTAAATTATGACCTTTATTACTTAAATACTCTTGATAATCACACACTCCTACTTCATATCGAAACACACTACCGTGCTCAAAATCTAATACTGTTATGTATTTATTCTTTTTATTCATATTATTCTTCTTTCATTAATGCGCCATAACACATTGCAGTGATCAATATTAGTACTATCCATCCACCCATTATCTACACTTTTTCATGTATTGTTTATTTAGTGGAGTAATACCACAAGCGTGGTGAGGCGATGTACTTGCACAACTTGATAGTAATATCATTGCTACTAATCCTACCATTATTATTTCTGCTACGTTTTTTTCAATTGTTTTACTCATGTTACATTATTTTATTTATACTATTTTCTTCATCTATTTTCTTACATTCTTGTATTGCGTTGTACAATAGTTCTTGTGAGTTTACTGAGTTAAACCACTCTTCTTTTTCCCACACTTGATATATCCACTCATTTGCTTCATAAGCAGTTTCAAAGTAGTTATCATATTTGTTATCAAAACTATCAGTTACTTTCGCGTGATACCACTCGCCTTCTTTTTTAGTTATGCTAAAATCTCTCATACTATTTGTTTTTATTCTTGTTATATTCTTTCCAGTGTTCTAATGCTTCGTACATATTTATTTATTTTATATTTATATTATCCGACTTGTGTCGTATTTTGTTTGTAATTACTTTACCTTTAGTTACTTTATACTCTGTTATTTCAGTGTAATTTTTAGTTATATGTGTGTAAGTAAATTTCATATTACTTTATTATTTGACTGATTGTGAATACTAATAATACTATATATGAGTAGTAAAAGTATATTTTAATTATTTGTTTCATTTTATATATTTTAGTTGTAGTGTGAGAATCGAACTCACAAAAACCATTACTACACTGTACTATTCATATTTGATTATACGAGGGAATAGTGAACTAACTCGACTTTTGTTCAAGAAAATTACTTACTATTATTCAGTAATTGTTTGAAGATTTCTACAAAATGCTGGAACTGCATTTGTATTAGTATAACTTTTGTATTTAGCAAAACAGTTCATTGCTTCAAATTTCTCAGAATGTGCATTATACACTTCATCATGATTATAAGATACATTTTCTTGTTTTTTATTAGTAAATGTTATTACTACATTTTTACCAATTAATGATTTTCTAATTACAAATCTTTTAGTTTTAAGTTCTTCAACTTTGTTTAATTTTGACATAATTTCAATTTTAAGTTATTTATTTATTTTTATTAGTTTGTTTGTTCATTTATATTATCCATTTGCTGTCGTATTTACATTGTAAAAGTATATACTTTGTTTTGTTGATATTATTATAGTACATACATTGCTCTGCACTTGTGTGTTCACATATGTAAATTATATTGTACATAGTTTACATTTGTAATGTCATTCGTATTATTTATACTCGCTAAATGTACTCAACGACGAGTATTTGTTTGTTAGTTGTTACATATATATTATCCAAATGATATCGTATTTAGTTTGTAAAAATTAGTTGTTGTATTATATATATAAAATAGTAAAATGCAAAAACTTTTGACGTAACACGTTGATTATCAGGCCCGTGGGCTAAATGATTTTCGATTTTATAATGGGCTGGGTATCAGAGAGATAGGGGGCAGCACTATAATTCTATATTTACAACGTGTTTTATGTGACATTAGGTTGTTAATAAGGATACTAGTAACAGGCAAGTGTCACACTTTAAAAATTCGCATACTACAAGTAACTATAAATATATAATACTAATTAAAAACAACAACTATGAAAAAATATATCTTAATGCTTTTGATCCTATTTGGATTAAATGCTAGCGCGCAGGTTGATTGGTGTGATTCTATATCATACTCAGTACTACCAAACACTAACGGTGTCTTCAGTGTAATGATTGAGACAACAGACTCTTTAGATAATTATTGTGATACTGTAAGTGTTGCATGGGCAGTTTGTAATCTGCAACTTTGCTTTCTTGGTAATGGAGCATGGGCATCATTTCCAATAATACAACTTACAGATACAGTGAAAGTGTGTTACACTGCTTATGTATCAGATACTACTTGGCAAACAATACATACGTGTTACGACGTGTGTGAGTGGATAGTGTACAATGGTACCGAGTGGGTAGAGTGGAATAATGTTCTCAGTGTAAATGAAGTCCCACTAAGACCTGTTGATAGCAGATCATATGATATTATGGGTAGAGAGCTGTTCCATATACCTAGTGGTGTTATGTATATTAGAAATCAGAAATTACACATGAAGAAATAATCTCCTTACCTAAGGATATTACCAAGGTAATATCTAAGGGTAGAGATAGATTATTAGAGATAGATAGTAATAGGCTATTGTCATAGTGTAAATTACTTACTTACTATGTGATAATTAGAATATGGTAAAACAAAACTCACAACGCGCTTTAAAAAATACATCTATGGATGCCGACCCAAGTTTGATCAACCCGGTAGAAGTTAGTGCTAGTGAGGTTAATATACCAAACCATGGGGTTGAGGCGAGTCAAATGCAAAGCAATGATGGCTCTATGACTACTAACGATACTGATGACACGTTTAAAAAGTTTAAAGAGTTAACAGATTTCTCAAGTAAGCACTATGCAGACGCTTCTTTAGAAGATATAAATACAGATTTAAGTTACGACTATGAAGACACTACTAGTGAGACAGGCACTGTATCTTATAAACCGAACCAAGATGGAAGTTTCACAATAAGCAGGGGTAGTGGTGACCAAAGATATGACGAAGTTTCTTCTGTTATAGATTTGTTCAATGAAGGCGAATTCTCTACAGTCTTAGGCACCTTAACAGATGACTGGGGCTGGGACGTTAAAGCTAAATCACCTAATGGTAATAAAGTTGAGTTTTACAAGTATGGAAATGTTGAATGGTCTAAAAATAAAGATGGTAATACAGTTCAAAAAGTTACTATCACATCTAAAAACCATCCATTATATGGAAAGTCTTATAATACGGTTTCTAAACAAGGCACAGAGCGAAAAACAATGAAACCCGTGTTAGATGCACAAGAACTTTTAAGCAACTATGGCACGGATGGTATTCCGGATGATTATGCAAGAGTACTAGGCATTAAAAGCGTTGATGGAAAACCTGTATTCCCAAAAGGAGCACTCTCAGATATACAGCACCACATCTCCAAGGGATATTTAACCCATAAAAATGAGGAACCACTCACTGATAAGGAAAAAAATGATTTAATGAAATCTATTGAAAGTATATATAAAAGATTCCAAGGAAGACCGGTTAGATCAACAACGGAAGAATAAAAATAGTATGACACAAAAACTATCTCCAACCGCTAAACGAGCAAAAGCTATTCGCGACAAGAAAGCTGCGATGACACCAGATAGACGTGCGAAAAAAGCTGAGAATCAAGTAAAAAGGAGAAAAGCTATAAAAGCGGGTAAAGATATTAAAGGAAAAGACTATGACCATAAAGATCGTAGATTCAAGTCTGTTAAAGCAAACAGAGGAAATGATGGTCAAGGAACGAAGAAAGAGGGCTTTAGTACTAAGACAATGAAAAAAACATCAAAATCTAGAAACAAATCATCTAGATATAAAAAATAAGATATGAGTGGATTTAAACTACCAGGATTCGGAGGAAAGAAAACAAATATAAAGAGAGACATGGATCGTAAATACGGTCATGGAGATTTTGCTTCTAAAGAAAAACGCATGAGGCCAGGTGAATCTAAGTTTAACTATGATGTTAGAATGAGGAAACAAGAGCGTGGAGCTACAACTACTCCAACTACAAAACCAGGCTCTACATATCAAGCCCCAGATCCTAACGCAGTACTACCGACTATTGGTTCAACCACGGCATCATATAGAAATCCAGCACAAAAAAGTAGTCCAGGTGATTTAAGGGAGCAAGGAAGAACTACCGATATTCACTTACCTTCAGCGCCTGGTGATGAGTGGAGATACCAGTGGGATCAAAAAAACTGGCTAGAGTCAGGTAAACTGCGTGCCTGGGATAAAGACGGTAATTTACATAATGTTATCCCCGGAAGTAAAGCGGATAAAGCTATACGAAAAAGATATACAGGATCTGAGACTGGAGATTTAAGTAGTTGGTACGGACACGATACAAAGGAATATACCTTCACGTGGGATGATACAATGGGTGATGAATGGAATACAGAAGATACTTATACCGAAAAAAAGAGTTATCTACCATACGATTTAGCACAAAAACATTATAATCCTAAATATAAAGGATCAAAAAAATAGGGAAATACCCTAAACCAAGTCAATATTAACCAAAAATAAAACCAAAATGACTTATTTATACTACAAGACCAGCTCGACTGGCACAATTAAACCGAATGAAACAACAATTAAACATTGGAAACACCTCTCTGAGAAGAAAAATTGGAGAATTACCCAATTACCTAACGGATTCTACCAAACAGAGTGCTTAAATCCCGATAAAGAGGATACTTGGCAAGATGTTACACGAAGAGAAACTATAGAAGGTGCAGAAACCGCTATAAATGGCAGTGTTAAGCACTTTACGGATAAATTAGAGGCTACGAAAGGGCCAAAGGTTGTAAAAACTTTCGAATAATGAAGTTACTTGAAAAAATAGGGCTAATAACCCTGGGTTGGGTTGGAATAATAGTAACATGTTGCCTTTATTACATCTCAATCATGGGACTTTATATCTTATTTTTCACAAAATAATATAATTTAATCAAATTTAATCAAATATGGAATACAATCAACCAAGCGAGATTGTCAAAGACGTGAACTTTGGCGATAACGCTAATAAAAAAGTAGTTGCTGGTGTTGAAAAGCTAGCAAAAGCAGTGAAATCAACCCTAGGAGCATCTGGAAAGTGCGTTATCTACGAAGACGCCAGAGGACTCCCGGTCATAACAAAGGACGGTGTAACTGTAGCAGAATCAGTTGTCTTATTTGACCCGGTTGAAAATATGGGCGCTACCCTTATTAAAGAAGCTGCTAGAAATACAGTGAGAGAAGCAGGTGATGGTACTACTACAGCTACCGTCCTTGCTGAATCTCTGTTAAAAGAAGCAAATAATAGTGATACAACTATTAGAGAAGTAAAAGACGGGATTAAATCCGGTCTAAAAAAGGTAAATGATTACCTAGATAAGATTTCTGTCAAGATCGAGGGCGATATGCTGGAATCTGTTAGTTCAATTAGTTGCAACAATGATGCAGAACTAGGAAAGATTATAGCAGAAGCTTATACTAAAGTAGGTAAAGATGGTGTGGTATTAATGGAAGAGTCTCCAACTGAAGAGACATACGTAGAGGTAGTTGACGGCGTACAAGTAGATTCAGGACTCACATCTCCACATTTTGTTACTGATAAGGACAAGCAGATATGCGAGCTTGATAACCCATTAGTATTAATAGTATCTTCAGAAATCCCAAACATAAGAAAAATACAAACAGTATTAGAGCATGTTATAAAGACTAAGCGGCCATTACTTATAGTTGCTCCAGTAGACCAACAGGTTAAAGCTGCTCTTCTTATGAATAAAGTGAAAGGTAACATAAAAGTTAATATAGTTGACTTACCAGGCTTTGGTCCCACTAAAGATGACACAGTTGCTGACTTAGCATTCCTTGTTGGAGCTAAAGTAATCAATGAACAACTTGGTGATGATTTAGATCTTATAGATGTGGATTGTTTAGGTCAAGCGTACTCAGCAATAACTGATGATAAAAATACAGTTCTTACTATAGAAACTCCAGAGGACGAAATGGAAGAGAGGATTGAGAGTATTAAGAAAACTATAGATAAGTGGGAGAAAAACCCGTTTATACAAAAGAAACATAGAGAGAGACTAGCTATGCTATCAGGTTCTGTTGGAATGGTGAAAGTAGGCGCTGATTCCAAAGTTGAACTCAAAGAAAAGAAAGATAGAATAGAAGATGCTATTTACGCTACAAAAGCAGCGTTAAAAGAAGGGATAGTTCCTGGTGGTGGTGTAGCACTATTAAATGCGTCTCAAAAAATTTCGACCGACTGCGTCGGTGAAGAGATACTGCTTAAAGCTATAACCGCTCCTTTCCATACTATATTAGATAACGCTGGATTAAAAGCATCTACAGATCTTAGTGAAGGTACTGGTATCAACGTTATAACTGGCAAACCCGTTAGTATGATAGTTAGCGGGATAATCGATCCGGTTTTGGTTACAAAATCGGCGCTCAAAAATGCAGTGAGCGTAGTATCAACAATTATATCTGCAGATTGTGTAATTTCAAATATGAGAACAAATGAAAGCAATCAATAGATATATTATAGTAGACAGAATAAAGACAGAACCTAAAAAGGTTGCTGGTCTTATAATGACGGACGATACTGATGTAGACAACCGTTATATAAAAGCAAAAATAATATCGTGTGGAAATCTTGTAGAAGGTTTAAAAGATAATGACACGATATATTACGATAAACATGCTGGGCACGACATATCATGGAGAGATACTCTTTATAGAGTCATTCGTGATGGTGACGTTGTTCTAGTAGATTAACCTAAACCATAACCCCAAAACCTTAAACTTAAAACAAAAAAATTATTAATTAACAAAAAAAACAAAAAATGAAAAAATTCTTATTTTTTAACGATGGCGATAATGACGCGGCATTGTACCCACTAGACAATTTATTGTCTATATCACATGAAGCTAACGATACGGTAATGATGAGGTTTGCAAGCTCTAAGCCTTTATCAGAAAGAGTAGTTGCAACACCAGGTCTAACAGCAATAACAACTGTTGATGAAGGAAGTGATGATATTCAAGGTAAAGCAGCTCAAACAGCGGCTATAACTGCTGGAGCGATTGCTTACGATGACGTTACTTTAACTGTGACTGCTGGAACTTTGGCAAAAGACGCGGTTAGCGCGATATGCAGAGGTATTAACGAGGCTCCTCATTCAACTGGCTTTATAACTATATGTGATGATGTAAACAGTGTGTTTATACATAGCTCAATTGCATCTTGTGCAATAACTTACGCAGTAGCATAATTATTAACTAAAAAAAATATATATAAAATGGAAAAATTCTTATTTTTTAACGACGCCGATAACGACGCTACTACATACCCACTTAGCAACATGTTATCATTAACACACGAAGGAGATACTTCTCTTGAGTTTAGATTTAAAAGCTCTAAACCGCTTTCAAGTAGAGTGGTAAATACTTTTGCACAACCAGCTTACACTATAGACAACACGGGTGGTGACGCTACGGCTATTATGGCCGCTCAAACTGCCGCTGTTACAGCCGGTGCAATTGCTTACGATAAGGTTGTATTGACTCTTGCCGCTGGAACTTTAGCCGAAGGAGTTATGAGAACTTTAGTTTCTCACTTGAATTCTGGTCCAAACACAGATGGTTTTATTACTGTTTGTGATGATGTTAACTCAATACAATTAGACAGCTCAATTGCATCTTGTGCTATTACCTACGGAGTAGCATAATTTGAGACTAACCGCGCAGGATCTGCGTGAATTAAATATCCTTAAGTATTACAGGCTCACTAGAAAGTGGGTCTGTAAAACTTACGGGTTAAAAGACGCAGATTTAGAATTATTAATTTATTTAGATTGTAAAGGAAGATTTACACGAAACGATTTTATCAACGGAGTTTATACATATTCGTGGGATAAAGCAAGATGGGAGAGATTAAAAAGAGAAGGTTGGATAGAAACCTGGAGACATAGAAATCGTACGACGATAATGTACTCTGTATTTAAAACCTCTTGGAAATGCTCTCAAATGATTAGTAGGATATATAGAATCCTATTAGGTGAGGAAGACTTGCCCACTTCAGAACGAAGTGTTTTTTACAATAATAAATCATATACAGATAAAGTTTATAATAAAGCTATAGATGATATGATTAAAGATAAAGATAGATAATATGCCAAGTAAAAGAGGATATGGAAACACAAGAAAAAAGAAATGTAGAAAGTGTGGTAAAAAGTACACGGGTTCTAAATGCTCTTGCAAAAAATAATGGAAATATTTAAAGACAATAACAGTTGGAATGAAAAATCTATCGTAGGATTCATTGCATTTGCAATAATGTGTGTGATTATGATAGTAGATCTTGTAACCGGTTGGTTAGGAAGAGATCTAATGATTAATGAATTTGTATATGATTCATTTGTGCTTGTAGTGCTTGGATGCTTCGGTATAAGTGGTATAGAGAAATTCGCAAAGAAATAATATATGTTAGGTAAACTATTTTCAGGTGGAGCAGCAGACCTTGTAAAAGGTGTTGGAGGAGTAATAGACAACCTACATACTTCTGACGAAGAAAGATTAGAGGCAGAGGCAAAAATAAAAGAACTAATTGCTAACTACGAGGTTGAGATGGAGAAGAATATAACCTCTCGCTGGGAAGCAGATTTAAAATCAGACTCTTGGCTAAGTAAGAATGTTAGGCCAATGGTCTTAATATTTTTAATAGTGTGCACCATGCTGTTAATATTTATTGACGCTGGTGCAATAAAATTCAATGTGAAAGATTCTTACATAGATCTTTTGCAATTAGTATTAATAACTGTGATCGGTGCTTATTTTGGCGGTAGATCACTAGAAAAAGTAAAAAAATAAAATTATGGCAATAGTAACAAACGATTGGACTGGTAGAATAACGGGTGCCGCTTACTCAGATCTAGCCGCAAACAAAATTACGGCACCACACGGTAAATATATTATAGCTATCCGTGCAGTTGGATTAACAACAACGTCTAATGTAATGACAAAATTAGTCGCAGCTGACTCTTCAATGTACCCAAATTCTGAAGCTGCAGCCCACATAGGAACTGCTAGTGACATTGTAGATCACGGAGCCTCTGAAACTATATCGGCAGGAACCGCTATAACAATGACTACTAGTTACGCAACAAAAGGTTATGCGGTTGGTTGGTACGTTGATGGTGTTGGTGTTCCTTATGGGACAAAAGTATCAGCTGTAAATGTTGGTAGTGATGTAAAAGAGATAAAATTAGATACGGATTTTGTCTGTACTGATGGTCAAACAATATACTTCACTAACCCAAACGACACTGTTCACGGTACAGGTGGTCGCGCTACAACAACAGGCACAGACATGGCTTTAGTTGCTGAGGGTGAAACTATCTACGGTAGATGGTTGTCTTGTACGGTTGAAACAGAAGACGGTGGAGGTATCATAGCATACTTCGGAGAATAATAAAAACAAATTAAATTAACTTAGATGAAATCAAACTACTTTAATTCACCAGAAATAAAACCTACCGTTAAAGCATCAGCACAACACGCTGCTTTTGTAAACGGTGATATTGTTTTTGATTGGACTTCATTTGAGATACCAAGAGGAACAGCTAAACTATTAGGTGCTACTATCTCTATGAGATCAAAAGGAGACGCAGGAGCAACCGTGCAACCTGCTGGCATAGATTTATTATTTGCTAAAGGACCAGTTCCAGATACATCGCCAACTTCACTTGGTACTGCAAACGGAGAGATAACAACTTTTAGCAGAACAGATATTATAGGTGTAGTACCTAGTGCAACTTCTGATATTGTAGGTATAAGAACAGCATATCAATCAACAATATCTTCTTGTGAACTAGTTTTAGTTCCAGAACCAAGTAGCGGTAGTAATGTTGGCTTGGACAAATACTACATAGCTGGTTTAGCAGGTGGAGCAATTGATTTTCAATCTGGCATAATAACAGATGGTACTAATAGCACCTCTCAAGCAGATATAACGTATGATGGTGTTGACGCTAGATTACACTTTGCTGTGGGTGATGTTATTGACGATCAAGATGACGTTAAATATGGAACAATTAGAACTATTGGTGATGACGACGCGAACTTTACAATGACTGCGGAACTATTAAATACACAGGTTAATGATAAAAGCCTGTACAATGTCCATCCAATTAGAATAACACTGCATTTCGAAAAATAAAATAAATTAAATTAACTTAAATTAAATAAAAATGGCAACAACAAAAACAAAGGGTACAAACTCTAAAATTAAAGAACTTAAAAGCGCTAAACCTGAAAAGGTTAGTGATGAGCAGTTGAAAAGAATTCAAGAAACTGTAGGTATTATAAACAGGGCACATTCTGAAATAGGCACTATAGAAACAAAAAAACACGCTTTAATGCACCAAGTTTCTGCTAGTCAAGAAGTGTTACATTCACTACAAACAGAACTTGAAAAAGAATATGGCACTGTTGATATTAATATTAACGATGGCACTATAAACTACAAAGAAGATGGCGAAGCTAATTCGTAAGATTTCTGTAGGTAAGGACTATAAAAATGACGCTATGCACTATGCCGTGGGGCAAGAAGTGTATGGTGGTCATACTATCTGTGATATATTAGAAGAAGATGAAAAGTATTCTATATATATTAAAAAGAATAAAGACGTTTTACCTTGGAAAGACTTTAATAAAAACATGGCGGTGTCTGTAGAATATAATCTTGAGTACTAATGAAAAGCGTTCACAACTTTGTTGTAACGCCAAAAGGAGAAAGATATAATAATACTACAAAAGTTGGTGATTCAGAATTAATACTTAATACTGAAATTTTTAATCATCAATATGTAAATAGAGAGGCAACTGTTATATCTACGCCTATAGCGGGACATACGGAAATACAAGCTGGAGACACAGTTATAGTGCATCACAATGTTTTTAGAAGATGGCACAATGTAAAAGGTATAGAGAAAAATAGTAGAAGCTATTTTAATGAGTCTACTTATTTTATAAGCCACGATCAAATATTTTTATACAAAAGAAAAGATAAGTGGACAGCTCCAAAAGGTTATTGTTTTGTAAAACCTTTAAAAGCAATAGATCAATTTAATATTGAATCTGAAAAACCTCTACAAGGTATTGTTAAATATTCAGACGGTACAGTAGAAGTAAATGACTTAGTTGGTTTTAGACCAAGTAGTCAATATGAATTTATAGTTGACGGTGAAAGACTATATAGAGTTTTATCTAATTTTATTACAATCAAATATGAATATCAAGGAGACGAAGAAGAATATAATCCAAGCTGGGCAGAGAGCAGTGGAAGAACTGATTAAGGTCGCTAAAGAGCCTATTGTAGATTCTGACGACGATATATCAGCTGATAGATTAAAGAATGCTGCGGCTACTAAAAAGCTAGCTATATTTGATGCATTTGAAATACTTAACAGAATCCAAGAAGAAGAGAACTTGCTTGAAGGCAAGGAACCTGAAGAGAAAAAGGAAACAGTTTTTAGAGGATTTGCAGAGGGAAGATCTAAGTGATGTACGAGCAAGATTTATTTAAAATAATAGAACCAATTAAAAAAACGACTATTAGTCGTCTTAACAAAGGTAAAAAATGGAAATATGGATATAATAAAGAACATGATATTGTTGTTATCTCAAAGACGGGAAAAATTGGTGAAGTCATTGAAATCCAAGGTTTGCGAATTGGCTTGCCGTTGGAACCAAAAGGAGTGTACGTGCACCCCAAAAACAAATGGGTAAAATTTGAACAACCTAAAGAATTATCTCGTTTAAAGAATATATTTGATTGGAGAAACTATCCTGAAGAGAAAAAAGATCAGTGGTACGATTATATAGACGAGGAGTTTAAAAGAAGAGACGAAGGGTTTTGGTTTATGAACAATGGTAAACCAACTTATATAGTAGGAACTCATTATATGTACTTGCAATGGAGCAAGATAGATGTTGGAGCTCCAGACTTTAGGGACGCAAATAGATTGTTCTTTATATTCTGGGAGGCTTGTAAAGCAGACAAAAGATGTTACGGTATGTGTTATCTAAAGAACAGAAGATCAGGGTTTTCGTTCATGTCATCTGCAGAAACAGTTAATTTGGCCACTATATCGAGTGATAGTAGATATGGGATACTATCTAAAACAGGTTCAGATGCGAAAAAAATGTTCACAGACAAAGTTGTTCCTATATCGATTAACTATCCATTCTTTTTTAAACCTGTCCAAGATGGTATGGATCGTCCTAAATCCGAACTTGCTTATAGAGTGCCTGCTAGTAAATTTACAAGAAAGAAAATGTCAGCTACAGATGGCATGGAGGAAATTGAAGGGTTAGACACTACTATTGATTGGAAGAATACAGGTGACAATAGTTATGATGGTGAAAAATTAGCATTATTAGTACATGATGAAAGTGGTAAATGGGAAAGACCAGATAATATATTAAACAACTGGCGTGTTACAAAAACATGTCTTAGATTAGGTAGTAGGATTATAGGTAAGTGTATGATGGGGTCAACTTCCAACGCCCTAGATAAAGGTGGAGATAACTTCAAAAAACTATACAATGCATCAGACGTCACTAAAAGAAATAGAAATGGTCAGACAAAGTCTGGTTTATACTCTTTGTTTATCCCAATGGAGTGGAACTACGAAGGATTTATTGACGAGCACGGAGTTCCAGTATTCACTACTCCTGACACAGATGTGTTTGCCCCAGACGGTGAACTAATAGATATAGGAGTAGTAGATAGTTGGCAAAATGAAGTAGATGGCTTAAAAGGAGATCAAGATGCTTTAAACGAATTCTACAGACAGTTCCCAAGAACTACAGAGCACGCGTTTAGGGATGAATCAAAAGGTAGTATATTTAACTTAGTTAAGATATACGAGCAGATAGATTACAACGAAGAAATGTCTAGAACCCTAGGAGTTACTCAAGGTAATTTTCAATGGGTCAATGGAATTAAAGATTCACAAGTGATATTCTATCCAGATCCAAAGGGTAGATTTAAAGTTAGTTGGGTTCCACCTTCTAGCATACAAAATAGAGTGGTTTTAAAAAATGGTATAAAATATCCTGGTAATGAACACATGGGGGCATTTGGTTGTGACTCTTATGATATATCGGGAACCGTAGATGGAGAAGGATCTAAAGGAGCACTACACGGCTTAACCAGGTTTAGTATGGAGGACGCTCCTGCGAATAGCTTCTTTTTAGAATACTTATCAAGACCACCTACGGCTGAAATATTCTTTGAAGATGTTTTAATGGCGTTAGTGTTTTATGGAATGCCAATACTCGCGGAGAATAATAAACCTAGATTATTATACTATTTAAGAAGAAGAGGGTATAGAGGTTTTTCTATGAATCGACCTGATAAAATATGGAATAAATTATCTGTAGCGGAGAAAGAAGTTGGTGGAATACCAAACTCTAGTGAGGATATAAAACAAGCTCACGCGGCAGCAATCGAGATGTATATTCAAGATCACGTAGGCGTGAAACAAGATGGAACTTTTGGAGACTTGTATTTCAATGCTTTGTTAAATGATTGGAGTAGGTTCGATATAAACAAAAGAACGAAGTATGATGCGTCTATAAGTTCTGGTTTGGCTATTATGGCAAATAATAGGCATTTATATGCGCCAAACGCTAAGGTTGAAAAACCTAAATTAAATATAAACATTTCCAAGTATAGTAATACTGGGACTAATTCACAAATAATAAAATAAATATATGGCAGAGTCTGGCAATAGTTATTTTCCAAATCAAACTGTAAGTGACGCTGAAAAGCTGAGCTACGATTATGGTTTAAAGGTTGGTAAAGCAATAGAGCAAGAGTGGTTTAATAATGATAGAAGTCTTAATAGATATAAATCTAATCAAAACAATTTTCATAGTTTAAGGTTGTACGCTCGTGGCGAGCAATCAATTCAAAAATACAAGGATGAATTATCTATAAACGGTGATTTGTCCTATTTAAATTTAGACTGGAAACCAGTACCTATTATATCTAAATTTGTGGATATAGTTGTGAACGGTATTGCTGAAAGAACTTATGACATAAAAGCGTTCTCGCAAGACCCACATGGTGTTGCCAAGCGAACAAAATATATGGAGTCCATACTTTCAGATATGAGAACAAGAGAGTTAAATGAATTTTCTAAAGAGGCCTTTGGAATATCTATAGCTGAGAATGATGAGGATACTTTGCCTGAAACAAAAGAAGAGTTAGAATTACACATGCAGTTAACTTACAAGCAGGCTGTAGAATTAGCAGAAGAACAAGCTTTAAATGTTTTAATGGAAGGTAATAAATACGAATTAATTAAAAAGCAGTTTTATTATGATCTAACGGTGTTGGGTATAGGTGCTGTTAAAACCTCGTTTAATACCTCTGAGGGTGTTGTTATAGATTATGTAGATCCAGCCAACTTGGTCTATTCTTACACTGAGTCACCTTATTTTGACGATATATATTATGTTGGTGAGGTTAAAACTATCCCTGTAAATGAATTAGCAAAACAATTTCCTCATTTAACAGAAGTTGATCTTGAGGATATAATGAAAAACAAACCCAACAACAGATCTAATTACAACTCTATACATGCCTATGATAAGGAGGACAATAATACTATTCAAGTTTTATATTTCAACTGGAAATCGTACATGAACGAAGTGTATAAAGTGAAAGAAACTGGAACAGGTGCTGATAAAATTATACCTAAAGACGACACGTTTAATCCACCACAAGAAAAAGAGGGTGGATATAGTAGAATGCTGCGATCTGTAGAGTGTCTATATGACGGCGCTATGATTTTAGGCACTGACAAACTACTTAGATGGGAAATGGCATCTAATATGATGCGTCCTAAAAGTGACTTTACTAAAGTAAAAATGAACTATGCTATTGTAGCGCCAAGAATGTATAATGGAAAAATAGATTCATTAGTGAAACGTATAACTGGTTTTGCTGATATGATACAGTTAACTCATTTGAAATTACAACAAGTAATGGCTAGAATGGTGCCAGATGGTGTTTATTTAGACGCAGATGGTTTGGCAGAAGTTGATTTGGGTAATGGAACTAACTACAATCCACAAGAAGCATTAAACATGTTCTTTCAAACTGGTAGTGTTATAGGTAGATCATTCACAAGTGAAGGCGACATGAATCCTGGTAAAGTACCTATTCAAGAAATAACATCTGGATCTGGCGGTAACAAAATGCAAGCTCTTATAGGTAATTATAATTACTACTTACAAATGATAAGAGACGTAACCGGACTTAACGAAGCTAGAGACGGTAGTATGCCAGATAAAAATGCTTTAGTGGGGGTGCAAAAATTAGCTGCTGCTAATTCTAATACAGCAACTAGACATATACTGCAGGCTGGTTTATATTTAACTGCTGAAACAGCAGAGTGTTTATCACTTAGAGTTTCGGACATTATAGAGTATTCTCCAACTAAAGACGCTTTTATTCAAGCGATAGGCGTGCATAATGTAGCTACATTAGAAGAAATGCAAGATCTGCATTTATATGACTTTGGTATATTTATAGATTTAATGCCAGATGAAGAAGAAAAAATGATGTTAGAAAACAATATACAAATGGCGCTGCAACAACAAAGCATAGAACTTGAAGATGCTATTGATGTTAGGGATATAAAAAATGTTAAACTAGCAAACCAATTGTTAAAGATAAGAAGAGCTAAGAAACAAGAAAGAGACAGACAGTTGCAATTAGAAAATATCCAAGCGCAAGCCCAATCTAACGCTCAAGCAGCTCAAGCGGCTGCCCAGACTGAAGTTCAAAAAGAACAAGCATTAACACAAAATAAGGCTCAACTTGAGCAAATGAAAGCGCAAATTGACGCTCAGAAAATGCAACAAGAAGTTGCCATGAAGAAAGAGTTAATGGCCCTAGAATTCCAATACAACATGCAATTAAAAGGAGTTGAAGTTGATGGAATGAAAGATAGAGAAAAGCAAAAGGAAGATAGAAAAGACGAGAGAACAAAAATTCAAGCAACACAACAATCAGAAATGATTGAACAAAGAAATAGTGGAAAACCACCTAAAAACTTTGAATCCGCAGGTAATGATACCTTAGGCGGGGGATTTGATTTAGGCGCGTTTGACCCTAGTTAAAATTTATTAATTATTATTATATTATATTATGGAAGAAAAAGATGAACAAGTAGTTGAAGAGACTACCCAAGAAACAACTGAACAAGTTGATGAAAGTAAATTTGAATCTGCTGGTGACGATAGTGTTATAAAAGTAGATTTAAACAAACCACCAACACCAAAAGAAGAGAAAAATGAAACTAAAGAAGATAACGCTGACGACAGCGGAGTGGTTGCAGGGTCTGAAAACGCCGAGCCCACACAAGAACAAGAAGAAGTACAACCGGAAGCTGAAACACAAGAAACTCCAGTATTAGAAGAAATTACTGAAGAAGAAGTTGAAGAGCAAGTTGAAGAAATGGCTACTGAAGCAGAAGAAGCTATTAAAGAAAACTTAGAAACCGGTAAACCATTACCAGAGAATATCCAAAAGTTAATGGACTTTATGGAAGAAACTGGTGGAGATTTAAATGACTATGTAAAGCTTAACCAAGATTATTCAAAATTAGATGATCAAAATCTATTATACGAATACTACAAGCAAACAAAACCTCATTTAAATAACGAAGAAATTAACTTCCTTATGGAAGATTCGTTCTCTTATGACGAAGAAGTTGATGAAGATAGAGATATACGAAGAAAGAAATTAGCGCTAAAAGAGCAAGTTGCCAGCGCTAGAGCCCATCTGGACGGGCAAAAGTCCAAATACTATGAAGAAATTAAAGCTGGTTCAAAGCTCACGGGTGAGCAGCAGAAAGCAGTTGATTTCTTTAATAGATACAACAAGGAGTCAGAAGCAACTAAAAAAACAGTTAAAACAAACTCTGACATTTTTACACAGAAAACAAATAATGTTTTCAACGACAAGTTCAAAGGTTTTGAATATAACGTCGGTGATAAAAAATACAGGTTTAATGTAAACAACGCCGAAGAGGTTAAAAATACCCAGAGCGATATAAGTAATTTCACCAAAAAGTTTTTGGATAAGAATTCTGCTTTAACAGACGCTAAGGGTTATCACAAATCTCTATACACGGCGATGAATGCGGACGCTGTTGCAAAACACTTTTATGAACAAGGAAAAGCTGATGCTATGAAAGATAGTGTTGCTAAGGCCAAAAATGTTAATATGAATCCAAGACAAGCTCATGGAAAGATTGAAGCAGGTGGTTTGAAGTTCAAAGTGCTAGGAGAAGATTCTTCTGATTTTAAGTTTAAAATTAAAAACAAAAATAAATAAAAATTTAAAATTATTACAAAATGGCAATTACAGGAGTAACGGCGGGTGCATTGACACCATCGCCAAGAAAACAGACGCTTGCGTCTGCATATATTGACTTTGCTGACGGTTCCTCAGGGAATGACTGGTCGCAACAATACCTACCAGACTTGATGGAAAAAGAAGCAGAGATTTTTGGAAACAGAACTATCTCAGGTTTCTTATCACAAGTTGGAGCTGAAGAAGCTATGGCCTCTGACCAAGTTGTTTGGTCTGAGCAAGGTAGATTACATTTACATTACAAAAATTGTACTGTATCAACTAATACAATTACTATTGTTAACGAAACTGATGGTTCTGCATCTGTATCTACACACGGTATACGTAAAGGTGACATGGTATTAATCTCAGACGCTAATGCAACTATTAGAGCTTTCGTTAATGACGTGGCTGCTGATACTATTGCAGTATTACCTTATACTCACGCGAATATCGCTGGTGCTGGTGTTGCTAGTACAACTAACGTTAGTGTATTAGTTTACGGTTCTGAGTACGTTAAAGGTGTTACAGGAAGAGACGGGGCTAACGCGCCAACGTTCAAATCTTATAGCAACAAACCAATCATATTAAAAGACAAGTATGAGATCTCTGGATCTGATGCGTCTGCAATTGGTTGGGTTGAAGTTTCTGGTGAAGACGGTCAGAATGGATACTTATGGTACTTAAAAGCCGAAGGTGATACTAGAGCTAGATTTACTGATTATTTAGAAATGGCAATGCTTGAGTCTGTATCAGCAACTGTTACGGTTACTAATACTGATTCAGCTACTGGTGGTACAATGACTGGTACTGAAGGTTTATTCGCTGCTATCGAAGCAAGAGGTAATCAAACTTCTGGTGTTACTGGTGTTAATGCTGCTACTGATTTAGCAGAATTTGACGCTATCTTAGCTGAGTTTGATAAAAACGGCGCTATTGAGGAGAACATGATGTTTGTTGATAGATCAACTGCTTTAGCAATGGATGACATGTTAGCTTCTATGAATTCTTATGGGGCTGGTGGTACTTCTTACGGAGTATTCAATAACTCTGAAGACATGGCTTTAAACTTAGGTTTCTCTGGTTTCAGAAGAGGTTCTTATGACTTCTATAAGTCTGACTGGAAATATCTAAACGATGCAGCTGCTAGAGGTGGTATGATTGATACTGTTAGTAATATTCGTGGGGCTATAATTCCAGCGGGTGTATCGTCTGTATACGATCAAACTTTAGGTAAAAACCTAAAACGTCCATTCTTACATGTTAGATATAGAGCTTCGCAAACTGAATCAAGAAAAATGAAAACTTGGGTAACAGGAGCGGTTGGAGCTGTAACATCTGATCTAGATGCAATGGAAGTACACTATTTATCTGAAAGATGCTTAGTGGTTCAAGGTGCAAACAATTTCATGTTAATGAACTAAGCACAATTATTTTAAAGAGACTGGGATTAATTTCCCAGTCCCTTTATTTTTATTAATTTTATTATATATTATATTATGGCAAAAAAAGAAAACAAAGGCATTTTTAACAAAATGCAAGATGCTTTTACTAAAAATGAAAAAAGCGTTGATCAAACATTAACTGTAGACAATACAGAGGTGGAAACAACTCCACCGGTTGTAAAACAACCAAAGATTAAAACTCCAGTTATGGACGTTCCACAACCAAAAAAAAATACTTGGGAAATAAAAGATAGACTCTATGTTTTAAAAAACGATAGAGCACCATTAAGTTATTCGATCAAAACGTCTGGTATTTACTATTTTGACAAAGAGGCGGGTTATGAAAGAGAGTTAAAATACACGTCCAATCAGAGAACTGTATTTGTAGATGAGATGAAAGGAGAGCAGAGGCTAGAACATATTGTTTTTAGAAATGGTAGTTTATTTGTACCTAAAAACAAAGTAACACTACAACAGTTATTATCCTTATATCATCCTTTAAAAGATAGGCTTTTTGAAGAAGTCAATAAAGAAGCTGAGGCTATAGATGAGATTGGTGATTTAGAAACCGAAATAGCGGCATTAAACGCTGCTCAATCTATAGATATAGATATGGCTGAGGCAGTTATGCGTGTTGAGGTTGGTTCTAAAGTATCAGAGATGAGTTCTAAAGAGCTTAAAAGAGATTTGTTACTATATGCTAAAAGAAATCCTAGATTATTCTTAGATTTAGTAAATGATGAAAACGTTGTTTTAAGAAACTTTGGTATTAAAGCAACGGAAATGGGGATAATTAAGTTATCTCAAGATCAAAGAACTTTTTCATGGGGATCTAATGATAGAAAACTAATGAATGTTCCTTTTGACGAACACCCTTACTCAGCTTTAGCTGCTTGGTTTAAAACTGACGAAGGAATGGAGATTTACTCCAATATTGAAAAACGATTAAAATAATAATCACTTGTAGATGCAGTCGCTCTACGGGGCGATTGCAAATACAAACAAAAAGAAATTATGGTAAGTATAGATAGAGTATATCAAAAAGTTTTGGCATTAGCCAACAAAGAACAAAGAGGGTATATAACTCCTCAGGAGTTTAACTTATTTGCCGACCATGCTCAGATGGAAATCTTTGAGCAATATTTTTACGATATTAATCAATTTATAAGATTACCTGGTAATAACACTGGCCACTCGGATGTGGTTACCAATATTGAAGAGAAAATTAGTATTTTTGAAAGATACGATCAAAACGTTAGGGTGGAAGGTGGTCTTGGAAATGTTATGATGTCGGAGATTGATAATCTGTATAGATTAGAGATGGTAAGAGTTGATTACGTTGCTAATAGTGTTTTTGTAGTAGCTGAAGAAGTACAACTTAATGAATTAAATAAATATGGCACAGCGCCTTTAGCCACTTGGTCTAAAAAAAGACCAGTATACACGAGATACAAGGGCTCTACAAATCCTCAAGCGCTAAAAGTATACCCTAACCCAGAAGATGCAGTTTGGGATGCTGATAATCAAGAGTATATATTTACAGATCGTGTTCTTATTAGTTATATACAAAAACCATTAAAACCAAACTGGTCTTATGTAGTTGTAAATGATAAACCGTTATATAATGCAACTAGTGCTGTTGACTTTGAACTACATGGCTCAGAGGAAATAGAACTGGTATATAGAATACTAGCGCTAGCTGGTGTTGCTATAGAAAAACCACAATTAACACAGGTTGCGGCTGGACTTCAAGGCGCTCAAATTCAACAAGAAAAACAATAAATAAATGGGATTATTAGACGGTACTACGCAGAGACAATATTATGAATCGAATACATTTGGTGGTTATCAATTTACTTCTTTAGACGATATTATAACTCAATTTGAAATTGCTTATGTTGGTGAGAACAAAATAATATCAAAAATAAAAAGAGCTGATATCGCTTTTCACGCTCAAAGAGCTTTACAAGAATTATCTTTTGACACTTTAAAATCTGTAAAAGCACAAGAAATCACAGTTCCCGCTACATTACAAATGACGTTGCCACAAGACTACGTAAACTATACTAAAATTAGTTGGGTGGACTCTGCTGGTATTAAACACTTATTATATCCTACAAGTAAAACTTCAAATCCATCTTCGGCCCCATTGCAAGATTCTGTGGGTGATTTTGTATTACAAGCGGTTGGAACGTTGAGCGACTCGTCAAGTAGTATTACTTTAGATGATGAATATAAAGACATATTAGTTGGTATGGCGGTGACTGGTCCTTATGTACCAAGTGGGGCCGTTGTTACTGCTACATCAAACTTGGGCGGTATTACGATTATAACTATAGACAATGACAACGATACTAGTACTGATTTTTTTCCAACGGAAAGCTTAACAAATGCAACTTTAACTTTTACAGCTGAAGATGGGTCTTTAATATTACCACAAAAATCTTCCTATATAGTTGAAAACTTAACTTGGAATGCCTCGGGTTATCCCCTTGATAAAATAACAGCCAGCGCCGCCGCTGACATAGCAGATATAAAAGTTGGTATGTTAGTTTCTCATGATCATTTTACAGTTGGAACAACGGTGGTTAATATTGACGGAACAACCATTATCGTCTCTAGTTCTGTGCTCGATACGACAGCGGTAACGGCTGGTGAAATAACATTTGTAGATCCGGATAAAGATACTACGACCTGGGCAAATTACAAATCAACAACACCATCTGAAAATAATAATGATGATTACGAGGATGATACTTACTGGCCGGCTGAAGGATCAAGATTTGGATTAGACCCTCAACATGCCCAAGCTAATGGATCTTTTTATATAGATAACATGTCAGGAAAAATACACTTTAGCTCTAATATTTCAGGAAAAACTGTGATCTTAGATTATATAAGTGACAGCCTTGGTACTGATGCTGAAATGCAGGTTCATAAATTTGCAGAAGAAGCAATGTATAAATTTATAGCGCACTCTATACTATCTACATCTTCTTTGCCAATCCACCAACAATTAGCGCCAAGATTTAAAAAAGAAAAATTTGCAGCTGTAAGGCAAGCAAAATTAAGATTATCTAATATTAAATTAGAAGAATTAACTCAAATACTTAGAGGTAAATCTAAGCAAATAAAACACTAGTATATGCCTGAGATAAAACACCAGTTTACCGCTGGTAAGATGAACAAGGATCTTGACGAGAGGCTTGTTCCAAACGGTGAATATAGAGACGCGATGAACGTACAAGTGTCAACGTCAGAAGGCTCTGAGGTTGGTACCGTTCAAAATATATTAGGTAACTCTTTAGTTTCAGGGCAAGATTTTATTGAAAATGATGCTTACTGTGTTGGTTCTGTAGCGGACGAAAAAAACGATACTTTATATTATTTTATTGTTAATGGCCAATCTTCTTACAAAGGCGATGTTATAATTCAACATAATGTAAAAGACAATAGCATAAGTCCAGTATTAGTTGACACAAGTGGTGATGTGTTAAACTTTAAAAATGGCAGGACTAACGACCCCACTTATTATATAACTGGCGTTAATATAATTGACGGTATGTTATTTTGGACAGACAATTATTCCGAGCCAAAAAAGATCAATATTCCAAGATCAATCAATGGTACCAATTCCGGTGGCCTAACTCACACAGATTTTATTAACGAAAAGACTAGCGTTTCTACACCTATAGAAGAAAAGCATATTACTGTTATTAAGCAAGCGCCTTTATCAGCACCTAAAATAGAATTAATATCAGAAAGGGACGAGGATAAAACTTATACTGGCGTAATGCGTATCACAGGGCCATTTACTGGGGGTAATGCCAATAATGAATCATCATTTAATTTTAGCGCCAATCAAGTTCAAACTAGGTATGATTTTTCTGGATTAAGGATTGGTGATAGTTTTCAAACTGAAATAGAAACTGATATAAACGGTGAAAGTGATTTTACTTTAGAGTGGAATGATGGTGACACTGTCTTGTTTAAGGAGTTTATAGATGATCAAGCCCCAACGTTACCAATAACAAATTACACTATAAAAGCTAGAGTAGCTGAAAAATTTAATAATAGTAATGAAAATAGGTTTACTGACAGTAGAAGTGAAGAGGCTATAAATGGTGATTTTATCACGCCCGATGCTACTGGAACTTGGCCTGAGAGGTTCGACGCTTCTGGTGGGTCTGCTGCCGGTATTACATATAATAGCGCTCTTAATAGAGTAGAGTGGAACTTTCCTACATCCAGCACTACTAGTTGGAAAGTTTTTAAGTATATTAGAGATGCTAGCAACAACCAGCCTAACTGGGATGATGGCGGCACGCCAAAGACATACAGAGTTACAGTTGAATTATCTGGAGTTACAGAAGGTCAGCTACGGCTTTATATTGTATCTTCCCAAACAAATAATGGCGGTTGGAACTACGCGTGGAAGACTGGTAATATGACCACTAATGGAACCCATGTTTTTGATATCACAACAGACATAAATGTAGGAGCTACTGTACATAATTGGAACCAATTTGCTGAAAACTTCTTTTTCACAAACAGTAGTACTAGTATAGGTTTTGTAGGTAATATTGATTCTGTTTCTATAGAAAATCTAGATGCTACAAATGCTAGAGTTAGGTTTGAGGTACTAGATATAGAAGGCATCCCACCTATAGTTCAAGATGGTGATACAGAACTAAAGTATGCTATTGACAAACAAGAAACAGGTGACAAGCTTTATGAGTTTAAGTTCCCTAGATTCGCTACAAGATACAAATATCAAGACGGTGAGTACTCTGCTTTTTCTCCCTTTACTTCAGTGGCATTTTTACCAGGCTCATTTGATTATGACCCTATTAAAGGTCACAACGTTGGAATGACTAATAGACTTAATAGCGTTAACGTGTACCCTGGGACTAATATTGTTCCAGATGGCGTTACGCTTATAGACGTTTTATATAAAGAAGAAAAATCGCCAAATGTTTATGTTTTAGACTCTATAAAGCAAGCAAACTGGAACAGTATGTACAGTGTGACGTCAGAAGCTGTTAATAGAGCCGTTCCATCTAACCAATTATTGAGGCCTTGGGATAACGTGCCTAAAAAAGCTTTAGCTCAGGACGTGACAGGTAGTAGAATTGTATACGCTAACTACGAGCAGGGCTATGACTTACTAGACAACAGCGATAATGAGTATGAGTCAAATATTACTGTTGATTTTGAAAGCGAGACAGTTGGTAGTAAGGTAAAACCGTCTATTAAATCGTCTAGAGATTATCAGGTTGGCATAACGTTTGTTGATCAGTATGGTAGAGAAACACCTGTTGTTGCTGGTCAAGTTCAAAATACATCTGACGCTAAAAGAGCCAGTAAAGAACTAGCCGACAAAGCAAATAAAATAAGTGTTGTTTTAAACAATAACGATTTTATGAAAGACGCTAAGTTCTTTAAATTTTTTGTTAAAGAGACTTCTGGAGAATATTATAACATGGCGATGGATAGATTTTGGAAAGCAGAAGATGGGCATGTTTGGGTGTCTTTTCCTTCGTCTGATGTAAATAAGATTGATATAGACTCTTATCTAATATTGAAAAAAGGTATTGATTCTAGCAGTTTAGTTGGAGATCCGGCTAGATATAAAGTTATAGCTATAGAAAACGAAGCGCCCGACTTTATTAAAACTAAAAAAACCGTAATAGCTGAAAACATGCACGTTGAAAGTGCTAGTTCTACAGATTTATTTGGTAGCACTCTTGCGGGTACGCCGATTCCAGGTGTTAAAGAATTTAAACTAAAATACGAGCCTTTTAGAAACAGTAGTGGATCAAATTTGGATTTAGTTGATGACGGTAGCGTACATTACGTAGAGTTTACCAACTTAACATCGTCCTCTATTTCTCAGCGATATAGAATAAGTAAAATTGATACCAATTGGAGACATCAAACGACTAGCAACCCTGTTTATATTATAAAACTAGACAAGCAACTTGGTGATGACGTTGATTTTATTAATGATGGTACCGAAATATTAGATAACACGATAGTGAGGGTATATAAATACAAAAAAGAAAACTCACCAGAATTTGATGGTAGATTTTTTGTTAAAATAGTACAAGACAGTATCTTTAAAAGTAATGTGAGCACCAATCAAAGCGCCACCGACTACAAGGTTGTTGTTAGTAAAAAATTATATTACCTAAGTCCCTTTACTAATCACAATGCCATCCACTCAGCCGCTATAACTGGACTAGGTAATAACGCTGCTATAGGCGAGGTAGCTAATATGTATGAAAGCACTAATACCAACGGTGCGTCAAATACTTTTGGCAGATTAGCGCCTTTTTTTAGAAACTACAAATACCCACCTAGCTCTGTGGAGCATAATGATGATAATGGTAATCCACAGCCTATTGGGCAATATCGTTTTGGATTAGGTGATCATTGGAAAAATGAGTTTCTAGACTACACTTGTGGAGGGGCAAATTACTGGGACGGTGCTTGGAACAATAATCCGCACTATAGACAATACACCAACTTAAAACAGGCAGATAAATATCCAAATCAAGATCCAGACGAAGAAGAAGTTTGGTTTATTGACGCTCATAAATACTTTGGATCTAGAAGCACTAACTATAATAGTTTACATTGGGGCTATGTCAGCCAATCAAATGGAAATAAAAGTGGTATATCGAACTATGCAGCGGGCTCACCCCAAGCCACATTGAGCATTGCTATTGGCGGTATATACCACGATGACGTATCAACTTCAAATGAACAGTCTATTGATAATTTTTTCAACGTTGGGTATGATGGTGGTAATTCATATTACCAAGACGACGCTACAAAGAGTTTAGTTGGTCAATTTAATTCGAGTAAAAAGTTTAGATTTAGAGATGACCCAGAACAAACAGTATATACGGTGCAGTCCAAAGTGGATAGTCAACTGCTTAGGTTTAATGATGGTAACCCTACTGATGAAACACAAGGACATGTTAGTGGCGTTTACCCTTGGTCTAGTGGCTATAGTTGGAATTTACAAATTGCTCAACTATCTCCAAACTTCACCAGAAATTGGGATTTAAGAGTTAAAAACCCAAACAACGATGGGCAAATGAACTGGGTGCCAACAGGGACTGCGGGCCCTATAACTGGTGGTTTAGAAATAACGATAGATCATAGTGCTTTTGCACCCACTAATACTCACGGAAACCTTATTGTTTCTGTTGCAAGTCCAATTGGAATTGATCCCACTAGAGGCTCTTGGCCAATAAAAGAAGGAATGATATTGGTTAGCCATAGCGATGGTGGTACTACATACGATGGCACGAGCAACAAAGAGTATCTAGCAATATGGAAAATCGAAAAACAAACCGCTACTAAGTATAATATTCATTTAACAGGATATTCTAAGTTACTGCAAAGCACCCATTTAATATTTGCTACTGCACCAACGGTTAGTCAGTCAATGGTATTTAAGCAAGCAAAAATGAATGGTTATAGTCAATTTTCTGCTAATAGAATAAATGAGCAAAATGCTCCTACATACGGTTTAACAAACCCAGGTCTATACGCGCTTGGTTATAGTATTGAGTTTTTAGAAGAGGTTGAAGCGGATAGCGTTCTGCCTGACAATCCAGCAATATGGGAAACAGAGCCAAAAGAAAATACACCTTTAGATGTATATTACGAGGCTAGTGGCTTAAATCCTGTTAAATTAGAAGATGACACTAAGCATTTAGCAATCCCCATTGGCTCAACTGTGACCCACACTGGGAATTCCGCTAGTATTTCAGAAGGAACATTAGTTGCTAGTGTTGGCTTTATCCCATATAACGAACCAATGAGTGCAAACGCTCAGAGCGGTTGGTACATGATACTTGGGTCGAAAATAGAACTACCAGATCCGTTCGTCGGAGCGCCTTATATAGTCGAGCAATCTACCCTGCGCATTGCGAAACCCGACGGTAGCTCTGTAAATGTTGTAGTGACTGGTTGGGAGGGTTCTGATGCTAATGCTACTAAGTTTTTTATAGGTGAAGAACTATACAATAAAAAATACACTCTAAATTGGCACAATTGCTTTTCTTTTGGTAACGGTGTAGAATCAAATAGGATTAGAGATACTTTTAATTTACCATTTATTGACAATGGGGCTAGAGTATCTACAACATTAGAAGATGAAGAGGATTATAGATTAGATCGTAGAAAAAGTGGATTAATATACTCCGGGCTTTACAACAGTATTGGCGGTATTAATAATTTAAACCAATTTATAGCCGCAGAAAAAATAACTAAAGATCTAAACCCTGTATATGGTAGTATTCAAAAACTACACTCTAGAGATTCTGATTTAATAGCGTTATGTGAAGATAAAGTAGTACAAATACTAGCAGATAAAGACGCTGTTTTTGAAGCAGACGGTAGTCCTCAGTTGACTGCTACAAATAGAGTTTTAGGGCAATCTAGACCTTTTGTAGGTGAGTATGGTATATCAAGCAATCCAGAGTCGTTTGCGTCTGAATCTTATAGAGCTTATTTTACAGATAAAGTTAGAGGCGCTGTAATGAGATTATCAAAAGATGGGTTGACACCTATATCCGATGCTGGCATGAAAGATTACTTTAAAGATAATCTTAAAAATAACGATTTATTAATTGGTAGTTATGATGATAAAAAAGATGAATACAACTTAACGCTACCAACCACGGGCACTACAGTTTCGTTTAAAGAAGACATAAGAGGTTGGGTTAGTTTTAAATCTTTTGTGCCTGACAATGCCATTAGTTGTGCAAATGATTATTTTACATTGAAAGATGGTAAGCTTTATAAACACCATGACGAGGGTGTAGATAGAAATACTTTTTATGATAGTTTTACAGAATCACATGTGGATGTGTTGTTAAACGACATGCCTAGTAGTATAAAATCATATCACACTTTAGATTATGAAGGTAGTCAATCTAGAGTTGAAGGTATCAAAAGAGTAGAGGTAACAGGAATAGAACACGCTGATGGCTCGTCTATTGATGGTAAATATTTCTTCTTTGAAGTGTCGGATATGGACGCGTTATTAGATAATTCAAATTGGCATACTACAACTGTTGAAGTAAAGCAATACCGTAATAGTATACTTATACGCGCGGGGTTAGTGAAAATCTGGGATAACACTTCTAGTAACTCGTTATTTCCTGCTTCAACTTCTGGAGGCCCAACAAAAGGACACGGGCGGTATAACACAGGTACTGAGCCAGGGGACTTTGAAGTTGGAGATGTTATAACAACGCAACTCCAAGAAGAAAGTATTCACGCGATTGGTTCTAACCTATTTAATTCTACTCCAACAGACGGTTGGTTCGTTAGTAATATTGAGACAAATAAAGAAAAAGGTAGTTTATCTGAATTTATAGAAAAAGAAGGTAAATGGTTCAACTATATAAAAGGAGTTGAATCAGCGATTGGTTCTGATACTGACTTTGGGTCGTTTGATATTCAAGGCCTGGGGATGGTTCAAGGTGTAGATAGCAATGATATAACTATAAATGGAGATTTAAACGCTTCTCTCCAGGTTGGAGATATTATTTATTACGAACAACCATCACAAGTATTAGAAGATAGTATATTAGACATGAACGTGTTTTCATCTGGTTACAATATAGATTATTATAATTTGATAGGAAATACAAGCATGGGATCTGACCAAGGCTTTGTAATTGCCGCTGATGACACTGTAGTTTGGAATGGTTTAACTGATATTAATGTTCCCTCGGGGATTAATTTCTTTAATAATTTAACAACAGAACACCTAGTTGTTGGTGAAACTTATTTTGCTACTTTAGAAGTTAGTGATTACAACGGCACGGGTAGTTTAGGATTTAGTAGCAGCGGTGGTTTGGGTAGCACTATTAGAGTTGATGAGAACGATGTAGACACGAATGGGGACGCTAGAGTAACGAAATTTTTTGTTGCTAGTGTTGCTGCGAAACCAGATTTATTTGCTAGAGACACTAATTCAGGCACAATGAAAGCTTCTATTCAAAAAGCTGTGACGGGTGGAACATTTGGTTTTATACGGCTAGAATCTGATCAATTACAAAAGGCTGGAGTGATTACGGGTGTGAATGGCAATATTATAACAGTAGATGACAGCGGGACATTACCATCAGAAAGCGATTACGCTATGTTTGTTAAAAATCAAGTTATTAATATGAATGGTTTATCTGGTTATTACGCTAGCGCTAGATTTAAAAACAACTCTAATATAGAAGCTGAATTATTCTCAGTTAGTTCTGAAATAACCGAAAGTAGTAAATAAATAAAATAATAAAATGGATAAAATTATAAAAAAATTTAATTTGGATTTATCCGATATACAGGAAGCGGGTGAAAACAGAGCTTTTTCTATTATAGCTGATAGCGGTGCTGAGTTTATTTTAAAAATAAAAGATACTACAACTGGTTATTATTATAATTTTTACACAAATACTTTCCAAGCCACACAAACGTCTCTAGATGATGTTGTAGTAGGTAGAATTTATAATGGCAATATACAATTTCCAAGCGTAACGGGTTCTGATGATCAGTATGATATTTATTTACATGCAAGACCTGGGACTAAACACACTACGTATAAGGAGGTGAGATTTGCTGACGGTAGTATGGATCTAAATTCTTCTGTGGGATCTAATTCTTTAATGATGCAGAAGGTGATATATCAATATACAGATGTAGAACTAACAATAGGTAAGCACTCATTAAATGGTACTATTGAAAGCACTGGAACCGGACATGTAAATGAAACTATAACTATCCCAAGGGGAAGGGGGTTAACAAAAGCTAGCTTTACCGTAAAATCGGTCGTTACTACCGCATCCAAAGCTTACAAAATACTAAAACAACCTAGTGCGGGTGATATAATATCTTACAACACTTTTACAGTTGGCTCCTCCCCAGAGTTACTACCAGGAGAAAGCGAATATTCTACTTTAGATATAACAACTAAAACACATGGCAGCACAGCCACATCTAGTTCTGTAACAGTTACTATGGCGACTACAATCGAGGATATCGGTCTTGTTATTGGTGATAGGGTTAGACTTACAAGTAGTGATGGTTTAGATTTTTCTAGTATAATTACTGTTTCGGCTATTAGTGGTGGTGGGCTAGCGTCAAATCAATTTACCGCTTCTAGTGCTATTAGCGTGAGTGCTGATACAAATCTATATTTTTATCATAAAAGATATAAACAGTGGCCAATTAATAATATTGAAAATATTCAAGAGGGCATGATTGTAAAAGGAACAAACGTTACAAGTGGAGCTACAGTGTCTGATTACGAAGATAGTGTGACCATGTTTGAGGGCACTGAAAACGAACAGATAATTGTAAAAAATAAAGCTCCATTTAAAGATACTAAAGGTCAAAAACCAACAATAAGCAAAGGACTGGTAACGGCGCAGTTGGGTAATATCGTATTTAGTAGTCCACAGTTAGCAGGGTTAGCTGACGATTCAATAACGATATACGCCAACGGTGAAGGCCAGGTAAATAACTTTTATAATTATGACGTTAAGTTTACGGATTTAGCTATTGAGTTGACCACGGTGACAACTACTACAACAGCAGCTGTTAATAGTAGCACGACAGTACCGGTCACAGAGGTAAA
>Ga0315331_10000188_pt1 | contig 39374 bp, 46 predicted proteins | sample M160m34915metaG_FD_203456 | JGI IMG/M metagenome (GOLD analysis project Ga0315331, IMG submission 203456) | Ammonia-oxidizing marine archaeal communities from Monterey Bay, California, United States - M1 60m 34915 | ecosystem: Environmental > Aquatic > Marine > Intertidal zone | place: USA...
TAGTGTGGTCTGTTACTTCCAAGATCTTTAATGCTTTGGTTTCTCTAGCTTTCTTTGCATACGGGCATACAGGAACGTTGCCCAGGGCTTCACTTGGCTGTTCTATATAGTTTTTAGACCAATCAAGTATGTCTTCAGCTATCGTTCTCATTTAAATGATTTTTTAACATGTCTAACAACCAGGGATTATCTCTGTACACACCCATCATAGCATTAGATATTGTATTTACAGTCAATTCTTCTGCATCCTCTTCCTTAAGTGGTCCGTTTGCTTGGTTAAGAGAGAACACATAAACTACTGCATGTAGTATTTCATGCCATGTAGTATTGCAGCGTTCTTGTCCACATAGTTTGTCTTGAATATAAATAACACCCTCTCTGGCCCGGTACTCACCATAGCTCTCTGTCATGTCATCTAATATAAAACTAGGATTTACATATTTAATCTTAAGGGTTCTATAACCAACTTTAACTTCAGTAGGTCTGCCATTAGCTGGTACTTCGTGTGCTTCTGTTAGTATCTGTTTCTTCTTTATCATATTTTTTCTCCTGTATAGTAAGATTTAGACCCCCCATTGTCAAAAAATTTGCAACAATTTGCGCGCGTAACCAAGTGTAAGGTGGTAGAGACGGTAGACTTGGTAGAGTAGGCGGTAGCTTGTTTCTTTAATAATATCATATACTTACCGTAAAATCTACCGTTACCACGTCGTTTTGAACTTTTTTACAAAAAAAATTAACACTAGGGGGTCAAATCTCCACTATACGTAAAAGCAGTATTACACAAAATAAGCACTATTGGGACCGTATACATGACAAGAATGGCCTTATCTATGTGCATTTGCTCCCAATTTGATTCAAATAAGAACTCATATAGCTTTCTTTTTAAATATTCTATCACGTGTTATCTAGGTCTTTCAGGTATCTTGACTCACAAAACAGTTCCCAACTTTTTAGATCGTCACCATGTTTAATTATATGAGGTGTCAATAGTTCCATTTTGTTTAAATGTATAAAATTATGACACTGCCAGGTATCCTCAAAAGACTTCCCTGTGTACTCTCTCATCACCGCTTCATTTGTTCCTGCTACTAGCAGGTATATTGTTATTACAAAATACATAACTAACCCCTGTTTTCATAAAATAAGTCAACTCTTCTTAACCATTCATACTTCGCTTCGCGTAGTTCGTCACCTGAAATCGTAAATTCTTGATAATACAGGTCAGGAGTACATACCATATTGACACATTTATCTATATTTGTGCCATAAACATTGTCATGAGCCATCGCATAGCCTGCCATTTGCAGCTCATAGTCCCTGATCCATTCCTTCTGCTTCGGTTTATTACTTTGTTTGAAGTCTATAATAGCTAAATCACCATCTAATCTTGCAATTAGATCACAAGAACCAGCGTACAAACCAGGATAGTACAGCGTTGCTTCATTACCATATATTTCATCTATTCTATTATCAATCCCGCGATCCACGATTTTTTCTGCCATTTTCTTGGCAACCAATCCAAGGTCTGTCAGGTCCATGTAGCCCTCGCCGAGACAATATTTCTCTAGATAGAGGTGCATTGCCGTGCCGCGCGCTGCGCTAGTCTTTGTTATTTCAGCCGCTTTAGCATGTCCGACACGATCTCGCCACCTTTGTAAGCCAGCCGCTTTATCTGAGTCTTGAGTCGCCGATAAAATGCTAGTAACCGATGGGAGAGGCTGTCCTTGAAGAACATCTGTAATAGTATAATGTCTGCTACCCTTATGAATGGCGCGAGTAGAAGTCGGATAATTATATTTTTGTACATTTATTAAATCCATTATGGCATCTTTCTAAAAATTTTCGACCATTTTTCTCTATTGTACTCAGAAAGCCTTATCTCATCAATGCGTTTAAATAACTCATCCCATGAAATATCTTCACCCTCTAAATTTATTTTCATAGTCATAGGTCCTTTGCCTGGATACAGCTTATCCAGGTAACCTGAGCAGCGCCACATACGACGTGTGTCGCCGTCTTCTACCGAAGTTGGTCTGGCATGTAGTGTAATTGCCTGGTCCATGTAAACAACCTCACCATCTTTCCAGTTGTGTGTGTAGACGTATTCCGGTTTATCCATCAACGACCAAATATGTTTTGCGTATTTGTTTGACTCTTCCTTAGACATGTCCAAGAAATGACTAAACAAAGTTCCAGGAAAATGTATACCAGGAACACCGCTTGCTGTTTCTGCGCGCAGTGGTGAAGTTAGTCCATCTAAAGGACAACCATTATATTTCATAATAGCGTGTTGTTCTTCAATAAGGTCTCCTGCAAAATGATTGATTTTAGTCATGTCCCATTTATGCACTGACTTAAGTTCATCGACTTGCGACTTGTCTTCAGCGTTTAGTTTGTCATAACACTCTCTTGTTGACATAAACGTTGTTTGTGATCCTTCGCTACCTTCTACACTTGCTAAACCTACAACACGTTCTGCTGATTCAAAACTTGTCTGGTCATTATGCCAACCAAGTTTACCATTTGTAAAAATACCAAGAGCCCTACCTCTTCTATCTTTTTGAAAAGTTACTGATTGCATGCGTCCGCGATGACGTGGGTTTATTAATTTACCAATACGTGCAGTTGTGTTACGCACTGCATTCCAATGCAACCCTTTTAATTTACCAACACCAATTCCATATATAACAGGACTCATAGCAGAACTTCCCCAGGAATTTAAAATATCAAAATGTCTTTCTTCTGTTAATCTTTGCTTAACCACAACAACTTGTTTGTTGGCTACTAATCTACCTATGTCAGGTATGTGTTCGTCTTCAAATATATCAAAGTCAAACGCCTCAACTGCGTTTTGTAATTCTTGTACTTTCACGAGGACCATCCTTTCTTAATTGGAGTTTTAAAACTTTTGTCTAAATATTTGTGCCAGTCCATTATACCAATTAATTCAAGGACTTCAAACGGCTTTAAATGTTCAAAATCCTCCATAAATATTGTTTGACAGTTTTTAGGTTTCATAGCTCTGTATGTTTTCCACGTTTGCTCCATGCCTTGTGTCCACCTATCCAAAGTTTCGGGCCTCGGTCCAAATTTTTTGAAACGCTGTATCAAACGTTCGTCTCCTTCTTTAAAATGATAACAACCTGTCGTCATGGATAGATACAAACTTTTTGTCTGAGCTCTTACACCACGTCGCTCACAACTTATGTAGTCGACATCCCATTCTGGTTTTGGATTTGTAACAAGTGGATATTTTAACAACACAAAATATTTATTTAATAACTTACTCAATATTTTTCTTCTTATTTGTTTAGCTGTTGTGTCTGGTTCCATGGTTGTAAATATAACATTATGTAAACCACCACGGTTTTGTTCCTTTCCGCGTACATATTGTCTTCCAGGGCTGTTAGTTATTAACAAACCATTATCATAAACAGAGTCTATAACTTCTGGTACTAAAAACTCATTAAGTCCTATGTAGTTACACCTATTAAGATCATACTCTCTTTTATAAATAGAATCAAAAGCACCAATACTATCGTCGCCTTCGCGTGCTCTATAGTATCTATCCATACATAGATATAAATATGTTGAACCACATCTCCCGTTGTGTAGTATAATTTTACTCACTGAAATTTTTGTTTGTCTTTCTCCGCGCTTCTTCTAAAAATTTTTTAATTAAATGCAGCTCAGCTTTTAGTTTTCTGTTTTCATTTTTCAACGCACTTAATTGTAATATATAACCGTCCGAACCATATATTTGATAACAAGTCAAATGCCATACATCAACAGCTTCTTCAAACCGCATTTCTAATTCCTCTATGTAATCTTTGTCTGTCTCAACAGCTTTGTCCATTCGACAAGAGTACTTATATTTATGTCCTGTTAGTTGTAGTCCCATGTTTTTTTGCGTATCTTTTGTATTGTAATAAAACTCTTCTCCATATTGGTTGAACTTTTGTCCAATATTTTGGAGGATTATCTAATAATAATTCTTTTTTAACTTGTTGTAAATCCACATTTAAATAGTTATCCCAATCTACTTCCATAAACCACGGTGCCCGCTTACCTCGCCGCCATCCTTCAACCACAACCTTACAAAAAACTATAAGAGCTGAGTATTTAATAGCAATATACCAAGGAGTTCCCGGTGGATATTTAGAAGGAAGAAAAGTGTTTCTTATACTCATGACAAAAGATGCATACAAAATTGTAGCATATCCTTCTCGCCACTCTTTAGCTAGATTGAATGATAACACACCAACTTCACCAAGAGCGCTAGTGTCATAACCGTTTAAAAAATGTATTAAGTCATGTTCCATGGTGTTATACTTAAAGAACTTTTTTCTTTTTATATTGCCACCTCTGTTTTCGTAACCAAACGTAAAAAGATCTACCATGTTATTTTTTGATAACCACGTTTGAAACTCATGACCAAATGTACCTGGTTTGAATGTGCCAGTTTTTATTTTATCTATGACGTCAACTTCTGCCTCAAACACTTTCTTGCTTGTTTCTGTTTTACTAAATCTATTGAAATTTTTTATAATGTCTTTTTTATCTAGGCCGTAAATAAACTTAAATATTAAATCAAGTGGAGGGTTGCTGTCAGTCTGTAAATGAGTTGCGTACTCCCAAATAAATTTTAACTGTAACCAGCGTTGTTTCATTTATACATTTTAACTAGTCTACAAAGTTTCTCCGAATTATTTGTTATAGCAACCATGTCAGACGTCAGTTTTTTTGTCGAGTTTTGAGTTATGGCTGTGCCGTTTTCTAATGTGCAGTTTTGTCCAAAAAATATAAAACAATCATCACCTTCTTTTGCTGCAGTGATTGTTGTACCTGGAGCCACGTCTGCTTTTTTAAACGACCACCCCGCTTCGTACTGCATTGGACACAATAGTCTTGTGTTTCTTTCTGTAATTTCTAATATTGTTTTGTAACAATCTGGGTCAAACTGTAAAGGTGAGTATTTCCAATCACATGGTGTTTCTCCTAATGTTGTTTTACCTTCACACCACCCTGAACCAAATTCAACATCTGTTGAGCTGTGATATTCTGCGTGTTGTTCTAGAAGAGACTTGTAATCATCAACATCTGCATCGGAAAAATTATCTCCATCTTGCCATTCATGTCTTAATCTTACTGAACCTTCTATTAAAAAATAATTTACACCTGACAATAATATATTTGGATAAGTTGAATGTGGTGTGTACAAAAAATTACCATTTATATCTTTTGCACGTTCAGTTACTGATTCTTTAACAATTCTTTGACCTGGTTTTGTTGCTCTAGATACAGATATCTGAATTTTATTCTCAAAATTTTCAACTGAAAACATAATATTAAAAATCATATTGTCTCCGCGTCTTTTGGTTCTACTGCTTGAATGCCATTTGGTTTTAACCAATTTTGAATTTGTGTTTTATCTTCTATTTTACCCTTTTCTTTTACCAACAAAGTTTCATGATCAGCATAATATGTTTCATGGTTTAACCCTAACTCTGTCATCCAGTCATTCAAGGCCACCCATTCAAAATGATGAATCTCATCATCAAAACCTTTTCTATTTTTTCTAATACTAAAAGTTTTAATAGTTAGGTCTGAATTATTTGGTGTTAAAGTTAGTTCCATTAAAGGGCTCTCGCCTTCTTCACCTGTTTCATCGTCAACATAACGACACATTTCTTCCGTTTCTAATAAAGATTTTGTCCAGGTAATCATCACGTAAAACTACCTTTGTTGCATACTAAATAAAAAGTTCCACTACTAGGCATTGCGCCAAGAATTGGGCTATTAGGACCATATTCAGCAGTAATACCATTTAGTCCGGACCATGTCTCAATAGTGCTAGCATAATGAGTAGGTGATTTTACTTTCATGTCACAAAGAAGAGAAGAAGTACTATAAACTTGAAAAAATATATTAGTGAAAATGGCTGATCCCACATTAAAATCAACATTAAATGGTGGAGCAACATTACTATTATTTGATGTAAAACTTCTTACTGTTCTTCCTGTAGAACCAACAGTAACTGACGTGTCTGACCAAGAACCAAAAGCTCCTGTAAAATGCCCTTGAGTATCTACTCCACTATATGTTGTACTTAGCTTTCCTCCTGTGGCTGCACTACTAGCACTTCCTTTACCGTACACACCAACACCCTCTGAACCGTAAAAATCTCCAAAATCTATTTGACCTGAGGTTGGAATACTTAAATTTTTTGTAACGTTATAAACGTAAGTTCCGTTTCTGTAATAAGTATCAATAGCAACATTTGAGGATGGTCCCCCAAATTCTCCTCTGATATCGTTTAACGATAAAGATCCGCTACTAGGTAAAGTCATACTGTCCTCGCTTCTTTAAAATAAACTAGACCTTCGTCAAAATCAAGTACATGAGGATTCTTTAACAAATCTTCTGGTGTTACCGCGCCCATACGTGCCCAGTTGGTGTGGCCATATTTGTTTTTACACAATTTATCTACTTGCTCAGAAGTAAGATTAACAAATAAATCAAGCTCCTGGTATGGAGCTCCCGTATCTTCTGGTATCCACTCTATTTCAAATTCTTCTGTAGGCATTTTTCGTTATCTTTTTCCATTTGTTTTATTTTATTATCACGATGTTGTTTATCACTGAACACTCGTTCAGTATGTTTCTTGATATACTCAATATCAGCGTCTGTAAAAAATTTGTTCATGTTGCGTTTCTTGCGCGCTTTGGCAAGTGTACGACTCATTCTTTCATTGCATACGGATCCGTAGACAATTCTCGCTGTCTTTTCTCCGGCTGCTTGCCCATAATAATCTCTTCCATGTTCTTGTGCAGGTAGTTTGCCATCTGACCAATAACATTGTCTTGTGATAGTGTGTCGACTAATTCTTTCAATGACTCACCGTGTTGCAGACATCTTGATATAAGTTTACCACTTGCACGTAGTTCTCTATCTAAATAAGAATCTGTTGGTTTTAGTTTAATCCAAAAAGCCATAGGCGTGAGCCCTGTTTTGTTTGCTGTATAATCTAGAATACCCACAACCCTTCTACCATCAATCGGTAGAGCGAAAGTTGCACTCATCATCCTATTCGGAATCTCTTTTCTCACCTTGTTCTCCTTATTCAAAATCATTTTTGTGTTCCTCGATAAATTGATACAAGTCGATATTAGTCTCCTTCACCTGTTCTATCTCGCGCCACATTGTGTCTATAGTGTTCTCTAATTTAACGATATATCTAGAATTTACAATAATAACTATTAAACAAATAAATATTGTTAGACCTGCCAACAAAAAATTAATGTACGCTTTTAGTTCCGTAAGTATTTTCTTCATTTTGAATTAACTCCTCTAGTTTTTGTTCCCACATTCGTTTCCATTCTGGGTCTTTAGCTCTTTCAGCTACTTTTTTTAATGAAGACACCCTCACTAAAAATATTATATATTCTTCGTCTTTAGGCATTTATGCTCCTTTCGGCCATTTCATTTGATAAGCTTTTTGTTTACCATATGCATTGCTCCAGTGATGCCATTCATCGTAAGGCTTTGGAATATAGTCCCAAGATGAGAACATTAGGCTAATTCTATAACTATGCAAGAAACCAGCGGCGCTATGGTTTGAATTAACCGCGTGGTAAATAGGTTTGTTAAAAAATACTAAATGATTTTCTTTTGGTTTAATCTCAAGTTGCCTGCTCATATCTAAAGGTTTATAGCCTAAGTCTAAAACAGGTCTTCCTGGAACATACATGTTGTGGGGTAGTAAAACAAGTTCTCCACCTTTTAAATTGGGGTCTACTTTTACAAATAGTATGTGTGTATTTAAAGGAAACTCTTTTGGTGCTTCTGGTGGGTCTTCTTTATAACCATGTTCAACACAATAGTTTTTTAAAAAAATCTCATTAGCGTCAACATGCCAGGGAGTAAGTTGATCTTTTCTTATGTTCCTCATCCAATATTCTACATGATTATCTTGACCTATGAGTTTTACTATTGCTTTTTCTATTTTGTTTCTAGGAGGAACATCTTTAGGTTTAAAGTTATAAGCTGGCCAATCTCCTACAGAGTCGCCAATATATTCTTGCAACTCTTCAAAGTCTCTTTGGCTTAAAACATTTTTTGCATATTTAATATGTTCAAAACTTTCTACCATCCGTACTCTTCCTCTGGATCCATTATATTTTCTTCGCTTTCTTATGTATTGCCTCACGACCACCCTCTATATTTATACGAGTTTGGTTTTTCGGCAGCATTACATAACCATTATGTGTTATTACTTCACCACCCATATGCATAAATTTTTCTTCGCATTGTGGACAATCTAGTTCCTTTTTTTGCACTTTTATATACCCGTTACCATCACAACGAGGACATATAGCTCTAACGCGCTCTACCATTTTTCTTTTTTACTTCTTTATCTAATAAAAACTCTATTACTTTCTGTATACTAACAGGAACCTCAAAACGGTTTTCTGCTAATGTTTTCAATTGATTATGTGTAGCCACAGAGACTGACACTGATTTAAAACTGCTTATATCTGGCATGTTTCTTTCTCCTTGTTGTGTTATTATATGGGATTATATACAGCAATTATTATATTTGACAATAGTTTATTTTAAATTATTATACAAAAATCTCTCTCACCTTCATATGTCGGGTGTTTTTTATTCCTTTAGCATCCGACATTAAGATATATCTCCCCAACAACTACCTTTCTCATAGTCAATTTTATTTGGAACGCTAAGCTCTACTGCGTTCTCCATTATTTCAATAATCTTTTCAGCCTTTTCAGGTGACTCAACAGAAAAATCTAGTTCATCATGTATCTGTATGTGAGGTATGATCCCTTCTTTCCACAAATCAACCATAGCTTTCTTTGTCATGTCTGCTGCTGATCCTTGTATTAATTTGTTTAATGCTTTGTAAGTAAAGGCTCTTTTAATTCCCGGGCCATGTTCCCTGAGAGCCTCTGCATGGGGCAATGGCTTATGTATTCCATAAGAGCGAGGCTGCCATAGATCAAAGTGACAAACCCTACCACCTATCGTTCTAATCTTACCACTGTCTTCTGCCCGTCTAGAAACTGCTTCGGATATCATCTTAACAAACGGGGCATTAGAGTGATAATTTTTTATCAACTCTTCAGCCTCGTCTATCATTAATCCTAGTTCCGACATTAATTTGTTTTTACCCATACCATACATGATACCAAGGTTAATTGTTTTAGCCTGCTTACGTTCAATACCAGCCATCTCAGCAATCATCTCATGGAAGTCTGCTTCGCCTTTGTTATATGCATCTACAATCGTTCTTGAGCCTTCTAAACCTAATATGTGTGCGTAGTGTACTAGTATTCTAGGCTCTTGTTGACTGTAGTCAAAGCAGCCCCAGTGTGTTTTCTCTTCTGGAATAAATATACCACGTATCAATGGCCCTAATGTTTTATGTCTTGCAGGTATCTGTTGAAGATTGGGATTACTGTAACTAAAACGACCGGTTACAGTACCCCCATCATCAGACCTAATCTGATTTATATCACTATGTATTCTACCTTTGTGTTCATGCTTTAATATTGTCTCAATAAAAGTTGTATTCATTTTATTTAACTCACGACAATTAACAATCATTCCTGGTAGTTCGTGTGGATGTTCTTTTAAAAAGTTTTTTGTAAATGTAGGATTACCTTCTTTAGTTCTTTCATAACTAATCTTTAATTCATCAAACGCTTTAGCTACAGAAGCTGCAGACCATATCTCTATGTCAAAACCAACTAAACCTATCATGTCTTTTCTAATTGATTTTTCAGAAGACTCTAAAGACTTTCTAAGCGCAGCAGCCTTATCTAAGTCAACTCTTACTCCTCTAAATTTCATGTCAACTAATGCAGGAAACAAATCAGTTTCCATATTAAATATTTGCCATAGATCTTGCTGTGTTAATTCATGTTTCATTGCTTGCCACAATTTTAAAGTAGACTCAGCGTCCTGTTCTGCATACTCACCAACATACATTGCTGGCATTCTCCACATCTCAGACTTAGGGTTTACACCCCAGGCCTTTGCTGCTTCTTGTAATAACTTTTCGTTTTTACCTATACCTGTATATTGTTTTGCTAGACCATCTAATGTAAAACCCCAACGATTTTCATCGACTAAACTTGCCGCTATCATTGTGTCATAGATTCTACCATTAATATTTAGACCTGCAGAGCGTATCCAAGATACATCGTACATTGCATTGTGAAATATTTTATCCGAGTCTGTTTTTAATAGTTTTTGAAACCATCTCATAACTACTTTCTTATCAAGACAACCTCTATTGTCTTCATGCGCTATAGGAAAGTATCCTTTCCAACCTTCAACAGCTACAGCTATTCCAACTATCTCTCCATCGCCCCGTACAGAACCTGATCCCATTTTTAATAGATTAGGGTCTCTTGTTTCTAAATCGATTGCAATTTCTTTGTGGCCAGTTAAATCTGGCAAAGATGTTGGTGGCACCCAATCAGTATCTGGTGCAAATAACGGAGGCTGTATTTTTCTCAACTATAATCTCTTTCGATAATCATTTCTATGTAATGTATCGCCTTCTCTAGATCTTGTTTACCGCTTCCCTTATGCGGGTGTCTCATAATATACTTTATAGCATTTCCTTCAGCAAATAACAAATTGTTTTTATTGATGAATTCCGCTGGTTGTATCTTATAATGGTTGTAATGACTACCCCCGATTTGTTTTTTTAATGATTTCATTGTACTAACCCTCCTGAAAAATACATCTTTCGTTCCGGACGTTTTTGTCTTTCAATATATTTTTCTATAATAATTTTGCAATCTTCAACTCTAATGTTACTTTTCCTATCGTTAAAATCCCAACGACAAAAAACAATATTATTTTTTGTGTAACCAACATCAGAGTCAAACCTATCAATAGACAATAAATCTGGTGGTGCTGAATGTTTTTTCTTTGCTCCTTTAACAGCAAGTTTTCTAACTATGCGAAAAGGTTTACCTGTATAATAACAATTCCAACCATATTTTTTCTTATGCTCTTCCCATAACTCAAAAAACTCTTCACGTGTTATATCGTTTTTTAATGACTGCAGTTTTCCCTTTCCCCTTTTTTTAAGGTCATTCCATTTTGAAATTAAAAAACCATTTTCAGTATTTAAATACTTAATGTTTTGTTCTCTACGGTCTTCTTTGTTTTTGTAAGGCATTAAAGTATATAGGCCCTTTCGTAGTTTCTTGGTTCTAAAATATGTAGTTCTTGTTTTGCTCTTGTAACAGCAACGTAAAACAATCTATGTAACTCATCTGGATCGACGTCATTGTTGTCTACAGCTGTTTTAGTTATGTCTGGTAAAACTAAAACATTATCTGCCTCACCACCTTTAGCTCCGTGTATTGTTGACATTGTTATACGTGGTGTCTTTGTAATCTTTTCACTATTGGCTAACATATTTCTTATGTAGTTTTCTCTGTACGTATCTAAACCTGCAAAAGCTTTGTACCAAACATCTCTAGTTTGTAATCCATGTTCCGCGACGCACTGTTCACTAGTATATCTAAAATCTGAATGAAAAGTTTTACCTTTTTTATATCCCTTTGCTACGTTGTCACCTAGATACGAATACAAATTCTTTAACTGTAATAAATTTAGTTCCTGTTCTGATTCTCTCCACGCCTCCCAGTTTTGAATAGCCATAAGTAAATCTACAGGTATAGAGTTTCTACCTTTATGTGAGAAATACCATCCTTGCAGTTCACATAAGTCTTTAATATCATCTAAAAAATAATTTGCAGACGCCAGCACTAGCCACTCGCCTTCGCTCATGTCCACTTGTGTGATGTCTGAATACCTATTCAATTTACCTGTAGTAGATTTAGGTTTGTATTCTTTATCATACCTGTTCTCTACTCTTTGTATTATGCTTTGTGATAGCTCATGTATAGGTCCACCAGGAATACGATAGGATTGATCTAGAACTGTGATATCGTCAACTTCGTCCCTGAGCGCGATGAAATGATCCACATCGGCGCCTGCCCATCTGAATATAGCCTGGTCATCATCACCTGCGATGTAAGTCTTATCAGCTCTGCTCCAGAGGGCTCGTACCATTTTCCATTGGAGAGGAGATAAATCTTGGGCCTCGTCAATGAAGAGGACAGTAAACCCTGGAGCCACATCTTCGACAATAAACCTGTGTAACATATCTCCATAGTCTATAAGACCTTTTTCTTTTTTATACCTAGTTAATTCTCTATCTAAAAGATACAGCGTATCTCTTTCTATATCAAGGTAATGTGTGTTCTCGTCATACACATCCATTAAATCTCTGTCAGTTGCTCTAGCTTTTTCTATAAGTTGTAGATACTCATTATCAGATGTAAACGTGCCGTCTTCTTCACTGTTGTATACCTTCTTTATTGTAATAGGTATGCCACACTTACTGCCAAAATCTTTATAGTCAGCTGACTGCATGACTCTAGACTTACTGAGACCTAGCGCACCAAACGCCAGTGAATGTAATGTTCTAAAATATGGAAAGTCTTTTTCATCTAGACCAAACTTTTCTACTGCTCTTTGTTTTGCTTCGTTAGCTGCTTTCTTTGTAAAAGAAAAATAACCAATTCTTTTAGTATCAACACCAGACTTTATAAACTCATCTACTAAATCTAATAGTGTAGTTGTTTTACCTGTACCTGGTGGTCCTAAAATAATTGTTTTCATTTATCTACGTTCCCATGATAGACAATTACAACCGCTGTACAGTTAGGACATGATAAGTTTGTCATGATCATATGTTGCTCTTCATCGTTGTCTTCCCACTCAGTGTCGTGGTCACCACCCCATATTAATTCGTGATTGCAGCTCCAACACTTCATTAGAAAGGTGTCTCCGTATATTTCTCTTGAGTTACATCTACGTCATACTTTGTCATAGCTTTTATCTTAACAACCCTAGGAGTTTGATTCTTTAGTTTCATTCTTATTTCATCTACAAAAGAATCTAATTGTTTAATTAAATTACCTGTCTTAATCTTATCAACTTCCCAGTTGTTTCTTTTTGCAAAACTAAAGAAGTCATCCATTCTAAAATGTGTAAACCCTTCTTCATCGGTCCACGCTGATTTATTCAGTATGTCTTCTTTCTTTCTCGCTTGTGATCTGTGAATTGTAAAGTCATACAATAAGTTTTCTAACTGCTCGTTATGCTTCAATGATTCTAGTGGTTCTATTTCTTCCAAACTATTCATCAATGCTTTTAAATATATCTCTCTCCAATCTTTTGCCTTAGGTATCGGAGATACAATGTTTGCTTGATCTAATACTGCTATTGCAAACAAATTAGGATTGTGCAACTGCTCTGTCTTAAGTTCTATTCTTTTACCTGCCACATTTAAAAACCATTGTGGTGGATTAGAGTTTATCTTTGTTAGTGTATCCATCTCTGGCATTTGCTCTTCTTCAAAACCTACACCAAACTTTTTAGTTCTACATTTTGCAGGATTACATACTCCACATATCGGTTGGTCTTTACACCTGTACTTGTCATAGCCACGTTTACCAACAGAAGCCATCAATGCTTTTACTTCCTGGAAACCTAATGGAGGATTCATCCATTTAGAATTATCCTCTAAAACTTTATCTTCCCAGTTATCCGGGTTAGCTTGTTTATGATATACAGCTACGTTAAACAATGCATTATTACGCGATCCTTCACCAAAACCTTCATCAGCTAATGTGTTTAAACAAGGTGGACCATCCTTAAAAGCTTCGTTAGTTTCTAACTTCTGCTTTACAACTATTGACTGTACTTCTTCTTTAGTTTGTGACCACTCGTCGTATATAGAATAGAACTCTTCTAAAGTAGCTGCTTCACCACCTGCTTTAAAAGTATATCTAAGTCCTTCTATGTCTCCATGATATGGTAAGTTTAAAAAGTTTCCTGTATCTCCACGCTCCACGAGTATCTCTGTCTGTTTAGGAAATATCTCACTACCTCCAAAACCTAACGCATCAGACATAGCTTTTAGTTTTGATTGCATCAACGATGCAGATATAAATTCTTTTGTAAATAGAAACAAATGTGCGCCACCAGACTTAGACCTAAATGTGACTAAAGGAAAACCTAATCCTTTTATATTTCTCATGATAGCCATGTGGTCGAGATTGTATTGATCAACATCAATACAACCCCAACGACATTCATTGTTTTCGTTAATAGGTATTACACCTAGAGCAGGATCTTTCCCGTCTATGTGATCTTGCCAAAAATGATCTGGTATTGGTTCTCTTTTAATAAATGCTTTACCAACAGCTTTACCTTTGTCTGTTGTTTCACCTGATAATATTAATTGTCCGTAGGCACTATTATTGCCTTCAAATATATCCTTAAATTTTTGCATACTCTTTATTGTACTCTCTTTGATACTCTCTTACTTTGTCTCTATTTTTTTCTCTATACTCACGATAGTATTCGCGAGTCTTTCTTCGCTTATATTCTTTTCCCTCCGGACTGTCTAGAATTAAATTAATTCGCTCTTTCAGCCGTTTATTTTCTTTTCTTAACGTATCCATCGTCTTCTTACGATAGTAACGCATTTGATAAAATGATTCTCTGCTTCTTTTCATAATAAAAATATGTTCCGGGCAGGGGGAGGTGCCCGGAACATCATGGTTAATTAAAACGGTACTTCGTCTTCTGACTTAGTACTGTCATTACCATGCTTTGCCTTGACGTCTCCCGTAGACACACTCTCAGCAAAACTTTTTGCGGACTCATACAAAGCTTTGTTTTGTACAGGTCCAACCTTAGTTACATTCCAACCAAACCAAGTTCCTTTATCGTTCGATTGTTCTACTGTTTTAAGGTTATACACGTGACTGTAAGCCGCCGGTGTAAACAAACCATTTTTACCTTCTAGTTTGATACTGGCCATCATAGCATTCCAACTACGACTTACTTTAAGTTGCGTTGACTTCATAGAAATCAATGCTGTCTGCATATCTTCAGTCAATACAAAGTATGACGCTGTGTTCTCAAGATAGTTCCCATTGTCTAGTCTATCTTTATAACCTGCATCACGCTTAGCTTGCTTGATGATACCACTGTTGGCCGCATGGATTGCAACAGGAGCACTTGTGCCCTGTCCTCTATCTGACCACTCAACATACTCACGTTTATAATAACATGGAATTATGTTGATCCCCTTCTCACCATCATATGTCTGCTTAGTCACGGTATTGAATATCATACCTGGCTCTGCGCCTTCTACATACTTGGCATCCCGTTTGTTTGTCTCGGGTGACAGTTGTCCTAACACACGTAAGAATGGTAATGCATAATCTTCCGCACCCATTTCTCCTATCGCTGTGTTAGCGTCTTGTTCGAACATGCTCGCTAGAGCTACGTCCGTCTTCTTTTTTTCTGCTACTTGGTTCATGGTTCTTTTCTCCTTATTCATGATTTCCGGCTAATTTTAGTTTGATCCTTCACAAAAGTGTGAAAGAAATCAGAGGGCATATCGAGGCCGGCCTCGATACGCTCCCTGTAGAGTGCTTTTAAAGTCATAGGTTCTACCTTCTGCTTCTGCGAAGGTTCATAACCTTCTCGCACTGCAAGGCCGATTAGTTCATCTGCCTTGTTATCCTCGCCCTTCCCGAACTGTACAGAAACCTCATTTTTAATAAGATCACCCAGTTCGTTTTCACGAAGCCAGTTGTAAGCTAATTCCATTGCATCTTTTTTTACTGTGCAACTGTAGGATTTTTTTACTTCAACCCCACTACCATCAGCTAATTTCAAAGACGACAACCCTTGCTCTGCTAGCAAATTAGGTATCACCTCTGAAGAAATTTTATCGGCTGCTTCTTTTTTGTTTTTTATCTTTTCTTCTAGTTCAGCTATTTCATTTTCGAACGCCTGTAACTCTAAACAATAGTCAGCCAATGTTTGAATATCTGTTCTTTCTATTAAATTTTGTTGATCATCTTCCAGATCATCTAATGTAAGTGTGCTCACTCTATTTCTCCTTTATTATATATGTCTATTCTTAGGGGATAATATCTTCTCTCTTGTCTATCCCATTTCAAGAGATTAAATTGTCCTTGCGTAATGTCACTAACAATAGCAGTAGACAATCCAATAATTGAAGGATCACCCGTACATAAAATATAATCATCGGGCTTAAAGTCCTGTAAATTTTTTCTCATCTTTCTAATAAAAGGTGCTGTGCTGTAAAGCATATTATCTGTTGATGGTAAACAAATTACTAAATATCCAAAATCAGATGCACTTAAAATATTTATTTGTGGTGCAGGATGTTGCAATACATATACAAAAGTTTCTTTAGGATTCTCTTTGTAAAAAGCTAAAAATTCTGCAAGCGAACGTGGTTTATATAGTTCAAAAATTCTGTGTTTCATTATTTATACTTTCTTTATTGACAATAAAGTAATCATATCTATATTAATGTCAAGAAAGAATAATAAATTATTTTATGATAGAACAATATAGGTATAAGACTAAGCCTTATGCTCATCAATTGACGGCTCTAAAAAAGTCTTGGGCGCAGAAAACCTACGCTTTATTTATGGAAATGGGTACAGGTAAATCCAAGGTCCTCGTTGATAATATAGCTATGCTGTATGATAATGGCGCTATTAGGGCTGCTTTAATAGTTGCTCCTAAGGGTGTGTACAAGAACTGGAATGATATAGAGTTCCCGGTTCACCTACCAGAGCATGTAGATCATACAAAAGTATTGTGGGAAGCAACCATAACTAAGAAAAAACAGGCTGAGCTAGATACATTATTTGATGGTAAAGAAGAACTTAAGATATTGATAATGAACGTAGAAGCTTTTTCTACAAAGAAAGGTCTGGACTTTGCACATTCTTTCCTTAACATATTTCTTGGAAGAGCTTTGATTGGGATCGATGAATCTACGACGATCAAGAGTCCGACAGCAAAGCGAACAAAAAACATTTTAACTCTAGGGAATCTCGCGAAGTACCGTAGAATATTGACAGGCTCTCCCGTAACTAAATCTCCACTTGACTTGTTTAGTCAGTGTAAGTTTTTAGACCCTTATCATTTGGGTTATGACTCTTACTATGCTTTTCGCTCTAGGTATGCACAAATGCTTGACAGAAATTTTGGCGGTCGTCGTGTACAGATAGTAGGTAGTTATAGAAACCTAGGAGAACTTACTGACAAACTAGATAAATTTTCTTATCGCGTATTAAAAGAAGATTGTTTAGACCTACCAGAAAAAGTATTTACAAAACGTATTGTAGAATTAAGTGACGAACAGAAAAAAATATATGCACAGATGAAACAGATGGCTCTCGCTATGTTGGATGGTAAAGTTATGTCAACTGTCAACGTCATGACTCAGCTTATGCGCTTGCATCAAGTGACTTGTGGTACGTTTAAAGCTGACGATGGTACTATCAAACACCTGTCAAATAACAGACTCACAGCTTTAATGGATTGTCTAGAAGAAACTGACGGCAAGGTCATAATTTGGGCAACTTACCGTGAGGACATTAAAAAAATAGTCGATTCTTTAAAAAAAGCTTACGGAGAAGCCTCTACAGTCGAATATCACGGTGGGGTGGATGCTACCCTTCGCCAGGACCACATTGCTCAGTTTCAGCAAGAAAAGGGCCCTACACGCTATTTCGTCGGAAACCCCCAAACTGGAGGGTATGGAATTACTCTTACAGCAGCAAACACAGTTATTTACTTTTCTAACTCATATGATCTAGAAAAAAGACTACAGTCAGAAGACAGAGCACACCGTATCGGCCAGACTGGCAGTGTTACTTACGTGGATTTAATAGCAGAAAAGACTATAGATGAGAAAATAGTTAAATCACTTAGGGATAAAATAGACATTGCAAATGAAATTATGGGCGAAGATCTTAAAGACTGGATCTAAAACAGAATTGGAACGTACGAAGTTTTTCCTTCTACTTTTTCTGCCTTCAGTGTTTGTTTTCTTGATCTTGACATGGATGCTGAGCAATGAACCCATCCTGAATTTGGATCAACACCATCATAGAACTCTAGTATCAACTGATCAAAGTCACAATTTTTACTAATCCACGACGCAAGTTCCTTGTTGTCAACTCCAGGTATCTCAAAGTCTGCTGCCTCACCCTTGGCATGTTGTGACTTAGACGAAGACCCGATAGCCTCGCACAACTCTGGGCTTCTGTAGCCTGAGGATATCATGACTGGTTTACCAAAATGCTCACGCACTGGTTGTAAGACAGTCTTCGCTAGGTGAATAAGATTTTCAATCTCCGCGGTACCCGGTTCATTCTTAATATTCTTACGTACCGCTGTTTGAGATTTAACTAGCTCTGCTAGTGAAAAGTTTTCTGATAAATTCATTACAGACCCCTGAATGGAGACTGCATTCCTTTTGAAGCTAGACTGCCATAATTAGATGAAGGTGCAACTAGATCTCCTGGAGACGTAGTTGGTTTTGTTTCTCCAGGCGCAGGTGGCGGAGTAATTTCATTACCACCAAATGGACTAGATGTTTCGTCAAAATATTTTTTAAATAAATCCCCTATGCCTGTTAGTAAATCAGTTTTAAATGTAGAGAAATCGAATGGGTTTTGTCCTGGCATTGTTGAAGGATTAAGAGGATTTTGAGGTGTTCCCATTTCAGAATTAGCAGGACCAAATGTTGTCATTTGTGGAGGTCTTCCGTCTTCACCTGTACCTGCTGCTTGTGTTATCATTTGTGGAGGTCTTCCATTTTCAAATACTACTTGTGTCACCATGTTTTGTGGAGGTCTTCCATGTTCGCCTAACATTTTTGTACCAGGAGGCATTCCACCACCTATACCACTACCGCCTTCAGGATCAGCCAGTGTCATCATCGGAGGCGTACCACCACCCGGCAAAAGATTGTGAAGAGGAGGCATACCAATAGAACTATTGTTCTCTCCTCCGCCCATAGCTAATGTTACTGGATTAAAATTACCTCCACCTCCACCAGGATTTAAAATACTACCGCCTTGTTCTCCAACTGCCGCTGTGTTGATGTTTCCTATACCCCCTATACTACTACCGCCTTCAGGATCAGCCATTGTCATAGCAATAGGATTTATAGTGCCAGTGCCAATACCACCAGAACCAGGACTCACTGCCATTGCAGCTTGTCTTAAAGTTCTTTGTTCATTACTACCTAAGTCAGGAATAAATCCTTGTTCACCCACAGCCAATGTTGTCATTTACAGAGCTCCTTGTACAAACATTCTCCTAACTTACCTTTAGTTTTGTTGTCAAATACAATAAACATAGGCATGTCATTAGTTTCCAAATAATAATAATCAGTCCCATCAAACATAAAATCAGAAGCTGTAAAACTTAGGTCTAAAAGTTTGTTTAATTCTATCAGCTTTTGTTTTAGGTCCCCTGGAACTTCCACACATTTACAGTCTACTTCACTGTCTTCTCTGTAGTCTATCATCGAAGTCATTATTTCGAAAGCAAATATAGTGCCTTTAATAGCATATATTCTGATGTTTTTGCCAACTATTTTGTCTTGGATTATACAGGGATAAGTGGCCTCGTTGCCTTCTGCTACATGAGCCCCTCCTGTAACAGGCTTTACTATCTGTTCTTTTCTATCTATTCCTTGTGAAAATACAGTGTGTGGTATTTTAAGACCAACTTTCTTAGCCATCTCCAGGTCGTACAGTTTAGATATAGGAGGCATCATTTTGTTTCTGTTGTGAACCTTCACCTCAGGATTAGCTAATATATAGTTATAAAGCATATACTGATTAGAATATTTTTTATGTGTCTGAGGTTCAAAAACATTATGTCTCATAAATACTGCTCCTGGTTCTATCAATTCTTTATTTACGTAGAACTTGTTTTGTTGGAGGTCCCACTCAAAAACGCTGTTTAAATCTACAAACTCGTCAAAGTGATGTTTTATGCAAACTATGTTGGGGTCGGTCAATTGACCAAAGATATAAGATTTCACTTCACCATGCCAAGTAATGTTTCAATAAAAATTAATCCAACAGCCCCCACTGTAGATAAAACAACCCAATAGATTTTGTCTATCTTGCCACCCAATTTCTCTACGTCCTTGTGCACGTGTGATACGTCTTGTTTTATATTATCTAGTTCTCGTTTCACCCCGGTTATGTGTCCTTGTATTGAAATTATATGTTCGCGTTCTGTTTCTGGTTCCATTTCCATTATACAGTTCCTTTATTTCTCTGATAGTAAAGTTTTTCAGTTGGCGACAAGTATACACTTTGAGCATCTGTAAGTCCAGTCTGAGGATTAACCGCGTTGCCCGTTCCTTGAGCTATTTGATTTGGTTGTACGACAGGTGTTCCTGTGTCAGGAATAGGAGGAACAGGTAAGTCTTGTGTATTTTTAGAATAAGGAACAAAAGGCTTTTCTTTACTCATAGGAAGAAGAGGACCTCCTTCTTTGTCTGTTATTTCAAAGTCCTCAAATTTTATACGATCCCATTTTCTTTGAGCTCTTCTTAACGCCGATGATGGTATAAAATCTGTTTTGTTAAATCTCATATCAGGGTTTGCATTTTTAATTTTTTCATACCTAGATTTTAAACCACCTTCACCCCATGATAATGCTTTAAACTCACCTCTTAAAATTTTTCTAATAGTTGAGCTAGGTATCTTTCTATCTTTTAAAGCTTCCTTAACCTGTCGTTCTGTCATTAAACCAGAGTCTATTGCAGATTTAACAGCTCTATAAAACTTGTACTGTTGTCTAAATGCTTCTTCATTCATTTCATTATACTCACGTACAAGTTGTCCTGGTCCTCGGTTTTGATAATTTTTTGTACTGTACCAACCTTCACTAACTTTTGAGTCTTTAAACGTATTTTGAAATTCACTAATTTTGTATGCAAACGATCCCGGTACATCAACAGTAACTGTTGAACCACCGAACAGTTTAAACATTTCATCTCTTACTCTTAAAGGTTGACCTGTTCCAGACACATCTCCTGCGAAAGCAGAATAAATTCTTTGAGCACTACTAACTACTCCAGGTTCATTTTTGTTTGCAATATGCATAATACCTTTGTCAAATTTTTCTAGAACAGTGTCTGAATCAGACCACACAGAACTTCCTGTTTTTGTCTTACCTGTTAAAGCTTCATACACACCCTCTGTACCAATAGATAAACCGAACAACGTGCCGTTTAATAAATCAAGCAATGGACCTGACGCATTAAAGTACTCAGATAGCACATCTGTTTCTACTCTAGCAGGGTCTAGTTTCGTCTTAGGGTCTGTTGCCCTAACAATTAAATTATTTACTGTAGAGCTAATTAAATCGTATGGGTTGTATCGAGACATATCAAATACTTTAAATGTACCTGTTTCTTTATCACGATTACTAATAGGCACTAAATCACTAAACTTCATATAATCTGGTGCAAACTCGTCTTTATAAGTTCTAATTTGCTCAGGTGTAATATTAGTCATTGCGTAACCTAATCCTCTAGCGCCCTCGTTTAACGCCCATAGTGTTGCAGCTTGCCCCATCAATGATCTATAACCCATTGCTCTAAGAGTTGCGTTATCAGATGCAATGTGTTTCATTGCTAATGCAGATGTTGCAAAACTTGTTCTAATTATTTCTGCAGGGAAAGATACAAAGTTACCAATAAAAGGTATTTTTCTAATAGCTTGAATCATAGGAGGCACTTTACTATAAGTAGGCATAAGTTCTCTTACTAACATAGCAGAATATTCTTCTACAGCCTCGTACATATTTTTTGGATTAAATTCTGTAATACCAAAATCATCTTTAACTATTTTCTTAACTTCATCAACATTTTTAAAAGCACCTTTAAGTTGTGATTTTAAATACTCATGGCCGTACCATTTCCAAACATTGTCACCACCTGAATACAGTCGTGTGGCTGTTTTCATAAGTTTAGAGTTATCAGCAATAGATGCAATTTGACCAAACGTACCAACTTTACCTGTTTTTATGTCTTGAAGAACAGCGCTTAGCTCTGACGCTACAATGTTTTCATCTATTACACCAAGTTCAGATTTTCTTGCAATATTGTTTATTAAATCTTCTTCGTTTAAAACTTTACCTGCTCCAAAAATATCATCTAACGTAATTTTAAAAGCATCTGCTACAGAAGCTGTTCCACCAATCCATCCATTATTAAGAACGAATGCAGCGGCACTACCAAAGTTACGTGTTTGTGTTGCTGGAGAGAGAACTGTCTTACCTGTTTGCACACCTGCTTTGTATGCAATCATAGATTGATAAATACTACTTTCCATAAATTTATCTAATTGTCCAAGTGACCCTCGCAGCATTCCTGTTACTTCTTTTGATCCATATAAATTTGTAATACCTGACTCTAATAAACCAAGGCCTGGGACCCTACCTACAACAACAGGGTTAACAACACCTGCTCTAATTGCTTCATCTCGTGATGCAAACAAACGTCCTTGTTGCAGCAACAATTCACCAATACGATCATAATTTTTTAAGTTTGCGGCTTGTGTTACCAAACTAGAAGTTGTCTGCATAACAGAAGAACGCAGTCCTTGTTCTTCTCCTAATAATTTTTTAATAACATTAGGCAACTCTTCTCCAGTTTGAATAACTAAATCATCTAGCTTTAAATTGTCTTTGGCTATTTTTTGTAGCTGTATAATTGGATCAAATCCTTCTGTTTTAACTGTAGCTAATAAATCATCTACTTGTTGTCTTGCAAAATTTCTAATGGCAACGTCTGTATTTTCTGTAGAACCTTTAATAGCTAATTGCACTAAAGATTCATTGTTACGAATACGGTCAACAACAAAATCAATAGCTTTTTCTTTTAAGTTATCGTTTACTTTAAATTGTGGATTTGTAAATATACCAAACGATTGTCTAATGTATGATTTTAAATTACTTGTTAAAAATTGTTTTAAACCACTTTCATCAGGTAACACGTCTTTATAGAAATTACGCACTGAGTCAAACTCTTTACTTAGTTCTTTTGCCATAGTTTGTAATTCTTTTGGTAAATCAGATAATTTTATTTGTCCTTTTATGTACGACAGCACTTGATCAAGTAGATAATCTTGTCCTGCTGGAGATGTTTTACTTGTATTGTATTTTTTTAAAAAACCGTTTGCTAAGTTGTATGCTTTAACTTCTATAGAATCTAACATTTTTTCTATTTGTCTAGATTTTGATTTAATAAAATTTTGTGTCTTTACATCTAAATATAATTGGTCAGGACTTCTTTTCCCTGCTTCTCTAAAAAACGAAAATACATTATCTATTTTTTTAAGATTAGCTTTTAGCGGGTCAGCACTGTTTACTTCAAACATTCTCCAATCTTTAAAATCAGGAAGTTGTTTTATCAATCCGGGTTTCGCGCCCATAGCTGCAACAGCAGCTCTTGTAATTATGTCTTTGCCTAAAAAGTCTGCAAATATTTTAGTACCACCTGCAACGCCTTGACTTACTTCTCTTAGTCCTGGAACTCCTACTTCTAGTTTTCCTGCTGAACTAAATGGTGCTTTTAATGTACCGCTTGCTAGATAAGATAATGGTTTAACTGCTAATTCATTTCCTAATTGTAATGTTTTACCGCCTACAAAAGCAGTAGGTTTAAGCAAACCGAACTTTGTAGCCAACCATAAAGGTGGGCCCACTAATGGAAACAAACCACCTATAATTGCGCCGTCCGCACCAAAACGTAATCTGTTTTTAAAATTAACTAAAGCTAGCTCTTTACCATTTAAACCTTCTGTGTCCTCATAATTATACCCTAAAGTATTATCAAACAACAACGGATCATCTTTAAAAGCTGCTGATACGGTGTTGTATGGCCCACCTGCAATAAAATCAGTGCCACCAAAAACTGCCGCTGATGTACCAACACGTTTTGCAACGTTTGATATTTTTGCGCCTAACAATGCTTTACCAGTTAAACTGTACGTTGGTGTTGCAAATAAATTTACACCCAAAGTAGCTTTTAAAGCTCGTCTAAACCAATTTACAGCTTTAAATACAGCGCCTCCAGGTATACCAAATTCAACTCCTATTGCTCCTATTTCTCCTAAAAATGTTTCTGGTTCTGAAAAACGCCCATCTTCTATCATTTTGTCGTAACGTTCTTTTACTTTAGCAGTTGCCTGTGTTCCAAAACCTAAGTCAACCATATTTGCAAAAAGGTCAGCGATGTTATAGCTAAGACGAAATGCTCCTGTTTCTTGTGCCCTGTTTAGTTCGTCAACAAGAGAGGTGTATGTTTGTTCGTCAGGTGTTTTACCAACTCCTGAATTGAGATAATTCCACACACCATAAATAGCGGGAAACTCTTCTTTCATAGATATATCATTTTCAGTGCCTTTACGTACCGAGTTGTATGCATCTTCAAAAAGTTCCAAAGCACTTACTTGAGGTTCCACATACTGTCGGCCAAAGTATTTAAGTAACGGACTTTCTGTAACTAACTTGTAGCCATCTTTTATTGGTTTAAACTCTAAAGGCCTGTCACTTTTGTTTATAATATCACGTGTGTCTTTTAAGATATCATCTACCGTTATATTTGTCGCACCTGCAAACCCCTCTATTGTATCTGATAAAGCTCCATCAAGATAATATGCGTATAAATCTTTTATGTCTTTTTGAACGTTTTTAAAATCTTCTTTTCTTTTTTCTTCATCATCACCAACTACTCCTGGTGTTTTAAAACCTTCTCTGTTTATAGGAGGGCCGCCTTCTGCGTTTCCAGTGTTGGTTTTTGGAGCTAAATCATCAAGCATAGTAAAACTACCATCAGCGTTTCTTGGTATCTTGTATGCATAGCCTGCTTTGTTTGCTTCTTTTACGAGATCCATACCATATTTTTCTTTAAACAACTTACGTTCGGCTTTTGTATAATACTTTGTAACCTCGCTAGGTTTCATTATTTCTGCAAGATATGGTTTAGCATTAATTGTTTTACCATTTACTTTTATGTTTCTTTTAACAATTGCATTGTGAGCATCTATATATTCGTCAAGACTAATATTTCCTTTTAACCACGATGAATTTTTTGTACCCAAAGCACCTTGCAAAGATCCAAGTGCTTTATTAAGCTCGTTGTCAATAAGTATGACAAAGTTACCATACGAGTCTAAATTATTTTTACCTGTTGTTCTAATTCCAGCAAACTCATGAATTGAATCGTTTGTTGTATTGTTTTTATAAAAACGTCTTTCTATCGTAGCTCTTTTACCATTTGCTCTTGGTAGCACATTATCGGCTTGTGTAATATAAATATTTCTTTCAGCCACACCGTAATGAGAAAACCAACTACCTTGAGATGCTTTTTCATTTATATCTTTTATAAGTCGTTTAGCTAGTTTTTTATCTTTTGGAAAATTTACAGTAAAAGGATTAACTAGATCATAGTTTGTTGGTAAAATAATATCTTCACCGTTTATGTAATCTATTATTCTATTGATTCTATTTCCAGCTTCTGAAGACGTAAGACCAGGTGTGCCTGGCACATGATCGTCAAACATCGCTGCATTTAATTCATCTAGGCTTGGAACTTTCCCGTCTTTTGTTATCATTTTGTTAAGTTTGGAGTTTCTTGTCAAAACAGCTACGTCGTTTGCCATGGGAGTGGTCATTAACTTTCCATTTAAAAAACGATTATGAAGTTTTTTTATTTTTTTAATGTCTTCTGGTTTAATATCTTTAAACACATAAGCTACGTCCGGCACGCCCTTAAGCTCATATTTTCCACCCTTTAAAGTCGTGGCATTCAGAGGAGTAGCGGGTGGAAGTTCTATTTTTTTAACATTTAAAATTTTCATGATCTCCTGTGCAATTGTATTTCTTATATCAGATGGTTGTATTATGTCACCCCTTCCCAACAGCCTAAGATCGTCTAATACTCCTGGAAGTTTTTTTTCAAATACAGCTCTTATTTCTGGCTCACTAAGACCGTTAAGCTTATTTTTTTGTTTCATATAAGTATTAAGTTTTTTTAAATTATAAACAGTAGAGTTTTTAGTTTTTAAGTCTAAACCATCAAAACCACGATCAGATGATTTTATTGCATTAAATCTAAAAACAGGAGGAAGGTTAAGTTCATCATTCATTACCTGTTTATACAAAGCTAATAATTCTTCGTCTTCCTTAGTAGCTGTTCTAAATCCTAGCCTAGGGCCTTGATTTTGTCCGCCTGATCCGCCTGATCCGCCACTACCTCTGGTTAAATGTAATCGTAAAAGATCTTCGCCTGCAACTTTACCTTTTGTTAAGTTTAGCGCCTTTCCTTCAGATAAAAGAATGTCAGCTTGTTCGAGAGTTATTTTTTTTGTTTCTACAGCCGAGTCAATAATCTTTTCCATTGGACTTAAATTTTCCCTCTCCAAAGCTCTTTGTCTGCGACTTGTATATCTTTTTTGTCTTTCAATTAACTCTTCTATAGTGTCATCAAAGTTTTTAACAACATCTGCACCGACTCCTGACGTTGGTTTAGGTAAAACTCCACGTGTGGCAGAAAAACTAGTGTCACCATATTTTATATCACTTGCTAAATCACCTCCAAATTTAGTCGCACTTTTTGCTCCTTGGATTCCTTTTTTAACACCATATTTTCCAAGAGCTCCTGCTAATCCAATTCCTCCTACAACAGCATAAGGGGCCTCTAGTAAACCAAACGCATTTCCTATTGGATTAGAGCCTACTCTAGCTATTCTTTCTTCAAAAGCTTTTTGTTGTTCTGGGTACACTGCTTGATTGGCAGAAGTTAGTACATATTGAATTCGACCATTTCGTTTGTTTCGAACTGGTCTGTTGTAATAAATTTCAGAAGTATATTTATCAACAAAAAAATCGTCAGAAGGATCTTTTGTATTCTCTCCTTCAACTTGTTGTATATCTCTAGGAGTTGTTCCACCCATCAAAAGAGCAGAACTTAAAAAATTAATAGGTTCTGAAAAATATTTACCACCTATTCTGTCAGCTTTTTCCTGATCTGTAAGATACATTTCTTTTGGAATAAACGTACCTAATCCTTTTCTATTTTGTATGTCTGCTTGACTACCAAAATAATCATCTGATTTGTATATGTCTAATGGATTAATTGCTTTCCCACTTGCGTTTGTAAAAGTAGGTGGTAAACCTTTCTCGTTTTTAGTGTCGGACATTTAAGCCACCTGTGCTGGTAATTGTAAATCCGTGTTATATTTTTGGTTAAATTGTGCAATGTCTTCTTGTGTTTCTAAGTTTGCAAAATCAAGCAATGCTGCCTCACTTGTTGCAAGTAATTTAATAACACTGTCAGTTACTTCTTGAGGAAGCCGAGCACGTAGTTCTTCAAATGTCAATCCAACAGAATCAGGTTGTGTTTGTGTTTGTTGTGCCATCATTGGATCGCCGCCTTGTTGTAATCCAACACGGCCGCCTTCTGCATTGTTTTCTCGGCTAGTTCCTGGAGGAACAAATACATTTTCAAGTCCCCATTCAACAAAAGAATCAGCTATTACTTTATTTCTTATTTCTAAATAACTCATGTTTGCAAACGCTGGATCTTTGCTTTCTTGAATTCGTGTAATAATATCATCAACCGAATTTAAAAACCTTTCGTCAGTTAGTAATTCTATTTTACCTTCGGCTACAGCTTTTGTAATTGCGCCGTATAAATTGAATTTTAAATCAGCTTCTAAATCTTTATACTCTTGAGAATCAGGATCTAAATTTTTCATTAGTGATCTAATTTTTTTAGCTTCTTGACTAACAAATTGTTTTTCAAACTGTGGCACACTAAGTTTTCTATCTAGAAGTTCCATATCTAACTCATGTTTATAATCTGCTTGGTCACGAGCTTCTCTACTGCTTCTCTCAAACGTATAGTCGTCTGTTATAGCTGCAATTTTTCTATCTTGTATTTTTTCTAAATCTTTTTTGTATTGAGATTCTCGATCAGCGTATCTTTTAGATAGGTCTCTGCCTGCAGAAGCTAGAGCCGGTGACGCTGACTGAAGAGCTCCACCTAAACCTGAACCTCCAATATTAGGAGCACCCATAATTTCAGCTCCCATTGAAGCAAGTCTTAAATAGTCTGAAGTTGTAAGACCTCTTTTGTATTCAGGTGTATCAAAATACCCCTGCTCGGATAAAAAGTCATAAAGTCTTGGATCATTTTGAATAGCAGTAGTAGGATCTATTTCTGTACCTGTTGAGGTAGGCATCATAACATTTGAGTCAGTTAAAAAGTTTCCTCCACCTCTCGCTTCCATCTCCCTTATTCTATCATTCTCTTCTTTGTCTGCTATTGCTTGTTTTGCTATTTGGTCAACAGAACCTCCTGGATAAAAACCTTGTCTAACAGTTCCACCACCTGCAAAGCCAGATACAATACCATTGTTGCGAGAAGAAACTTTACCTCCTCTTCTAAACATTGGTCTTCTTAATGATCTCATTATGTTGTCCCTTGATTATTTCCACCAAACATTCCACCAGCTCCTAATAAACCTAGGATACCTATTCCGCCACCTAGTAGTGTTTGTGCTGTAGATGGATCAGGTGTTGATTGGAATCTTGTTTGTGCTTGACTTCCTTGTGCTTGTCCTAACATTTGTCCTAAGAACCCTGCCGCTTGTTGTGGTGCGTAAGCTTTAGCCTCGATCCCCGATCTCATTGCATCTAACATAGCTTGGTTGTACAATGTTTGTTTGTCGCCCATTTGTGTCAATGCATTAATTTGATTTCCTAAACCAGCCATTTGGTAATTACCCATATCCATTTGACTAGCTGCAGCTCCACCTAAATTAGCTAGTTGGTTTTGTAATGCTGCTTGTTGTGCATTTGCTAAACTTAATTGTCCTTGTGCAGCAGTTCCATATAAAGAAACATTTTGACCAGCTTGATCCATAGCTGCTGAGCCTAAACCCATTTGTTGATTGTATGCTTGATTAGCTAGTTCATTCGCTTGTCCAAAACCTTTTTGTCTTAAGTCAGCTAACGTTGCAGCCATACCTCTTGCACCTTGTCCAAGAAGCTCTCCTTCAGCTACACCAAAACGTCCGCCACCAAAAGCATTACCTGCACTAGCTCCAAGATTAGCTCTTTGTTTTGCTAGTTCTGATTGGTAGTCAGCCATTGTTGAATCAATAACTTCTTGTTGATACGGTGACATAAATTGTTTGTATGCATTAGGTCCAGTATATCCTGATGCTGCAGCTAAATAAGGATCACTTGCACCTTGACCAGCCTTTGCTGCAAGCTGTGCTGCATCAAAAGCAGAACCAGCGTTTGCAATAGCCCCGGCGCCCGGTCCTGGCTTTGCTTGTCCTGTTACAGGATCATAAATTAAATCTTCAGCGGCACCAGTAAGATTGCCCGCTTGGTCTAAATACTGTTGATAACCACCAAGACCACCAGCTAAATTTCTCGCTGCAATTGTATAACCAGATTCAGGTGCAACAAAACCGGCTCCTGTAAAAGAAGAAGGGTCTACGTAAAAAGGGGAAGATGTAATATCTGAGTAACCTGGATTAGGTGACCCATCTGGCATAAATGGATTGGCAAAATAACTACCAAACTGTTCTCCCATTCCGGTTACATAAGGTGCTGGTAATATTTTTGTAGTTGTAGTTGCCATTATGCTACTGCCTCCATTTGATCCATTAACTCATACATTTTCTGTGCTGCTTCTCTAGGGTTTCCTGATCCACCTGTCATTTTATCAAACCCTTTCATAGCGTCAGCTGTTAGTACAAATTCATTTTTTGACAACATAGCAGGTACGTCATCAGCTTTTTCTTCAATACCTTGAGATACAAAAATACCATCACGGCCATCTAATTGCATACCTTGTGGCATGCCAGGAGCCGCTGCGATAATACCTGTATCACCGCCCATATTATATCCTACTCGACCACCGTTTGCCAACAAATGTTTGTATTTATTATATTTGTCAGTAATAAAAGGATCGGGTGATTTACTTTCACTATAATCATATCCTGTAAAACCTTTATATTTACTAAACCATTCAGTCCAAATTTTTCCTTCTTCTCGTTCATCTTTAATACGAGCTTTTTTAAGCTCCTCAGCCATTGGTTTCATTTGCGTAAATGTTGTTATACTTCCTATAGTTGCTATGGAATCCTCAAAATTACCAAAACCTGGTAATAGTTTACCACTAGCAGAATCAAAAAATTCTGAACCTTTTCCTATCAATCTGTCTCCAAATTTAAGACCTTCTGATGCAGTTCCTACAAGATCATCATACTGTGCCTGATCTATAATTCCTTTATCTAACTGTTCTCCTAATTGAGTTTCTGCGTCACCAAACTTTTCAAGTCTTTTAAATCTGTTTGTAGGTTCAGGCACTGAAGGTTTAGCATTCATAAAAGCATCCATAAAAGTGCTTCCACCTTTACTTACAGGTCCGTCATTAAAACTACCTAGGCCTGCCTTTAAACGATCGTCAAGAGTTGTACCTTCAAACCCCGATGCACGATTAGCTAGAAACGTTCCGGCTGCAGTATAAGGATCAAGCTTGCCTCCATGCATTTTCATAGAACCAAGTTGACCTATAGCCATAGAAGCAAAAGGACCTAGTGGTCCTGCAAAGGCCATAGCTGCTGGACCTAAAAAAGGAGCAATCTCCTTTGGTACTAACGCGTCACCTATTTTATCTAAAATTTTACTTAGTCCCATTTATTCTCCGGTTCCAGATCCCAATGGTATCTGAATTACTTTTACACGAATATCTTTGGCTTTGTGAACTGACCATGGTTGGCCACACTCGGAGCAGGTGCCTGTTGCCTGTTCTTCAGAATCTACCTCATTCCCGCAGTTTTTGCAATAGATTCGTTGATGTACCTCAGGCTGTAGAACAGGTACTTTTTTACCCTCTATCTGCTGATGTCCTATAATTTTAGCGTCTTGTATTTTTTTCATTATGTTATCTCCAATACTGAAACAATTATATCTAGCGCGCCCCCTGAACTTGCTGTAGCTTTAATAATGTCGCTATCCTCCAATACTAAAGTTTGATCTAGTATTTCTACTGAAGTATTAGCAGCAATAGATAAAAGATTTGTAATTTTAATATCCGCACCAACACTAGCGTCTGTATTTACTATTGTTATTGTAACCGCTCCTGCAGAGTCATTACACACACGAATAGATTTTACCAATGCTTGCACCGGTTTTTGTGGTGGAACTGTGGTAGCATTAGCAGTTGGAACTGTATAAATAGTTGTTTGACCTGTAGTTGATAAAGTTAAACTTCTATTTTTATAAATATCACTCATTTTAAAAACCAAGTCCTTGCTGTTAATTCTTCACGTAAATCTTGTTGATAGGTAAAGTTTAATTGCTGTATGATGTTTTCTAATTCACGAATAAGAATATCCTGTTGCTGTCTATCAAACTTATCTTGTGGCAACGGTAATCTTGTAACGTTAATTCTAGCCATTATCTTCTTCCATCTGGTTTAATGTCCATTCGTACAGTTCCAAATCTCCAATTATCATTAACAGCATCAGCACTAATTTTAAGATTTGCTTGTCGTCCTCTACCTCTAACAGAAAAGAACTTAGTAGTGTTTGTTATCGTTGATGTAAAATCTCTTGTGTTTGTACTTGCTGGATAATTAGCAAACCGTACTCTGACATCTGCATTACCTGTAAGATTTTTAAAATCAGGTAAAACTCTATTGCATAAAAATACTTCGTCGCCTTCTTGTATGTCAAAATCACCACTTGTTATTTCACATGGCATCGCTGCACCGTCATCATTAAATCCTGCTTCATGTGCATATAGTATGCTAGACCCAGCAGTAACACCCATGATAACTTCATTGTTGGGTAAAGTTGTTGGATTATATTTAGGTGCATAAGGTGCTCCGTAAACACCACGATCAATCCAAGCTGTTCTTGTAAACCCATCGTTAGTATACCAAACGTTTTCTAAATAATTATAGGTTACTGACTTGTTTAAAAAAGAAACACCGTTACTTGGATAAAACCAAGTCACTTCATTAAAGTCAGTATTAACTGCAGCTGCTACTTGTCCTTGCGCAACACTATCAATGTCATCAAATACAAAGTCTTGCACTGTACAATCTAGTTTTTTAATCGCACCATCAAACATATAAAATGCTGTTTGCGACATCCAAAAAGAAACACCATTAACATCAACAACTGAATTAGGTGACAATGCTCCACAGTTTGCACCAACTTGATTTAAACCAAAAATAAAAGGTGGTCCAATATTGTTTAATGAGTGCAACGCTGTGTCAGTCCATACTAGAATCGATCCCCTAGATCTAATTGCTGCTATAATTCTTGAGCCGTCTTGAATCCTAAATGTACCTGCAGTATTTTCACTTGTTGGTGCCCATGTATTAAAATCTTCTTGTGAAGAAAATCTTAAAAATAAATCATCTTGTGTTGTACTATTTCCAATAGTTACTTCTGTTCCAAATAAAAATATATGTCTGTCAGGAGAAGATACTAAACATAATCTATTTGTTTCTGGAGCTCCTGCAACAGCCGCGGCTCTCGTTCCAGTGCCTGCTGATAAATCCCAACGATACAGTTTATCATTATTACGTATAGCCAACAGGTCTTCACCAAACGTATCTAGTGACCAATAACTTGCTTCTAGTGCAACTGTTGAAGTAGAACGTGGAGTATTCCAGGTACTAGAATTCCAAGGACCCACACCCCAACCAAAACCAAATGTAGATATGGCTGTCCCTACAGTAATCAAAGCATCTAAGTTTCCTGAACCTCCTCCGCCCGATACAGAACCACTAGCGTTTGATGTGTGTTGTACTGTAAATGAATTAGTATTAACAATAGACTTAACCTCAAACTCATTGTTCATATCAAGGCCACCAACAGCTGAAAAGTTTTTAAATATTACAAAATCACCAACAATAAAACCATGCCCATTGTCTGTAACTGTAACTGTCGAAGAACCAGAAGTAGTTGTAAAAGGGTTTGTTAGAGCTATGTTAATTCTACGCAAAGGAGTTATGTCTGAAAAAATACCTTCAGAGTAAACATATAATTTTCTATCTGTTCCTAAAGCTACGTAACGTACACCTGTGTTTGACACCCATGCTTTAATTCCTCTAACTACACCTGCAATATTTTTATTAACAACTTTTTCCCAACCACCAATTTTTTCTGGCAAGCCTGTTCTAAATCTTACATTTTTAGAATCAACCCATTTACCTTCCGCACCGTAGGTAGAAGTTTGCTTGTCTATTCCTGGGGCGAACTGAGCTTTGATTAAAGTCATTATGATATCCTCTGAAATAATCCGCCACCTGGTATTGCTGCATATTTTTTTGATTCGTATGTTGCCATATTTTACTCCGTTAATAGCTGAAAACTTACTGTATCCCCTACATCTCCTAAAGCGGTTACTATGTTAGAAGGATATGCATTTGTCAGCGAAAAATTTGTCATCCCGTAAAACCCATTTTCTGTAGCTGTAAATTCACTTTTGTTAAAGGTTATACCATTAATTACAACAGCAGTCCAGCCATCAGAAGCTACACCTGTTCCTTGGGTAGAAGAACCTTCCATATTCAAACTAATTTTATTATTACTTGTTTGCCAAGTAATACTATAAAGTTGCCTTGCAGCTGTCTCATTTTTTAATGTAAAATAAACTCTATTGTGAAGTTCAAAAGAATAAGTCGAACCACTTGACATTAAGTTCCAAGGTGTTCCAGGGCTTGGTGATATACCTGCAAAATTGCCTGTGCCTTCGTCTGTATAAGCACTATCAGCATTAAAACCTTTGTATACAGGAGTTCCTCCAGAATCTACATTTCCTGTACTTGAACCACCTTGATTACTCCCCCATTTAGAGCTGTATCTACGACCATTTATAATCCAAGTTATGTGATTAGCAGGCCATATTGCAAGATTTTGAGAATCTTGGTCTAATGTAATTTTTGTTACAGTGTTGTTATTTGGACCATTAACAAGTGTATCGTACAGATAAAGCTGTGTGATATTTGCAGATACACCATTATTAACAGGTAGTAAATTTTGATAAGATATTGATCCTACATTGGCAGTAGTAGTAGACGTACTATTAATAGAACCTATCGTTGTTTTAGGTTGTGTTTGTTTAGGCATAGGACCTGGAACTGGATTAGGTTGACTTATGGAATCACCATTAACATAAACTTGATTAGAAAAACCTTTTACTGGATTGTTATCATTTCTAAAATCTGTGGTGTTACCAAATGTAACTGTACCTGATTTTAACAAATAATTTGTACCCATGTTGCCAAAAGTATAAAAAGCACCTCCCCCACCTAAAATTACTCCGGCAAGAGTTCCTGGATTACCTCCAAGTTTCATATTTGTTGAATTAATTTTTGGAAACAATGCTTGGTGAATTAACCTCCATGTTCCATTATCATTTACATAACCTTCTTTAACTTCTCGCCACGTTCCACTATCTTTGACATAAAGGTCTTTAACTTCTCGCCACGTGCCGTTGTCATTTTTATACGTAGGCATTACGAATACTTATACCAGACATCCCCGTTCGATCCACCTGAAGGATTATTAGTTGATATTGTTGCTTTATAGTTTTGTTCACTTAAAACACCAGACGAAGAGTTAATAGTTAAAAATGTAGCGTTGTCTGCTGCATTTCTAAATTGAACTGTGTCTCCCTGTACTTTTAAAGTACCTGTTTGGTTATTTAATATGCTATTAGTACCATCATGTAATATTTTTAAATCTGTGCCAGTACCAACATTTATATCTACGTTGTCCCCTAAGTTTAAATCACCGGTCAACGTTCCACCAGCTTTAGGTAATTTGCTAGTATCTAAGTTACCTATTTGAGTCTGTATATCTCCTGTAACACCATTAAGTCTTTGAAACTCTGTATTGGTAACAGACTCATCAGCTATCTGTTCTGAGTTAATTGGTATAGTTCTATATTTTGATTCTTCGTAAGTTGCCATTATGATATCCTCTGAAATAATCCGCCGGCAGAAACACCATAATTCGAACCTTGGTTTCCTGTAGTGCTATAGTAATTATAAATAGCTTGTGATATACATCTCCAAGTTCCTGATTCAGTTGCTCTAGTTTTACCACTAATATGAGCTAAGTTAGCAGCAAATCCTGGCAGTATATAACCAAGTGTGGTTGGATCATTAGAGCCTGTCGTATTTTGAGTTCTCTTATATTCAAGACCAGTGCTGGTTACATACATATTACTTGATTCATAACTAGCTGGAGCAATTTCTGTTCCAACACCTATAACAAGGCTATTTGAAGCACCACCAGATCCTTTATAATAAATAGCAAAATACTTTAAAGCTCCTACAGATGTTGCAGTGCTAGGAGCTACATTAATACCTGTTAAGTTTGATCCATCGATTGCAGGTAAAGCTCCTGTTAGTTTACTTGCTGTCAGAGTTGATATTCTTGCGTCCGCTACAGTACCAGATGAAATATTTGATCCATTCAAATTTGTAAGATGTTGACCATTACCGACTATATTTCCAGTTGCTGAAACTTCTCCGGTAACACCTATTCCACTTGCTGTTGTTTGTAATTTATTAGCGTTGTCGTAAAAAAGATTAGCTCCACCGTTAACCGCAGCGGTTACATAATTTTCTCCTGTCATACTTTGTAGTCTTAAATCATTAGCGTAGACATATCCTACAGTACCATCAGAAAACAACTTCATATCTTGCCCTGCTCCAAATATAACATTGTCAGAATCACCAAGATTTATATTACTATTAGTTGTTATGTCTCCTGTTAAAGAGCCTCCAGATAAATTTAGTTTACCGTTATCTAAAGATGTAAACTGTGTTTGAATATCTGATGTAACGCCGTCTAGATGTTGAAACTCAGTATTGTTTACTGAACCGTCAGCAATCTTACTAGCGTCAGGTACCGGAGTATTATAACGTCTCGATTCATATGTTGCCATATTACTTCTCCGTTAATTTCCAGCCGTTAGTATTTCCTGTAAAGACAATTGTAAATGCAGCACCTTCAGTTGATACTGTTCCGTTTGCAGTTGCACCAAATATTTTTTTACCATTTGGGTTTATGGTTAGTGCGTTACTATCAAAAGTATCTGCTTTATCTAGAAAAGTAACCTCGTCTCCTTCAGCAGGAGAAGCTGGTAAAGTTAAAGTTATAGTATTTGATGTAGTGTCTACGAATATTTTTTCTCCACTAAAAACATTATCAGTTGCAGCAGTTACAGTTCTCCATGTTCCTCCACCAATACTTCCGCCTCCAGCGATCGTATACCAGTCAGTTCCATTTGTTGCAATTATAGCTCTGCCTCCTGGAGCTATAACATCTGAAGTGTTTCCTGATGTTCCTAATTGAAGTTGTATGGTACCATTATCAGTACCATCGTTTATAATTGTGTAAATTCTTTCATAACCATTACCAACGTTTGCTTGTGGTTGTCTAATTACAAAAGCTGAAGTATGCCCAGAAAAACGAATTGCTGCTTGACGCATTTCATTGTTACCTTCTGTAACTGGACCATTACTGTTTGTTAGATCATAAGGAGTAGAAACACCTCCTAAACTTTTTTCATATACATTAGAGATTGCTTCCTCAAATGTTTTACTAAATGTATCGTTAGTTGTGTTACCCCAAGAGTTTGCTTGTTCTCCTGAGCCTATTAGTTCCGCTTTTAAACGGGTTGAATATGTTGATGCCATATTATGCTACCTCTTGCCAGCTACTACCGCCAGCTCCTGTTGTTGAATCTACTTCACTATAAGAGCTTCCTCCAGCTCCTGTAGTTGATACATCTGACCAAGTTGCACCTCCAGTAGTTGTATCATCAACTGCACTCCATGTAAAGACAGATAATGGATTTGCTGTTAAAGTTAAACTTTCTCCTGTAACTGCTGCTGTAGGAGAAAGAGCAATACTAACACCATTTACAGTTGTGTTTAAACTCTGTCCTGCAATGGTTGGAGCAATCTTCGGAGTGGCACTGTTTAGTGATATATTTGTGCTAACTCCAGATACAGCAACTATTGATGAACCTGTAGCTGTAGCTGTTCCAACAGCTGAGTTAACTTGTAGACCTGTAATTGCTTCATGTATTCTAACTAAGTAAGATGGTGTTCCAACAGATAAAGTAGAGCTTGTTCCTGTGACAGCAATAATATGTCCTGTTGATAAACTTACTGTTCCAACTGAAGACGTAACAGAATTACCTGCAATAGTTGGAGCAAGTAGTTCTTCTACAGATCCTAGAGTTATAGTAGAACTTGTTCCTGTTACTGCAACGTTAGCGTCAGCAACCGGTGATACTGTTCCTGCTGATAAAGTAGAACTTGTTCCTGTAACTGCAGCAACAGCGGTGCCTGTTGCAGTGGCAGTTCCTACATTTGATGTAATAGCATTTCCTGTAACGTTAACGTTTAGCTCAGGTGTAACGGCACCTAAAGTAACATTTAATGCATTGCCTGTTAGCGTAACTGTTTGTCCAGCACTTATTCCAACTGTTCCTACGTTTGATGTAATAGAATTACTTGCAATAGTTGGAGCAAGTTTTGTTGTTAGTGTTCCTGTATTTGATGTTAAAGAAAAACCATCTACAAAGTGAGTCTTTTGTATAGTATATGAATTACTAACAGTAGCAGTTAATGAGACGCCTGTTACATTGACAACCGCTCCTTCTCCTGGAGTACCTAGGGAAGAAAAAGGTGCGGTCGCAAAAGGTGCAAAACCGAATGACATTATTTATCCTTTTTCTTGTCTTCTAATTCTTTGATTGCTTCTATCAATAGAGGGACAAGTTTTTCATACCAAACACTTTTGTATTCAGAATTGAATGGTGCTTCAGTAACTACTTCAGGTAAAACTGCTTCAACTTCTTGAGCACTAACACCTACTTGACGTTTATCGTTGTCATATCCAAACGATCTGGCTAAATCATTTTCTTTAAAATAATAACCACCTATGGCTTTTACTTTATCTAAAGCAGAATCAATTGGTCCTTCAAAGTCTTTTAAACGCGAGTCACTGTAATACGCTGTGATGTTTGAGGTCGCTCGAATTTGGCCCGTTGGTCCTGCACCGGTTCCAACACCTAACGCTGTCATTTGATAAGATGTGTTTGTAATCGTACCACTTGGTCCTGTTGGTCCAGTTGGGCCTGTCGGTCCAGTGCCACCACTTGGTCCAGTAGGTCCAGCAGGTCCTGTTCCACCTGAAGGTCCTGGAGGTCCAGCGGGTCCTGTTCCACCAGCGGGTCCGGTGGGTCCAGCAGGTCCTGTTCCACCACTTGGTCCTGGTGGTCCGTCTGGTCCGTCTGGTCCTGTCGGTCCAGTGCCACCACTTGGTCCAGTAGGGCCACCTGGGCCCGTAGGTCCTGTCGGTCCGGTAGGTCCTGTCGGTCCAGCTAGAGCTGCGTTTGCAATAGTTGCTTTTCTAATTGCGCTTGCTGACGTATCGTAAACTGCAATAAGGTCATCACTTGCAATACTTGTTTCAGCCGTTTGGCCAGATACAACATCACCAACAAGTGATCCTGTTATTGCAACTCCTGTATTAGTGGTTTCAAACTTCTTTGCATCGTTATAATAAATATTTACGGCTCCGTTTAAATTACATTGTACGGCTGTCTCGTTAGATACACCTAAACCTAAAACTGCATCTCCTCTTAAATATAATCCACCTGTTCCAACATCTTTAATAAATGAGTTAGTTCCGTCATGGTAAATTTCTAAATCAGCACTATTACCAAAAGTAGCTTTAACATCATCACCATGAGCAACATTACCAGTCATAGTGCCACCTGCTTTTGGCAAGGCAGCATTTGCAGTAGTAGTTGTGGAAGTTAATACTGCGTCTCTTGTTGCAATATCAACTCCGTCTACTGTTCCAGTTACAGCTATGTTTCCTGTAGTTGTAGTTCCCGTACTACTGGTTTCGAATTTTTTATTTCCGTTGTGATATAAATCTACCGAAGACCCTTCGTTAGCACTTACCATAATTGCGCTATCGGCTGCATTATTTAAACGAACTTTATCTCCACATAATCTTAAAACTCCTGTGCCTGTGTCTTTCACATAAGAATTAGAACCATCGTGAAATATTTCTAAATCATTACTATCACCATACTGAGATTTTACATTGTCGCCATGTATAGTAGCTCCTGTCATAGTACCACCAGCTTTAGGTAAAGCTGCGTTAGCAGTAGTAGTTGTAGAAGTTAATACTGAATCTCTTGCTGAAATATCTACGCCATCAACTGTTTCTGAACCTGACATAGTTATGTTAGCGCCACTTAAAACTAAGTTGCCTGACATAGTTCCGCCAGCTTTA
>Ga0315331_10000189_pt1 | contig 39051 bp, 33 predicted proteins | sample M160m34915metaG_FD_203456 | JGI IMG/M metagenome (GOLD analysis project Ga0315331, IMG submission 203456) | Ammonia-oxidizing marine archaeal communities from Monterey Bay, California, United States - M1 60m 34915 | ecosystem: Environmental > Aquatic > Marine > Intertidal zone | place: USA...
ACGGCGACTACGACCTCGTGCTCGGCGACCACACGAGTGGTTACGTCTACCTTCGCCGGAACGAAGGCAGCAATCAGAAGCCACAGTTCGCCGCCAAGAACGAAACCGTGTTAGCCGATGGCAGGCCGATGCACGATGCCGGCACGGTCGCGACCATTCGGAGCGTCGACTGGAATGGCGACGGCAAGCTGGACCTGCTGGTCGGCGGCATGGGCGATCCCTACGGCGACAAGACCGGCGGCGGCGTCACACTCTACCTCAATGACGAAGTGCGAAGAAGCTTGTCGTTCGACCAAGCCATCACCCTGATCCTGCCGAGTCAAAAGCAAAAGACCACGGAGCCGAAGCGCCCCGACGTAGGCCTACATCCCGAAGCAATCGACGTGGACGGCGATGGCGATCTAGACCTCTTAGTGGGCGGCTATTCACAGTGGACGCCATCGCAAAACCAACTCAGTGACCAAGAGCAAGCCGAACTCAAGACATTGCGCAGCGAGCTAACCGCAATCCAAGAGCGAACGGCCACACTCTCGGCGATCATTACGAAAGCCCTCGAAGGGCTAGAAGGCGACCCGCGCACCGAAAAGCACATGAAGCTCTATGACGCACAACGTCCGGAACGCGCGAAGCTGACGAAGCACCGCCAGAAGATCCTGCCACGCATCGAAGAACTCGCCCCACAAGCAAAGCGTGTCTCGTTCACGTGGGTCTACGAGAACATCACGCCGAAGGAATCGAGCGGCCAGCGCTAACCCTAAAGTAGAAGTCCGCCCGCAAGGCTCTAAGGATCACGCCGTAGCGACGCTTAGAGCACCTAGCGGGTGGCACGACTGATCGTCAGTAGCAATCAAGCGACGCCACAGCGTCGCTCAGATGCCGTGACGGCAGGGGTCATTTGGATCGATAACGAAATTGGCGAAGCTCGTGATCCAAGCCGAACCGGTGATCTCGGGCACAATCGCCGGGTATTCCCCGACAGTGGTCTCGGCAACAACACGGGCTTCGAAGCGGGTGCCGAGCACACTCTCGCTGTCAAAGCGATCGCCCTTCTTAAGCTCACCTTTGGCATGCAAGACCGCCAGCTTTGCTGAAGTGCCTGTGCCACACGGCGAACGATCGTAGGCAGTGCCTGGGCAAAGCGTCAGGGCACGCGCACCCTGGTGTTCACCATCAATGGGCACGAACAGCTTCACATGATCGATGATCTCTTCCTCACCGCTGTCGGGATGCACGCCGCGGATGCCGTCGCGAACCATCGCTTCTCGAATAGCTGTCGCCGCCTGCAGCAACACCGGCAAGTGAGCCTTCTCAACCATCAACCCAAGTTGCTCAGCCTCGACAAACGCAAACCAATTACCGCCATACGCGATATCGACCGCGACCTTGCCGAAACCATGCACATCAACAACGACTCGCTGGCGATACAGAAACGATGGGATGTTGGTGATGGTGACGCTGGTCGGTCGACCGTCAACAACAGTCACACGACACTTCACCAGACCGACGGGCGTATCCATCGCAAGCTCGGTGACCGGCTCAACGGCTGGCACCAACCCCATCGCGACAGCAGTTGTCGCCAAGCCAATCGCCCCATGACCACACATGCCGAGGTAACCCGCGTCGTTAGCAAACACAACGCCAAGATCGGCGTCGTCACGCGTCGGAGGCAGCAAGAACGCCAGGACGATCGCATCATGCCCGCGCGGTTCCAACACCAACGAACGGCGGATCGAATCGTGCGACTGACGCAACTCATCACGCTTGTCGGCCATCGTGGCTCCGCGAATCATCGGAAGACCACCTGTTATGACGCGCGTCGGCTCGGCAGCAGTGTGCGAATCAACCGCCTGGATCACCTGCGAAAACTGCATCATGCACGCATCATGCCTGTGGGATCTGGAAGTGCGCAGGGTGCTCGGGACAAAAAGTGCCCCCAATTACATTCGGGGAACCGCCAAGTGCCCAAAAACATCATCAGAATCACACCCACCCAGAGCTCCAGGCCCATTTGGCGCATTCCAAGATCCAGATTAGCAGCAATTTTCGCCACATGACCCGGGACAAGTACAGGACCTGACATTGCGGCGTTGAGTAGAAACCCACCCATCGTCATACTCCTTGCCAAAATGCCTCCCGCACCTGACATCTGGACCTGGATCACGATCCCGGCCATCGGCGGCCTGATCGGCCTAATGACCAACTGGCTGGCTGTGAAGATGATCTTCCGCCCAGTCAAACCACGCCGCTTCTTGTTCATCAAGATGCAGGGCCTGATTGCACGCCGTCAACAGGAGTTGGCCAAGGCCATCGGCAACGTGGTCGGCAACCACCTCGTCGAACACAAAGACGTCATCAAGAGTCTCAACAAACTCGACTTTGCGGGCATCCTCGGCCGCGTCCTCGATACCGGCCTCGGCCCGAAGATCCAGGAATTGCGCAGCCTGCCACTAATCGGCGGCTTCCTGACGGAAGATCGTATTGCCGACATAAAAGACTCGATCACGCAGAGCATTCTAGACCACCGAGAGACAGTGCTCGATGAAGTCGAAAAGGGCCTGAGCAAGGGGCTCGACGTTCCTAAGCTGGTAGAAGACAAGGTCGCTTCCTTTGAGATCCTCAAGCTTGAGCGCCTAATCCTCGAGGTCGCCAACCGCGAACTACGAGCGATCGTCGTACTCGGCGGAGTTCTCGGCATCATGATTGGTCTATTACAGGTTGGCTTCCTCTGGCTACGTGGCTGAGCAAAGCTGAGTGAAATCGCGCCGAAACGCGTTACGCCTCCACTGACTATCGACTAGCAGCTAACGGTTCTACTTATGCCCGCCGCCACTACCCCGCTGATCATCCTCGCCATGGCGTGCCTGCTTCAGGCAGCACCAGCGCAAACGCCGCCCCCCAAGCCAGCCACAGTCGAAAGTCTAAGCGCCAAGAAGCCGCAAAAGACTGCCCAGCAAGAGCCGGTCGACTCGCTAGTTGCTTATCCGGAACGCGACATACTTTCGCCATTCCGCACGCCGACGGATCTCTATGCGCCCCCAGACGAGTTGTTCCGTCAACTCAGCATCATGCGGAACATCGCCAGCCGAAGCTCCGCGAAGTCATTCGACGATTCCGGTCGCGAGGTGATCGATGATCCAGCATGGCAGCAAGCCCGCGCGAAAGTCAGCGAAATCGGCATCGATGCCGGGCAACTCGCAGGCATGATGCGACTACATAGAAATGAGGCGCAGCGCGCCACAGCATTCTACGGAGCATTCTATTGCTCGAACATCAGCTACGTAATGGAGCTGATTTCTCACATCCCCGGCGAACCCCTTCGCAGCACACGCGAAGCCGCCTTGCCGCGCGCAATCCAATTCATGCGTGCAAACCTCGGCACTCGCTTTGGCGAACTGACCGACGACGAAAAGGCAATCGTGATTGGGGCGTTGCCACAGATCGGTTCACCAGCGGCGAAGGCCCAAGGCCTAACGCGCTTGCCTTCGAAGAACGACCACCTCCACAGCTTGCGCCTGACACCGTTCTTCCAACTACTGGACATCGACAACGAAACCGATCGCGCCCAAGCACTATGGTTCATCAAAGAAGCCATCGTCACACGCCCCGACTTCGCAAACCTGTGGCTAGAACCCGCACTACCGCGATTGCTCCAACTGCTGCGCAGCAACAACAACGACGTGCGTGACCAAGCAATCGCAATCTTCCAACGGATCGCCGCAAAGAATACCGCGGCACCGCCAAAGGAAATCGAAGCACTGGTCATGTGGGCGAAAGAAGCTGGCAAGCACCTATTCCCACCGATCCGCAACATCAACGATGCGATCGTGCAGCTCTACCCCTCGGACGAACGGGCCGCGATTGCGAAAGCAGGCATCAAAGCTCTTGAGAGCTCCGCAATCGGCGATCCTTACCGCGGCCAAAAGAAAGATGGCTCCTGGTACAGCGGCTTCCGCGTTGGGCGCGTCCCAGACGCTCTTGCACAACTAGCGATCCCAGAAGGATCTGTCATCACTTCAATCAACGGAGCACCAATCAACTCCGCGCAAGGGCTACTAGCCACCATCATTAAGCAGTCGGAGGCAAAGAGGCCTCGCCGGGTGATGGTCGAATACGTGCTGAAGGGTCAGTCGCGAGCGATCGAATATCGGATCATGTAGTGCACGGCGCGCGCCGGCGAATCTTGCTTCGCGCACAACACCCAGACTGGCTACTTGTAGTTCTTCTTCACCCATTTACGCCATTCCAGGTCGAACGTCTCCGGGTCCATTCCGAAGACCGCTTCCAACGCCTGGATCTGACGACTGCGTGAATACTTGCCGAGCACCATCTGCAAAAACTGAGCGAACTTCGCTTTGTCTTGCAACATGTAGTCAGCAACTGACCAAGCCTGCAACGAACCGTAGTAACCAAGGTCCGTCTCGTTCGCGAGTTTCACGAACGGCAGGCAAAGGCCTTCGAATCGGGAGCGCTTAAGGACTTTCTTAGCCCACTTATACTGAGTGCTCGAGTCGACACTCTCGTTGGCCTTAATACCGCAGTTGATCATGTTGCACGGAATCTGGCGCTCATAGTTATGGGCGAGTCCACGACTCAACCACATCGGCGCACCGCCGACTGCATCCAAGAACATCTGCGTCATAAAGAACCGGAACTGCGCATTCACAGTCTCATTGTCGCGTGGCCCATCATCACCTTCGGCTGTCATTACAGTCGAGAAATGACCAGTGCCGTAGTGCTGCAACCGCTGCGATTGCTGGCTTTTTCGATTGCCGAATGTCGACATGTAACGAGCTAGGTCGGACTTCTTCTGGAACAGCAGCAGCAAGAACTTCTCTTTGTTGCCGAGATACTTGCCCGCCTCGTCTCGACCCGTCATCTCAGCAAATTCCGCATACATATCTTCTGCCCGCTGCGCATAGAGATGCATCCGCAGCCAAGGCCCTAGCTTGCTCTTGCTCGCAGGGATCTTTGAGCACTTCTTGTTCAACCGCTTCAAGTCGGCCTTCATCAGGCGCCGCGCAACTGAATCTTTCGGCCCGCCGACAAACCCAAAGTTACATCCAATCTTGAAGTGCTCCGTCTCCATCCACAACACGCGCCCTTCACCGAGAACCTTCTCGATGTCGGTCGTGCGCTTATGGTCTGCCCAAGTCAACGGGCCGTAGCCAATGACACCAAGCTTGGCCATCGCCTTCGGATTCTGGGCCGTATATGGGTCCTCAAGACCGACCTTCTGTAGGGGGCTGTCACCCTTCTTCTGGGCCTGAACAGACGCAACTCCTGTGAGCAGGAGTGTCGACATAAGGGCAACTCGAATCATGATGGGTTATGGGGCGGACCAGCTACGAACAGGTGACACCGAGTCTAGCGTGTTACGACGCATGAGTAACCTCCCCGCGATCATGGACACTCGCTCCTTAGCAGCGCCCTGGGAAAACGGACACCTCCCAGAGTATGCCAGCCAAGATCGGGCACCAATTCACAACTAGGCAGAGTTCGAGCCAACAACCGAACTACGAGCTAAGGTATCTTCGCCAACGCCTAGCCATACCCGCAATCATGAGCAACAACACCGACCCCGTCTTTGGCGCCCTCAACGATGACGTGCATGGCTGCTGGAGCACGACCACCAAGCACGGTGATCTCGAAATCAGAACCGACCTCAACCTCGACGGCGACATCGACATCGAGCAAGTCAACAAGTTCTCAGCGAAGCTGTGCGACACGGTAAAGCTTGAGGCCATCGCTCGCACAGCGCTGCTAGCAGACGCAGAAAAGAAGCGCTCCGCCGTCAAGATGTTCTGCGAACGGCACGCCGAAACTCTCGAATCACAAACAGGAATCCAAGCGCCCAAAGAAGACATCAGCACCATGCTGCAACAGTGCGAGCTGCAACGGATCGCGCTCTACCCAGAGTATCCGAGCCACTGCATCATCCTCGACTTCGGCTTCCGATCACCGGTCAATGACCACATGTTAGTGGTGTCATTTGACAGCCAAAGCCGTGTCGTCGGTGTCGACATGCAGAGCTGAATCAAACGCAGTACGCCGACTCTCTCGCCAATGCAAACCGCCGGCTTCGATCGCAACGATCCCGCGAGACTTGCCGCACCGACCTGCCCAAGAGAACCGCGCCTGTATCGTTCGTTACTGTGACAGACAGTTGTTATTCTGCTCGCCCCAATGACTCTGGTCTCTCTCGACAAAATCGTACGCCGTTTCGGCGACTTCCCCATCCTTGATGGGTTGTCGCTGCGCGTCGACGAAGGCGATCGCATTGGCGTGGTTGGTGACAACGGCGCGGGCAAGACAACCATGGTGCGAATTCTGGCCGGCATGGACCCACCAGACTCCGGACAGCGCAATCCCAAACGCAACCTTCGCATTGCCTATGGCGCTCAGATGCCGCGCATGCCAGAAGGCACTACGATTGAACAGTTCGTCATGCACGGCACCGGCGAGCATGCCGAACTCGAAGCGCGCATGCGCAAACTCGAAGCCGAGATGGCCGAAGGCAGCGACTCCGCGCTGCGTAGTTATGGTGAGTTGCAAGCGTCGTTCGAAGCAGGTGGTGGCTACGATCGCAAGCACCAGGTTGAGCGAGTACTGACCGGAATCGGCTTCCCGATTGATGACTGGCAAAAAGACATCTCAGTACTCAGTGGCGGTGAGAAGTCGCGCGTGCAATTGGCGATCTTGATGACGACACCAGCCGACCTGCTGCTACTCGATGAACCTACCAACCATCTTGACCTGCAAGGCATCGAGTTTACCGAGGACTTCATCGTTCGCTATCCAGGGGCCGTGCTGGTCGTCAGCCATGATCGCCGGTTCCTCGACGGCATCGCCAATGCGATCGTCGAAGTAAGTAATGGCATCGCTAACCGCTTCAAGGGCAACTTCAGTGCCTTTAGCAAGCAACGCGACCTCGCATTACTAGCGCAACAACGACAGTTCAAAAACCAGCGTGAGTTCATCGACAAAGAGATGGACTTCATCAAACGCAACATGGCCGGCCAAAAGACGGCTCAAGCCAAGGGTCGCTTAAAGCGACTACAGCGCCTGCAGTTGATCGGCAAGCCAAAGGGTAAGCGCACCGAAATGAAGCTGACATTCGGCCAGTCAACCCGCGGGCAAGCTGGTCAAGTCGCAATCGAAGGCGAGTCCCTGCGCGTAAAAGCCGGCAGCAAACTGCTTATTGAGGATGGCGCATTCCGTATTTGGTTCGGCGAGATCACGGCGCTTCTCGGTCGCAACGGTGCCGGCAAAACAACACTGCTTCGATTGCTAGCAAAGAACGGCGTAGCTGCCGGAGGTGAACTCAAGCACGCTCACAACTTGCGCATCGGGTACTTCAGCCAAGAGAAAAACGATCTACCACAGCAAGGAACCGTGATCGACGCGATGCGCGAACTCGACCGTACTGTCGACGACCGCACATTGCGCGACCACCTAGCCTTGTTCTTGTTCATCGGTGACGAGATCGACAAGCCGGTCAATGATCTATCCGGTGGCGAGAAACAACGACTGTCTCTCGCCCGCATGACACGCGCCGAGTTTGACCTTCTGTGTCTCGACGAACCGACCAACCACCTCGACGTCGCCGGCACCGAAGGGTTGGAACAAGCGCTAAAAGAGTTCCCGGGCACGGTCGTCTTGATCACGCACGACCGACAACTGGTTGAACAAGTAGCCAACCGCGTGCTATGGGTTGAGAACGGCACTGTGCGCACGTTCGACCAAGGACTCGAACAGTGCCAACGTAGTCTCGCCGCAGAACGCTCGGCTACGCGAGCCGCCGAGTCAGCGGCCAAAGAACGCAACGCCAAGCGCACAGAGCCTCCCAAGCCCGCACGGGAAACAGGCAAGATCCGCAACCCGCTGCTCTTTGAGCGATTGGAAGCGATGATCATGAAGCTCGAAGGCGACATCGAAGACGTGCAAGCATCGATGCTAGAGCCCGACAACTACGCGAGTGCTAGCAAGATGAAAGATCTGCAAGCCAAAGAACTACTGCTCAAAGCAGACCTGGCTAAGGCCTATGCAGACTGGGAGAACTGGCAGTAACGCCCCCAGAGCATCGCTCACCCCAAAGCGTTCACCAAGTGAACATCCACACTGCCAGATTCATTAGAGCGCAAGTCTTAGGCAGTACATCCACGCGACCACTCGCCTCACCTCAAGTAACGGGTAGCCGCGCACTCAGCTTGACAAGCCGCTACGCTTTAGTGACCTACTCCCGCCACCAATGATGTCACGCCTCCCGTCCCCCCGATTTAGGGCTTGTCTGTTTTCGCTCCTCGCCTGCGCGCCACTGGCAGCTCAGCAGTCCTTGCCTATCAAGGCCGTGGGTTCAGTCGATGCGAGTGCGCTTGGCCACACTGGACGCGCAACCGTCAAACTGACATTCACCACGGAGGCACCGCTACGACAACCATATGCCATTCGGCTGGAATTGCGCTCTGGAGGTCGCACGGTCCAACAACGCGACCACGCACCGCCCATCGCAGTGATGAAGTGGGAACCGAACAAGCCGATAAGCTACGAACTATCGCTGTTCTTCCCGCTAACGCCAGAGAACGTCAACTCCGTCGATGTGCTAGTCGGGTTTCTCAACCCAGAAGACAATGAGGTTCGCCCACCACTGTCGCGAACTCAGCCACGCAACGGTCTAGCACAGATCGCGAACTTCAAATTCCCAGAGATCGAACTCGTCCCAGATGCAACGAACGTCGAAACGACGATCACCGCCGCGCTTGAATTAGCCAAGAGCGATGCGCGGGCCGCGTGGGATCAACTCGAGTTCTCGTTCCGACGTACAGATGACTACAACCTGAAAGGGCAGCTACGAAAAGCACTGCTCAAAGTCGGCAAGATGAAGCCGGCGCCACTGTCATTCGAAGAAGCCGAAATCGTCAAGGGCCGCATCCAGGCAGAACGTGCTCGCTACCTCCGTCAAGTTGCAGGCCGCCTCTACGATCGCGGCCGCTTGTTTGCGGCCCTTGTCCTGCTCGATGCAGTTGGAGGCGCCTTGCAAGAAGATGCAGACCGCGCCGTGCTCGGAGCACTCAGCAGCGCACAACGCGTCACAAAGGATCGCGACGGCATCGCCGAGAAGGTGTTCGCAATCACCAAAGAGCAACAGGTAGAGGTCGATCGGCTAGCAGACGAACACAAGGCAGAACCCGAGCGATTAGAGTTTGCGATCGCAATGGCTAGCGACAAGAAGCGCCGACCAATTGCACGCGAACTCGTTCGCACGATCGAGTTCACACCGGAACTGCGCGAGGAAGCAGCAAACGCGCGGCGCGAAATCGAACGCGCGTGGCTAAAAGACGTTCCTCCCGCAGAGCGCGCGGAAGCTGACGCAGCGATGAACCACCCGTGCTGGGCTCGCACCAGCCAGCGCGTCAGTCACCGCTTCGTGATGATCGGCCCAGAGAATCTGGTCAACGGAATCCCCGCTGACAGCTTGTTGCTCTTCGACCTAGCCTACCTATACCAAACGGACCTCTTTGGACGCGTCCCCAATCCACAAGGCGACCGTGTCACGGTCTACTTCAAAGAGCTATGGGAGTTTGGTGGCGGCGTTGGCGGCGGCAAGATCATTGACATCGGCCGCGCCAAACCGGACGACACAAAACGCCGCGTCGATGGCGGACTTTTCTACCACGAGCTCGCGCACTGCGTCGATGACACCAATCCAATCTACCCAGGATTCCGCGAGGGGCTTGCAGACTTTGCCGCAGCGTTCAGCTACCACGAACTAGGGCAAGTCGCGCAGTCGCGCCTAGCCTTCGGCAGTGCCAAGCGTGCGTTCCTCGGCGATTACCTTGACCGAGACCTCGAGTATTGGCGCATCCCCAACTACGGCCCCAGCGCGGGCTTCTTACTGCACTTCATGCAGGAGTACGCCAAAGCCGGGAGCCATTACCACTGGGAACGCTACCGCAAGTTCTTCCGCGACTACCGCAGCTGTGGCATTAAGGATGCGCGCACCCCAACACTCGCTCGCGCCTATGCCTACCACTTAGCAGAAGCATTTGGTGACAAGGCATTCGACGACCTAATCAAATTCCGCTGGCCACTACTACCGAGCGACCTCAAGACGGTACGCGAAGAGCAACGCCACATCCGACGCGCATCGGCTAGTGAAGAGCTTCTAAACTCGCTCGGATCGCCAGTGCCTCGCGACCTCATGGCGAAGCAACTGAAACGCGAGGCCGCCGACGTCGAAGCGCACACCGATGAGCTTGGAGTCATCGAAGATTGGTGGGTAATCGGGCCCTTCAAGAAGAACGGCGTCAATTCCGACGCCTACCGCTTCCCTCCAGAATTCGAGATCGACCTAGCCAAGCGCTACGAGAGCATCAACAACAACCCGACATGGCGTCGCCCGGGCAATAAGCCCGTCACCGTCGACTCCAGCGGATGGTTGCGATTCCACTTCTCTTACATGGACAACACCGCGATCTACGCGTTGACCCATGTGAAAGTAGCTGTTGAAACTGAGGCATGGCTGCACGTTCGCGGTGACGACGACGTAACGCTCTTCGTCAACGATGCGTTAGTCGGCAAGTACAACCGTAAGACGGGCGCTCATGGTCCTTGGCGACCGAACTGGCAGACGATGCTGCCTGATGCAGTCCGCTTCAAGGTGACGCTGCAGCCCGGACGCAACAAGGTGCTCCTAAAGGTCCGCAACCGAACAGGCGGCTCTGGATGCTCACTCGCGCTAGCCAAGCGCAATGGCTCACCTCTGCCGTTAGAGAGTTGGTCAACAGACGTCGAGCCCCCCAGAAAGAAGTTCGTTGCGATCGAAACACCAGATGGCAAGAGATGGCGAAAAGTGTTCGCTATCAAAGGCAGTTCGCGCAGCGCACATCGCAAACTAGACACGCCAGTCGGCAAATGGACCGTCCGCAACAAAGCGATCAACGGCACCTCAACGAACCGCGGCGTGCAGTGGCGCAAATACACAGTCCGCCCCGGATTCCCCAAAGACTCGCCATCCAACTTGGCCTGGCTACCGGAGAAGGCAACGAAGGGGCTCGATGCATTCCGGCTCACCATCGACCTCGAAGAGAAAGGTCGCCCACCTAAGATGTGCGTGACGTTCCAAGGTGATGGGCTGCGCGATGGCTTATCTGGATGGACGCTGATTCTCAGGCCGCGCGGCAACAAAGTGCAAGCGAGCATCGAGCGGTACGACCGACTCGTATACCAAAGCGACCCAGTTAAGTATGAGGTCGATGACAAGAAGCCGACGACGCTCGAATTGCTCTACTACGGCAAGCGATTGACTGTGCGGTTAGGAACACAGGTCCTGTTTGACCAAAATGCGATTCGCGCCATCCCCAACATGACCCGTATTGGCATTGCGACTTGGGGGCCTCAAGTACGCATCACGGAGATCGAACTGCGTGCACCAGCACGCACCCGATGAATCGTCACACTGCATGCACTAGGCTGCACCAGAGGCCGGCAGCTAGCCTACCGTCACTTACCTGAACCCAACTGACGCAACAGCTGCTGCACCGCTGGCTCACTCGGCCGCAACTTAGCTGCGCGCTTCAGTTCCTTGCGCGCCAACTCATTGCGGCCCATGCCCATCAACACGCGTGCTAGATTAAACTGCGCGTTGAAGTATGTCGGCTGCAACGCGATAGCACGACGATAGTGCTGTTCGGCGGCTTTCAGGTTGTTGGCGGCAAAGTTGGCCGTCGCAAAGTTGTTGTGCGCACGCGGCGAGTTCGGCAACACGCGCACCGCTTCCCCAAAGTGCATCAACGCCTTCGCGTCATTGCCGCTGCGGCCAAACAACGTACCGAGCTGCATATGGGCCATCGCGTGATTCTTGTCGATGCGCAGTGCTTGCTGATAGCTCGCAGCAGCCGTCTCTAACCTGTGCATGCTCTCACCCAACATGCCGCGCTCGAACCACACGGCGGCCGCACCAGGAGAAATCTCGCACGCCTTGTCGATAGCTTTCTTTGCGATCGCGAAGTTGCCTCGCACCCGCTCTAGCTCGCTCTTCCTCGTCAGCAAGTTCCACGCATTCGGGAGCTTCTGGAGATCACGATCCGTCGTCGCCAACAGCAACTTGGGTCGATCACGCGGATCACGCAGCGTCACTGAGAAAGTGCATGTGCCCATTTCATCCGAAGACTCCTGGCCAAACCGCACCCGCTTCAATGGCCGCACCGAGTTATTACCGTTGCCTTCGCTGTTGTCGTAGACGTATTTGATCGCCAATCGCGTGCCAGCAGGAAGGTCGACGGGTTGCTGGAAGCGGTAGTCGTCCTGCCAATCGAAGTCCCACTCATCAATCGTGAACAGGATCTTCACCTTGCCATCAGGCAGAGTCGCCGTTGCTTGCATCTTGCGGCAGACATAGTGCGCATGCGGATAGACCGCATGCAACGTCACAGGAACCGGCAAGACCAAGTGATCGCGCAGGACGAAGTCAGAAACTCCCGGTGCGACATCAATCTCCTCAGAGAACAACATCACCAAGTCAAAGACGTTGCGGGTTGGCTGCTCACTAAACCAAATCCCGATCTCAGGCTGCACCTTCTCTTGCTTACCAACGGGCACAGCATGCAACTGCAAGACAAAGTCATCGCCTGGAAACAGCCGCCACGCCATACCGTCAGGACTACGGCGCACGCTCTTTCCGGGCGTCCAGCCCATGAAATGTCCATCTGGCGGCACTGCTGCGCCAAGCGTCATGCCTGAAAATCCCGGCCCTGCGTCAGCTGCGTCTGCATCACGTGACTGGCGAGTGCGATCAACACCCAACACCGCATGGTGCACGGCGCGATTACCCGGACGAATCTCTACTGCCTCAACGTAGCGCATACGTTCGAGGTCAATCGGCACAACAAAGTTCCGCACGATATCGGCACCTGCAGCAGGTACATCCAACACCTCAGGCATCCGAATGATCGCGTCAGGCTCGCCCAACTGCCAACCATCGCGAAAGCTCGGCGCTTTAGGTTCGCGGCTCTCATCGCCGCGCGGCGCGCCAGCCGCAACCCAGCTCTTGATCGTCGCGAGCTCCTTCTTCGACAAACGGCGATCGCCAACAAATTCACCATGCGTCGGCTGCCACGGCGGCATGTAGCCGGACTCAGTTACCTCGGCAACAATAGCCCGCTTCTTAAACACGTCGCGGTAACTCAGTAACGAGAACGGCGCCGGCTGTCCCGGACGATGGCACGACGCGCACGAGCGGTAGACAATCCCGGCAACATCGGAGGACCAAGTAGGCGACTCTTGCGCCACCAGCGAAGGAAACCACGAGCATGCGATCACGATCGCGGCCTTTACTCGGTGTAATGAAATCATCAGTTGTCGCCTTGCTATTGATCGCTGCCACCCGGCTCGCCTCGACAGGCCTCGTAGTATTCACCAAATGACGAGCTCACCTTACTATTGATGAACAATACCGTCGCAAGCCCTGCCAGACATTTGGATGGCCGGAGTCCGAGTATTCGCGAGGCTCACTAGGGGCACCCTCCCTCAATCCCAGCATATCCTGGCCGGAACAACACCCTGGACCACGGATCGGAGCGGCAATAGCTGGCGACAACGCTATCCTGTTCGCCCAACCACCTGGACAAACTGTGACTGACCTGAATAGCCATCTGCACGAGCGCCTGCTCGCTGCCATCGCCGAACTAGGACTCCCCGCTGAATCTGCCGGGATGGTGCGACTGGATCCACCAAAGAACCGCGACCATGGAGACGTGGCGCTCGGTGCCTTCCAACTGGCAAAGCTAGCAAAGCAACCACCGCCAAAGTTCGCGGCCGAACTAGCGAGTAAAATCGCCACGGATGACATTATCGAATCGGCCATCGCGACCGGACCATTCATCAACTTCAAGTTCCGTCGCGCAGCAATGGCGCAACAGGTGCTGACCGCGATCCAAACTGAGGCAGCACCATACGGCAGCGCATCAGCGAGTGATCAGGTCGTGCTCATCGACTTCAGCTCACCAAACATCGCGAAGCCGTTCCACATCGGCCACATGCGCAGCACAGTGCTCGGCAACGCACTCTGTCGCATCCATCGCCATCTTGGAGCAACAGTGCACGGCATCAACCACCTTGGTGATTGGGGAATGCCATTCGCGAAGATGATGACGGCCTACATGCACTTCGGTGACGAGGCCAAGCTGCACGAATCCGCGATGCGGCACATGTTTGATCTGTACAAGCAGTTTGAGGGCGAAGCACAGAAGAACCCCGATCTACTGCAAGAAGCAGCCGACCACTTCAAGAACCTGGAATCAGGCGAAGACAACGTCGAACGTCGCATGTGGCAAATGCTGCGCGATGAATCGCTAAAGGCATTCCAAGGGCCTTATTCACGCCTCGGCGTCACGTTCGATCACATTACCGGCGAGTCGTTCTTCGAAGACAAGATGGAAGCGGCCATGAAGCGAGTCGAGCTCGCTGGCGTACTCGAAGAAAGCGAGGGAGCTCAAGTCGTCACGCTGAAGGAACTCGGCATCAAGGTGCCATGCCTTCTGCGCAAGCGTGACGGAACGACCCTCTACCACACCCGTGACCTAGCGGCAGCGTTCTACCGCGAGCAGGAGTTCTCACCGACGCGCATCCTCTACATCGTGGGCTCCGAACAGAAACTACACTTCGCACAACTAAAGGGCGTGCTCGAGAAGATGAAGGAGCCCGTCGCCAGCTCTGTAGAGCACGTGCCGTTCGGTCTCGTACTATCGAAGAGCCCGGAAGGCAAATGGGAGAAGTTCGCGTCTCGCTCAGGCAACGCCGTCTTCTTAGACGAGATCTTGGATCAAGCCGTCGCCAAAGTACGCAGCGTCATCGCCGAAAAGAACCCCGATCTGGAGGACCCCGACGCAGTCGCTGAACACGTCGGCGTGTCAGCAATCGTGTTCAACGACCTTAAGAACGGCCGCATCAAGGACGTCAAATTCGACTGGGACGCGATGCTCGCGTTCGAAGGAGAAACAGGCCCTTACGTGCAGTATGCATGCGCGCGCCTGAGTTCGATCTTACGCAAAGTCGATATGCCGGTGCCTGACGTCGCGAGCATTGACTTTGCTCTACTGGCGGACGCCGAACGCGTATTGCTAACGATGATGGATTTCGCAGCGGCAGTGCAACGTGCCGCCGATCAATCCGAGCCAAGCATTGTCACCAACTACACCATCACGCTTGCAGGCGAGATCCACAGCTACCTAGCCGATCACTACGTAGTCGGCGCCGACCCCGCTGTTCGTGATGCGAGACTAGTTCTCGTCGATGCCACCCGGCGACTACTGACAACCGGCCTCGGCCTGCTCGGCATCAAGGCACCCGAACGGATGTAACGGTTGTCGCCCACCGGCGCGCGTGTGCAGCGAGCTACAACGGGCGCGTCGGCACGCGCTTGAGCAACCACGTGAAGTAGTAGAACAGCGGCGTATCAACGAATGCGACTAGGGCCTTAAACAGCCACAAGTCCAAGACGATCGTCAGCATCTCATCCCCAGGCTTCACTCCCCAAAACAGCACCGATACGACGAGCACCGAATCGAGCAACTGTGACACAACGGTCGACGCATTATTGCGCAACCACAAATGCTTGCCCTTGGTCAGATCGCGCCAAAAGTGGAACAAACGCACATCAATGAACTGCGCCACCAGATACGCAGTCATCGATGCCCCGATCACACGCCACGTATTGCCAAACGCCGCCTGATAGGTCGCCTGGCTAACGGGACTGTCATTGATTGCTTCGAATTGGCCGCCAAGCCACAAGGCCAACAGCGCAAACAACGATGCTGCGAAGCCAGCCATAACGACGCGATTAGCGCGCCGACGACCGTAGAACTCTGACAACAGGTCCGTCGCCAAGAACGTGATCGGATAGGGCAGGGCACCCGCTGACAGCGTGAACACCTTAAAGCCGAGATCGACCGTCAGAAATTTGTTCGCGATCAGGTTGCAGACAACCAGCGACGACAAGAACACCGCCGCCAACACCAAGAAGATCGTGTCGACAGGCCGATTGTCTGACTCGTCAAATGCCGTCGCGCTCATGCCACTACTCCCAGCGCAAGCTCTCGATGAACTCGATTACACCGCCGCATGAAACCTGGTGGCAAGCGATACAGTTGCTAACGATCGCATTGTAATGCCCCTTACTCGGCGACTTATCAAACTCCCGAACCACGGAAAGATAGGATTGGGACCGCGCATCGTAGCCTTCGTCCCGATCGGAGGGCACCGTCGGCCAAGCGCAGCGCATCGAACGGTGCACGGGATACAGCGGCTTGACCGACTCTCCCGCCTCGATCATCAAACGTGCATCACGCAAACCGTCGACAAACTTGCGCATCACCACGGCCAGCTCACTGTCACCGTTGGGATTACGTGCAGACTTAATCAAGTGACCGGGGCTGCCAGGGATGCCGGGCTTAAGCACCGTCTGCAGATTGCAGTCCGAGTCGTCATACGGGCCTGGTTGCCCACCGGATCCATCCACTTGAACCTGGTCGACCTCAACCGGATCTACACCAGGCGCCCCAGCCGGATCCTTGTAGCAACCAGCGAACAAGACGAGGGAAAACAGCAACAGAGATCGTTTCACAGCAATCGCGATACTCAATGCCCCGACGAGTTAGCGCAAGTCGTCAGAGCAAGATCGCGGCCAAAGCTGGTGAATGCCGGCAAAGCCGCCTGCTCCTCAGACGAGATGGCGGCCCAAATGACCGAAGTCTTAGAGATTGAAGGTCTAACGCAACGCATCCCGCACATCTGGGTGCTGCAATCCCCAACCACCCGTGCCGATCCACGTGATGAATAACCGCCGTCTTGCCATCCCCGGCAAGTCCATTTCCCGCCAGGGAGCATTACGGCGGACGTAAGCAGACCAAGATCTCCAGGCCCGCCACACACTAGCGCACACCAAACACAGCCAGAATCCGGGTTTACCGGGCGTTCACGGTGCATTGTCGCTATTGTGCTTGCCCCTTTCTTGGGACTCATATGCGCGACAAGATCAACATCGGATACGGACAAGGATTCTGGGGCGACTCCATCCTCGGTCCAGTGCGCCTGGTGAACGAGGGCCCCCTGGACTATCTCGCCCTCGACTACCTCGCGGAAGTCACCATGAGCATCATGCAGAAGCTCAAAGGGCGAAATCCAGAAGCTGGATATGCGACCGACTTCGTGCAGATGCTGGACCGCACACTGCCTGCCATCCACGAAAAGGGCATCAAGGTGATCGCCAACGCAGGCGGAGTCAACGCCGACGGCTGCCTGAAGGCGGTGCTCGACCTCGCACGCAAGAAGGGCATCAAGGGCCTAAAGGTCGGTGTCATCGAAGGTGATGACATCCTGTCCCGTATCCCAGAACTAGCCAACGGCGGTCATGCCATGGCCAACATGGACGATGGCCGTCCGTTGTCCGAGATCCAAGACAAGCTACTCAGCGCAAACGCCTACATCGGCGCCTTCTCCGTCGCCGAATGTCTCGCCGCAGGCGCCCAGATCGTCATTGCTGGCCGTGTCACGGACCCGGCCCTCGTCGGCGGCCCGATGATCCATGAGTTTGGTTGGTCCCCTGAGGACTACGACAAACTCGCCGCCAGCACGGTCGCTGGCCACATCGCCGAGTGTGGCGCCCAATGCACGGGCGGCAACTACACCAACTGGCGCGACGTAAAGGACTTTGTCAGAATCGGTTACCCTGTAATTGAGGGGCAATCTGATGGCACGTTCGTGGTCACCAAGCACGAAGGCACGGGCGGCATGGTCACCCGCAACACCGTCGTGTCGCAACTGCTCTACGAGATGGGCGACCCCAACCGATATCTGGGCCCAGACTGCGCGGCAGACTTCACCAGCGCGAAAGTCGAAGAGATCGGGACGGACCGAGTCCGTGTGTCGGGCGTCAAAGGTGCTGCCCCGACAGATACTTACAAGGTTTCGCTGAGCTACCAGAACGGCTACAAGGCAGTTGGGCAGCTAACCGTCGCGGGACCAGACGCCATCGAAAAGGCCAAACTGTGCGCCGACATCGTCTGGGGCCGCCTCGCCTTCGACGGGTGCGAGTTCACCGATGACGAGAAGATGGTCGAGTTCGTTGGTGCAGGTGTCACCCACGCCGGCATCCTCGAAACTACCGAGCCCCCAGAAGTTGTGATGCGACTGGGTGTTAAGAGTGACAACAAGGCCAAGGTCAACCGCTTCGGCTCCGAAGTTGTGCCCCTAGTAACTTCTGGGCCTCCGGGAGTTACTGGCTTCGCCGGTGGTCGTCCTAAGGCAACCGACATCGTTGGCTACTGGCCAGCGCTGCTCGACAAGAGCCAAGTTCAAACACGCGTACGCGTCGAGGAGTCGTAAATGGCAAAGGTCAAACTCAGTGAGTTCGCCATGGCGCGAAGCGGTGACAAAGGTGACGGCAGCAATGTCGGCATCTTCGTCACCAACGAAGCTGATTACGAGTTCCTCAAGCGCGAACTTACTGTTGAGCGAGTTCGGAAACACTTTGAGAAGATCTGCTTCGGGGAAATCACCCGCTTCGAAGCTCCCAATATTCTGGCTCTCAACTTCTTGCTGCGAGATTCGCTAGGCGGTGGCGGCAGTGAGAGCCTAAAGACTGATGCGCAAGGCAAGACACACGGGTTGGGCTTACTTGAGATGGAAGTCGACCGGTAGACGCGATCCTTGCAGAAACCGCAATTAGCGGATGGAGTAAATATCAATGGCAAAGAAACGGACCCCACAGACGTTTGAGAAACGTGCTCGCGAACGTGATAAGCAGATGAAGCGCGACGCAAAGAAGCAAGAACGACTAGCACGTAGCGCTAGCCGACGAGATGGCACATGGGATGCCGGTCCGACTATTGGTATCGAGAACCCAGAGCGGCTTGCGGATGAAGAAGCTGAGCGTCAGCGCATCATTCGCGAGAAGCAGGAGAAGGCTGCGCGGCAAGCTCAGCTAGAACGCAGTGGCCCGCCACAGCCGTCGCAGCCAAAGGCGCCGCGATCGCAGCCATCTGAAGAGTAGCTCGCACACAGCGAACTCATACAGATCCAGCTCAACCGCTAGATCGCCCCCCGGTGATTCCAATGCACCGGGGACTCAGCCGCCCCGAAGACTCATGAATCGGGCACGCTGGCTGAGGAAAACCTCGACTAGGCCCAGCAATCAGGGTCTAGCCCGTCAGCACATGGCATCTAGGAATCCGCCAACCGGACTAACGCTTTGGCCCCAACGGCAACAACTCTAGCCGACGAAACTCGCACGGTGCGCCCTCTGCCTGAATCACAATCTGACCGTGATCAGCCGTGCAGTTGAAGCCGTCATTGACGTGATCACCGTTAACCCAGATGTCGATGCTTGAGCCGCGACATTCGATCTCCATGGTGTTCCACTCTCCAGGCGCCCGCTCAGAACCATCCGTCAAGTTCTTGATTTGGCGTTGGTCGCCCTGCTTACCGGTCCACTTCTCTTTCGGACCACGGCGACGTTTCGCCATATTGGGCACCGCGATGTTCTCGCCGATGCACCAGAAGTCGCCAGCGTTATTGACGTGCAACTGGCACTCGATCGACTGCGGATACATGCCATAAAGCGCACGAGGTGTCGAAGCGTGCACGAGCACCCCACAGTTGCCAGGCTTACTGGGCCACCGCCACTCAACACATAGCCTGTAGTCGCGATACGACGCGTTACTGATCAAGTGCCCTTCCGGCGAGCCATGGCTGATCAACATGCCATCACGCACGCTGAATGATTCCTTTAGATCAGGGTTCTTGTCCGCCGACGGAATATCCGCATGCCAGTTGCTGAGGTCCTGGCCATTGAACAAAACCGGCATCGAGCTGCACGAGGCAAGAAGCGCTAGGAGCGTAAGTGAGAATACAATCTTCATAGACGAGCCAATGATGGAAGGCTGTCATATGTATCCTTACAGGAGTCATGATCGAACAACGAACCGAGATCGTGCTGCCAGGCAAGCCGATGACAGAAACACTCGCGTTCTTCCGGGAGACGCTTGGATTTCGACTCGAGACCATCGCACCGGCAGACGAGCCGCAAACCGCACGGATCTACGGGGGCGGGATGCGCATCCAACTCGATGTGAATCACACCGGTGATCCAGGCTTACTACAGGTCATTACTGACACCCAACGCGCCGAAACGTGCGCCCCCAACGGCACCCGCGTTCGATTCGTGGCGGCCACGCAGCCACGCAAGATCCCGGCGGCTGACGGCGATGCGGTAATCACCACCCGCGCCGCCACTGAAGAATGGATGGTCGGCCGGGCTGGGATGCTCTACCGCGACCTGATCCCTGGACGTATGAACGGCCACCTAATCGCCTCTCACATTCGCATTCCGGATGGCGGGCTCGTTCCCGACAACGTCCACTTCCACGATGTGCGCTTCCAGGTGATCTACTGTTATCGCGGCTGGGTTCGCCTCGTCTACGAAGACCAAGGCGAGCCCTTCATCATGCGAGCAGGCGACTGCGTGCTGCAACCACCGGAGATCCGTCACCGCGTGCTCGAAGCATCCGCCGGACTCGAGGTGATCGAACTTGCATGCCCAGCGGCACACACAACAACGCTCGACCACCAACTCGACCTACCAACAACGAACGTGCGCCCCGGCCGTGATTGGAATGGTCAGAGGTTCCACTTCCATCAGCACAAAAACGCAGAGTGGACAACCGACAGCGCAACCGGTTGGCAGCAGGCTGATCTTGGCATCGCGAACGCCAGCGGTCAGATTGTCGACGTCAGCGTGCTGCGTGTATCGGGTGATACGACCCAGACAGTCGAACAGCTCTCTTTCCTATTCTTGCTAACAGGATCCTGCCAAGTCACAACCGACTCGCGCCCGACAACCGAACTCTCAACTGCGGACTGCGTCACGCTGCCTCGTAGCGCGACTTTCACGCTAAAGAACTGCAGCGACGACCTGCAACTGCTACGCGTCCGGGTCACCTAAGCGAGCGCCGCGAACGCAGCAGCTTCGGCGTGAATGTGAGCAGTATCAAACAACGGCACAGCCGAATCCTCTGGCCGCAACAACAAGCCAATCTCAGTGCAGCCAAGGATCACGCCTTGAGCCCCATTCGCGACCAAAGCAGCGACAATGCGCGCGTATTCAGCGCGCGACGCCTCATCGACCTTACCGCGACAAAGTTCGTCATAGATAACCTGGTGCACGATGGCGCGATCATCCTGATTGGGCGTCACAACCGACAAGCCATGGCGGCCCTCTAACCGCCCACGATAGAACTCTTCCTCCATCGTGAAGCGCGTACCGAGCAAGCCGATACGATCGATGCCCTGCGCCTTAATGCACGCAGCGGTCGCATCCGCGATATGCAGAAACGGCACGCTAGTAGCAGCCTCAATCTGTGGCGCCACAATGTGCATCGTATTGGTGCACAACACCAACAAGTCAGCACCAGCACGCTCAACCGACTTGGCTGCATCAGCCAGAATCACACCCGTCTCATGCCACTTGCCAACATGCTGCAATGCTTGGATTTCATGAAACTCAACGCTGTGCATCGCGACACGTGCCGAATGCAGGCCTCCGAGCTCTCGGCCAACGACACGATTGATCGTCTGGTAATACGTGACGGTCGATTCCCAGCTCATGCCGCCAAGCAAGCCGATGGTCTTCATACGCTCAGCGTAGAGTCGGCGCCGACATTGATCCAAGTCAGCTCGTGCTTGTTGTGATGCAAGTGCACGATTCTCGAGCCAGGGATTTCCGCAAACGAACGAGCTATTGCGTGTTCGTCAGATCCTTGGAACTTGATCGTGCACACAAAATTCTTCGCCATGCCTGCGTCGCGCCATCGAGTGACCAAGTCAAACAAGCGCTTCGGGTAACAGATCACATCGCTGAACAGCCAATCGACCGGGCCAACCTCACGCGGATCAAGGCCAAACGCACTCTCGGCGCGGACTTCAACATTGGGCAACGCAACGATCGACGCATCGAGCGCCGCTTTGTCTATCGCCAAGACCGAAGCCCCGAGCCCCTGCAACACCCACGTCCAGCCACCCGGCGATGCACCAAGGTCGATGCAGCGCTCACCGGCTACTGGATGACGACCAGCGAGCGTGAGCGCTTCCCACAACTTCCGGTAAGCACGGCTAGGAGGACCGACCTTGTGTTCTTCAAACTCGAGCTCACCATTGCCAAAAGGTGAGGAACAACGCGCACTCGCAAGCATCAAGTCCGACTCCCACAACGTCCATCCACCCATAGGCGAAGTAGGCACATCAAATGGAAACGGTCGCACTTTGCTGCGCAACGGTGGCAACTTGCCCTCCAGCAGCGACGCTCGACGAAAAAAGTCCGTCGCATACAAAGTCCAGTTGCGCTGCATCGATCGGAGCCATTTTGCACCATCACCGATCGACTCAATCCGGCGCTGCTGCAAGTCGTGCCAAACATTGGCGGCCCACCAACCTGCCTGCTCGCACGGCTCAGTTGCTAACACAAGCCGTTCGCGAACAGCGACAACTCGATCTCCAAGTGCCGCGAGGATCGGATCGACAAAACCTTCGGGCGCTAAGTAGGCGACCTTTGCAGTGCTGACGGGAGAACTCACGTCCGGCGAGCCTAGCGGCATAGAGCATCCGCCACGAGTGACAACACCTGACGTTTGCTCACACAGTGGGGTTTATCGGCAACAAACTTGTTGAAGAGCGCTACCGACGACGGCCTGCCGCACCAAACAGGCAGATACCTGCCACCACAGAGTTGCTCGATCGACGAGTCCACTAACGGCCCTCGGGCACAAATGGCAACGTCGGTGGCCGCGGCACAGCGTCATCGCCAAAAATATCGATCAAGAACCAGCCCAGCGTGAAATCAACGAACTCGGCAATGTTGAAGCCAACGTGGGCCTGCCAGAACAGTGGCGCAACGCCCACCTCAACACCAAACATGTCGACAAACCGCTGCGCTGGCGTCAACGCGAACGGCCCCTGGTCATCGAGGTCGAATACATCGGACAAGAACAACCATGAGGTGACGTCATCAAAGCCATTGGGGTCCGCAACATGGTTGCCAGTTGCACCAGTGGCAAAAAACCGCGAGAAGGTCTGGCCATAGCCGAGTGGGCCAAGAGTTGTAAACGGGATACCGGTACCGTGATTCGTCAAGACATTGCCCGGCGTCTGCCACCAGGTGTCCTTGCCGTAGCCGTATTCTGAATACCAGCCACCGATAACGCCTGCCACGGGACCGACCTTAACGTCGGCACCAACGCCAAATGCGTCATGTTGCCAGCGGTAAATAAAGCAGTCCCCGAGGTCCGTCATGCGCGCATCGACGTAGCGACACGCACCGAATGGCAATAATAACAGAGCAAGAGCAAGCGCACGCATTCGGACTGTTCTACTTGACGACGGGTGCTCACTGCTACCATTCGCACAATGAGCCATGCCCTCGATCAGCTGCGCCAGCGCAGCAAACAACGCAATGCACGGATCGTACTGCCAGAAACCAGCGACCCTCGCGTTCAGGCCGCGCGAGCGCAAATCGACCGCGACGGGCTTGGTCAAGTCATCTGGGTCGAAGACCCATCGGCCGACCCCCGTTTCGACGAAATAGCAGCACATGTACTGGCACGCCGGCAACACAAGGGCGTCACTGCCGAGCAGGCACGTGAACTTGCGGCACTCCCACTAATCTTCGGCGCCGGCCTAGTGGCAACCGGTCACGCCGACTGCGGCGTCAGCGGCGCGGCCCACGCAACCCCCGAAGTAATTCGCGCCGGATTGATCTGCCTCGGCACAGCCCCCTCGATTCCGCTGGTCTCGTCCATGTTCCTGCTCGTTCGCGGCGACGAAGTACTCTCGTTCGCAGATTGCGGCGTGATCCCGGACCCAGACAGCGAACAACTTGTGCACATAGCCAACGCTACCGCCAACAACCACAAGCTCCTCACCGGCACAGAACCTCGCGTCGCGTTTTTGTCCTTCAGCACACACGGCAGCGCCTCTCACCCGAAGGTGGACAAGATGCGGACCGCCGGCGAGCAGTTTCGGGCCACGCATCCAAATGTCGTCGCAGACGGCGAACTACAGTTTGACGCAGCTTATGTCTCTGCAGTCGCTCAGCGAAAATCTCCCGACAGCCCGCTCAACGGCGACGCCAACGTATTGGTATTTCCTGATCTGGACTCAGGCAATATCGCCTACAAACTAGCCGAACGACTCGCTGGATTCGAAGCATACGGACCACTGCTACAGGGACTAGACAAGCCATGGCTCGATCTGTCTCGCGGCTGTTCCGCAGAGGACATCGTTGGCGTCGCGACCATGGCCAGTGCCATGTTGGGCTAGCCTCCTCCGCGCTGAACAGAGCAGCTGCTAGACACGACTAGCCAACCAACGAAACGTGCCTAATAGCCACGCTTCGTCACGAGGTACACCGCAAAGCTGCCGAGCCAATGACCACCCTCGTAGTGATCACCAGTGACCGCCGCGAGGCCTGCCGTGCGATGCGCCGCAGCAACAGCGAGCACAGCTGATCGACGAACGTCATATGAGCCAAGTCCCTGCGCGATGCCTTCCAGCATCCAAGCGCGCGCCAGGTTCAAACCATCTAGGTGTGCCAACTTGCCATCCGACTTGTCCGTCACAACCGCAGGCTTCAGCGCAAACTGACTGGTGATACCTGGCAAGAACCCACCAAGCCAATCGCCAAAGGCAGCCTCATCCAGCACGCGACGCATCAAATCTGCCTCGGCCAGACCTGGCGACAAGAAGTCTTGACCACTTGGTTCAAAGGCGAAGTTCCAGTTGCGATCCCCCAAGTAGAAAGACTTGGCGCGCGCAACAATCAGCTCTTCAAACGATCGATCCTCGACAGTGCGAGCCCAGTCCAGCATCAACCCCATCGCGAAGGCGGTCTGGCTATGCTCGCCCGTTCGAATTGGATGGCTAAGTTTAGGCAACCACGAGGCCAAACGGTCGCGCACGACCTCAGTCAACGGCGCCAGGACAGTCGACCACTGCCTAGCAATTGGATCATCCCAATCACGCAACTCTGCATCCAATTGCAGCAACCACGCCAATCCATACGGCCGCTCCCAAGAAGCCCGACCCTTGGCGGTGAGGTGGGTGACTTCTTGCGTAACGTTCGCAACGGTCAACGAACGACTCAGCGCAGCCCGTGCAGTCTCCGCAAACTTCGCATCCGGGAACTGCCGCGCGAGTCGCGCCAACAACCAGTGTCCATGAACCGACGAATGCCAGTCAAAACAGCCGTAGAACGCCGGAGTCAACAAGCGCGGTGGCTGCGCATCACCGTCCGACTGCATCACGTGACTAATCTTATTGGGATACTCCCGATGCACGCAATTCAGTGCCAATTGCGCGAAACGATCAGCATGCACCGCCGTAAACAAATGTGGCTTCCGCGCAGGATCGACTACTGACGGCGCCATCGGCGTACACGCCACAGCCAGCAACGCCGACAAACTGAACAAAGAATATGTCTGGCGCATATTAAATCTCAAACACGATCACGAAGCCGCAACTGGCCACACGCAGCTTGAGCGTCAGGGCCAGATGAATCACGAATCTTAGCGAGGATGCCACGCGCCTTGACTGCATTCACCATCGCGATGATCCGCTCACGACTAGGCGCCGCGTACGGCAAGCCTTCGACCGGATTATAGACGATGAAGTTGACGTAGCCGCGCACGCCCTGCAGTAGGTCGCAGAGCTTCTCAATGTCTTCGTCACTGTCGTTGATCCCCTGCAACAACGTCCATTCAATTTGGATTGGCGTACCGACATCGCGGCCATAGGCGTCAGCTGCAGCGACGATATCACACAGCGGATCCTTATGAGCCCGCGGCAACAACTCGCTGCGCTTCTCTTCATCCGCAGTATGCAGAGACAACGCCAGGTTCGGGCGCACCTCAGCCGCTCGCATTTTCTCAAGTGGTTTGACACCCCCAACCGTCGACAGCGTCTGGCGGCGCGGAGAGATCATCAGCTCCTCTTTCATCCGGGCAACGGCCACTAAAACGTTATCGAGGTTATGAGATGGCTCCCCCATACCCATGTACACAACACGGTCGATAGGCATCTTCCGGCGAGCATGCACCACCTGCTCAATGATCTCGTCGGGCGACAAGTGCCGCTCAACACCAAACAAACCAGATGCGCAAAACCTACAACCAACAGCACAGCCAACCTGACTTGACACACAGCAGGCACCAACCCGCATGGCAACGGTCTCGACCTTCTTGCCGTCTTCAAGCTGCAACAACAGCTTGACCGTGCCATCAACTGACCGGGTCTCTTCACATACCTTCGTATGCAACCCTTGGGCGAGCCACTGATCTAACAGGTCCAGCTCATTGGCCGTCAACGTCAGCCCCATGCGGTCGAATTCGTTGGCGACATGCTCAGGGGAGAACACGCCGCAACCAATACGTGCCTGCGCGACCAGTCGACGCGCCAACAAGGCTTTCGGCCGTGGCAACACCGAAGTAATTGCTGACAACCCCTTCGGTAAACCTTCTGACAGCTCTTCTACCATGCGTTCCATTCGCGTGACATCGTCATGCAAGCCACGCCATCGGCACTGTACCACGAACATGTCGTGACGAAGTCATCGCCATTCGACCAGCACTGTGCCTGCACATGCCGAAGCGGATCACGAAGGCTTGCCACAGCGGCGACCTCCTTACGATTCCGCCGGGACAACGACCACAAGGTCTGCTCCTTGATCAACCGTCGCATCTTTCGCCACCGAGACTGATTGCACTGTGCCCGCAACACCCGCGGACAACTTGTGCTCCATCTTCATCGCCGAGACGACAACCAACGTTTGATCTGCCTCGACAACATCGCCTGGCTGGCACATTACTTCGAGAACGGTGCCGGTCATGGGCGCGCGCACGGTTCCATCTGACACTCCGCCACCACCGCTTCGGCGAGACGCCGGCGCTTCGAGCATGTGCGTCTCGCCATCGACACGCAGCATGTAGCTCTGCTGCGAACCAGCACCGTAGGCAACCGACCCTTTACGATCGTCACCAAGATGCTGAATACGTACACCGCCATCAGCGAGCGCGCGGGCGTCGTATTCGTAACTGTTATCACCGACGCGGACACGGAAACGGTCGCCGTCGAGGCTCTCAACCTGCACGGCGACAGTTTCACCATCGCGAACGAACTCACGAGACAGCTTCATCGCGTCACCTCAAACAGTCGGAAACCATTCAGATCTTGCCACACAGCAGTAGAACCTTGGACTGAACCACTTGACGCCGTTGCACTATTGCCGCCAGTTTGCTTCGCCAGTGCCTGACACAACACGGCGGCGGCAAGCACATGATCATCCGGCGCACTAGAGTTGCCATCCGCACGATCACCGACAGCCAACTCCGGACGCTGCGACAACATGTCGGTGCTGATCTCGGCCGTACGGAACGCTTGGTCGTCGACGATCCGGCGCAAGAAATCTACGTTTGTCGGAATGCCAAGGTATGCGGTGTCGGCGAGAGCTTGGCTCAAGCGTTCACATGCCATCGCCCGATCGGGCGCCCAAACAATCAGTTTCGCGAGCATCGAGTCATAAAACGGCGGCACCTCCCAGCCAGTGTAGACACCACTATCAACACGAATGCCGGGGCCCTGCGCTTCGCGCACCAACTCAAGTAAACCAGCCGCGGGGATATATCCCTGCTCCGGCGACTCAGCACAGATTCGTGCTTCGATCGAATGGCCGCGCGGAGTCAAGTCGTGCCCGTCCAACAACTCCTCAAGGTCACCGCCAGCCGCCACCTGCAATTGCAGGTGGACGAGGTCAACTCCAGTCACGAGTTCCGTCACCGGATGCTCAACTTGCAACCGGGTATTGACCTCGAGGAAATAGAACTCGTCGTTGGCATCGAGCAAAAACTCACAAGTGCCAGCGTTGTCATAGCCAACGCGCTTCGCTAACGCGATCGCAGCGGCCCCCATCTGCTGACGCAACTCTTCACTAACTACGGCCGACGGCGCTTCCTCCAGCACTTTTTGGTGGCGACGCTGCACCGAACACTCGCGCTCATGCAGGGAAACTACGTGACCATGAGAATCCGCGATGAACTGGATCTCAATGTGCCGAGCCGGAAAGACCGCGCGTTCGACAATCATGCGGTCATCTCCAAACGAATCACGCGCTTCGCGACGACCAGCAGCTAAAGCTTCAGCGAGATCCTCTTCGCGCTCAACGCGACGCATCCCGCGACCGCCGCCACCGGCGCTCGCCTTAAGCATCACTGGCATGCCGATCTCCTTAGCCACTTCGATCAGCTTGGCGTCGCCGACGTCCTGTTCGGTACCGGGGATCACCGGCACTCCGGCAGCCACGGCTTCTTCACGCGCGGCCTTCTTACCACCGAGGCGATCCATCGCATCCGCGTTAGGACCGATGAACACCAATCCAGCATCTTGAACAGCACGGACAAACGCACTGTTCTCACTCAGAAATCCATAGCCGGGGTGAATCGCTTGAGCGCCGGCCGATTTCGCAGCAGCCAGCACCTTATCGATATCGAGATAGCTCTCGGCCGCTGTGTTACCGCCGAGGGCGACTACGTGATCGGCGGCGAGCACATGTGCGCACTTTGCATCGGCGTCGCTGTGCACCGCAACAGACTCGATACCGAGTTCGCGCAAGCCACGAATGACGCGCACCGCAATCTCGCCACGATTGGCGACAAGCACGCGCTGGAAGGGAGATTGTTCTGCCATCTGAGCCAAAGACGATAACGGGCAAGGCGCTCGCTTTCCTGCCCGACACTGGTATTCGTCACACACGGCCAACCGCTCGCCAGAGATAACTCATCGATATGACGTGCAGCGAATTGACCAGGATCGCGTTAGCGGCTTTTTCTGAGCAGCCCCTGGCCTACGGTTGCTGTAATGACCGACGAGTCGATCCCCACACCACCGAGAGAACCCGAGATTGAGTTCCTGGGACGGATTGCGCACGAGGCGCTCCGGCTCATACGCGGTGCGTTTTGGGTCGGCGGGGTTACGGCGCTGTATTACGGCTACGAGCAGATCGCCACACCACCTCAAACCCTACCGATGGCAGAGGTGAGCAATCCCGTGATGCCATCGGCACTTGGCACCATCTGGCTCACGCTTGGATTGCCACTGGCGCTACCTACCTGCTGGCTACTGAAGAAGCGCTGGGCGTGCATCAGCATGGCCATTCTCTATTTATTGATGTGGTTCGTGCCAATGAGCCTGCCCGATGACAGCCCTTATGGCTTCATTCTGCGCTGTTTCACGACGGTCGTCGCGTTCTCGACACTTCTTGTCTGGCGCACACTCTGGCAATTAACCAACCCCAATCCACGCCCTACAGCCTGATCCGGCAAGTCGTAGAATCGGACTTTGCACGGCTCTATTTGCAGGCAAGACGAACGCTAATTGGCCCCGGGGTTGCCGACAGACCTTGTTGACGGGACGATGATGACTTCCCCCCTGCGAATGCAACACATGCTGACTCCCATTCAGTCCGCGGCAACCATCGCTCTGTCTCTTGTTGGAGTGCTATCGGCGCAAGTACCGCCTGGCGCCACAATGCCGCGAGATGTCACGCTAGAAACGACTCTGCCTGCAAAGGGTCCGGCCCAGCAGCGCATGCAGACTGGCATAGCGGCCCTCAAGAGCGGCAACTTTGAAGAGGCGCGCGAGCACCTGTTTGCGGCACTAGAGTTTCACCCGTCCTCACCCGACCTACTGCTGGAACTGGTCTGCGCCTCAACTAACGATCTCGACGCCCTATCACAATGGACCGAACGCTATGTGCGCGCGGCGACCAACGAGAAAGGAAGATTCAAGATGGGAGGCCCGACACGCAAGCGCCTCCAAGCAACGAAACCTGCAACGAAACTCATCAAAGACGCGCAAACACTCAGCGCAAAGCGGGTAGCTGCAATCACCGAACTCGCGCGTTTCATTACCAAACAAAAGGCGAAGGGCAAACAAACAGCTGCTCGTGCAATCCTCGTGACATGGGCAAGCGAGGTATTACTCAAGGTGGCGAAAGGCTGCCCCCAGGCACTCGCAAAAGTCAGCCCAGCGGTCAACAAGCACCAAGCGTCATTCGTTCCTGACTATGACGTCATCTATCGCGCGCTGGCGAAGATCATGAATCAGCCAGTGCCCGAGGAAAGCGAGGACTCCGAGGCGCCAACGACCGGGCCAAGCAGCGATGTGCAAGCCATCAATGACCAACGTGTTCGTGCAGCACGCATTCTCGTGGGATTGGCACGTCAGATTGCGTTCAAAGACTTAAAGGGACCACGACCGGCTGGCCCAGGTGCACATGCCGCAGCAGCGCGCAAGATACTTGCTGACGAACGGCAACGTGACGTGACTGCGGGCAAGATATGGACAATCGCAGAACTCGAGGACATGTCAGAAGAAGACATGATTGTCTTCACGGAGCAACACAGCGATTGGCACAACGTCGGTCTCGCCTTAAGCACGACTGGCCGCTACCGCATTGAAACTATTTGTGGCCACGAAACTCTGCTGCAGACGGCAAAGACGATCGAACTCCATCATGAACGTCTAATCAGCCACTTCGGCAAGGATCCGTTCACAGAGCGCCAAGGCATTGCCCGCATTGTCCCCGAAAACAGTGACATGGAAACTGAGGGCGCACCGTTCTGGTGGGCTGCGGGTTTCCAAGGTGGCGACCGCACAACAGTACGATTCGCTTGGAGCACCATCGCTTCGCTTGGCAAGACACTGACTCACGAACTGACGCACCGCTTCGATGGCGTGTTACGGCCCTTCATGCCATCGTGGTATGGCGAGGGTCATGCTGACTGGACCAGTGGCCACTACGGTCAGATGAAGGACAAAACGTTCACCAAGAACTACCTTCGAATCGGCACCGCAGCGCGCACCTTCTACCTCGGATACGAGCGCAAGAATAAGTTCCTGCAGCTACTAAAGGGTGAGATCGAGGACTACCGCGACAACTACCCGGCTGGCTACTCGCTCTATGCTTTCTTGACTAGTTACCCGCCGAAAAAGCCGCGTTACCGCGACATGATGGCGCAGTTCGAACGCAACGCACGGGCAGGCCAACGTGATCCTGTCGGATATTTCACAGCGACATTCTGCGACGGCAAAGATGGTCGCCCGGCGGACTTCGACGAACTACACAAGGACTGGGGCACATTCTTGCGTGGCTGCTATGACTGGCAAGACAACAAGCGCACGAACAATCAGTGGATTAGGGACTACGGTCGCCCGCCAAAGGCAGGTGGCTCACGGCCGGTAATGGACGTCCCGACCCGGTCTTGGGCACGCAACCACGCGGAACCGTTCTACGGCCAGGAGCATGCGGCCGCGGCGACACTGCTATTCGATGAAACCGCTAACACCGACGCGGCGATCGCGGCAGGTGTCTGGTCGTTGACTGCCGATGGTTGGCGCCCCGAAGTTGCACACGCGTTGGCGAAGGCGCTGGCTGCAAGTCGCGCGCAAGATGCCGCGGTGACATTCGCAGCCATGGCACACAAGCATTTCCCAGAAGTAGCGGCCCTAGATGGCAGCAAGGTTCTGGGGCAACTACCAAAGACACAAGCGCTGCTAAACGCGATGGCTTCGCGTACCGAAGCTCTACTGGCAGCGAACGCCACCAATGCCGCCGCGGCCACCGCGCGCGACCATGCCTCCATCACTAACAGCTTCGGGATACCACCAACAAAGCATGCCCGGCCAGATGCCGTTGCACGCCTGCCGCGCCACCTTGGCAGCAGTGGCTTCACTGAGAGCGAGCTAACGGGATTTGAAGACCGTCGCCGCAAGGGACTTTGGTATGTAACGCCCGAGGGCGACCTACACGTCGGTCGTAAGAAGCCACGAGAGGGCACCGGCGTACTTGATCGCCGCGCCCATCAACGCGACGCCTACGCCCATTCAGTCACATGGCTAGGAGCCGGCCACTATGTCATCCGTGGCCGTGTTCACTGGACTACGTCATACGTTTCTGGCGCAATCGTGCTCGGCCACACGCGACGTGACCGCAGTATCCGCATCGGCTTCTCCGCCGGGGACTTCAACTATGCACGTGGCAAGAGCGAATCGAACGATCGTGAAGGGCGCGTCAGGCTAAATTTACGCGGCCTATGGGAACGCGACGGCAAGCTGCCGAAGACGCGATTCAACACATCAGTTGAGATCCCAGAAAAGCAAAACTGGTTCGCGTATGAGCTACACATTCGCGGGCCCCGCGTCGAAATCACCATCAACGACGAAGCACTGTGGGAATACGCGGTGCACGACGGCACACCTATCGAAGGACACCTAGGATACGCAACCAGCACCGGCGCTATCCGCGTGCAACAACCAACAGTGCAGCGACTCGACAACGAGGTCACGTCACCTGTGCTCGGGTTGGACCTGCAACAGCAGCCGACGCGATCGCTAAAGCAATTGATGCAATTGCAAACACGAGGCATCCCAACGCATCCCGATGGCACTCTCATACTGTGGCTCCCGACTGTCGAAGAAGGCTCGCCCTCCGGCAGACTCGGCAGAGCAATCCGGCAACTGAGCCGAATCATGCAGGACAAGCTGCAGCATCCTCAGCAATGGGTCTTAGCTGTGCCAAAAAGCATGGAGAAGCTTGATCGCAAGACCACGTTGGCTGACCTGCAAGATTTGCGCCCCGAGCCAATGCCCATTGTTGAGCATCTAATCGGCGATCCCTTTGACGGCCCGCACCCTTGGGTCCTCTTTATTGATGCGCAAGGCGTCCTACGGGCAGCCGCCAACAGTCGCGACACCGACCTTCACACCAAGGTCGCAAAATGGTCACGAATTTATAGGGGCCGTTAACGACGCGGCGCCAAGAGCTATATCCAATACAATTGGCTTCACAACAATAGTCTACTAGTCATAGATTATTAACGTCGCCAGGACCGAGAAGCACCTTCACCGCTCGCGGCTCTACGCCTGTGCAATCAGGCCCAGAAGTCACCAACAACTCCCCCATGCCTCCCAAGCAGAGCCCGCGCGTGTTAATCGTTGATGACAACGATCTCGTGCGCAAGACCCTAGCCCGCGTGCTGAAACGACTGGGATACTCACCAACCGAGGCGGCATCCGGCGAAGCATCTCTCAAGATCATCAAAGCCGAAGACATCCCATTCGACTGCATGGTGATCGATCGCATCATGCCAGGACTGTCTGGCCCTGACCTAATCAACGGTATCCGCGCAATCGACTCCAATGTACCGATTGTGCTAACGACTGGCTTCGGCGACGCCCACGACATGCCTAAAGGCTCAATCAGCAGCGTGCTAACAAAGCCGTGGACTGCTAACGACGTCATTGCCGCCATGCAGAAAGCCCTCAACCAAACACCCGACTAGTTGGTGGGTTGATCTAGACTAGCTCGGCCCGCCACTTGGCGGAATCAGCTTGCTCATCGCAGTGTCGCGCTGCTTCATCAAGAAGGCCAAGCGACGACTCTGGCTGACTAACGGGAACTGCGGCACAGGCTTCGGCCCGGATTGCGCGGCCGAGTAGATTTCAAGCAATGCCGTGACGTGCTCGTCGAGGCTAGGCGACGGCGCAGGAATGTTGCCCCGCAACTCCTGCCACAACTCTGGTTCATCGAGAAAACGCATCATCGCCGCGGCGAGATCATCGACATCGCCCGATCGCGACACGACCCCCGCATCGCCAGCACGCTCCGGCAACGCGCCCAAATCACTGGTTATGCACGGCAGGCCAAGTTCAAAGCACTCGTCGAGAACCAAACCGAAAGTCTCAATACACGTGCTCGGGAAGACCCCAATATCCGGGCTAGCCGCATGCAACTGCGCCGCATCAAACGCACCGTGGAACGTGACCTGTGAACCATCCGCGAGCGAGCGCAATTCGGCCTCATAGCCAGCGCTTTCAAAGCCGCCTAGCACATGCAACTCCGAACGGCCTGGCCGAGCTTCACACACTTTGCGGTGCGCTTGCAACAGAACATCGACACCCTTGTGCCGCCCAACCCCACCCCAGAATGCAAAGCGAATTGGACGACCTTCTTGAGGCCCATCCATAGCTGGCAGGCTGCTAAAGCGCTGCTTATAGCCCAGCGGTAGAGTCTGATAACGATCTCGAGCGACTCCGGTTGTCACCGACAGCAAATCTGCCGTGCTCGCAACCGCAACCAACACCGCACGCGCTAACGACAACTCTGCACGGTAATGATCCGCATATAGGTTGATGCCATCCGCGATCTCATGCGGTGGCTCATAGCCATAGCGAGGCACACACTTGTCACAGCTCTCTACGCTAAGCTCGCGACGACATGCTTCATCGCCTTTGCGACGACGAAACGCCCGAGGACAACTCGTGTAGTAGTCATGCAGCGTGACGACAGCCGGCACACCAACACGCTCACACACCTCAATTAAATTACACGTCAGGCGGACCCAGTGGTGCACGTGCACGAGTTTGGGTTGACGGTCTCGCAAGAACTGCTCGAAGCGCGCCTCAACCTCAGGGTGCCACATCTTCACATGGTGGTCGAAGAACAGGTCGTTGCGCTGCAGACGGTGCACGACCAGCCCCTCGACCTCGCCCGCGGTCACGGTCACCGCTGCAGCTGCATGCTGCGAACCGCTGAGCACTTCGACAGCCAAACCGCGCGCGCGTTGCCGCTGCGCCAGCTCAAAGGCATAGGACTCCGACCCACCCTGGCTCTCGGGCGGGAACTGGTGGGTCACGTGCAATACATCCATCGACACACTGCGCATCCTAGCCTGTGCAGCGCCCTTACCGTGATGAGTTCCTTGGCAGGTTACTGCCAACAGCAGCAGAAGCGTGGTCTGCACCTAAAATGTATGGCTTCTGCGCCCCCTGCGGCCATGGTCAAAGCGCCTCCCGTGACCTAGCCTATGGCACTTCCTATGACCCCTGCAAGATTGATGCGTAGCCTCCGAATCCTACCAATTCTGACCGCCGCCCTAACGCTTCCGTTGCTATGTAACGCGCAAGATAAGACAGCAACAAAGCTCGACGCCAAGGTCTACGACCACTTCGGCACCGGGATAACCGCCGGTGAAAAACCACTCACACTGGCTCAAGCCATCAAATCCCCAGCCAAATTCGCGGGCCGAAAAATCCGCCTCGAAGCACCGATCACGGGCGTCTGCCAGACAAAAGGATGCTGGATGAACCTCGGCAAGCCAGATGCCAAGGGCAACCCGCCAGTCTTCGTCAAGTTCAAGGACTACGGCTTCTTCATGCCCAAAGACTCGAGCGGACGCACTGCCATTGTCGAAGGCACAATGAGCTTCAAGCAAGAAACCGTCGCAGAGACCAAGCACTACCTCGAAGACGCGGGCAAGCACGACGAGGCCAAGAAGGTAACGGAAGGCCGCACGGTTCTCCGCTTCATGGCAAGTGGCGTTGCGATCAAGAAGCCCCTCAGCCTCGCCAACTACGATCAGTTTGGTGACGGTGTAAAACTAGGGTCTGAGCCATTATCGCTCGCGGCAATCATGGCCAACCCAGCCCAGTTCGTTGGCAAACCGGTACACCTCGCGGCACCGATTACCGGGGTCTGTCAGTCGAAAGGCTGCTGGATGAATCTTGGTAAGCCTCTCGCAAACGGCAACCCACCTGTCTTCGTCAAGTTCAAGGATTACGGCTTCTTCGTGCCGAAAGACGCGAGCGGTCGCCAAGCGGTTGTCGTTGGTCAACTGTCATTCAAACAGGAGACTGTTGCCGAGACTAAGCACTACCTCGAAGACGCAGGCAAGCACGACGCTGCCAAGAAGATCACCGAGGGCCGCAAGATTCTGCGCTTCATGGCGAGTGGCGTCGCCATCGAGAAAGCCGCGAAGAAGGCCAAGAAGTAGCCCCCCCCCAGCCAAACCGCTGGGGCTCGCGTATCACCCTACGCTATTGAATGGTGATCGAGACAGCGTCCGGGAAGGCGGTCCGGAACATCGTAAAGTTGACTGGGTCGAAAGTGACTGCAGTGCCGTAGAGGGTGATGCCCATCAACCATGGGACCGCTGGGATCGTTAGCGGCGACCCACCTTCACCCTGCGCGTCCACAAAGCCGAACGATGCTGGCAGAACCGAATTACCGGCAGCCATCGTATACTCGCTGACGCCATCGACGATGACGGGGATCGACGTGCCGTCAGGGAGCACTGTGGGAGTCGCATTCGATAGCGACAGCAACATGAAGTAGGGCAGACCTTCGTCACCCTGAATCTTAAAGTCCAACGACGTCGTGCCACCAACCTGCGCGGGCCCCGCCAAGGCAATCTTCGGCTCTTCAACCGTCAAGATCTGGTTCGCAGGAACGTTGGTTAAGTACTGCTTCTGACCGCTCGGCCACCGGATTCTAACCAAATCGACATTCGTCGCCTGGCCTAAGCCAAAGTGCACTCGCCGATCCGAGGTAGCCAACCAACCCGTGCCACTTCGCACCCATTGACGTTGCAGGTGACTGCCAGTCAGCACTTCGATACGTGCGCCTAACCCATCGCGATTACTAACCGTCCCTTGCGTGCGAAGCTTTAGATAATTACCTCCGGACACTGTGTTGCGGTACATCTCTACGCCTTCTGGATTAGCAATCCACGGCGGGCCTTCGGCGAAACGCTCCAATATATCAACGCGACCATCGTCATCGAAATCGCCAGTAGCCATCACATGCTGAAGCTTCGAATGATCGAGGCCGAGAACAGGTGCGATGTTGGGCCACGGAACCGTGGCGCTCGCGGGAGCAGCAGGGTTACGCATGAACTTGTTCGGCATGTACTCATGGACTTGATAGAGGTCCTGCCAACCATCGTTGTCGTAGTCGAGGAAGTTCGCAGCCCACCCAAAATCGCCACCGGTGAGCCCATAAAGAATGGTGTCGTCTGAGTATTTATTGAGCGCTGGCTTCCACTGCTGAAAGAGATGGTCGAACGGGACATCCGAGCAGTAGTAATCCACACCACCGTCGTTGAAGACATCGCAGAAATCGAACGCCATACCCCAAATGCCATTGTTGGCATTGATCAACGCGCCGACGGCTGTGAACGTACCGTCGCCATTGTTGCGATAGACCTCATTGGGAGCCCCACCGATGGTGCCTTTATCATTGACCTCGATTAGGTCTGGCCAGTTGTCTTCGTCATAGTCCCAGAACACCGCGCACAACGTCGCCCCCACACCACCAACGCCAGCTGAGCTTGTGACATCGACGAAATAGCCATCGCCAACATTTCGGAACAAGAAGTTCGGATTCGATTGGCCGCCAGTGCCAGCAAGGGCACGATTCGCGACATAGAGATCGAGTAGACCATCGCGATCGTAATCGCCAAACGATGAGCCATAGCTCTCATGTGACCAAGTAAGGCCACGCGCGCTTGCTTCGTCGGTAAATGTGCCGTTGCCCGCATTGATGAACAGCTGCATCGGCCCAAACTCTTGGGTCACGAAGATGTCTTGATCACCATCGTTATCAATGTCAGCGGCCTGCATGCCAAAGATGTCGCCAGACAAGCCAAGACCACTCGTAGCTGACAGGTCCGTGAACACGAGCCCACCGTCGTTGCGGAAATATCGGTAAGGCTGCCCGCTCGGCACCGAAACAATGACATCCACATCGCCGTCGCCATCAAAGTCAGCGACACATTGACCGCTACCGCCATACCCAGACGCCCCGACCACGCCACTGATCCCTAAGGGGGCTGTCAACCTAGTGAAGCCCTGAGCTGACAAGTCGGACCCGCCACTGCCAGCAACGGCGAGCGCTACCATCGAGAAGACGCCCGGAATAGAACGATGCTGATGCATGTATACGAAGCTCTGGCGAGGACGAACGTGGAACCGCCAAGCATAATATCACGCAGATATACCGAGTGGAGAAACTCAGCAACGCGGCATAATGGGTCCTACAGCATCCATATTCGCCGGCGCGCAACGATGACGGCGGGGCCTAGCGCCACACGGTCTTAGGATCGCTGCGCATCACCACCGGAAGTAACGCCAACGGGCTTCAATCAGCTCAACACATCAAACAGGCGCCATGCTGCTCGCTCGTCATGCCTACTGCAGCCAATGATCAGAAATGCTGCCAGTCTTATTCTGAGGCACTATGAATCAAACCACCGCACGACTCTGCCAGCGCGACAACTAGCCTCCCAATACTCACGACACGACGCCGTCATCGATTGCTGTTTGCGAGCAAGACAATCATCGTATCGTTGCGCGTTCATCAGCAAGCGTGTGCGATAACCGCGATCCCACCATGACCTATAAATACGCCGTCTTTGCCCGCCTTCCTGATGAGGCAACCGCGCGCGCACTGCTAGACAATCTCGCGGTGGGAAAGCCGTCCCGGACAAAGTCCAAGCTATTCAATTGCACGAGTGATCGCAGTGCCAATGGTCACATCGCAGGCCTAATGAACAACAGCACATGGGCCGAATCAGACGTGAGGCGCGGACTCAGTATTGGCATCAGCATCGGAGCACTGCTCGGCACAACACTCGGCTATACAGTTTTCACGATCCTCGAAATGCCTTCCAGCATTGGCATTCTGCTGGGCTGCATCATGGGAACTGGAGTCGGCACATTGATGTCTGGAATTGTCGGTGCAGGACTCGTGCACCCAAAACTAAAACAGGTCATCAAACATCTCCAAATCGGGCAGGCCGCTGTGACCATCTCGAATTACACACGCAACGAGCATCAACGAGCCATCGATCTCGTCCAGCCTAAGAGCGTCGAATTTGAAACGAACCGCTAGCGCAACTGCAACCTAGCGATGCCGTAGGCGTGGTCACTAGCCTTAGTGCTTTGCCGACCAGGCTTACAACCTAGCAACGCGTTCAGGTGCAAGATCTCGTATTCAGCCGTGCGCGAGACAACCTGACGTTTCGCTACCACACCGTGCATCAATGCTTGCGACATCCCACGATGGTTGTAGTCAAAGCGCATTGGCGCAGGAACACGATCCACGAGGTTGATGCTGTGATC
>Ga0315331_10000190_pt1 | contig 39045 bp, 29 predicted proteins | sample M160m34915metaG_FD_203456 | JGI IMG/M metagenome (GOLD analysis project Ga0315331, IMG submission 203456) | Ammonia-oxidizing marine archaeal communities from Monterey Bay, California, United States - M1 60m 34915 | ecosystem: Environmental > Aquatic > Marine > Intertidal zone | place: USA...
CCAACGTTTCGAGCAGAGAACAGCAACACCAGCCGACATCTGGCTGAGTTCTGGATGGTTGAACCCGAAGCAGCTTTCTTTGACTTGGCCGACAACATGAAGTTGGCCGAGGATTTCCTGAAACGCGTTTTCAATGATTGCTTGAATGCATGTGAAGAGGATATGCAATTCTTTGATCAACGAATTGAAAAAGGGAAAATTGCACAACTACAGTCGGTGGTAGAAAAGCCGTTCTCGCATATGACGTACACCGAGGCGATTGATGTTTTGATTTCGTGCGATGAAAAATTTGAGTACCCGATTAGCTGGGGAACCGACTTGCAGGCAGAGCATGAACGCTACCTGACTGAAAAACACGTTGATGGGCCTCTCATACTTACGGATTATCCATCCTCCATAAAGCCGTTTTATATGCGGGTCAGTGACGATGGGAAAACGGTGGCTGCCATGGATGTGTTGGTGCCCGGAGTGGGCGAAATCATCGGTGGAAGTCAGCGTGAAGAGAGACTTGATTTATTGCAAGGTCGCATGGCCGAGGCTGATCTCGACCAAGGCGAGTACGACTGGTATATCGACTTGAGACGGTATGGGACGGTTCCCCATGCTGGATTTGGACTGGGGTTGGAGAGAGTGGTTCAGTATGTCAGCGGAATGGGAAACATTCGTGACGTCATCCCCTTTCCCAGAACGCCAGGCAACGCTGACTTCTAGTTGTGGGTGGATTTCGGTCATGTGTCATGCGCGATCTTGATGCGTTGGAAATATGACAGGCTTTCTCGCTTCCTCCAGTTTGTGGCGAATCATCCTTTCCCAGGAAAACTGATTTTTGGAGAGTTTTGAAAATGCCCACACTTGAATTCGTATGAGCGCAGGTCGATTCGCACCATCGCCGACGGGTGCCCAGCATCTGGGCAATGCCAGAACCTATTTACTTGCCTATTGGTCGGCAAGGAAAGCAAAATCAAAGTTGGTTTTGCGAATTGAAGATGTAGATTCCCCTCGTGTAAAACCATGGGCTTCACAGCAGGCCATTGATGATCTGAGTTGGTTGGGGGTCAGTTGGGAAGAAGGACCGGATGTCGGTGGTTCGAATGGTCCCTATTTGCAGTCCCAACGCATGCCTTTGTACCGGGACGCGTTGCAAACTTTGATCAGAACGGACCGGGTTTTTCCCTGTGCCTGCACCCGTAAAGATATTCAGGAGGCGGGTTCCGCACCGCATTTTGATCATGAGCCAGCGGTCTATCCGGGGTTCTGTGCTGGCTGGAAGCAAGGCGATGCACTCCCTGCTGAAGGGACCTATTGCTGGCGATTCAGGGCTGGCGATCAATCGCGGGAATTTACCGATCTGGTTTTGGGACGTCGTGAATGCGTTCCTGCTGTTGCCTTGGGAGCATTTCCTGTCACCCAGAAGAACGGGGAACCTTCCTACCAGCTCGCTGTCGTCGTTGATGATGCTGCGATGGGGATTACTGAGGTTGTGCGGGGCAATGATCTGATTGCCAGTACGTTCCGACAGATTGAACTCTATTCAGCACTTGGATTACAGATCCCGCGTTTTGCGCACGTGCCGTTGGTTTGTGGTCCCGACGGCAGGCGGCTTGCCAAGAGACATGGTGACACGCGTTTGAGCTTGTACCGTGAACGGGGTGTTTCGCCAGCGAAAATTATCACATGGGCTGCAAGGTCGGCAGGGTTGATTGACGAGCACACCCACGTTGAAAACATCGAATCTGTCATCGAGCATTTTGATTGGAGCAAAATCCCCGAACAGGATACCCGCGTCGAGACAGATGGTTTTCAATGACTGGATGGATTCGCTGTTCGCAAAGCATTGGGAACGGTTCAGTTGACATCTCCACACGTCCAGCTGCCATCGATCATCCGCCACGTTTTCCCTGTTGGATTCTTGTCTCCCAGCAGGTTTGGCAGTCGATGAGGTCGGATGTTGTCAAAGCTTGTGAGTTTTCCAAACCGGATCAGTGATGCGGGCACGCCAACAGCAGTGAAGCCAGGATGGCCTGTTGCCGGATAGGGACCTCCGTGGTTCATGGCTGGACTGACAGCCACACCTGTGGGCATTTTGTCATTCAGCAGTCGGCCCACTTTGGGAGTCAGTTCGCCCGCCAAGGCTTGACTGGCTTCATCGTCACTGCCATTGGCTGCACTGTAAATACAGCCTGTTAAGTTGCCTTCCAGGTGGCGAATTGCGTTACACAGCTCGGCGATATCGTCACCGATGACAATGAGGGCTGCGTTGCCAAAGGCTTCGGTTTGAAAACCTTCCGGATTTTTCAGAAAAGCTGCGGCGGTCGTCACCATCAGCGTGTTGGCATAGGCACACCGGTCACTTTCTGGTTCACCACCTCCGGTGACCAGGTCAGCACCAAAATCGCATAGTTTTTGAACACTTGCTGAGAGGCTTTTTGCGACGGCGGGTGACAGCAGGGTGCCAGCAGGTGTGGTGTTGAATTTTTCTGCGACCGATTTGACAAAGGCGTCAGAACGATCTGATTTTTGCAGCATCACCAAACCAGGGTTGGTGCAGAATTGACCGGTTCCCATCAAAACGCTGGTGGTGAATTCGGTCACGATTTCATCACAGCGTTCTTCCAAGGCGTTGTCAGTGATGACAACGGGATTGACGCTTGATAGTTCCAGATAGATGGGTTTGCCCGCGCGATCTGCGGCTGTTTTCAGTTGCAGTCCGGCATTCCGACTTCCTGTATAGCCCGTTGCCCCGATTCGGGGATCAGAGACCATTCGCTCTCCGTCTGCATGGTTTGTTCGGTAGATCAGCTGGACGGTCGCTTCCGGAAGTCCGGTTTGCTTTGCAGCCTCAAGAGCCTCTTTGGCAAATAGATAAGTGGTTTCCGGATGAGAGCTATTTGCTTTTCCAATCACGGGATTGCCCGCAGCGATGGCTGCCGCAAAGTCGCCCCCTGAGACGCTTCCAAACGCAAACGGAAAATTGTTGGGTCCAAAGATGCAAATCGGTCCTAACGCTTCGTAGCAGGATCGAATTCCGGTCTTGGTATCGATGGTGGGCATTGCCCAGTTTCCTGTGCGACAGGCCTCGGCTGCTGCACGTAATTGATTGCTTGTGCGAGGCAGTTCTACATCGGCTAAACGGGGACTCTTCGCCAAGCCAGTTTCAGCGTATGCAGCGTCAACCAGTGCGTCTTTGGCAGCTTCAATTCGGTCTGCATAGCAGTCCAGAAAATCGGCAATTTTTTCCGCAGGAAGTTGACGCAGTTCGTGGGCAGCTTGTGCGGCAGCTTCAAGTGCTGCATCGCAGTCTTCCCAATGACTGACGGGGAACTCTACCGAAAGCAACTCGTTTTTATTGGGGTTTGATGCCTTGAAAGTGTGTTCATGTTTGGCTTGCCGCCATTCCCCAGCGATCAGAACAGGGCGGATGGCTTTTTCAGCAGTCGACATAACGAGATTTCCTTGCGGTCCGTAGATACAGTGTGTGCGGGTACGTGGTTTGGGGGGAGCCAGGCTTGAACGAGTCTAGGCTTGAACAATCGGGTTCGACAATGTGCCAATGCCGGCGATAGAAATGTGAACAAGATCACCAGCGTGCAGGGTGAATTCGTTGCTTGGCACAATCCCAGTGCCGGTCATCAAAAAAGCACCCGATGGCATCGAGTTGTCACGACTGAGCCAGCCGACGAGATCTTCGAAGGAACGCGCCATTTCCGCTCCAGATGTCTGTTGATCGAAAACCACTTGGCCATCACGCTCAATCTTCAGATCCACTCGAAGTTCGCTCATTTCTGGCAATGTGTCAAAGAGCGTGATCCAGGGGCCAAGTCCGGCGCACTGGTCGTAACATTTGGCTTGCGGTAGATAGAGCGGGTTTTCGCCTTCGATGTCGCGTGAACTCATGTCGTTGCCAACTGTGAGCCCAATGATCCGGAATTGCGGACTGAGGACGAGAGTGATTTCTGGTTCGGGCACATTCCAAGTTGCATCACTGCGGATGCGAAGCGGTTGCTTGTGGCCACTGACTCGGTGCGGTGTCGCTTTGAAGAATAGTTCAGGTCTATCTGCCTGGTAGACTCGGTCGTAACACGAAGCAGCAGCCTCTGACTCTTCCATTCGAGCAGTTTGGCTGCGTTTGTAGGTCACGCCAGCGGCCCATACCTCCTGGTCATCAATCGGTGGCAGCCAGCGGATCGAGTCATCAATTGGCAGGGAGGCGTCTGTTCCCAGGCTTTGGATCGTGGCCGTCGGGTTTTCGGTCGCCAAAAGCTCAGCGAGTGACGAATATCGCTCACCAAGCTGCAGTGGCAGCAATTGGCCACTTTCCACAATTCCGACCCGAATCGAGTCGGCCTGATCTAAAAATTTTGTTACGTTCATGCAGCAAAGGATATCGAAAAAACAGCCCCGTGGGGAGCATTCATGAGTGATCTTGGTCCAACAAGCAGCAAAAGCTCGAGCGGCGAAAAATCCGGAGGGCGTAAGAAGTCGATCTTGCCATTGTTGTTGGGCAGCATTGTGCTGCTGGGCATTGGTGCGGGGTTCTGGGGGCTTTCGGGAAAACAAGATGATAATGGCTCAGGTGGACTTGATCCCGCTATCAGTCAGCAGCTCGATTTGACCCGGACTGCCTTGGCTGCCACGGAGAATTTGGAGCTCATTGAAGCAGATGAATCTTGGAATGAACTTTATCGCCAAGCTTCGTCGGATGAGTCGATTGCACTCAATCGTGCCATCAATCGTGTACTTCGGGTGGATGCCTTGTCAGCCAAGGCAACCAACGCTTCACTTGATGATCAGGAAAAACAGAATGCTCGTCGCCAAGTCCCCGATGCGATTTCTGCCGCGAAGCAGGCGATTGAAGATTTTCGAAAAGCAGCAAGCGATGAGGTGTTAGCCATGTGGCTGGTGACACGGGTCGATCTGCATCAGGCCGCATTGCTGCCCGGGTCGGTGACCAAGCTGGAACGGAACAAAGTTTACAAGCGTGTTGCTGCGGCCATTCGCGGTGAGGCAGGAAAATCAGCCAAAGTCCGAATTCTGGGTGGATCACTCATTCAGGTGGTCGAGCAATTGGAAGATCCGATTGATGGTTTGCCCGCAAACTTGCTGGTTGATGCTGCTGACGCGATCGGACAACTATCTGACCAACAACCGGATAACCTTTTCTTTGCGTTACGAGCTGCACGACTTAATATCGCAACTCATGACCAGAAGGCGATTGTTTTTGTCGAGCGTGCCAAGCGTCTGGCGAAAGCGATCGAACCCTCGATTCGACGCGAAACACAACCAATAGGTGTCACACCCGATGAATTGGTCGCTCAGATTGTGGCTGCTGTCGAAGCAGGAAAGTGGTCAGAAGCAGAGAATCGAATGTTACTGTGGTTTAATGTTTTGAACAGCACTGAAATTGTAAAGACGGACCGCCGTCGAGCATCTCCGCATCCACTTGATCTGTTGAGCTTTGATTCGTTGCGTCGTCTTTCTGCTCAGGCAGTTGAGGGCAAGCCTCTCGGAGCGAGCACAAGTGAATTCAAGTTTGAAAGTCAGGTGGTTATGCCAGTGACAACGAACCACACGGTGCTTTCGCTTGATTACGATTTGGACCTGGACAGAGATCTCGTGACTGCCGACGAAGACGGTCTGTTGGAATTATGGAGCAATGAGGGTGGCGGTAAGTTCAGTTCCGTCGGCCAATTGCAGTTGGATATTGATCCGAAGGGAATCGTGGCAGCAGATCTGTTTCTTGTTGATAGCAGCGATCCCAAACGTCTACGTTCTGATCGCAAAGCAGTTGCTGAGAGTGATCAGGACTACTCCTCCGCTGCCCGGCACAACACCTTTCAGAGTCTGGTTATTTATGGTGCGGAGGGTGTGCGAATGGTGCAGTTGGATGGTCGTGCCGAAGTGGAGGAAGGATCGCGGTTGACACTGGCGTCAGCTGACAATGGTCTTCAGGATGTCCGGGACGTGACCGCAGCGGTCACGGGTGATCTGGAGGCAGACGGTGACTTGGATTTGGTTTTAGCGACAGCATCGGAGGGCATTCGCTTGTTCGCCAACCGCGGAAATAGGACTTTCTTTGAAATCACACAGTCAGAGAATGCATTCTCGGGTGACGATCCTGTGTCAGATATGTCGCTGATTGATTTGGATAGAGATTTGGATCTGGATGTTGTGACGGTGCATCGTTCCAGCGGCAAAGTTGGCATGTTGGAAAATCTACTCCATCTTCAATTTCGCAGTCGGTTTTTTGACGAGATTCCACCAATCGAAGAAGCTCAATTCATCACGGTGGAAGACATTGATGGAAATGTATCGTGGGACCTGGTGGTGGCTGGCAAAGGTGGGGTTTCCATTGTTTTTTCGCAGACCGCGGCTGCGAATGCTTGGACGGTCGATCATGTCGAACACAATGAACACGCAGCTGCCGCGGCTGTCGTTGCTGATTTCGACAACGACTCGTGGATGGAGGTCGTTGCCCTCAACGAACAGGGGGCTGCGATCACGAGAATCGGACCCTGGGGGTTTCGTGATTGGCAACCCATCGAATCAGCTGAACTCGCTGGCGATTTGGTCGTGGCGGAATTTGATGGTGATGGTGTGTTGGATCTCGCTGGAATGACGTCGCAGGGGGTCAGCGTACTTAAGAACAGCACGACGCCGATGGGGCACTATGTTGATGTGCGATTTAAGGGGATCGACGATAATGCCAGTGGACGCGTGAATCACTATGCGGTGGGAAGCGTGCTCGAGATGCGGTTTGGTCCCCACTACCGTGCGAGAATTGTTCGATCACCATCAACCCACTTTGGGCTTGATGGTTTTGATTCGGCCAGTAGCGTGCGTGCAATTTTTCCCAATGGTTTGACTCAGACCGTTCGTGATCCGAAAGTTGACTCACTTGTCGAGGAAGAGCAGACGCTCAAGGGGTCGTGTCCCTATCTTTACGCATGGGATGGTGAAAAGTATGTATTTCAAACTGACTGTCTTTGGGCTGCACCACTCGGCTTGCAAGTAGCTCGTGGTGTCGTCGCCAAGGACCGCCCCTGGGAATATCTGAAAATAAACGGAGAGCAAATCCGGCCACGTGGTGACCGCTACGATTTTCGAATCACGGAAGAGTTATGGGAGGTCGCATACTTTGACAAGATTGCTTTGCAGGTGGTTGATCACCCTGCCGATGTTGACATCTGGACCAATGAAAAAGTTGGCCCTGGTCAGATCGCAACTCCCACTGTCTTTGCATTCTCCGGAAAAGATCGACACGCCGTGGTGGAAGCCAAAGATACCTTTGGGCGGGATGTGACAGCACCGTTGTCTGTGGTGGATCGAGATTTTGTAAAAGGTTTTGATCGGCGATATCGACAAGGGCTGTGTGAACCACATTGGATTGACCTCGACTTTGGCAAAGCTCTTGCAGGGATTGGCAGCGGATCTGAGACCCAAAAAATTTATCTTGTGCTGACAGGGTGGATCTTGCCGACAGACACCTCGCTGAACATTCAGATTGACCAAAATCCTGAATTGGGACCTCTGGAATTTCCCTCGGTTTGGGTACCTGACGCGGAATCAGAGTCGGGGTGGAAGCAAGCAATCGAGTACATGGGATTTCCCGGGGGAAAAACGAAGACGATCGTTGTGGATGTGACGGATGTACTGAATCAAGAAGATCCGAGATTTCGAATTCGAACGTCGGCTCAGATCTACTGGGATTGCGCGGAAGTTGCTGTGCAGGAGGTGCCGGCTGAATTTCGAGTGGAAAGTGTCGAATTGCTAAATGCAGAGGTAGCTTTTCATGGTTTCTCTAAACGTTTGCGAGACAACACATCACGTCCAGAAACCTACGATTATCAGCAATCAAACTTGGCTCCGCGGTGGCCACCATTGATGGGTGAACTCTCTCGCTTTGGTGAGTGCACAGGCTTGGTGCGTGAGTGGGATGATGAGATGGTGGTCATCAGCTCCGGTGATGAAATCAGACTGCAGTTTTCCGTTCCTAAAACAAATCTGCCCAAGGGGTGGAAGCGTGATTTCATTTTCCACAGTGTGGGCTGGGACAAGGACGCAGACTTGAACACTCTGACGGGGCAGTCCACGCTACCCCTCCCACACCGCGGAATGAGACGTTACCCGCCGCCAGTTGAGGCTGCGACAAATAGTCAACGCTTGCAAGAGCTGAATGCGCCGCATTTGCGTCGTCGACAGTCGTTCCGGTCTTTTTGGGCTAGACCAGAAATGAGTACGCAGATGAGTTTCGAAAGTCTGTGATCACCGGTTAATCGGAAAAAGACGCCCGGCACCCCTCAGAACTGGCTTAAATCGGGCATAAGCCCGCTGTTTGGTCATTCGGGAGGGTTTGAGAAAACAATTCTGGTTCTCGCTGCGTCTAACGAACGTGGTTCTCTTCTCCAGCCTTGAAAAGTCGCATGGCCTCTCGCAACGCCGCCCCGGACGAATCTGCTTCTACCCCGCCCCCACAGGCGGCTACCAAGAAGAAAGCAGCCCTACGTCCGGTGACCCCAAGACTGCGAGTGGTGTTGTATGTCGTCTTAACGTTGTTTGGCGTGCTTGCGGCAAATGGGCTCTACCTGACCTCCATTACTTGGCTGCAGAAGTTCACGGGAGAGGTCTACGAGACGCACTTTTACCAGTTAATGTTTCTGATTCATCTGGGTTTGGGGCTGTTATTGATCTCACCCGTGGTGGGTTTCGGGTTCTTGCACATGTGGCGGGCACGGAATCGCAGAAATCGGCGTGCTGTGAAAATTGGTTATGCCTTGCTTGGCGTGGCCTTGGTCATATTGATTAGCGGCTTGCTGTTGATGCGAGTTGGCTCTCTTGCGATCGTGAACCCCACCACTCGCAACGTTGTGTACTGGATGCACTTCCTTGCACCATTGGCCGCGGTTTGGCTCTACTGGCTCCACCGACTGGTGGGTCCGCGGATCAAGTGGCACATTGGTCGACGGGTCGGGTTGGCGATTGGTGCCATTGTGATCTTGATGGTCGGCTTTCAAGCTTCGGACCCGAGGATTAGCGGGGATGCAGGCCCCGTCGATGGTGAAAAATATTTTGAGCCTTCTTTGGCAAGAACGGTCTCCGGAAAGTTCATTTCCGCCAAGACGTTGATGAATGATGAGTACTGCTTGAAATGTCATCAGGATATCTATGACTCGGCGTTACACAGCGCACATAAACTGAGCAGTTTCAATAATCCTGCTTACCGTGCTTCCGTCCGTGAGACCCGAAAAGTAGCGACCGAAAGAGTTGGCAGTCTGCAGGCTTCACGATGGTGTGCCGGTTGTCATGATCCCGTTCCGTTTTTCTCAGGACGTTTTGACGATCCCAACTACGATGACGTGAATGATCCGACAGCACACGCTGGTATTTCGTGCGCGGTTTGTCATGCCATCCAATCCGTTGATAGCAGTGTTGGCAACGCGGATTACACCATCGACGAACCCAAACACTATCCTTTTGCCTACAGCGATAACCCGATTCTGTCGGGACTCAATTCGTTAATGGTGAAAGCAAAGCCTGCGTTTCACAAACATGAAATGCTGAAACCCATGCACAAGACCGCCGAGTTTTGTTCATCTTGTCATAAGGTTTCATTGCCCGGCGAAGTCACTGCCTACAAGGAATTTCTGCGAGGGCAAAATCACTACGACAGCTACCTCTTGAGTGGAGTCTCCGGCCACGGTGCGAGGAGTTTTTATTATCCACCGAAAGCTCAGGACAATTGCAACGAGTGTCACATGCCGGCAGTCGCGAGTGATGAGTTTGGGGCGAAGTACATGGAGCAACTCGGTGGTCTTGGCGTCCATACTCATTCGTTTCCAAGTGCCAATTCTGCTCTAGGACACTGGATGGGTGATCAGGACCAGGTGGAATTGCATCGGAAATATCTTGAGGGCACGCTGCGTGTTGATCTCTTTGGCCTGAAGCAAGGGGGGGCGATCGACGGTGCACTGCAAGCACTTCTGTCTGATACTGCTCAGGTTGAGAAGGGGAAAACGTACTTGATCGAAACTGTCTTGAGGACGATGAAGTTAGGGCACCATTTCAGCCAGGGCACGACTGACTCAAATCAGATTTGGGTTGAGATGACAGCCACGCAGGGTGATCGCTTGATTGGTCAAAGCGGGCACCGTGATGATCGTGAAGTTGTCGATTCATGGTCCCACTTTGTTAATACCTTCATGCTCGACCGAGATGGTAATCGGATCAATCGAAGAAACGCACAGAACATTTTCACCCCGTTGTACAGTCACCAGATGCCTCCGGGAGCCGGGCAGACAGTTCATTACAAACTCACTGTACCGGACCAAACCAACGAGCCGATCGTGGTTACGGCGAAGCTGCTATATCGAAAGTTCGATACTGAGTATCTGGACTATATCCGTGCAGATCGTGATCCCGAGGTTGATCCATTGGATTTGGGTCAGGTCGGTGACCCCAACGATCTGCCAATCATCGAAATCGCTAGCGATACCGTTTCCCTGATCGTTGTTGATGAGGTGGATCCGAATTTTGAAAGCGTGGCTGTTGCTCCATCTGCAGGTGAGATTCCAGAGTGGCAGCGATGGAACGACTACGGCATCGGGTTGCTGCTCAAGGGAAAGGCTGAACTCAAGCAGGCAGGCGAGGCGTTCGCTGAAGTTGAGGCTTTGGGCCGATTTGACGGCCCGTTAAATAAGGCGAGGGTTCAGTTTGCGGAGGGAGACTTGAACGGGGCTACCGAGTCACTCACGCGTGCGGCGGAGATGGATCCGCCACCGCCGTCCTGGACACATGGATGGTTGAGCGGGATCGTTAACCGGCAGCAGGGAAACCTAGAGGCGGCGGCAGAGTCTCTGCGGGCTGTATTGGAAACCAAGGTGCCGGAACGAGGATTTGATTTCTCGCTCGACTATGCAGTGCGTAACGCGTTGGGACTGACTTTGGTTGACTTGGCTCAGCGTGCAGAGGTGATGGATATTGAGGGAGGATTTGAACAGTATTCGCAGGATGCGATTCAGCAGTTTCAACAGGTGCTGGATGTCGATGCCGAGAATGTAACTGCCCATGCTAATTTGGCTGAAATTTATGGTTTGACCGGTGACACCGAGCAGGAACAACATCACCGTATGCTTCACACCCGCTATAAACCCGACGACAATGCAGCGGAAGTTGCGATTCCTGCCGCGCGGCGCCGTTACCCGGCGGCAAATCACGCAGCTGAAGCACTTGTGATTTATGACATGCAACGCACTGAAGTTGCGACAGACGCCGAGCCGGATGTTGCCGCTGCCGATTGAGATGGGAATTGATGAATAACCTCGACGAAAACCAGCTTGATGATGACGATGACGTGCAGAATGATGCGGTGATCGCCAGTGCGTTACGAGCGTCCTTGGTAGTTTTCATGATCTTGGGTATTCCAGTCATCGCGGCTTTGGTTTACCTGAACATCGGTGTACGGCAGGAGGATTCAACTGAGTCGGAAGTGACTCTGCCAAAGCAACGAGAGGAAAATGATCGGGTAATGCCGCAACTGGTAATGAAGAGTGTGGCAAACTCGTCCGGTATTGATTTCACGCATGACTCAGGTCGTGAAGGTCAGAAGCTGTTGCCCGAAACGATGGGAAGCGGCGCAGCCGTGCTGGATTACAACGGCGACGGGCACCAAGACCTGCTGTTTGTCAATTCAACCCGTTGGCCCTGGGATACTCGTGGGCAACTCGACTCTCCGTGCCGGTTATTCAAAGGTGATGGGAAGTTTCAGTTCACTGATGTAACCGAAGAGGCGGGGATTGGAAAAAACTTGTATGGAATGGGCGCGGCGGTGGGCGACTACGACAACGATGGAGACACGGACATTTTTTTGTCGGCGGTCGGTAAAAATCGCCTGCTAAAAAATGAGGGAGGGGTTTTTGAAGATGTGACCGATGATGCAGGTGTGGGAGGCGGAGACGACAAATGGGGCACCAGTTGTGGGTTCTTTGATTACGACAATGATGGCCTGCTGGACCTATTTGTCTGTAACTACGTCACGTGGAGCAAAGACGCGGACCTGAGTCAGAAATTTACACTCGATGGTGAGTCACGCGCCTACGGCCCCCCGAAGGCCTTTTCTGGATCATTCTCGTATCTGTACCACAACGACGGTGACGGAAGCTTCACTGATGTCTCGGAGACAGCAGGTATACAGATTCGAAATGATGACACGGGCGTCCCGCTCGGCAAAGCAATGGGACTAGCGCCAGTCGATTTTAATGGTGACGGTTGGCTGGACATCGTGGTAGCGAATGACACGGTCAGGAATTTTCTTTTTGAAAACAACTGCGATGGGACGTTCTCCGAGGTAGGCCGGATTTGTGGAATCGCCTTCGATCGTAGTACCGGTAATGCCCGTGGCGCGATGGGGATCGATACGGCTCAGTTCCGAGATAACGGAACGCTTGCGATCGGAATCGGTAACTTTGCGAATGAGCCGAGTGCACTTTACATGGCACGGGCAGGCAAAAAACAATTCACGGATGCAGCGATGTATACGGGCTTTGGTCCACCAACACGGCAGGGACTGACATTCGGGCTGTTTTTCTTCGACGTCGACCTTGATGGTCGTTTCGACCTGCTCGGTGCGAATGGGCACCTCGAAGAAGAAATTTCCAAGGTCCAAGCAACCCAGCGTTATGCCCAACCACCCCAGCTGTTCTGGAATGCAGGACGGGACGCCAAAAGCGAGCTCGTGCTGGCACCCGAATCATCTGTTGGTGAAGATTTTTACCAACCGATTGTCGGACGGGGAGCCGCGTTTGGTGATTTTGATGAAGATGGGGATCAGGATGTTGTCATAGCCGTAAGTGATGGAAAGCCAGCAGTCTTCCGAAACGATCAAAGCACTGGGAATCACTGGTTGCGAGTCAGGCTGGAGGGAACTGATGCCAACCGAGACGGGATCGGAGCAATTGTTGAACTCGCACTTGGGGAGAGAGTGCTGAGGCAGTGTGTGATGCCAACTCGAAGCTACCTCAGCCAGTGTGAAAAGGCGGTCACTTTCGGTTTGGGTGACGTGCAGGCAGTCGAATCGATAACGGTTGCGTGGCCGGGTGGAAAGAGAGAGGTTTTCCCCGTATCAAGCATTGACCAGGCGATTGTTCTTCGTCAGGGAACGGGACATGCCGAGCCACCGAAGGCCGAGGTGAGAGTCGACGCATCAGGCGAGTAGGTCGGGTTCGGTGTTTCGCCTGTTTGACTAGCAAACGCAATGTCGCCGCCACACGGCTCAGGCGAGGTGTTCTAACTCGGGCTGCAAGCGATAACGAATTTCGCCTCCCACTATGGTGTGGGTTGCTTTGCCCTGCAGCGTGTGGCCGTCCAAGGGACTGCTGATGCAGTTTGAGCGAAAGCGGGTTCCATCGACGGTCCAAGTGGCTTCGGGGTCGATGATGACAATGTCAGCCGGAACACCTGGTTTGAGTGTGCCACCCGGGACTCCGGCAATTCGTGCTGGCGCTGTTGAAAGCCGTTCGATTGCCGTTTTCCAGTCGATCAACTGCTTTGCAACCATGTAGGTGATTGTGGTTGCAAGCGTCGTCTCCAGACTGGCTTCACCGAATGGTGAGAGATCAAGATCGTCCATCTTCTTCTCTCGGCTGCGTGGCATGTGTCCGCTTTGAATGGCATCAATCGTGCCGTCAGCCAATGCGTTACGAAGAGTTTCTACATGTTTGTCGCTGCGCAGTGGTGGGTGCACTTTGTATTTGGAATCGAAGGATCTCAGTTGGATATCGGAAAGACATAGATTGTGTGGACAAACTGAGGCTGTCACATCAATACCGCGTGATTTGACTCTTCGGATCATGTCGACTGCCCCCATGGTGCTCACTGGCCCGACGTGCAGGCGTCCTGCGGTGGCTTCGGCGAGGCGTACATCGCGAGCGACTGCCAGGTCTTCTGCCTCGGTCGGTAAGCCTTTTAAGCCAAGCACAAGGGAAACTTGGCCATCGTGCATCATGCCGCCCTCAGCCAACTCGGGGACTTCAGGGCGATCAAAAATTGGGAGATTGAACATCCGGCAATATTCTAGCGCGCGTTTGAGCAATGCGTCGTTTGGCATCGATTTTGGGGCATCACTGAAGGCCACCGCTCCCGCAACGGACAGCAAGCCAAGTTCGGCCATCTGCTCGCCCTCGCGTCCCTTGCTAAGGCACCCGATCACATGAACTCGTGCGCCTCTCGCTTTGGTGGCTTTCTGCCGAACAAACTCAACTGCACCGGGGGAATCAATGCATGGTCTGGTACTGCTGCAGCAAAGTACAGAAGTGAAGCCACCAGCTAGGGCGGCGTGGCTGCCAGACGCAATCGTCTCGTCTTCTTCACTGCCCGGTTCGCGAAGTTCCGCACCCAGATCAACAAGCCCCGGAGCAACAATCCTGCCCATGGCATCAAGGCGCGCACACGCGGCAGGTACTTCCTGATCAGTGGGATTGATTTTTGACACACAACCGTCGATGACCAAGAGCCTTGCCGAGAGATCCAAATCCTGACTGGGGTCTACCAGTCGGGCATTTTCGATGAGCAGGTCTCTCTTGGCTGATTCGTTCATGGAGTTGTGTTGCTTGGCTCGGCTTTGACGCGTGGTTGCTCTTCAGGTGGGCTGTGTTGATCAGTCGGCGGGTGAGCTTTCGGCATTGGCTTTGGCTCGTTCGTTCGCACCCGACAGTAGCCAAAGTGCTGCCATCCGAACAGCGATACCATTGGTGACTTGTTCCAAGATGACCGAGTGTGGTCCGTCGGCGACTTCAGGTGTGATCTCAACACCACGATTGATTGGTCCGGGGGCCATGATCAGGATGTCATCCTTTGCCTTTTGCATTCTAGCGCCATTCATGGCGTACAGAGCAGCGTATTCATGGACACTCGGAAAGGGTCTCGCTCGCTGTCTTTCAAACTGAATGCGGAGCAGGTTGAGGACATCGCAGCGTGGAAGGATGTCATCCAGGTGGTGAGCGACTTCAAAACCGAGTTCGGTCCATCTGGGACTCACTAAGGTAGGAGGTCCACAGATAATGACATGTGCCCCCAGTTTGCTGAGTCCCCAAATGTTGCTTCTCGCAGTACGGCTGTGTGCGATGTCGCCTACCAATGCTACCGTCAGACCCTTGATGTCACCCCGATGCTGCCTGATCGTCAGCATGTCGAGCAGACCCTGGGTCGGATGACCATGGGGGCCATCTCCCGCATTGAGCACGCAGCAATTCAGTTCGCGTGAAAGCAAGTGAGGTGTTCCCGGTGTGCCGTGGCGAGTCACAACCCACTCAACACCCATGGCCTCGATTGTTTTGGCTGTGTCCACAAAGGTCTCGCCTTTGGCAACGCTGCTGCCAACACTACTGAATTCCACCGTGTCAGCACCAAGTCGTTTGGCAGCCAGTGAAAAACTGTTTCGGGTACGTGTGCTGTTCTCAAAGAACAAGTTTGCACAGGTTTTTCCCGCAAGCAGCGATATCTTTTGCCGGCACCCCTGGGTTAGTTCCTTGAGTTGCTGTGCCACGTCCAGGATCGTAGAGATTTCTTCCGGAGACAGGCTTTCCAAATCAAGTAAATGACGGCGGTGCCAGTTTTTTGGAAACTCGATATCTGGTTGAACCGCGGTGGACATCGGCGGAGATTGCAGGAGCAAGAGCAATGAGGACTGACCTCACAACACCGTAAGCGATTCACTCGTTCACGGCGAGGACCCGGGTTTTGTTTTCTGATGAAATACTGCTGTTCATTTGTCATTCATCCCCTGATTTCCAGCACAGCGGGATCAGCATTAGCCAGGAAAAAATTAGGCATATTCCACCTAGTGGAGTGATTGCTCCCAATTTGGGTGTGTCCGTGAGAACCAGCAGGTAGAGACTGCCGCAAAATAAAGTTTGCCCGACCAGACTCAAACGCAGTGACCATCTTCGCCACCGTTGGGCACCAAAAGGCAGGGCACCCAACGCCAAGAGCATGGCAGATTGCAATAAGTGATAACGCACGCCAACTTCGAATTGATCGGAGCGTTTCGCGGCAAAAGCAGCATCATAGCCGCGGCTGTTGAAGAGTGACTCCAAGCCGTGAGCACCGAAGGCACCTATCGCGATGCCAAGGGCACCCGTGATCGCGGCAACAATCACGATTTTGCGGGAAAGTTGCTCAGTCGCCTCGCTTTGTTCCCCGGAACTCATGATCCGATCAGTTTGTCCACTGCGGAGATCAAGCGTTCCATCGGAAACGGCTTGCGGATGTAATCACTTACACCCAATAGCTCAGCATAAGCTTTATGCCGACTTCCTTCGTTGCCAGTAATCATGATCACCGGCAGCGGTTCGGTTCGTAGACGCCGGAGTTTTTCGAGCACTAGAAAACCACTGCGTTTCGGCATCATCATGTCCAGCACGATCAAGTCTGGGTTCTCTCGCTCCGCAAGCGCCAAGCCCTGGTTTCCGTCACGGGCGACTACCACAGTGTGTCCAGCACCTTCCAACGCGTATCGCACCGCTTCGACGATTTCAATGTCATCGTCCACCAGCAATACTGTCTTGCTGTCGGATCCAGAGTTTGTTTTTGATTCCGGTTGATCACTGTTGTGTAAATCATCGGATGAAGGCATGGCGTCGCCGGTCATATTCTTGGAGTGACTTCTGGGTTTTGGCGACAGCTGCAGGTTGGTATTACTCATACCTGCGGCTTGTGCCTGAGCTTTAGTGTAGCTGATGGCTGACGACTCGGCATCACTCGTGATTCCGATAACTGAACAAACTGGATCAGTTGGACCCGTCCAAACCAGCCCAGGCAGGGCATCAAACCAGATCAATTGTTTGAGTAAAGTGTCGGGCTGGATGCCCAGCGATCTGAGTCCTGTATGGATGAATCCGCGACGACATGTCGCATGGTCCACTCATCAAGATCATGAAGTGCGATGGTGGTCATTTCATCATCGCCGGGGTACTGTCGCACTTCGACTCGGCTACCGATTGCCATGCACATCTGAAAATCGGTTTTGAGATTTTGCTGGTTGAATTGGGTGTTTTCGGTACCCCACTGCCAAAGCATTGGCATGCGGCGTTCACGCAACTGCTTGATGTTTCGTATCGAGCCATTTGGCATTCTCCCACCAAGAGAAACAACGCCCGCGAAACGGTCCGGTTCTCTCATCGCTGTGCGCAACGCCATGGTTCCGCCTTCGCGATAACCAGCCAAAACGACGCGTGAGGGATTGATTGAAAAACGCTCGCCAGCAGTCTCGATTGCTTGCATTACTGCTTCTTGGGTAGTCGCAATGCCTGCAGGGCTGTGGTGCCAGTCAAATCGGTGACCCACGGAGTCGACAGCTTTGGTCCCGCGAATTCCCACGCCGACATAGTTTCGTAGGCTAATGTGCGGCATCACCTGATCAATCTGGTGCTCATTAAATCCGTTGCTATGAAACCACACCAACAGCGGATACTGATAGTTTTCAGAGTAATGTACCGGCAGGAAGAAACTGCGGTGCGAGGTGTTGTGAGACCAAGTGTCAGCGAGGTCAAACGAAGCATTCGAGTTGTTTGAAATTGCTTCGTCACCGTCCCACGAATGGGCATGGGAGTTTTGTTTTTCGGATTCGGATTCCGTGCTTTGGCTCCATGATATCGACTTGTGAAAACGACCCATGGCTTCTACGAAAAGAGAGGCGATTTAAAAAAACGCAAACAATAATGGCGTTGCGCAAATGATCGACCCAGAAACTAAGGCCGCGCTTGGAGTGATGTCAACGCTGATGAGATTCCAAGGCGGCGAAAAAGTCAATTTTGCTATTTTGTAAAGATAAATATGCGACTGACGCTTAAGCCGATAGCAATTGATCCATGGTTGCTACCAATTGCTTCACTGCCTCAACGCTATTTTCAAAGGCTGCGGTTTCGTTGTCTGTGAGATCTAGCTTGATGATCTTTTCAACACCACCACTGCCCATGACGACAGGAACGCCGACGTAGTAACCGCCGACCGAATACTCATCGTTGCACAACGCAGCAACCGGAATCACTCGTTTTTTGTCGCGTACAACCGCCTCAACCATCTGCGCGCAGGCCGCAGCAGGCGCGTAATAGGCGCTCCCCGTTTTCAGCAGCGAGACGATCTCAGCACCACCCTTTCGTGTTCGATCGACGATTTCTTCTAGGCGAGATGAGTCGATCAGCTGGGTGATTGGGATACCTCCCACGCTGGTGCAGCTTGGAATTGGTACCATTGTGTCTCCGTGGCCACCCATAAGGAGTGCACTGATGTCTTCGACGCTTACGCCTAGTTCCATGGCGAGGAAGGTTCGGTAGCGTGCTGTGTCGAGGACACCGGCCTGTCCACAGACACGCGCGGAGTCAAATCCAGTCACTTTCCACATTTGCTGGACCATCGCGTCTAGTGGATTACTGACCACGATGACGACTGCATTTGGGCTAGTCGCTTTGATTTGCTCACCGACGCTTGTAACAATTTTGGCATTCGTGCTTAGCAAGTCATCACGACTCATGCCTGGTTTACGGGGAATACCGGCAGTAACAACGATGACGTCGCTGTCGACGGTGTCATCGTAGGAAGTGGTCCCGACGATATTTGAGTCGAATCCGAAAATGGGCGAGGCTTGCATCAGGTCAAGTGCTTTGCCACGCGGCATATCTTCTGTACGTGGAATATCCAGCAGCACTACATCGCCGAGTTCAGCGGCAGCGCACCAATGTGCACAGGTTGCTCCTACGTTTCCGGCTCCGATGACAGTAATTTTGGCGCGGCGCATGTTGTCGGCCTCTCATAAAATGGCGGGATTATTTTTGTGACTGATTCTTGGCGACTGATATCCTGTCGGTTGTGGCGTTCTGGTCAAGTAGTCGATGAGCTTGTTTGTCGGGCGTGGGCCAGCAATCAGGGGATTCGCAGGCTTTCTGCTTCCTTTTCTTTTTTTCTATCCCGCACAGCTCGGTCACGAGAATCAGTCCGTCGCTGCCACGCCCAAATTCCGAAAATTCCGAGAATCACCGCACATGCAGCAGTGCTCCCGATCAAATTGACTCCCGTGGGGTCGGTTGAATCGGGTTGTTTGTTGCGAATCGTTGCCGCGATCACCAGTGGACCGAATTGGTCGCCGCCGCCATGTTGAGCCATGAAGTCGGTTTCATAGCTCCAGAGCCGAAAGAAAAAGCCATCCATCTGAATCATGGTTTTTAGCTCACTGATGACGGCATCCCCACCCTCTTGCTGCTGGATTTGCTTTTCGAGAAAAACGGGCAGGCTTCGTGTGACAACGGATACTGGATAGCGATTGTTGAAGCTGGCTGGCGGGCCAGTGTCACCCGCAGGACGCTCGATTTGTACCACTACATTTCCCAGGTCGCCGACCGCGTCGATCTGGTAGTAGTGATCACTGCCCAGTTCCGCCTGCCGCTGAGGTTCTGTGACCGAGATGCGTGTGATCAGGACCGTTTCTAGATTCATTCGTATCCATTGGCCAGTGAGTTCCGATGAGCCCTGGAGTAATGTGACGGGTGCAATTTCACTTGGCGTAGGGATTTCTTTGTTGCTTTGCTCCAAGGCAGATGCCGCTGCCATCATTGAATAAAACGCGTCTCCGTCCTCGGCCAGCAGCGTTTGGCGATTTCTTGTGCCCAAGCCGGCTAGCAGACTGATGTCCACTCCTTGATCACGCAGCAGTTGCCAGCCTGTGATCGGTGATGATGTGGGCAGCCAGCGGAGTCGATTGCAGAGGATCGCCGAAGTGAGGGGTGCTGCATTGTCTGGCGTTTGTTGGACTTGCAGTGCAACTCCCGCACCTTCAAGCCGATCTCCGACTTTGGCACCTTGAGGAAGCGGGAAAGTAATCACCTTGATTTCTTTCCCGTCGTTAATTTGCACCGTCAAAACGTGAAGCTGTTTAAACTCGAGAAATTCGATCAGCTTTTTGGGAATTGGCACCAACTGCATGGACTTGATCGTGCCGGAAAGTAGAGCAGCGTCACCGACGGACATTGTCTGGGATGCTTCCGGTTCCGACTCGTTCGCGTTTTGAGTTGCCATGGATTGCAACTTGGTGGGATCTACGGAACGTAACCGGTACAGTAATTTCGCGAGTTCGCCAAGCGTCTTTCCATCGGTGGGCGGGTAGGTGGCAGCAACACGTTCCTGATCGAATCCGCTTAGCAGGGGAATTACAGACTCACTCGTGTAACCAACACTGTTAGCGGAGAGAAACAAGGCTACGGTCAGCAAAAATTGCAGGCCGACATGCTTTGCAATCGGTGGCAAGCGTTTGAGCATAGACGGCATCGTGTTCCTGTAAATCTTCATGAATGTTCCTGGCCTGATGCGGAAGGTCCATTGGTGGATGGCTCGCCTAGGCCTTTTAGGAATTCCTCCGGATCCTGGCGGTAAGCTGTGCGGAGCTTTCGTGATTGTTTGGCCAAGACGCTGGTTCGCCACATCAAAAGCATCGCCAATCCGACACCGCCAATGCAAGAAATCGAGGCAATGAGCCAGAACTTGCTCGTTGAAACGGTTGTTTCATTAGTGGTCGGTGTCACTGCTTGCTCGCCTTCAGCAAACGGTGCGTAAGTCAATCGGCCAATGACCACTGGAGCCAAGTCTGCTCCTGCCCCGGATTTATAAGCGAGCCGTTTAAGGAATTTTCCGACAACCGAGACTTGTGCTCCATCCGCAGCTTCTATTTGACTGCCCGCTTGTTCTGAAACTGAACGTGGCACATCGGGCACAACTGCGACGATCGGTCGATCCGCGCCTTCCGCCGGTTTCACCCAGAGCTGCCAGTAGTCTTTGATGTCATAGGGATTTTCAGGTGCTTTTATATTTTCCACCAACGCAACGTTGCCATGAACTGTCACCAGCTGGTTTAAAAACACATCGGGTTGTTGCAGTAACGGTAGGGCGCCGACAGTTGCGGCTCCGGAGTCGGGTAATTGGCTTGCGGAATCGAGGGCTCGGTAAAAACTATCGAAGTCGTTTGATCTCCAGACGCTTCCATCAATGACCCGGTTTACCGCAGCCTCGTCCAGTGCTGCCAATAAAGCATTCTTCTGTGCCAAGCCATATTGCGGATCCGCCTTGGGGGGTGGCATCGTGCCGGCTAGATCCTGAACTGCGAATTCCCATTCCGCACGTTGGGCAGACCCCAGATCAGGGTCGAATTTGAGTTTTTGAGCGGTTGTAGCGATTGCATCCGGAAGTTTCTCAATTTTCATTCCACGCAGGGAACGTGAAAGAGTGACCGTCCAGCTGACCTGCTCTTTGCGAGAAAGTTGCAAAATCAATTCGTTGGCAATTTGGCGATCTTTGGGGGAATGATGAGTTTGTTCAGTTTTGGCGTTTCCACTCGTCGAAACCTGAGTCCGCTTGGCCAAGGCGGACGGTAAGCTGGCCGCTGCTCCACCTGATTTTGCGGGCAAGTGTCCAAAAAAAGGACGATAAACGGCGGGTTTTGCGGCTTGCAGCATTACCACCACCACCAAAGCCAGCCCAAGTGCGAGTCGAATGAGCTTGCGAAACGTCTTTACGGACTCTCCACGGGGTATTTTTCTGCGGTAAAGACTGTCATCGTCAAACTGTGATGGAATCCGCATCGAATGGCCTGCTGGGTGGGCTATGCTTGAACGGGGCGACTGCCCCTCTTAATCTAGTGTTTGTGGGCGGGTTTGCATTCAGCTTTTAAAAAAACCGTTTGCTTCGATATCTCCGTGACACCTTTTCTCCTCTAGACATACAAAATCCTATGCCAAGCTTTCCAGGATTCCGAGGGATGCTGCGTTTGTTGCCCGTCAAGCTGTTTCTGTTGGTGCTTGTGGCGACGAGCCAAGTGTTTGCTGCGGGTGAGCCCGCGAAGGACTTCGTCAAACAGTTGCGAGCAGCGCGGTACTTTGACACCGCCTTGGCGTATTTGGATCGGATTTCCGAATATCCGGGAGTATCAGAGGATTTCCTGGATGCGATTCCTTTGGAGAAGGCCCAAACATACATCGAGTTGGCGATTAGTTCGCGTAATAGCGACAAACGAAACGAAAATTTCCGTTTGGCCGAATCCGAAATCACATCGTTTCTGAAAAAGGACGGTCATCCGCGGCTTTCTGAAGCTCGCTTGAAGCTCGGCAAACTGCAGTTGGTTCGCGCCACCCAGTTGATGGCTGGCGAACCCGATGACGCGACGCGTTCGGAGGCCGCCAAATCCTATCTGGCCGCATCCAAGACTTTTGACGCGATCGTTGAAGACTTACGTGAAAAATTGAAGCAAATGGCTGGGGCCAAAGCGCCAGGGCCTGACGCGAAGAAGCTTCGAGATAGATTCCGTGGTGAGTTTCTGCAGGCGATGAATAGTGCGGCTGAATCGCGACGTTTGGCTGCCGGTACCTACAGTGACCCCATGAAGGACGGAAAAGAACTTCTTGAACAAGCCCTCAAGTCTTTCGTCGAACTGAGTGAAAATTATGGTCGCTACGCTCAGGGATCCATTGCTACGTTGCAACGTGGTCAGGTTGAGGAGCAGCTTGGCGAAAAAGAAAAAGCATTGGATAGTTACCTTCGAATGCTCGAGCAGCCCGACGCGGATGCGTTGCGTGACGCGAAGTATCAAGCTTTGAATGGGATCATTCGGCTAGGTTTGGAAAAGAGCCCACCCAACTATCAAATGGGGATTGATCGGGGAGAACCGCTGGAAAAAGAAATTCGACCCAACGAACGTACTGCATCCACCGTGCAGAATCTGCGGATAGCATTAGCGAAAGCTTATCTGCTACGTTCGAAAGATACCGAAAAAGTGAAAAAGCCAGTCGAACGCAAACGAGCGGAGGCACGGGCTCGCGAGTTGTTGAATACTGCTAGCAGGATTCCTGGTACGCAATCAGAGCAAGCCATTGCCCTTTTGGCTGATCTGGGGATTGATCGGGAAGCACCGGTAGAGATGCCTCAGGCCGAGCAGCCTGAAAGTTTGCGGGATGCATTTGAGAGTGCTCGTGAGTTGCAGGCAGCGATGGATCAGTTGGAGTCGACCATTGCTGTTTTGGACAAGGACGATGCGACTGCTGACCAGAAAACCCAGCTCGAAGAAGTGAAGAAGCAGTTGGTCGAAAATCGTCTGCTCGCAATTCAGTACTTGCAACGTGGGTTGAGCCTTGTAGAGCTGGGCACAGAACTGGAATTGGTGAATCAATCCAGGCAATATCTCGCATTCCTTCTTTTTAAATCGAAACACTACCGTGACGCCACTGTGGTGGGACTGTTTCTCGCCCGTAACGCACCTGGGTCAGAGGCTGGTCTGAGCGGTGGTTTGGTCGCGCTGAATGCGTTGCAATCGTTGTTGGTTGAGGATTCCGGGAATAATGCTGCATCGGGCCAATTGGCGTCGCTAGCAGACTTCATGCTCAAGTATTGGCCAGACAATTCCAAGGCAGCACTGGCTCAAGGGGTGATCATCAAGATTGCTTTGAGAGATGGCAAGTGGGACGATGCAGAAACGCGAATTTCTGCAATGCCAGAAGGAGAAGAACGCGGTTCGTTCATGAGATTGCTTGGGGTTCTGCTTTGGAACGAGCACATCAAAGCCCGCAGTGCTGACGAGGACGTGAAAGCACAGGAATATCTGGAGAGAGCAAGGGCTCGGGTTGCTGAGGGATTGTCTGCGATCGATGGAAAGCTGGCCGGTATTGAGGCAGGAAAGGCTGCCTTGGTCCTCATGAAGATCAACCTGCGATTGAAAGATATCGATGCCGCATCCAGCGTGATGGAAAATGAAACCTACGGGCCCACGGCTCTCATTGACCGACTTGGCAACGTGGGACAGAGTTTTGAAAGTGACACTTACAGCACTGAGTTGCAGGTGCTCGTTCAAAGAATGGCAGCATCGCCCGGTGACGCTGATAAATTACTGAAGCGTGCCATGAGTGTGATGGGAAAACTACGCAAAAGCGTGGTGGGGCCTGATGCTCAAAAGAAGCTCACTGCAATCTTTATCCGTGCGTCACGTGAAATTCGTGATTCATTGGATGCATCCACTGGACCTGCAAAACAAGCTCTTGTTTCAGCCTTCCGAGCCTTCCTTGATCAGATTGCGAAAACAACGAAGGACACCGCCACGTTGCAGTGGGTGGGGCAGACACTTGTTGATTTGGCAGAAACATCAATGCCACCCGGAACCACCAAGGCGACCGGTCAATCAGCCGAGTTGTTGAAGGTGGCTGTCAGTACGTTCGAGCAGGTCAAGGCAGGCAGTTCGGATGTACCGTTACAGGTGGAATTTCAGCTCGCAACAGCACAACGAATGCTTGGCAATTACGGTGCAGCTGTGAAGGGCTATGCAGCCATCCTGAGCAAAAAGCCGACGATGTTGGATGCACAGGTTGATGCTGCTCTTGCTTATGAGCAATGGGCACAAATCGTGCCTGAAAAATACACAGTCGCGGCTTTTCAAAAGGCGCTTAATGGTGCCAAACCCGATGCTAAAGGAAAAAATCTGATCTGGGGCTGGGGTAAAGTGAGTCTGTTAACTAACGGTAAAGCCAAATATCAGGACATGTTCTTCGACGCTCGGTACCACGTTGCTCTGTGTCGTTACTGGTCTGGTAAAAAGTCCAAGAACAAGGCACTGATGGAAAAAGCCAAGAGCGATATCACCACGGTGCACGCACTGTATCCCGCCATGGGCGGTGAAGTTCACTACCTGAAATTCAATAAGCTTCTGAAGCAGATAGAAACTGACCTTGGGCAATCGCCGCAAGGGCTACCCAAAGTCGCTGGAAAGTGAGCGAGCAGCAACCCGTTTGACTTTCTTTTCCGTTAATAGAATTCTCCCGTCTCTCAAGATTACAAATACCTCCATGAAACGCATTTTCACTCAGCCTCGTGTTCTTGTTTTCGCTTGCGCTTGGATGTTGGCCATTTCATCCGCTCAGGCGCAGATCGACCGTGTATACGACATGAAAGGAGACAATGTCAGTGGAGCCGTGCTGGACGCAAGCAAAGATGGTGTGCGACTGGACAAGGGGGGGGTCATCAAGGCCTTCAAGGCTGGAGAAATCACCAAAATCATGTTCGAGGGGGATCCTCCTCAATTGACCAAGGCACGGGCATTCGCACTCGACGGGCAGTATGATCAAGCCTTGGCTGAATTGAAGAAGGTGAAAGTCAACACAATCAATAGGGACTTAATCAAGCAAGACGTAGCCTTTTACTATGCTCTTTGTGAAGCCAGGCTGGCTTTAAGCGGGCAGGGGAAAATCGATGACGCGGTTAGGCGAATGCTTGATTTTGCGACTCGCTACCAAAAATCTTGGCATTTTTATGAGTCTGCGAAGTTATTGGGAGATCTAGCGTTGGCCTCCAACAACAGCGAGCAGGCCCTGAAGTTTTACGGCACACTTGAAAAATCGCCGACCGAGGCGACCAAGATCGAGGCAAAGTATCTGCAGGGGCTCGTACGACTCAAAATGAAACAAGGGCCAGCAGCAGTTGCTGATTTTGACCAGATCCTCGGTCTTAAATCACAAACCACGCAAATTGTCCGCCTGCAAACGTTGAGCAAGGCTGGCAAAGCTGTCGCGCTGGCTCTTCAAGGTAATGGTGACCAAGCCAATGAATTGACGAACACGTTGATTGCCGAGATGAATGCTGCAGATGTTGAAATCGCAGCCAGAATTTATAATGCTCGAGGTGCCAGTTGTGAGGCTCGTGACGATCTTGAGGGTGCGATCATGGCTTACCTGCACACCCACCTGATGTTTTCGTCACAGCCAGATGCACATGCAGAAGCACTGAAGCGACTGGCAGAATTGTGGCCGAAGGTCGGTAAGCCCGAAAGAGCAGCCCAGGCTCGGCAGGAATTGCAAAACCGCTATCCCGGATTTTAACCCCGTCTACGCTTCCAGTTCAACGCTACTACTTGGTCATCCCCCCTAACCTAACTTTTTTTATTCACTGCTTTAGCTGCCGTGGGGGGCCATCCTGTTAATTGAAGTTTGCTAGACTAGTGTTTAGTGAAAACGCTGGTACAGGAACTGACCTGAAACCAGCTTCGCCTCCCAACCACTACTTTTCTCCCGGAGCGCCTCGTTGATGTTCGATGCTTGCGGAATGCTTCCCAGTTTTGCGTCTCTTCCACAGTTGCCTTTTTCGCATTCATTATCAAGATCGCTCGCGATCATGGTGGTCATGCTCGCAGCTATGTTTACTTACACCCCTGCGTTTGCGCAGGACGCGGCAGATGAATTCGGTGGAGCCGAAGAAGATGTCGTTGAGGTTGTTGAGGAACCAGCTGCACCGGCTGCCGATAATGCCGATGCCGATGCGGGTGCTGGTGGTGGCAGTAAAGCTGACCAGAACCTGTTGAGTTGGACGATCAGTTCCCTCGGGTGGGGTTATCTGTTGGTCTTCCTCGCGCTCTCGGTCACACTGGTTTCGCTCTTTGTCATGAACATGTTGGCAGCGCGGCGAGATACTTTATGTCCTCAAGAGCTGGTCGACGCATTCGAAGAACGCCTGAACGAAAAAGACTTTCAGGGCGCGTACGATATGGCTCGTACTGATGAGTCCGTTCTGGGGCAGGTGCTTTCAGCCGGTCTGGCCAAATTATCGCGTGGCTACAGCAAGGCGATTGAGGGCATGCAGGAAGTTGGCGAAGAGGAAAGCATGAAACTCGAGCATCGTCTCAGTTACATGGCCTTGATTGGTAACCTCAGTCCCATGATCGGGTTGTTTGGCACGGTTCAAGGTATGATTGCATCGTTCCAAGTGATCGCACTTGGAGGTGCTTCGCCAAAACCGGCCGAGCTCGCGGAAGGTATTTCGACCGCTCTGTTTACAACGCTTGTTGGACTCGCTGTGGCCATTCCTGCGATCGCTGCCTACAACATCATTCGGAACCGTGTTTCTCGTTTGCTCCTCGAAGTTGGTGTCACAAGTGAGAACCTCATGAGCCGGTTTGAAGATGTCCAGCCTCAGGGGGCAAAGAACTAAATGAAGGTCAAGTCAAAGAAAGTCGACTTGGCTGAAGGTGACCTGACGCCAATGATCGACATGGTGTTTCAGCTGATCGCGTTCTTCATGGTTCTGATCAATTTTGCGCAGACTGAGTCCAATGATCGCGTCAAGTTGCCCAGCAGCCAGTTGGTGAAGCCACCCGAGGTACCGTTGGAGTTTCCCATCATCCTGCATGTAGCGCAGGATGGTGAGATCATCCTCGGCGGTGATGACTATACGGCAGAGACCCTGCGAGTTGGTTTGCAGAAAGAACTGGCGGTCATCAAAGCAGAAGGCAAAACCGTTGGAGACGCCAACGTTGTCATCCGAGCACACAAGGATACGTCTGCGGGAGATGTTCAGGAAGTGATTCGAGTTGCCCAAGAACAACAGCTTGAAAACTTTGCGTTACGCGTGAAGGAGGACAATTCGTGAAAATCCGAAATCGTGCAGATGCGGAAAAAAGTGGCTTGAACATGACCAGCATGATTGACGTTGTCTTTCTGCTGCTCATCTTCTTCGTCATGACCTTCAAAATTGTGGAACTCGAGGGCGACTTCAGTGTTCGCATGCCATTGGCTGGAAGTGATTCCATGACCATGGATCCGACTGACCTGCCCCTGAAATTAAGGCTGCAGGCCGATGAGAACGGCAAACTGACTACGATGTCGCTCAATGAGATCAATTTGGGGACTGATTTTGATCAGTTGCGTGCCAATGTCGTTGAACTGATCGGCACCACTGCCCCCGTCGAGGGTGAGGATGGACCTGAGATCGAGATCGATACAGACTACAATCTTCGCTATGAGTATGTAATTCGCTCAATTACTGCGGTAAGTGGGTACAAACAGGGCAATGAAGTTGTCAAACTGATTGAAAAGATCAAGTTTGCCAAACCACGCCGATAATCTGTGATTCTGCTCCTCGATAATTACGACTCCTTTGTTCATAACCTTGCCCGTTATTTGAGGCGGTTGGGTGCTGATACGCTCGTGGTGCGCAGCGATCAAATTGATCGCCGCGAATGCCAACGGCTCGATCCAACTGCTGTCGTTTTGTCGCCTGGCCCCAAGGGGCCATTCGAGGCAGGTTGCTCGGTGGATGTGGTTCGGAATCTTGACGCTGAGATACCCATCCTTGGCGTCTGTCTTGGGCATCAGGCTATTGCAGCCGCGTTCGGTGCAACCGTCGGTCCCTGTCCTCCGCGACACGGCATGGTTAGCCCTGTCACGCATGGTGCTGCCGGTTTATTCGCCGGTCTTCCCGCCACAATCAATGTGGGTAGATACCATTCACTGGCAGTTGATGAAGATAGCCTGCCTGCCGAATTGGTAGTGACGGCTCGTAGTCAGGATGATGGTGTGATCATGGGGATTCAGCATGTCACGCGACCAGTGCATGGCGTTCAGTTCCATCCGGAGTCGGTGCTCACAGACGATGGAATGGCGTTGCTTGAAAATTTTGTTGTGGTGGCGAGACGCAGAAATTTGCACCATTCAAAGCATGCACCCAATGAAATGCGCCCCAAAGCACTTCGTGATTCGACACGTGGGGAATTGGCCTCGTGATCCTTGAAGCGATCGTGACCTCGATCGATTTAAATGGAATCGTCAACCTGGCGCCCATGGGACCAGTGGTGGCTGATGATTTCGGTGAGCAGAAGACGCCGGAGCGATTGGTTCTCAAACCGTTCCGCTCATCACTGACCTATCAAAATCTAGTGGCCACCGGAAAAGCGGTTGTGCATGTCACGGATGATGTCAGCTTGATCGCTCGGACGGCGGTTGGCAAACTCAGCACCAGCGAGATCGCGGATCTTGTGAAGCAGTGGGATGATTCTGATTGGTGGCGATTGCGAAGTTGCCATCGTTGGATGGCTGTACAAGTGGAGGCGGTCTCAGAAGATCAGCCTCGTGTGGAAATGACTTGTCGCGTCGTCCATTCCGAAATCGAGAAACCGTTTTTTGGTTTCAATCGTGCAAAGTTCGCTGTGATCGAAGCTGCTATTCTGGCAACGAGAACACATCTGCTGTCTGCTGACCAAATTCAGGAAGAATTGAATCGTTTGCAACCATTGATCGATAAGACGGGCGGTCAGACTGAACAGACAGCGTTCGATTTCCTTCGAAAGACGATCGATGAACGCATCACAAGCCATTAATCCCCCAGACTCTGATGGCGATGATTTCACGGTGCGAATCTGTACTGGTTCTCGTTTGCATTTTGGCTTGTTGGATACGGTTCGCCCTTTTGGCGGAGTTGGCGTCATGCTCAATACGCCTTGCACGGAAGTGGTGGTTTCGACATCCGACAGGTTTCGCTGTCCAGATGATTATCAGGATCGAATTGATCCGATTGCCGAGCGAGTTCGTCAATTCAACGGTGCAGCGGCCTTGCCATCATGTAGCGTGCAAGTCCTGCAAACCGCGCCAACGCATTGTGGGCTGGGGAGTGGAACACAGCTTGCGTTGGCAGTTACCGAAAGTCTCTGTCTTCACCAAGCTTTGGCTGTGGATCAAAGCACAATCGCAAATGCTCTGGCAAGTCGTGGACAAAGATCTGTGGTTGGCACTCATGGTTACTGGCAAGGTGGAATGATCTATGAAGCAGGCGATGGCGAAGCATTGAACGGCGAAGCAGATGAAAAGGCTGTGGGTGGGAAGCTCAATGCTGTTCAGGAGGGAGTTTACTTGCCGGAGGAATGGCGTGTTGCAGTATTGAGGCCACTGGATCACGTGGTCGCTGTTAGTGGTGAGCAGGAGCGTGAGAAGTTTTCACGTCTGCAACCAGCCTCTGAGAAGATGGGGCATGAATTGCGGCGTTTGGTAATTGAGGAAATCATGCCGGCTGCGAAACAGGGCCACTTCAAGGCATTTGCCAATGGTACGCGAACTTACAACGAGTTAAGCGGTCGGTTGTTTGCGAGCGTCCAAGGAGGATCCTACAACGGCGAGGCTGTCACACAGGTGATTGAGTGGCTAAGCGATCGAGGGGTGCTGGGGCACGGGCAGAGTAGTTGGGGCCCGGGGGTTTTCGCTTGGTTCGAATCACAGAACGCAGCCGAGGCAGGCTTGGCATCGCTGCCCGATAATGTTGAGCTGATAACGCTGGCATCTGTCCGTAACGAGCCGAGATCAGTGCAGATTCACGGCAGAAGGTAAAACCTACTTGCCCGCCTGGAATCTATCACTGATTCACTCGTGTGCAGCGATCGCATCATCGTCGTTCGTCACAGGTGACCGAGCATTCGGATGCATAGACCATGCGACCAGCAGGATGGCAGATGCGAAGTAGCCTGCAACGTACTCAATGACGGCTCCACGGTTGGCATCGTCGAGAACGATATTGCCCCAACTCTCCGGTCCAAACAGAACGAATAGCTGATTGCCTGGCAGTGGTGAATGAATGACCCCAAAAGCCGTCAGTACACCAGCCAATGCCATCACCAAGGCTGCCACCTTAATTTCGCGATCCACAATTTTTGCTAACGTCCAAGCCCATAGCAAGCTGGTGATGATGAAACCACTGCTTAGCATGCCGATAGTCTTGAGGTTCGTTTGTAGCAAACTGTTCTGCAACGTCGAGAGTTGAATCCCTGCATCTCGGAGCGCTGCATCACCAAACATTTGATTGGGGAAGCTGAGTGCAAGAAATGCCAGCGCCGGTAAGCAAGCCAAAGCGACGGCGGCATAGTGTTTTCGCGGTGTTGCCAAAAAACTCTGAGCGGTGATTTCTAAACCTACAAAGACCAGAATGGGGTATACCGCAGCTGCAGGGATGTAAGCATTGATCCAGCTAAAGTAGCCAACCAGGCCTGCTGATCCGATTAGCAACGCTGTGCCCAGCGTATACGCTGCTCGACCACCCATGGCCTTGTATGCGGGATGCCCAATGTATGGTGTTGTTTGGATTACACCTCCGGAGAATCCGGCGATCAGTGTTGCAAAAGCCTCGACTCCGATCACTGTTCTTGTGTCGTACTCATCGCCTGCTGCAGCGGCACTCTCTGTGCAATCAATGCCACCAACAACGGTTCCTATCGCAAAAGGCAGGGCGATCGGAAGATAGGCAAGTGCATCATCAAAGTCGGCAAGCCAATTGAACTGCCAAGCCTCTAGCCATTGGGTTGGGAACCAGGAGGTGCCGGTAGGAGCTGTAGGAAATTCGTAGTGGGTGCCGGGGATAAAGCACATGGCATAGAACACAATGCTTGCCACTAATAAGGCTCCCAAGGTGCCAGGGGTCCTGCCGGGAAGCGGGATCCGGCCCACCAAAGCACTAAGCACGATCACCAGAGCAATCATTCCCGGCAATGGATGCCGAAATATTTCCATCAATGGAATGAAACTGATCAAGACCAAAGCGATGGCGGCTAGTGAGCCTAACAGTCCAGCCCGCGGGATTACGCGACGGACAATTTCTGTGAATGGTGCCAACACGAACTTGAGGGCTCCACTCATCACGATGCACCAAATACCGATGTGCCATGTCCGATAGGCTGCATCCTGCTCGCTCAGCCCCATCTCTAAACCTTGAAGGTAAGAAGGGCCGAGAATGAATAGGATGATTCCAAAAGTGCTGGGGGTATCGAGGCCGAGTGGCATCGCAGTGACATCATCCCTGCCCGTGCGTTTGGCCAGCCAGAATGCCAAGACAAAGAACGCCAAGTCCCCGATCAGGACACCTAATGCTGTGCCAGGGATCATCGCAGAGACGACAAACTCGACTGGAAAGCCAAAGCCGCTCAGCAGTGCCACCATCAAGATCAGGCCAGCAATATTATCGAGCATTAACCCAAAAAATGCATTGATGTCGCCGGGGCGGGCCCATCGATAGGCAGTTTGGCGGTTTTCTAGTGTATTCAAGGCAATTCGTCTCGAGAGATGAAGTTCAAATACGATGTTGTAGTAGCCATACCTTACCTATTCCATATAGCTCTACAGGGTGGTTGGCTCAGATTAGCGGATTCATTTTTGACTTTAGGGAGATTTTGGGGATACTAAAGCTGTGCTTTTCGGTAAATGACTTGCGGTCTTCATCATTTTTCTCCGCGTAGTTCAATGTGTCCGATTTCAAGGCACACCATTTTTGTGCGTAATGCACGCCCTTATTTTTGTTTTACTTGTCTATTCCCTAACGATGGTGGATCATTCGATGAATGCATTAGCACCAACCGCTTCCGTGAATTTGCTGGGCGACGTCTCCGACGAGAGCCTGATTGCCCAGTATCGGGAAAGTGGAGATCGAGGTCTTTATGAGACCCTGATGCGACGCTATGAGCGTGAGATGTACAGTTACCTTCGACGCTACATCGGTAATGCTGAGATGGCCGAAGATGCATTTCAGGGGACTTTTCTCCAAGTCCATTTGAAGTGCCACCAATTTGACCCTGCTCGTCGTTTTCGCCCATGGTTGTACGCAATCGCAACAAATCAAGCGATCGACGTGCAACGGCGCAACAAGCGACATCGGATGGTCAGTCTCGATCGATCTTCATCCAGCGAAAAAGATGAACGGGGGAACAGCTGGTCGGAAAAGTTGGTTGGGGATTCGCCAGATCCGCATCGTGCAGCATCCGATCAGGAAAATAGCCGATGGGTCCACGATTCGGTTGATTCGCTGAGCGAGTCAATGCAGCAGGTCATCCATTTGGTTTACTACCAGGGCTTGAAGTACCGCGAGGCGGCCGATGCTTTGGGGATACCCGTAGGCACCGTCAAGAGCCGTTTGCATGCTGCTGTGCAGCGTCTGGGCCTGCTTTGGGACGAAACTCGGCACGAGATGGACGAGTAGTAGTCGATTTCCTCGGAAATGATGAACCCAAGGGCACTTGTGCGCGTAGAAAAACCGTTGCGAAAAGCTGCGGTTTTTGCCTCGGCATGAGAATTCTTTCCTCCACGCTTTTGTTTCCCGGTGATGCACGAAGACCTGATCGGCTATCTGCTAGGCGCCCTTGAACCGCACGAGATGCGTCGAGTGGCGCAGTGGCTGGAAGAAGATCCAGAAGCACGGCAAGAGCTCGAAGCGATCGAGAGGTCCCTTCGACCGTTGGAAGAAGCTTACGAGCCACCCGAGCCACCTCCTCAGGACCTCGTTGCGAAGACGCTTGCAGCCCTGCCTCCAATGCCGTCACCCGATAGCATCGGGCGAGATCAGACCCTTCTTAGGGTCGGGGAAAATTCGAAACTGCCGGAGTCCGGCAGTCACGACCTCGTGGATCTACCGAAGCTTGAGCCCAGCATCGATAACATCCGTGGTCGCGGATACGGTTGGACAGATTGGTTGGGTGCAGCGGCTGCGGCAGTCGTCATGTTGACCGTCATCATTCCCGCTTTGGCTGCAGGACGATTGGAAGCTCGAAAGACGGCATGCCAGGATAATTTGCGGCAGTTCGGCACTGCGATCACGCAGTACGTGAGCCACAGTCCACAGGAAAGAATGCCAGCGGTGGCTGAGGTGGGACGCGAAGCCTTTGCGGGTGTGTTTATGATCCGTCTGAATGAGTCAGGTTTGCTGACCGACCCGGATTTGCGATGGTGTCCATCTCTCGATCAGCCCCCGAGGATGGAGGCTGCTCTGACAGACTTGACCAGTGTGCCTTCGCTGGATGATCTTCATGACGCTCCGGTTGATCGTCTGAAGCAAATCCAGCAGTATGCTGGCGGGCAATATGCCTACAACCTTGGGGTCATCGAGGAAGATCGGCTGAAGTCGCCACGCTTTGAGGCACGAGCATCGTTCGCCATCATGTCAGATGCACCCTTATCGGGCATTACAGGGACGACCCAGCACGGGAAGGTTGTGGGGCACAACGGAACCGGTATCAACGTGCTTTACGAGGACGGGCGAGTGCGGTTCATTCCACTTGCTGCGTTGGAGACAATGCCAGATCACCCGCTTCTGAACCACCGCGGTGAGGTCGAAGCTGGGGTGAGTGTTGATGATGCAACCCTGGCGCCAAGTTGGCGTCCGCCGTTTGTCAACGTGCGGCAGCGATAGTTGGTCTTCGGAGTTGTGCGGAGCATCATTCTGACGGATGCGTTGGCGCAGTTGCATCAGCAGTTAAGGGTGAATTGACACTGCTTTTTCCTGGCGCAGCGTCTGTGTGGTCAGATCACCCAGCGTATCCGCGGTGCTCGTTCATTTAAAATCACGTGTGCTGGTTTTTTGACCGGTCGGGAAATCATTGGGTACGTTGGTCAGCGTGACGTTTCCTGTTGCGGCCCACTCGGCACCCCGCAGTAAAGTGGTGATGAAGCCAACGCATTGGACTGAGTAGTCAGCGTGCCCCATCGGTGTGTGGTAGACACGGCCTTTACCGTAGTCGATTGTCATCATCATCGGTTCGTTGCGACCGGTGCCTTTGAATTTCTTGTCGGCAAAAGCGGTTGCCAGGATCGTCATGTTGTCCGCAGGTCCACGAAGTTGTTGATAGAGTTCGTCTTTTGTATGCAGCCATGTTCGTGGCAGTCCTTTGGTGATGGGATGCTCTGGATTTCGTATGACAATTTTGAATTCGTGCTGCGGGCCATGTGAGCCACCATTGCCAGGCGTAGTGTCGCGGACTGTTTTTCCGGCATCATCGATGTAAACGTAGGGCCCGGTTTTCTCATTCCGTCCACCCCAGCCGCCGAGGCCAATCATCTTGTTATACGCTGGCCAGTCACCAAATGAGTTGTCAGCTGCGTGAACGATTACCAAGCCCCCACCGTTCCGCACGAAATCGTCGAACGCCTGATTCGTGGCATCAGGCCAAGGTGCTGCATTCCATCCAAAGTTATTGACCACGACATCGTAGTTATCGAATTTTGGTTTAAAGTCCGGGTCCGGCTTGGGCTTGGGCAGGTCTTGGTATGACTTCCCATCTTTGAGAGGAAAAGCCTTTAGTAGGTCGCCTCCTTTCCATGTGAATTGTGTGCGTTCCACATCAACCGTGAAGCGTCCTGATTCTTCAAGGTACTTTTTCATCATGGCCGTTGTTTTTGGCCACGCACCATGATTGTTTTGACCATCAATGATTAGTGCTTTGAGCTTATCTTCTGCGCTGACACTCGTCGTGAGTGTGACGATTGCGGTGGCCGTCAAAAGTAATACGATCAGACGTTGCATTTCAGGTTTCCCTTTGAGTGGCGAGGTTAGGTGCGATTCAATCAGCCACCGGGATGCTTGAGAGTCCACTCAAGGCAGGCTGGTGTTTGTTGATTGGTGTGAAACACGCTTCGTGAATTATTGTCAGCTTTGCGAATCCTGATATTCCGCAATTTTGGCCATTGATTCCTTCAGTTGGTCATACAGGTCTCTGTATATCGGAAACAGCTGGTTGTATTGTTTTGTTGCAAGTCGGTTTGCAGGCGTTTCATCCGCAACTCTAATCGTCGCTTTGCAGGCAGATTCAATTGAACGGTATGCTCCATCGCCGACAGCCGCAAGCAAGGCCACTCCGAATGCTGGTCCCTGCTCTACTTCCAGCGTGGTGATTTTCTTGCCAAATACATCTGCTTGCATCTGACGCCACATCGGATTCTTGCTGCCACCTCCCGAAGCCCGGATTTGACGTACAGGCACATCAAGAGATTGAATGATGTCGAGGCTGTCGCGAAGCGCGTAGGTGATACCTTCCATCACGCTTCGTGTCATATGGCCTCGAGTGTGAGTGAGGTTCATGCCAACGAAACTGCCTCGTGCATTGGGATCTGCGTGGGGTGTTCTCTCTCCATTGAGATACGGTAGGAACAGTAAGCCATTGCTTCCAGCAGCGATCGCAGCAGCTTCAGCAGTTGCCGCTGCGTAACGGTTTTTTGGAGCAGTCCCAGCTAGACCTTGTAGAACGGAATCAACCCACCATTGCAGCGAGCCGCCGCTTGTGAGGTTGACACCCATCATGTGCCATTTGCCGTTCACCGCGTGACAAAAAGTATGAAGCCTGCCCGTTGCATCGTATTGGGGTTCGTCGCTGTGAACGAACATCACGCCACTGGTTCCGATCGAAGTGCTGAGGACTCCTTTCCGTACGACGCCATTCCCGACAGCACCCGCGGCGCAGTCCCCTGCCCCGCCGACGACTTTGCAGTCCATCGTCAAGCCAAGTTTCTTTGCCGCTTCCTTCGTAAGCGTGCCGGTCACTTCATCGCTCTCTACCACTCGAGGTAAAATCTGCTCATCAAGTTCAAGCTTGCTCAGTAGGCGTTTGGACCACTTTCGTTTCACAACGTCCAGCAACAGGGTTCCGCTGGCGTCGCTGACTTCTGTGACAAAATCACCTGTCAAGCGTCGACGAATGTCATCTTTTGGTAGAAGGACCTTCGCTAGCTTTTCGAAGTTTCTTTTTTCCTTGTTTCGAAGCCAAAGTATCTTTGGTGCTTGAAAGCCAGTGAGTGCCGGGTTGGCTACCATCTTGATCAAGTTCTTGCGCCCACCTGCGGCGGCCGTGATTTGGTCACACTCTGCGGCTGTTCTTTGATCGTTCCACAGTAATGCCTTGCGGATGACTTGATCTTTCTTATCAAGGAAAACTGAGCCATGCATCTGCCCGCTCAGGCCGATGGCTTTGACTGCATCTGGCTTTAGCTTGGCCTTCCGCATGACGGCACGGACAGTCTTGACAGTGGCCTTCCACCAATCTTCGGGATCCTGTTCCGTCCAGCCCGGGCGGGGCTGGTGGAGTGGATATTCGGCTACAGATTCAGCGAGGACTTTGCCTGAGACGTCAATTGCAAGTGTCTTGGTTCCGCTCGTACCAATATCAATTCCTAGGTAGCAACTCATGTCTCGGATTCTCCTGCCTCGTACTGCGAAAGACTGTGTGAACTCTGGGCCACTATAATGCGTAACAACGCTGGACTTAACCCACGCGGAAGAGGTTTGCCTGCGTTGTTGCCCAAATCAATCGATTCCCGACGTGATTCCCCTGCCACCACGAGCCTGATCTGTGACACCCGCCGATTTCCCCTCGGACCGACGTCGATTTCTGGTCGGCGCAACCGCCGTTGTTGCCAGTCTCGACGTGGGCTGCAGCAAGCAGACGCCTGTCGCAGCGCCCACTGCCCAAACGCGTAAAGATGTACCGCTGCGAGTTTTGCTGGTGGGTGAACCTGATGATAAAAATGCCATTTCAAGAGGATGGCAGGCGGTGTCGGAGCAGGAGATACAGGTCGATGTGCTGCCATTGAACAGAGCCGATCCCGGCGGCATCAGTGATGCCTTTCTGGCGGGAGCGAAAAAAGCTGATGTGGTGATCTATCCACTTGTGCTTGTGGGGCAGGCAGCTCGCAATGATGCAGTGGTAGAGATGACCGCTGATGAAGTAAAGCGAGTCGAATTAGAAGTCGGGTCCTTATTTCCAGCTGCCCGCAATGGCGCGGCTCGTTATGGTGGATCAACCTACGCACTACCGCTTGGTTGTCCGTTGCCTGCCGTCGTCGCGCAGTCTAAGGTCGAGCCACTGGGGTCATGGGAGGACTACGATCGGCTTGTGGAAAATGAGTGGGACGGTTCGGCAGCAGAGCCAACGGCGGCGGGTTGGGCGGGAATGATGTTCTTGTGGCGTTGCAGTGGTATCAGAAACTGGTTGTTTGAGCGAAAAGATCTGAAGCCGCTCGTGAACACCGAACCGTATGTGAATTCACTTCAACTCATGTTGAGGACCAATCAGCGATATGCAAAAAAAGATCAGACACCGGATCAGATTTGGACGCTAGTCGGTGAGGGAAAGCTTCGTGGTGGGATTGGTTTCCCCACGCGACGGTCGCGTGCAACTGGCAATACGTTCGTGTTTGCTTTACCAAGGGCAGTGAATCTTTCCAAGGTAGTGCTTGATCCCTTCTCGCCAGTCATTTCGTTATCAGCGAGTTGTCGGCAAACCACTGCGTCGAAACGTTTCGTGGAATGGTTGTGCGGAGGTGAAGGTAGTCGCTCGGTACGTGGCCAAGTTTCCGGTATGACTGAATTGCGGGGTGTCACGTCATCCAGTGGTGCTTCGTCGCCCTACGATGAGTGGCTGGCAGGGCAATTGCAGGTACCTCTGACCGCGCCCTGCCTCCAGTTGAATGGTGCGTCGGACTATCTCACGGCGTTGGATCAGAACGTGCGTCGTGCTTTGGGTGGCCAAGTTACAGCGCAGGAAGCTTTGGATGAGGTGGCCACGCAATGGGCCAGTCTTACTTCTGCTTCTGGCAGGGACAAACAGATGAGGGCATGGCGTATGGCTCAGGGAATGCGTGCCTGACTGATGCTGTCGACGCACGTGGTCGATGGACGCGGGGAGGATGCCGTACGATTTTGCTGGGCTGTTCTCAATATGAATCCCAGCATGAAGAAAGGCACGTGGTAACCACGTGCCTTTCGGTCTGTCTATCAGTTCACTTCGTTTACCATGCCGGCAGCGGGACTACTCGTCGCTGGCTTCTTCGGGAGTCGCAGCAGCGGCAGTCGTCTCTGCTTCATCGTCTGCTTCATCATCAAATGCAGGCTTCTCAGCAGCTACATTCCCGCGGTCGTTTTTGCCGACCAGTTCCAAGATCGCCCTTTGACCAGCATCACCGAGGCGTGGCGTTGCCAATCTCAGGATTCGGGTGTAGCCACCTGGTCGATCGACATAGCGCTCAGCGATCGAGTCGAATAAGATCTTGGCAGCTTCTTTGTCACCAATCAGTTGGATGACTCTTCGTCTCGCAGCGACGACTGGCGCGCGGGCATTCGCCCATTCCTGCCACTCATCACTTTGACGCCATTTTTTCCACTCGTCGCTACCACGCTCAGCTGTCGTTTTCATCCGTTCAGCATCTTCCGCTGACGAAATGGTTTTCTTGGCGATCGTGATGCACTTCTCAACGAGAGGTCGTACTTCCTTTGCCTTGTGAAGCGTGGTCGTGATACGGCCAGCTACCTTCGGTGCATTCTCATCGAGGCTCGCGTCTCGTTCGGTCAAAAATAGCGCGCTCGCAAGGTTCTTGAGCATCGCTTTGCGATGGCTCGGGCTTCGTCCCAGGGTGCGGCCTCGTCTTCGGTGACGCATGGCATCAAGTCCGTCAAATTATGTCGTTAAGGAATTAG
>Ga0315331_10000194_pt1 | contig 38869 bp, 17 predicted proteins | sample M160m34915metaG_FD_203456 | JGI IMG/M metagenome (GOLD analysis project Ga0315331, IMG submission 203456) | Ammonia-oxidizing marine archaeal communities from Monterey Bay, California, United States - M1 60m 34915 | ecosystem: Environmental > Aquatic > Marine > Intertidal zone | place: USA...
GCGGCCGAAGAATTGACCAAGCGCGGGGATGCTCGAAAGATGATCGAGTCGATCCAGGCTGCTCTGGCGAACTACTCGACGGCCAACGAAGGCAAGTTGCCAGCAACGCTCGCGGAGCTGACGACCAAGCCAGCTGAGGGAGAAGCTCTGATGGCTGAGCTTTCTGCAGACCCTTGGGGCAACGACTACCAGTTTGTGCCAGCAGGGGACACCTATGTGCTGATGAGTTACGCGTCTGACGGTAAGGCTGGCGGTGAGGGTGCGAACCAAGATGTGCGCAGTGACCAACTGCCGCTCGAGGATGCGCTGGCCGCCGCTGCGACCGAATGGACAACCTATGATGGCAAGGTCAAGACCGGCCAGGAAGAGGCCGCCAACCTGACGAAGCGGTTCGGTCCGTGGTATTACGTGATCGATAAGACGCTGTTTGACAAGTTGAAGCCGGCTCGCGCTGATCTTGTCCAGCCGAAATCTGAAGAAGCTAAGCCCGGCGACGCTCCTAAGTAGCGGCCGGCGCGCCCCGGGAATTGCTGAGCTGTCGCTTCCCGGGACGCTTGGGGTGATTCGTTGGGTTCACCGACGGGGTATTCCGGGTATTGTGGTTCGCAATCGGATGCTGTTCGTATGGATAGCTTCCTAAGTACCACCCACCCCTCAAAAGGAAGCCCGCAATGTTGAGACACGCTCTCGCCGCAGCGCTTCTGCTTTCGATCCCCGTAGGTGCCGTTGCGCAAAGCGATGCCACCACTGGAACGCAGCAGGATCCGCAAGCGGCATACCAGGCGCTCTCCAAGTCGTATGCCAAGGCCATGTCGGTCTGGCAGGATGAATTGGAAGCTAAGATTAAGAAGGCTCAGGAGGCTGGCGAACGCGTCCCGCGGTCGGCATATGCCCCACCAAGCGGAGACTTTGTCTCCACTGCACAGGAGCACGCAAAGGAGCACGCCGGCACTGACGCCGCTGTGCCATTCCTTGGGTTTATCCTGAAGAATGCCACGCGTGAGCGCAACGCAGTCAAGTGGGCGGTCAAGACGCTGGCGTCTGAGCACGTCGAAAGCAATGCCATCGGCGATGTCGTCGATTACTTGCCCAAGGTCTCGCGCATGGCTGGCCGCACCGCTCGTTCGTTGCTCAGTGATGTCGCAGACAATCACTCCAACAAGACGGTGCGGGTGAAGGCTCTGTTGGCGCGTGCTCGTCAGAGTGGTGCTGCCGATAAGGCTGATGATGCAGTTGCCGACCTTGAGGTCGTCATGGAATTGACGACTGATGCCGACCTGCTGGCCGAAGCCAAGGATGCGCTCGCCGAAGTGCGAAAGCTCGCCATTGGCACGGTTGCCCCCGAGATTGATGGAGTTGATGTCAATGGCGTCAAGTTCAAGCTCAGTGATTATCGCGGCAAGGCTGTCTTGCTCGACTTCTGGGGATTCTGGTGACCACCTTGCCGGGCAATGATCCCGCACGAGCGGTCGCTCGTGGAGAAGTGGAAGGACCGTCCCTTTGCTCTGCTGGGTGTCAACAGTGACAACACCAGCACCGAGAAGGGTATGGCGACCTACAAGGCGAAGAATACTGGAGACCTATCCGTCACCTGGCGGAGTTTCCGCAACGAAAGCAATACCCCGAACATCAGTGATGACTGGCGTGTTCGTGGCTGGCCGACGCTCTACTACATCGATCACGAAGGTGTGATTAAGCACAAGAACGTGCGCGGCGAAGCCGAGATGGAAGAAGTGCTCGAAGAGATGATCGCGGCTGCGGAAGCAGCAGCGAAGAAGTAGCTTTCACTACGTCTCTCCAGCGAAGACGCCCGTGGCACTATGCAGTGCTACGGGCGTCTTTGTGTGTATAGCCGCTACTTTGTTGGTCGCGCTGGATCGAATTGAAGTGCTGTCACGGTACGTGTTGGTCGTGCCTTCTCTGTGATCTCCGCGTCAAGTTGCGTCGCGAGTTCGCGAAGATCAGTGACGAGTTGTTTCTGCTTCTTTGCGACGTTCCATTGTTCGCTGACGTCTCGCTCGACGTGAAAGAGTTCCTCTGGCTCGAACTTCAGCTTCCATGGCCCACGTCGAATGCCGGCAAGAGCACCCTTACTCGTGTAGTAGAGGAACTGCTCCATCTTCGACTTCGCTCCCTTAGTTGCGAATAACAACTCGCGAACGTCATGGCCATCGATCTTGCGATCTGCCGCTAGCTCGCCGCCACAAACGGCTGCGAGCGTTGGTAGCAGATCCATCGTTGTCGCGACTTCACGGCACACGTGGCCCTTGGCAATGCGCGCGGGCCATTTGGCGATGAAAGGCACGCGCTGACCACCTTCCCAGTTGCTGCCTTTGCCACCACGTAGCAACCCAGCACTGCCGCCATTTGCCTTGAACGGCAGCCATGGGCCGTTGTCGCTCATGAAGACCACCATTGTGTTGTTACTGAGTCCAAGGCGATCAAGCGTCTTAGTGATCTGGCCAACACTCCAGTCGATCTCTTCAATGACATCGCCATACAAACCGCGCGGGCTTGTGCCTTTGAAGTCTTTCGAGGCATAGAGCGGAATGTGCGGCATCGAATGCGGCACATACGCGAAGAACGGTTGATCCTTGTTGCGCTCGATAAAGTCGACCGTTGCCTCGGTGTAGCGTTTGGTCAGTTCGCGTTGGTCGGGTTCCCATTCGACGACCTTGTTGCCGTTCATGAACGGTAGGCGGAACTTGTATTTGCTGTTCTTGCCCCGATGGATCTGCGCCATGTCGTTCGAATAGGGAACGCCGACGTATTCGTCGAAGCCCTGGTCGAGCGGTAATAGTCCAGGTCGGTGGCCGAGGTGCCACTTGCCAAAGCAACCGGTCGCGTAGCCCTGATCACGCAGCATGTCAGCGATCGTGACTTCATCTGTGTGCAGGCCGTAGTCGTATTGCGGGAAGATCACGTGCTTGTGCATCCCGACTCGCTTTGGGTAGCAGCCGGTTAGCAATGCGGCCCGAGAAGGTGAGCACACCGGTGACGCGACATAGAACTGAGTTAGCTTGGCACCTTGTGCTGCGAGTTGATCAATGTGGGGGGTGTGGATCGTTGGGTGGCCACTGCATGACAGGTCTCCGAATCCCTGATCGTCGGTGAATATTATGACGACGTTCGGCGGGCTCTTCGGAGTAGGTGCGGAAGTCGTTTGGCAGCTAGCGAAGGCTAGAAGGGCTAAGCCGGCGGGGACTGCGAATGAGACGGAGAGTCGAGCCATAGGGAGAGCATGCCGTAAGGACCCCGAGCAACGTGGTCACTTTTTGTCTCGACGACCTACTATGTTGTAATGCGAGCGATCACTTTTCGCGGCGTCCGGGACGTCGTGCTGCAAGATGTCACCGAACCACGCATTCAGGATGCGAGCGACGTCATTGTCCGTGTCAAGTTGGCCGCGGTCTGTGGTTCTGATTTGCATCCATACCTTGGACGTGAAACCGGGCTCGATTTGGGCACCGTTATGGGGCACGAGTTCCTTGGGGAAATCGTCGAGTTGGGTAGTGCCGTGCAGTCTTTGGCCGTTGGCGATCGAGTTGTCAGCCCATTCACGACGAGCTGTGGAGCGTGCTATTACTGCGATCGTGGTTTGACCGCTCGCTGTGTGCATGGCGAGCTGTTTGGCTGGGTGCAGGACGGCCGTGGCTTGCATGGAGCTCAAGCCGAGATGGTGCGTGTACCGCTGGCCGACTCGACACTCGTTAAGGTTCCCGACGGGACATGCAGTGAACAAGCTCTGTTAGCGGGTGATGTGTTGTCGACCGGCTTCTATTGCGCGCGTCTTGGCCGCGTCGAACTGGGGGATGTCGTGGCAGTCGTTGGTGCTGGGCCCGTTGGTCTTTGTGCTGCGATCGCCGCGAAGGAGCTTGGTGCAGCGAAGGTCTTTAGCCTCGACCTTGAACCGGATCGCCTAGCTTTAGCTGCCCGTTATGGCGCTGTGCCGTTGCTGGTTAGTGACTCCAAATCTCTTGAGCAACTGCGCGAAGCGACACAAGGACGCGGCGCTGATGTGGTCCTTGAATGTGTTGGCTCCGAACAAGCGACGCGTTCCGCATTCGAATTGGCGAGGCCAGGCGCGACGATTGCTGCTGCTGGCGTGCACTGCGAGTCGCACTTGGCCTTCTCGCCAGGCGAAGCCTACGACAAGAATCTCACCTATAGTGCTGGCCGTTGTTCGGCGCGGGCGATGATGGAGGAGACTATGCCGTTGGTCAGTTCGCGTCGGTTTGACCTTGGCGCGTTATTTTCGCATCGAATGCCATTCGAAGAGGCCGCTCGCGGCTACGAGATGTTTGAGAAGCGCCTTGATGGTTGTACCAAGGTGTTGCTGACTCCCTGATCCATGATTAGATCGGGTATGAAGCGCCAGTGCAGAGGGTGGCTGCTTCAGTCTTATGTTTGATGCCGGTTCTAGTGAACTTAATCGTCTGGTGCTGGTAGCCGGGATGGTGGCTTGATCGAATGGGGGCAGTATGCGATCGGCAATAGCACTGATTTTTCTGGCAGGTCTCGCGGCCACTGGTTGCGTGGCGGATCCTGCTGCCGACAAACGTGCGTTACAAGAGCTGTGGAGCAAGTTCGAGCGTGCCTTCAACGTTGGCGATGCCACCGCTGCCGCGAGCCTCTATGCAAAAGACAGTGATCGCATTGGCTCCAGTGGTGTGAAGGTCACTGGCCGCGATGAAATCGAGAAGAAATACGCCGCGATGCTTGCCCGCCGGGCGGCAGATCCTTCCAGCAAGCCGTTTCATGCCACGATTGAAGTTCGTTTGTTGCGTCCTGACGTAGCGCTGCTGGACGGTTCGTGGCGCGGCATGCGCGCCGGTCAACCTGTTCGAGGGTTCTTCACGTTGACGGCAACGAAGCAGTCCGGCCGTTGGCTCATTGCAGCAGGCCGTGATCGGGGCGTAGTAGTAGAGTAGTCGTGAACCGCTGAGGTTCTGTCGCCAGCGCGTCGCTTAGTGATGTCTGGCTACTGCTAATGGCTATCCGTCGGCGGTGAGTTCGTCTCCGCATGGCGAATAAGCAGCGACCGCAGGCAGCGTTGCATGTGCTTGGCGAGGAATCCGACGTTGGGCTCTTGCAGCGCGCTCGAGTGCCCGCCAGGAATGTCGATTGCTAGCACTGTCGGCTGCACGTGACTTTGCCATCCGAGCAAGTCATCTGCATAGATCTCACGGAACGGTGTGTCAGCAGGGTCGCCGTTGCCTTCGGTTGCGCGGAACAGCACGACACTGCCACTTTGGAAGGTGCCTTGTGCGGCATGTTCGCGATGGGCCACTTCATAAAGTTGCATGAAGGGCAATTCCGTCGGCTGAGTTCCGGACTCAGAAGCCTGGATTCTGAGTTCCTTCACCTTCTGTGCATTACGCCGTTGCTCAAGTCGCGAGCCGATGGTGTACGACAGCCAGTTGTAAGTTTTCTTTGCGAGCTTCGGTAGAACCGTCAACCAGTGCGCGATCGCTGACTGACCTTGGGATGGCCGGAATAGTCCGCGGATGCGGCTGAGTCGTGCTGAGGCAACTCTGAGAGTTCGTTCTTCCGCGCCACTTGCCGGAGCGTCAATCAAACCTACAAACAGGACGGATTCGCCTAAGTCCTCGAGTTGACGCGCGACTTCGAATGCGATGACCCCACCAGCGCACAAGCCTGCTAGTAGGTAAGGGCCAGATGGCTGGACCGTTTGAATGCGGACGACCTTGGCCTTGGCCATGTCGGTGATCGTTGTGTGCAGGAACCGTCCCTCCGATTGCTCGGGCTCAAGGCCATAGACTGGGTGGTCTGGGTCGAGCAGCAGCGCGAGTGATCGGTAGAGGAGGACTTCGCCGAGACCATCATGAACGAAGAAGACCGGTGTCGCGCCGCGACCTGGGCGAATTAACAGCGGCGGCAACATGGCTGCTGCCTCAGCTTGATTAACGGATGCCTTTGCGCCCTCAACTGTTGGTTTGCTAATCGCAGGCTTGTTCGCGTCGTCTTCGTCACGACCCGCCTCTGGCGCAACGTAACCTTCTGCAACCATCACAGCAGCCAGTTGTCGAATCGTCGGTGCCTGGAACAAGCTTGAGAGTGGCAGTGAGATATCAAAGTCTCTTCGGACGCGAGTGAAGAAGCGCACCGCGATTAGGGAGTTGCCACCCAGTTCGAAGAAATCATCCATCGCACCAAGGTCGCTGACTCCCAGCAGCTTCGACCAGATTGCGGTCAGCTCTGTTTCGAGCCCCGGAAGCGGTGGCGTGAAGTCGCTAGCCAAGGCGGGCCGGGCGAAGCTCTGTGCTCCTTCCGTGTCATCTGCGCCGCTGAGACGCATGGCTTCGAGCGTGAGCTTGCGGCGCCAGACTTCTACATCGACAGATGATGCGACGACTTGTTCCGCTTCCGTTTGGGTCATTACGCGGTCGAAAGCGATGAGGCCTTCTGCCGGCGTGATCGCTTCGCGTAGAAGGGCTTCGGTTGCGGCGTTTTGCTGAGGGTCTGAATTAACGCCCGAATTGCTACTCGATGTATTGGTGATGCTCGCGTTTTTGTCGACGCGTTTCATCGTGAAGCCTTGGATGCTGATGCACTCCAGGCCCGCCTCGTCAAATACGCGAACGTCAAATGATGCCGCTTCTCGGGTCGAATCTGGTCGCAGCTTGACGTGGCTCGTGCATCGCTGCGTAAGCGGTGCCGCAATGCGGATGCGGTCGTAGCCGAACGGAACCAGGAAGTCGGTGCTCTGTTGGAAGCCCGGGATGAGGCTTTGTGCAGCGCCTGTTGCCATGTCCATCAGTGCTGGATGGTAGGCGAACATCTTGAGATCGTCAGTGAACGCAGAATCGAGCTCCAGGTCGATCACGGCTTCGCTAGATCCTTGGCGGATGCTGACAAGGTTTTGCCACCGCGGGCCAAAGCAGACGAAGTCTTGGTCGAGGAATCCGTCTCGCGTTGTGACGATTTGTTGGCAGCGATCGCGGAGCGTCGCCAGATTGACCTGCTCCTGTGCGATACTGGATCGCCGTACATCGGCGGTCATGTAGATGACGTTCCCGTCAATAGAACTCATCGTTACAACAGAGTTGTCGCCCTGTTGTTGGATGTCAATCTGGAGTCTCTGCTGCGCTTGTGCTGCAACTTGGAACGGTTGCAGCAGCGTGACTTGGCTGAGCTCTACTGCGTTAGCGGAAGCATGGCTCAGGGCGAAGTGTCCTGCTTCGATGAATGCTGCGCGTGCTAACTCAACGAATCCTGTACCTGGGATCAGTGCCTGGGCAGATTCGATTCTGTGTTCATTGAGTAGCCAGTGAGACGCGACAGTGAAATCGGTGTAGTAACGCCGGCCTTCGGGAATGGGTTCCCACGCCTCAAGCCATGGGTGGTCCGTGCGGCCGGCGGGAAGAGGTTGCTCTGGTCTGTTCGAGCCAACCTCAATGATCATTCCGACATCGCGCCACGCGTTCCAGTTGATGGCAACCGTGCGCCCGGGCTTGCGTCGTTGGCGGTCTTCGGCAAAGGCATCAAGGAATGCGTTGGCGGCTGTGTAGTCGATTTGGCCCGGCAGGCCGAGAAGGCTTGCGATACTTGACATGACCACGAATGCCTTCAGGTCTTCGTCGATCAGAGCATCAAGGTTGCGGGTGCCTTCGACTTTGGGTGCCAGCACCTGTCGCATTTGTGCGGTGGTCTTTGATTGTAGGGGGGCGTCGTCGATGAGGCCGGCCGCGTGGATGACAGCGTTGAGTTTGCCAAAGCGTTTGCGTACCGATTCGATGGCCTTGTGCAAGCTGTTGCTGTCAGTGACGTCGCCCTGCACCACCATGACTTCGGTGCCGTTTGCTTCGATTGCGAGAAGCCCCTCGATACGTATGCGAAGGCTGGCGGATGTCTCTGGGTCTGAGAGCAGAGATTCCCACTTGCTATGTTCTGGCAGTGATGAGCGTGACAAGAGCGCGAGGCGCACCTTGCGTTGCTTGGCAAGATGTTGCGCCAGCACGCGACCCATGCCTCCAAGGCCACCAGTGATCAGGAGGACGTCGCCATCAGCGAGCCACGATGGCTGGTCGTTGGCCGTTGGTAGCTGCGTCGGGCGCAGGGTTGGTGTCCAGCGCTTTGGTGGGCGTAGCGCGGTGATTGGTCCGGTCTCGCCCGATATCAGCTCGTGAGCCAACGTGCGGAGTCGGTCTGCTCTGGTGGTGCTGTCGTTGGCATTCAGGTCGACTAGCCGGGTTGGAAAGTCTGGTAATTCGCGCGGGATGACTAGTGCTGGCCCGGCGCTCAATCGAGCGAGAGGATCAAGTGGCTCACCGGCAACAGAGAAAGCATTCTCAGTTACGAGTGTGAACGTTGCAGCTTCTAGTGTGCTGCTCATCGCAAATGCCATGCGACTTGGCGCGAGGAAGTTGCGTTGGATTGTTGCTGTGGGTTGCGTGCCGGAGATTGTCCCAGGTGTGTTGTTGTTGCCCAGGAACATGACAACGTGCTCCGGAGTCAAGTCGCGGGTGCGGAGTTGTTCAAGCACCTGTTGGTAGCCTTCTGCCTCGCCGATCGAGACTTCAAAGCTACCATCAGACAGCATGCGGAAGCGCTCGCCGTGGAATGCGAGCACCGCTTCGAAGTCGCTGCCGACATGTTGTCGAAGCTCTTCGGCAAGTGCGTGACTCTGCTCGATGTTGTTTGAAATGAGTAGCCAACGCGAAGCTGGCGACTTCTCGGTCATTACTCGTGGTGTTAGATCCCAGGAGTTTGTTGCAAACCAATCGTCAAGGTTGTCTCGCTTGCGCGGCTCTGTGCTTTCGTCGTCATTGGCAGCGCGGACATCAACCCAATACGACTGCCCCTCAAATGGATACTCGGGTAGTGGTACGCGATTGCGTAGCTCTCCATCGTAGAGCGCCGTCCAGTCGCATGTTGCGCCAGCAGCCCACGCTTTCCCTAGGGTGAGCAATGCGTAGTCGACGTCGTCGGCTGCTTCGTGTGGGTGGCGCACCGAGTTGTACGCGCGTGAATCAACCGTGGTTTGGGCGCCGACGAGAGTCGTCAGTGTTCGTCCAGGACCTAGTTCGAGGAAGACGCGGTTGCCCGCTTCCAAGATGGTCTCGACACAGTCGGAGAACCGCACGGTCTTGCGCAGATGTTGGACCCAATACTCAGGGTCCTGTGCTTCTTGTGGCGTGAGCCACTTGCCAGTCAGGTTGGATGCGATCGGGGTGTTCGGCGCTTGGAAGTTGATGGACCGGCAGAAGGTGCGGAACTCCTCAAGGATGGGCTCAAGCAATGAAGAGTGGGCCGCGACATCGATGTGAATCGGTGTCCAATCAACTTCTTGTTCCGTCAGCGTTGTGGTGAGTGACTTGATCAGATCCCGCGGTCCTGATGCCACACATAGGTCGGGCGCATTCACAGCTGCGATGCTGAGGCCCTCGGGCATCATGGCTCGGACGTCGTGTTCTGGCATCGAGACGCCGGCCATCTGGCCCGGTGGCGTTTGCTCAAACAACTTGCCACGTAAGGAAACTAATCGCAGGCCATCACGGACCGAGAAAACTCCGGCAAGGCAAGCAGCAACATACTCACCCATGCTGTGACCGACGTAGGCCACCGGGCTCAGGCCCCAGGATTTGAACATCCGAGCTAAGGCGTATTCGATTGAGAAGAGAGCCGGCAACGCGAGCGATGGCTGCTGCAACTTCTCAGTAGCTTCTTTGGCGTCTGCTGTCGCGGCAAATAGCAGTTCGCGTACGGTAGGTCCGCAGTGCTGATCCACGATGCTCAGGCACTCCTCTAAGGCGGTCCGGAAGGCCGGTTCGCGTGCGTGGAGATCGAAGCACATGCGCGCATACTGTGCGCCACCACCAGGGAATGTGAAGACAACGCCGGGGTTGCTTACATCTGCTGCGACTGTGCCAACTCGAGTTGGGCTTTCGCCTTTCAGGAGGCTCGCGGCTTCCTGTGCAGAGGCCGCAACGACCGCACGTCGATGTGCGAGGCTGCGTCGTCCCATCGCCAGCGTATAGGCAACATCGCCGAGGTCACAACAGGGGTTTTGAGTCAGATGCTCGGCCAAGTTGCGACTCATTTGGTCGAGTGCAGTCTTGGTCCGGGCCGACAGTGTGAATAGGTGGCGGTCGCGTCCGCCCTCGCCGGGAAGTGGTGCTGGCGGTTCTTCTAGTACGATATGGCAGTTCGTGCCACCGGCACCCAGTGCCGTGATGCCTGCTCGCAGCGGAAGGGAGGCGTTGCTGTCGGTGGGATTCCACGGCGTGCATTTCGCGATGACGTGGAACGGGCTGTCGTCCATCGCAAAGCGCGGGTTGGGTCGCTCGTAGCCAAGTGTGGGGGGCAGAACACGGTGTTGTAGGGCAAGCGCGACTTTGATCAGTGAGGCTGCGCCGGCCGCTTCGCCAAGATGGCCAATGTTTGATTTGACCGATCCGATCCCGCAAAACTGCTTGTCCTGCGTTTGGCTTGCAAACGCTTGTTCGAGTGCGGTGAGCTCGATGGGGTCGCCAACACTTGTGCCGGTTCCGTGACCTTCTACGTAGCTAATTGTACGTGCGTCGACGCGCGCAGACTTTAGGGCCGCCTCAACGACTTCCGCTTGGCCATCGACACCAGGTGCGAGGAAGCCAGCTTTGACTGCTCCGTCGTTGTTGACGGCAGACCCCTTAATGACCGCCACGATTGTGTCGCCGTTGTCGAGTGCGTCATTGAGGCGCTTCAATACGACGCAAGCACTACCGCTTCCGAATACTGTGCCAGCACTGCGGTGGTCGAATGGGCGACAGTGTCCATCCGGTGAGAGGATTTCGCCCTCCTTGAAGTGGTAGCCGTGCCCCATCGGTAGTGCGATGGTTGAGCCGCCGATTAAGGCCATGTCACATTCGTTTGCCTGCAAGCTTTGGCGGGCGAAGTGTACTGCGACTAGCGCCGACGAGCATGCGGTCTGTACGTTGATGCTTGGTCCCCGCAGATCCATGTCGTAAGACGCTCGGGTCGCCAAGAAGTTCATGTCGTTGGCGGTGTGCCGGACAAGGAACTCTCCCATCGATTCGGTGATCTCGCGGTGACTGCGGATGTTGTTCATCCAATACAGCGGGGCACCTGATCCAGCGAAGACCCCGACTTTGCCTTCCGCGGCTAGTCCTGTGTTGCCTGAGTTTTCTAGAGCTTGCCAGGCAACCTCTAGGAACAACCGGTGGGCAGGATCCATGACAGATGCGTCCCGCGGACTGATTCCGAAGAATGCAGCATCAAACTTGTCGATGTCATCGAGTACCGGGCAGGCGCGAACGTATTCAGGGTTCTCTATGTCTCGACGCGGAACTCCCGCCCGTAGCAGTTCTTCTTCGCTCAGGCTACGGATGGACTCGACGCCTTGGAGCAGGTTCTGCCAGTACTTGGCAACGCCGTTCGCACCGGGGAAGCGACCAGCCATGCCGATGATGGCGATATCATCCTGGCCGGGGTCTTCCGGGTCTGGGCTTGGGTTTGTTGCACCCTGTGTCATGATTCCACCAACATCATGATCGAGAGCGTCTAGCCCGTGCTTGACGGCGACGCTCTGCCGCCGATGACAAGCGGTCTTGGCGCTCGTTACTGGCGGTCTCAGTGGCGACGTTTGGCGTGCCTAGATGTTCCGCCAGCGATGCGATGGTGGGATATCGGAACATCGTGACCAGTGGAACTTTTTGCCCTAGTGCCGTCTGCAATTGGCTGTTGGCCTCGACGGTCAGAAGGGAGCTAGCTCCAAGGTCGAAGATGTTGTCGTTGCGACCGACCCGTTCCACACCGAGGACGTCTTGCCATATTTTGGCGATGGTTCGTTCTGTGTCGTTGCTGGGAACGACATAGGCCTCCTGTTTGCCTTGAGGTTTTTCAATTGGGTCTGGTAGTGCCTTCCGATCGATCTTGCCGTTTGGTGTTAGCGGTAGCGACTCAAGCATCATGAAGGCTTGCGGTACCATGAAGTCTGGCAGGAAGTCTCTTAGGTGAGCCCGCAGTTTCTCCGCCAAGTTGTCCGAATCGGTGCGTTTGTGCGGCGTGTTTGAATTGACTGCGGTCGAATCGACAGTCGGTAGCCATGCGCCAGTTGGCGCGTGGCCCTTGCGTCGCATTAGGGCGTCGAAGGTTCCCAGCTCCGCGCCGAACCGGATCTCAACGTCGTATTCTGTGTGCAGCGCGCGTATGGCGTCAGGATCGATGCCTTCAGCCGGCATTGTTAGCGTTGCACTCAGGGACTCAGCAGTGGCCGAATCGTCGCCGCGAGCAATCATCTGGACTGCTGTTAGCGCTCGGTTCAGGCGTGCATCGGGCACACCTGTCAGGTGCAGCATGGTAGGGGTGCTAGTCAAGGCTTGCCGGATTGCGTCCGTGGATTTCGGGTGCTCAAGTTTTGAAGCCGTCGGGAGGTCTAGTGCTTGTTCTGGCGCGCCAGCACGGAGAACCACGTCGTAGCGGAAGTCACGCATTTCCGTGGCATGTGTGCCACGCTTGTTCTGCATGGAGACGAGGTGCAACCCTGGCACGTCATGAGTGATGTTCGTGAAGAATTGTCTCGTAAGAAGTAGTTCCGTGTCGAGGGCCTGACGCTCCTTAATGCGATCAGCAAGGGATGCGGCCGAGGTTTGTCCTGGCGCTTTGTGCAGTTCGACTAGTGTATGGAATGCGTTAGCGGCCTCGAGGGACCGGACATCTCCGAGAAATATTACGCCGCCTTCATTGAGAATTCGGGCCGCCTGCGTCAGCACGCGCGTCAGATAATCGGCGCTCGGAAAATACTGCGCGACCGAGTTGATGATGACAACGTCACAACTGTTGTTGTCAATTGCGTCGAGTTGATCGGCTGCTCGATTGAGGAGCGTGACCTTCCGGCGCTCATCTTCGCTTAGTTCATTGCGAATAGACTCGAGCGCGACGGGTGACAGATCAACTGCGGTGTAGTGCTCTACGTGCTCTAGGCATGAGTAGAGAATCATGCCTGTGCCGCAGCCGATCTCGAGCACGCGCTGTGGCTTAAGGTCTCGGATGCTTTGGGTTGTTTGGTCCAGCCACTCGCGCATTGCTGCGGTGGCAATTGGCTCGCCCGTGTAGCTGCTGAGCCAGCCTGACGTGTTAAAACGTGCAGGAGCCTCGTCGGCGCCGGAGCGCTTGGCATAGGCGGTATCCCAGCGGCTTTGCCAGTCAGCAGTTTCGCTCGTTGTTGCATCCGTTCCATCGGCTGTGCTGCCTGTGGCCAAGACGTAGCCGACGAGTTGTGACTGGCTGGGACCATCTTTAACGGCAACTACGGCTTGCTTGACCGATGGATGACGCTGGATGAGGGTTTCGATTTCTCCGAGTTCGATTCGGTAGCCGTTGAACTTGACCTGTTGGTCAAGCCGGCCGAGATACTCAAGCGTGCCGTCGTCGGCAAATCGGGCGAGGTCCCCGGTGCGGTAAATGCGGTTGTCAGGCTGGAACGCGTCAGCCACGAATCGTTCTGCAGTGAGGTCTGGTCGATCTAGGTAGCCGCGCACGACGCCATCTCCGCCGATGCAGAGCTCTCCAGGTGTCCCCAGTGGCAGTAGCTGGAGTTGCGAGTCTAAGATGCGGATTTGCGTGTTCGCGATCGGTTTGCCGATCGTGATGTGGTCCGCGTTGCTTGGCCCGATTGCTTCGGTCGTTGACCAGACCGTAGTCTCGGTTGGTCCATACATGTTGACCAAGTTGGCCTGTGGCAGCTCGGATGTGATTGTCTTTGCCAGATCGCTGGTCAAGGCTTCTCCGCCGACCAAGAATTTTTGCAGTGACTTCATCGAACTCAGAGTGCCGTCTGCGATCAGAATGCGCGCTAGGGATGGCGTGCACTGGAAGTGTGTGATCTTCCTGCGTTCGAATTGTTCGCGGATCGAAACGGGGGTGACTTCTTGAGTGGCCGTTGTTGAGTTCGTGGTTGTCGGATTCGCTAGGCGGCGGAGTTCGTTCAGGTGCTTGAGGTTCTCAAGCACGGTGTCGGGGTCTATGCCGAAGTCAATGAGGCATGCGACTTCGGTCGCGCCGATACTTTTGAGTTGCTCGACGAGCTTTAGGGCGCGCTGTGGCGTTCCGAACAATCCCGCTGTGTCGAAATAGCGATCGAATGCGTGATCGAGCAACGCCTTCATGTCGTTGTCGTCGAATCGTTCTGGGTCGAACGCCTGAGTAGTGGCCTCGCTGCCACCATTGGCTGCGGAAGGTTGTTTGAAGGCGGGGAACATCCAGGGCGCTACCTTGACGAGGTCGTAGGACATCGTGAGGTAATTGCTGAACGGTCCGCGTGCTAGTTGCTTGGCCTTCTCGTCGTCATCTGTGACGAACGTGTGAAGCATTACGGAGACGATGCCATCGCCTTCGTGACCAGCCTCGCGGCGTGCTTCACGATATGCGGCGAACTTCGTCGTGAGGTCTTCGATGTCCTGACCAAGCATGTTGGTCAAAATGTTGTGTCCGGAGCGTCCGGCTGCCCGGAAGGTCTCGATGTTGCCTGCGGAGGCGATCCACATTGGCGGGCAAGGACGGACTGGCTTTGGCAAGACGCTGACTTCGATTTCGTCACCGGCGCCGTTCTTGACCTTGATCTTCTCGCCAGCCCATAGGCGTAGCACGGTGGAGATCGACTCCTGCATCACTTCGCGTCGTCGCTCGAAGTTTTCCGGCTTCAGAGCGAAGTCGTTGACGTGCCAGCCACTAGCGAACGAGAGGCCGACCCGGCCTTGTGAGATGTTGTCGACGACAGCCCATTCCTCGGCCACTCGGATTGGATCGTGTAGAGGAATGACCACGCTACCGGCGCGCAACTCGACCTTGCTCGTGATCGACGCCATTGCGGCAGACGTCACTGCGGGGTTGGGGTAGAGGCCACCGAACGCATGGAAGTGACGTTCTGGTGTCCACACCGATACGAAGTCGTTGTCGTCTGCAAACTTCGCTCCTTCCAACATTAGTCGGTAGGCGTTGGTCGTGGCCGCATTGCTGCTGTCTGCAGCGAAGTAGAACAGACCGAAGCCCATTGGGCGGTCCGATACTACGGTTTGTGGCTGCGACTTCAGCATCGATGCCTTGTCGCCTTCTTCTTGGATCACCGTTTCGAATCCACGGCAGAGTGTCCAGAAGATCTCGAGCACTGAGATGTCAAATGAGATGCTGGTGACAGCCAGCCATGTACCGGGATCAGTTCCAATCCGCTCATCCATGCCCGCGAAGAAGTTCGCTACGTTGCGATGTTCAATCATGACGCCCTTTGGGCGCCCGGTAGAGCCTGATGTGAAGATGACGTAGGCGAGATTCGTTGGCGTGGTGCTTGCCGTGGGGGAGGTCGGCCCCGCGGAGGTGTCGGGTTGGTCGTCGACGATTACTACTGCGGCGTTGTGCTGCGGTAGTTGCGTTTGCAGGTGGCGTTGAGTGAGTAGCCAGCGTGCGCCTGAATCCTCAAGCATCATCGCCAACCTTTCGGTGGGATAGGCGGGGTCGAGCGGAACGTAAGCGCCGCCGGCTTTGAGAATCGCGAGTAGCCCAACGACCATGTCCAGCGAACGTTCGATGGCGATGGCGACCAGTAGATCTGGACCAACTCCAAGTTCTTGAAGGCGGAGCGCGAGGGCGTCTGACCGGTCGTTAAGTTCGCGATACGTCAAGCTGTCATCACGGAAAACCAGCGCAGTGGCGTCTGGAGTCCGATCGACCTGCGCCGCGAACAACTCGTGGATGCATGACACATCGACACTGTCGCGGTGGGTGTTTTGGAACGCTTGCAGTAGGAGATCCTGTTCTGCTTTGGGGACGATTGGAAGCGTGCCAACGGGGTTGTCTGGATGCTCGTTTGCTGCCTGCATCAGGTGAACGATGCGAGCGCCGATACGTTCGGCATGGAGTGCACTGATTGCGCTGCTGTCGAACAGCAATTGTAGCTTGTCGCTATTGGGTGCTAGGCTCAGTAACAGGCGCACTCCTGCCGGAAGTGATGTCGGGCTCGCATTGAGAGCGACCGCGATGGTCATTTGGCGCTCAGCCGAAGACTTGTCGCGTAAGGCCGAGTAGCGCATCCAGACATCACGTGCATAGGTGCCACGAGTTGTCGCTGCTTGCAGCTCTTCACTGGCATGGTTCTGGACGGTTTGCCAAGTTGCTTGCGCGTCGACTTCGAACGAGAGCGGCACCGTCGGTGAATAGAGTTGGCCTAGTTCCTCGGACAGCGCGGTAACGCAAACCGGTATGTCGACGGTGGCCACTTCATCATTGGTGCGGGCTGCGTAGACAGCTAGGCCTGCCACGAGCATCGCGTGCTTCGACTCGCTTGGTAGCGCTAATAGAGCGCCTGCTAGTGGCACATCTACCTTGGCCGTTTGACCTTGAGGCGCATGCACTTTGAGTTCGTGAAGTCTTGGGACGCTTAGAGCTTGAAGGCGTCGTATCCAGAATCGCTCAGACTTGGTGACTTCGCGATCTAAGTTGCTCGCGGCCTCTGCTAAGGGGGCGCCCAAGGCCGGTAGGGTCACGCCGGCGATCAGTCCATAGATGGCGAGATCAGCCTCCTTGACGGGTTCGCCTTCCAGTGTGGTCAGGTTGGTTAACGTCAAGGCGCCGTCGGATCCTTGGACTGTGACTCCTTCGGTTGAACTGCCAAGAAGGGTGCCTGGCGATGCGTTGGCGCTAGGTGCGGATACGGCCGCTCCGACGCAGAGGAACTCGCCAGACGGAGTGTGGAGTTTGGCTTGAGCCAGCCAGTTGTCTGCGCTGCCGAAGTCAAAGGCGCGTATTAAGCGAAGTGAGTCTTCGGTGGGTTGAGTCCAGTCGAGAGCTACGAGTCCCGGTCGCTCTGACTTCCGGTGAAAGTGCTGCGCGGGAAGGCCGGGGGATTCGTTGACCGATCCATCTTCTAGAGACTTGATGAGTTCCGAGAACGAGCGGCTGGCTAGTTCTGCAGAGCGCGCTGCCACGGTGAAGGCGGTGTCTTGATCGCTGATCGGAAACGACTGTTGTAGCAGGTAGGGGCCGGCATCGACGTCTTTGGTCATGCGATGCCAAGTGATGCCATGCTCGGCTTGACCATCAAGGATCGACCACGTGGTGGCATGGAAACCGCTGTACGCTGGCAGCAGGGAGTCGTGATAATTGATTGCCCCCAAACGAGGCATTTCCAACACTGCAGCAGGCGTGACCGCGTGGTTGACGATGCTGAACAGGTAGTCGAAGGACTCGCGGCTTAACGCTGCCACGTAGTCCTCGTCAGGAGCTGTGCGTGCTATGCCGTGACGCTGGGCCCATTTGGCCGCGAGCGGGCAGTCGGAGACCACATGCATGACTTGGTGCGAGCGGCTAAGCAGGTGGTCCCCGCTAGCAACAAGCTGCGGTCCTTGGCCAATCAGTACACACGCGAGAGAAGTATTCATTGCCTAACGAACTGTTGAGATCTCCCGCGATTCTTCGCGGTTAGTTTGCCGGTGACGTTGGCTATTACGAGTGTTGTGAGAACTCCACAGCGAAGAGTGGCGTGCGAAGTCAGTAAACAGTTTTGGTGCAGAGGTTCGGGGTTTGCGTTGCAGCCATAGGCGTAAGCCACCTAGGCAGTAGCTTACCATCCAAGCCGTGTCGGCTAAGGCCGCATAGACCCGACCGTAGTTCTTCGCGAAGTAGCGTCGTCGAGACTCGAACCAATAAGCAGGAACACGTTGGGGCTCCGAGCTATTTTTTGTGACGCCTGTGCTCTGTCCGGCGATGTGCATGACCTTACTGGCGGGTAGATACCAGCACTCAATGCCAAGCCGTCGAGCTTGCAGGCAGTAGTCGGTCTCCTCGTAATAGAGGAAATAGCCCTCGTCCATCGCGCCAATTTGCTCAGCTGTTTCGCGACGGATCATCATGGTGCAGCCGCTTACCCAATCCACGCGAGCGGGCTCTTTGCCCATGGGCATGCAGACAGCCCAGCGAGCTAATAACCGTGAGATCATCGAGAACCGGAAGCCTCGCTCTACTTCGCTTAGAATGCCCGGGAATCGGAATGCAAAGGGCCAATCTTGACCGTCAGGAAGTTCAATGCCGCCGCCACAGATCCCGACGTTGCTGTTGGCCTCCATGAAGTCGGTCAAGGCGCTAAGTGCGCCAGGTCGCACAACGGTGTCCGGATTAAGTAGCCAGAAGAGATCCGGCGGCGTGGCGGATTCCATGGCCGCGTTGATCGCATGATTGTTGCCGTAGGCGAACCCACCGTTGGTTGGAGATGGCAGTAATGAGGCCCAAGAATCCCAGCCATTAGACGCGATGGCGTTTGTGAGGTGGTCCACGGAGTGATCGCCCGAAGCATTGTCGACGACTACGACCGATGCATCCGAGTGATTGGTTATCTCGGGCTGGAGTGACCGCAGTGAGTCGACGACGAGTTCGGGCGTGCGATAGTTCACGATGACGACCAGCACCGATGAAGAAGCCTTGCTCATGAGAGGCTCCTATCAGCTGGTTTGCGGTCGTGCGTCGTTCTCATCTTGAGTGGCCGTGTAACTAGTGGTTTCGCCCCGTGTTTCGGAGAGTTCACGAATCCCCCAATTGTAAGTCAAGAATCAGCTCCCTGTGGCGTCTTGTCACCGCTCATAAGACTTTTCTAATATTGACATTAAGTCGGCCGACTTCCGGGGCCTGTCAATGGCGGCGGGTCTCATGAGGTCGGTGCCCGCCGTGGGCCTGATCCTTCAATGGCAACGAACTCAGCGAGCCCAGCGGTTCTTGAGGCGGAGGAAGAACCGCTCAAACGTCGCATGCGATATTTCGGCCATTCCCCATGCGATCAGTATGGTGAGGGTGAAGTGAGCTAGCGGCTGTGCTACGCCGAGGCGCGCAAGCGTGGCTTGGCTGCCGTGAATGCTGATCATGTGCAGCAGGTAAACTCCGTAACTGACGACACCGATTCTGCTGAGGGCTCGGTTACTAATGAATGCTCGGGCTCCGTGATCTTCACGGTATACGCAGGTTGCGACTACCCAAGTCATCAGCAGATGTATGCCCAAGCGTGGCAGCCCGGAGATGTCTCTTACCGGCATGCTGACAGCACTAATGATCGTTACCATGGCAGTTGGGGCGGCCCATCTTCCAGAAAGTAGTGGCCCAAGTTTCGCGTAACTGTTTGGGCAATGCAGCAGATGAGCGAGCCAGACACCCAGTCCAATCGGAACAAAGGTGGTCTCTAGTAACATCGGAGGCATCCAAGTCCATAAGCCGAAGTGCGCATGGCCACAGGAGATGACGAGAGAAAGGGCTATCCCTAAACCGAGAATCTTGACTGCGTGCCTTCGCAGCCGGCGCTCAACAAGTGGCCAGACTAGATAAAACTGCTCCTCTGCTGCCAACGACCAGCAGATGCCGAGCATGCTGATCATGGGGACGAAGTTCGCTGTGTAGGTCAATGCGAACGGGGCGTCGTGCGCTATCGAGAGCGCCTGGCTTCCATTGCTCCACGCAGATATCCCCCATATGCCGAAGATCACCGCGTAGTTTAAGGGGATGATGCGCAAGGTTCGGCGTGCGTAGAACGCGCCGAGGTCGACGGTGCCCCGTCGATCATGTTCGCGCAGCAACAGGGTCACGATAAGGAACCCTGAGATCACGAAGAAGAGGTCTACACCAAGGAAGCCTCGGGTTGACAGGATCCATCCGTCGCGCGGGTATGTGTGGTGCCATACGACCGCAATGATCGCTATGGCGCGCAGGCCGTTCAGAGACCCGAACAATCGCGTGTCTAAGAACTTTTGGTGTGTCATGTCGGGAGTGTCCCGCGGTGTGATTTGATCATCGGATGACTACGTTGATTCTACTTGGACTGACACTGTCACTACGGATGTTTCTATAGGGGTTGTAGGGCACTCTGATGTGTCGGTGTATAGATGAACGCCAGCAATATCCTTGATGTTGATGCGGTCATGATAGATTTCGTAGGAGCTATGTGTTTGGGGTTACTTGGCTCATTGATGAGAGCGCCCTATCTGCCACGTGTGCTGCCACTTCCGTTCTACCGTGTATGCTGGGTGGGCGTTGGAGGCTTGGCGATGTCTATGAGTGATGTTCTGGCTGCAATTGCTCATTCGTCTCGGCCTCTATCGTTGCTCCATCGATCACGCTTTCGAGGATTGTTGCTGTGAGTCCATCGTCTGAAGACGATCGCGGATTGGTGGCATCTTCCAAGATCAATGAAGTGCCGGAAGTGGATGGTGCGGAGAATCGCGCTGCCGGCCGGTTCTCGAGCCGCCAACTAGCTAAGGGCGGTGCTTGGACCATGCTGGCTTTTGGCCTCTCGCAACTCCTGCGTTTTGGCTCCAGCCTGGTGATGACGCGGTTGCTGTTGCCAGAAGCCTTTGGCGTCATGGCCATTGTTGTTTCGGTGATTTCGGGGCTTTGTCTGTTTAGCGATCTCGGTGTCGCGACGAGTATTGTTCATAACCCTCGTGGCGCAGCGGTGGAGTTTCGCAATACGGCCTGGACGATGCAGATATTGCGCAGCGCACTATTGTGTGTGTTGACGATTGTCTGTGCGCCGCTGTTTGAGATGGCTTTCCCGCTATATCCGAACTTGGGCATCTTGATTCAGGTCGCTGCGCTAGGGATCCTGATCGAAGGCTTTAGTGGGATGGCTGTGGTCTTGCTCGATCGCAGCCTTGATGTGGCTCGTAAGGCCTTGATTGATCTCGCGGCTCAGGCGGTCACCGTGGTGGCAATGATTGTGTGGGCCTCGTTGGATCCTACGCCATGGGCATTTGTCGCTGGATCGCTGATTGGCTCGGTGTCACATGTGCTGATTGGCTATGCAATGTGCGGGTGCGACCGGCTGGGCTGGGATCGCAAGTCAGCCAAAGATCTGCTTGCTTGGGGCAAATGGTCATTCATTAGCTCCGGAACGATGTTCTTGGCGGCACAGTCTGATCGCTTGATGTTTGGGACTCTCGTGCCAGCTGCTCTGTTGGGGGTCTACGGTCTTGCTTTGCAGTTGGCGTGTCTGGCTCCGGAGCTTGTTGGCCGCTTGCTTCGAAAGATCCTGTTCCCTGTCTTGTGTCGGGTGTCGCAATTAGGAGAGCCTCTCGGTGGCGTCTTCGTGAGTTGTAGCCGGCCAGTCATGGTGGTTGGGGGATGGGGTCTTGCCGGTGTGCTCGGTGGCGGTGATCTGGCTGTCCAGTTGCTCTACCGGGAGGAGTACTCTGATGCTGGTTGGATTACGCAGATTCTTGCGGTTGGATTGTGGTTTGGAGCTGTGCTGCACGGGGCGCGAAGTAGCGCTTTAGTGTCTTGTGGCGAGCTTAGACGCAACACGTTGGTGATGGTTGCCAAGCTTGTCGCGGGATTGGTGTTGATGCCCATCGGCTATATGTTGGGAGGGTTCCCATGGGCGATCATTGGCTTCGCTTTGGCAGACGTCTGTAAGTACCTAGTGGCGATGTTGGTGTCTGCGCCGCTGCGATTGGATGCGTGGCGTGCTGAGTTGCGACTGACTTTGTGGGTGGCGATATCGGCAGCTGTCGGGTGGGGTAGTGCGCAAGTCGTTGGTTTGTTAGGGGTGCCTTTGGTTGGGCAATGCATCGCAGTGTTCTTGGGTGTGACTCTGGTTTGGTGGAATGAGATGCTGCCCGTTCTGCGTGGCGCCCGTCGTAATTTGTTGCGGGCGAGTTCACCGGAATCGACTGTGTGAGCCGCGCGGTAACTACTGCGATGTGCCAAGCGAACTGGGTGTATTGCTCGGGCTAAGCTGACATCGCCTTCTTGTGTGCCTGCGAGCTGCGCATGATCATTGTTGCGCGATAGCCGGTGTCGCTATGCAGGCAGTACTGGTCGCGTGCGATCCTCGTTTATGCCCGCGGTCGCAGTGGCCTTGCGGTCAGATGTTGGGGCGAAGAAGTAGGCTGGATCCCGGTCTTCTGGGCGTTATGTAAGCTAAGCGCAGCTCCGGTGCAGAGGGTGGCTACAGGGCCGAACCAGCCATTTGCAACTGTGTCCAGCAGCAGAATTGCCACGATTGTTCCGAGCACTTTGGACTCGGCTAGGTTCCGAACTGAGGCATCCCAAAGGAAGCGAGTGGCGCTAGCAAATAGGACGCTGTAGAGGCTGACGAGTCCTAACAATCCAGATGTGCCGAACGCAATAATCCAGAGGCTGTCCGTGACGATTTTGCGAGAGGTGTCTGATACTAAGGTGCCGTTCACTAGCACCCCGCGGAAGCCCTCGTTTACCCATCCTAGGAATGGTTGCTCCCATGCGTGTGCGAGTAGGAGGCTCTCGTTATCCATGCGGAACGTGAATGAATGCGCACGGTCCGGTGGTAGGTATTCGAGGACTTGTTGGACGGCTTGATACGTTAAGCCATCAAATAGTATGCGTGCACCGACATACGTGAATGCGGTGATCAAGAGCGCTGTGGTTGCCAATCGAAATGGTCGAAACGCCATCGTCATAGCTGCCGTAAAGCTAAGGCAGATTGCACCCAGTGACTTGCACAATGGCACCATGATGATGAAGCAAGGCAGGAGCCACCAGGCTTTTTGAATCCATTCGGGTGCGAGCTTCTTAGATTGTCTGAGGGCAATGGCTGCCGTCAGCGTGACCCCAAACCAAAGAGCGAGGACTAATGCGTGGTCGGTAAAGACAATGGGACGAAAGCCGCCATTGCGCATCATTTGGCCGAACGAGTGTTGGAATGCACCGTAAAGAGTCGTGTGCAGTTGGGGGCTCATCCGAATCTCCCACAAGGCTAGCGGAACATTGATTAGCCCACCGATTACGATGGCTTGCAGCAGTAGCCGTACGGATGCGGGAGATTGAAAGCAGCATCGTCCGGCCCAGTAAGGCACGCCCCAGAATATGACCGTTTTGAAGATGGCCGAGAGCGCGTTGTAGATGGGGTAACCGTTCGCAAGATACGAGACGGGCATCGCTACAAGCCAAAGGCAGTATGCAATGTCCCACCAGCGAATCTGCTTGATGCGTGGGAGCCTTCGTCCGCTGACCAAGGGGCCGAGAATTAACGCCAGACTAATAGCGGTGAACTTGGAATAGTCTGGTAGGCCGGGTAGCGGGATCTCGAGGATCGGAAGGAATAAGAAGCCGCCTACGACAGAGGCCAGTACTGCATGTTGAACAGAGCAGTACACGAAGAGCAGGCTCGCCATTGGCGCGAAGGCAATCAGTACGATGTAGGCAAAGCTATTCACTGAGCATCTCGCCAGCATTCGTGATGGCGGTCTGAGTTGTCTCTTCGGGGTAGGAAGCGCATGGACTGCTTACTGCGGTGAACCGCACTTGGCCGGTTCTATGTGCTAAATCGAGAATCGCTAAACGCGGTGCTATGGGCTACTCGGGTGCACCTCTCTTTCCGTGTGGGATTGACTTAGAATTGGTCCTATCAGCGACGATAGGCACAGCATGAGTGACAAGATATCACCCAACGGCGCTTGCGTCAGCGAGTTAAATCGAACCGAGGTACTGCGGTTGGTCGAAAGCTTCGCACGCTGGGCTTTGTTGCTCGTTGTTAGCGTCGCGCTATTAACCATGGCGTCGTGCTCACCCACTTCGGAAGTTGAAGATCAGGTCGAGTCTGGCCAATCAGGAGAGCGGTGGTCTAATCCGGTGACCTGGGCTGGCAGTGTCCCGCCACAGGATGGCGACAGTGTGTTCATTTCAGAAGGTCAGACGGTCGTTCTTGACGGCTCGACAGCCGCTCTTGATTGCCTGCGGATCGCGGGCACTCTGATCGCAGATCCGGCCGTTGATGTTGGCGTGATAGCTAACTGTATCGAGGTCATGCAGGGCGGTACCTTGCAGATCGGTAGTGAGAGCGAGCCTTACGAGCGCTCAGCGACCATTACGTTGACTGGCCCACGTGGAGCTCATCAATCGCGAAACGAGGATAACGGATTGGATAACGATGGAGTGCAGCGAGCACTCCGAGTGATGGATGGCGGAAGCCTCAAGCTGTTCGGTGCGACGGCGCAACGAATGCAGACCAAGCTAGCCTCGCATGCGGATGCAGGTAGCACCTCGCTTGCGTTGGCCGATTCTGTTTATTGGCGTGCTGGCGACCGGATCGCAGTGTCAGTAACGGACTTCTTTGGTGTTGGTGAGACCGAGGTGCTCACACTTGCAGATGATACTGCTGGCCCTGTCATCAACTTGACGAGTGAGCTGCAGACCTTCAGGTGGGGTTTGTTGCAGTACCCGACAGATATCACGGTTGCCGGAAATGCAGTTAGCTTGACTCCTGGTGCCTTTACTCCTGCGAGTAGCACGACAGCTACGGTCTTGGACGAGCGAGCTCAGGTTGTCAATTTGTCGCGCCGGATTGTGATCCAGGGTGCGAACGATGACGATTGGAATAATGAAGGCTTTGGCGCCCACGTGATGGTGATGGGGTCACAGTCTGTCGCGCAAGTTCGAGGAGTAGAGCTTCGTCGAGGCGGCCAGAGACGTGCGATGGGGCGCTACCCATTTCACTGGCACATGCTGAGTTACACGTCCGCCGATGGTAACGGTGCCGGTGGTGGTGAATACTTGGGTGATGTTGATCCGCAAGATCACTTCCTTGAAGACAGCTCTGTTTGGGATAGCGAAAACCGCGCGGTCACAATACATGCCACGTGTGGGGTCAATGTTGACAACGTCTACGCTGTCGATGTCAAAGGCCACGCGTTCTTTCTAGAGGACGGATCCGAGCAGCGTAATCACATCGAGAACTGCATCGCCATGCAGGCGCGAGATCCGGGGAGTGCAGAGCGAATCAAGATGCACGACCGGTTTGCGTCTGGCTTCTGGTTGACGAATCCGGACAACACGATTGTCAATAATGTTGGCAGTGATTGTTCGGGGCGTGGCTTGTGGAACAGTTATGCGTCCAGGTGCTTTGGTCAGTCACGCAACGCGCCGGTTGAGCCGGTCTACATTGTCGTCCGTCAGTTCGATGACAACACTGGGCATAGCAATCGCTTCCAGGGGATTATGACGGATGACGTTGTGGTCGACGAGGCGGGTAATACGGCAGGGTTGCGCTACCTAGAGCGTTATGGTGTGCAGCAGGAGTATGTGTTCTTCATGCGCCGTAACAAGGTGTGGAAGAACAGTGAGGGTGGCTATCAGAACAGGGTGATGAAAGCTCAGTACATTGACTGGGTTGCTGCTGATAACGATGGCAGAGACTTTAAGGGCAGCACGCTGGGCCCGGGTCTTATGTCCGGCACGTTGTTGATTGCCGCTAGTTTGAACAATGCAACAGCTCCTTCCGAGGTTCGGTGCACTGGCCTAGCTAGCTACCACTACCACTTGGACATCGTTGATGTTACGGCCGTAAATTACCCCTATCACGGTCCGACGATTACTGCGAATGGCCAGTTTGTATATGGCGGCGGAGTGTTTGATTCTTCAGACCTATACTCCGAAAGCATTGGCATGGGGGGTGCGCGGAACTCGGGTTGGCGTTTCATCAACTCTGACGCTGGTTACCTAACGCCTCCGCCTTACTTCGACGGCTTCCCGCTTTCGGTTGGCGGCGGTGAGTTCCGTTACTGGTCGCTTCCCGGTGCGATTTGGGATCCCTATGGTTACTGGGGGCCTGCCGAGAATTACCTTGTAGTAGACGATCCTTTCTACACGTATGGATTGCCGTCGGGGCAGTTGGTCTCGCCTGGTCAGACTCATGTGTCGACTTCGCATGTCTTCTATGGCATCGATGACATTCGCGTGGATGCGCCGCCATCCCAAGGCAGTCTTAGTCTGATTCCGTTGCGTCTGGGACGTCTGAATGCAACGGATGTCGAGGTTGGTGAGCACACCATTGGTCCGCCGAGTCAAAGCGCTTTCCTTCCGAACATGCGCAGTTTCTCTGTTGCCAAGAACGGCCGCTATAAGCTGACGTTCCCTGGCGTGAACCTGCCATCAAGTGAGTTGAGATTCAGGATCCACAATGGCTATCGTCAAACGGACACCTTCTTGATTTGTGTTCCGTGGTCGGGAAGCACACCAGTGGGTGGGCGCGTCGAATCTGGGTCCAACGTCAACCAATCTACGGGTGTCGCTGAGGGAGTCATGCGTGTCTTGTTGAGGACAGGGAACAGCGTCGCGGATGTGCAAGCTGATCCGACGGGTAGCGTGATTTGGCAAGACACCGTCAATAATGAAGTGTGGATCAAGCATGTTGGCGGTCTTGTTTGGGAAATGGCCGCCGGTGATCCCATGAGCGATAGAAATCTTGTGCGTGAGCAAAACGTGTATCTGGTGGCTTCGCAGTGATCTGGGAGGTCGTGACCGACAGCGGAGCTAGGGCAGTCATAGCCCCAGAGTTGCAGTAAGACCGACGCTATGTGCATTCTGAACTGCGCGAGTCGATGGGGACGCGCGGTCCTCGAATTGGATTCGTGGTATTCGGCGCGGCCGAATAGTTGCTGTTGGGTGCTTTCGCGCTCGGATCTACCTAGCGGGAAACATCAAATGCTCACTTGTCTAGTCACCCGTTCGGCCGTTTGATCGGTGTTGTAGGATTTGCGATGCGGCTTGGTTCATCACCAATGCCCGCGTCACAATATGAAGGGCTGGGCGGCGTAGTTGAGGTAGAGGGCCCAGATGAGTCTGGTTGAAATCATCGGTATGAAATCGAGTCTGATAATGACTGCCCGGCTGCATCCACTTCCGCCAAGCGCGGGGTCGCCAGGGTTGATTGAGGCGAGTCTACGGTGACAGGATCTCACAACGTCTACCGGCGATTCGAAGCCGTCGCAGAATGTCATGCGAGGCGATATGCGTTGGCCTTTCGTGTTGGCTCCGGGTGGAGCGTTTGGAGTTATGCCGACCTGATCTCACACAGCGGCGTAATCGAAGGCAAGCTTCGGGAGGCGGGCGTAGGCAAGGGCAGTGCTGTTGGTCTTGTTGTGCACCGATATCCAGAGACCATCGCGACGATGATTGCGGTGTTAGCTATTGGTGCGCACTTCGTGCCGTTGGACCCGTTGTCGCCGGAGTCGCGAACTCAGTGGTTGATTGAGGAGGCGGGTGTTCAAATCGTTGTGACGCCTCGGGGTGCCAGGGCGTCTGGTGGTCTTGTTGACATCACCACGCCGGCAAGTGCTCTGCAGAGGGCTTCGGCTGTGTCCCCTCCGTCGGATGTCCCTGATGATCCGGATGACGGTTCGGAGGTGGCCTATGTGATGTTCACTTCTGGATCGACAGGTCACCCGAAGGGAGTCGCCGTGCCGCATCGGGCGATTACTCGGTTGGTCGAAGACCAAGACTACGTTCGATTTGACGAATCACGGGTGTTCTTGCAGACCGCCCCAATGAACTTCGATGCCTCAATATTCGAGATATGGGGCGCTCTTTTGCATGGCGGCCGCTGCGTTCTCTATCCAGACAGTGAGCCGATAACTGCGCTAGGTCTTCGTGAAGTGATCTCGAAAGCGAAGGTCACGACGGCATGGCTGCCGGCATCGCTGTTCGATGCCATCGTTACCCATGACATTGGTTGTCTCGATTTAATCCAAGAGTTGATCGTTGGAGGCGAGGCTTTGTCGGTGTCGCACGTGCGCCAGGCTTTCGCGGCGTTGCCTGGAATAAAGATCGTTAATGGCTACGGCCCGACCGAGAACACGACGTTTACAACTTGTTATGCGATCCCGCGTGACTTGCCTAGCTCTGCAGTCAGAATCCCGATCGGGCGTGCGATCAACGGGACACAGGTGCTCATCGTTGATGATGACATGCAGCCAGTTCCTGCGGGCATTGAGGGGGATCTCGTTGCTCTTGGGCAAGGCCTTGCGATTGAGTACTTGGGCGATGCGGAACTTAATCGCGCATCCTTTTCGACCGTTACATTGCCGGACGGGACCCGTCATCGTTGCTATCGCACGGGTGACAGAGTCGTTGAGTTGCCCGATGGCCTGTTGGACTTTCATGGCAGGCGCGATGAGCAGGTGAAGATCCACGGTTATCGCATAGAACCGTTTGAGATCGAGACTGTCGTTGCTGGCATGCAAGGCGTAAGTCAGTGCCGAGTTGTTGTCGATTACGGCCCGTTGCGTCCAGATCGTCTTATTGCCTACGTCGTGTTGCGGGCGCCGCTTTGGCTTAATGGACTGAAGAGGGCTCTTGCCGACGTGTTGCCGGAATACATGGTGCCGCACAGTTTGATTGCGTTGCCATTTCTGCCGTTGAATGCCAACGGTAAGTTAGCTTGCGATAAGCTCGCTTCGGTTGCTGCCGAGGCCTCTGGTCGTCGTGTGAGTGAGATGAACTTGGTGGAAGCTGCGTGGAGCGAGGTCCTGGGCCATATCCCGTCAGCTGCAGATCTCAACTTCTTTGATGCTGGTGGCCGATCACTCGAGGCTATCCAATTACATGCTTTGCTGGAGCGTGAAACTAAGATCAGCTTAGACCCTACGTTTGTCTACGAGTTCACTACAACGCACCAACAGACACGTGAGTTGATCAGGCTTGTTGCGCATGCGAAGGGAATCTCCGATGGGTATTCTAACAGTCTTACGGATCTAGTTAATTACAGCGGATGACCGCCAGTTCTAGAGAGTCACATTCCGATCCGTTGCCTGACCATGCAATTGCCGTAGTTGGCATGGTGGGGCGCTTTCCTGGCGCAGTAGATATTGACGCACTTTGGCGGAATGTGCTCAGTGGCACGGAAGGCACGAGCTTCTTTTCCGATGAGGAGCTAGATGCTTCAGTTTCAGCGGAGCTTCGTGGCGATCCAAACTACGTAAAGGCTAAGGGCCTCTTGGATGGCAGTGATCTCTTTGACGCCAGCTTCTTCGGTATTACACCGCTCGAGGCTCGTGTCATGGATCCGCAGCATCGAGTACTTCTCGAACTTGCGTGGGCCGCTCTCGAGCGAAGTGGCCATCGGCCATCTGATTTCGCGGGTAGTATTGGTGTTTACGTTGGCGCTAATTGGAATCGATACCGCGCGACGAATGTGGCGGCTCACCCGAATGTGCTTGCTGATTATGGCGAGTTCAACACTGCAATCGCCAACGAACAGGACTTTCTAGCTACACGTATTTCCTACAAGCTCAACCTCACTGGGCCGAGCAATACCGTTAGTACAGCATGTTCGACTTCGTTGGTGGCGATTGTGCAAGCTGCGCGTGCTCTGGCTAATGGTGATTGCGACCTGGCTCTCGCTGGTGGTGTTTCGATCGCGGTCCCTCTCAAATCCGGTTACCTGCACGATCAAGGCGGGATGCTGTCGAAGGACGGTCATTGTCGACCATTCGATGCCGAAGGCTCAGGCACGACCTTTAATGATGGTGCTGGTGTTGTTGCGCTGCGGAGGTTGCAGGACGCGATCGATGATGGCGATCATATTCATGCCGTTATTCGTGGCTGTGCAGTTGGCAACGATGGCTCCAGCAAGGTGAGCTTCATGGCTCCAAGCGTTACTGGTCAAGCGGCTGTGCTCAAGGCTGCGCTTGAAGATGCGTCCGTTGATCCGGCAACTGTTGGCTATATCGAAGCGCACGGTACTGCGACTCCAATGGGCGATCCGGTTGAGCTTGCGGCCCTTGGTCGTGCTTATGGTGGTCCCGGCGCTGCGGGCCACGATTGTGCGATCGGGTCTGTGAAGAGCTCAGTCGGGCATTTGGTTCACGCGGCAGGCGTTGTTGGGTTTATTGCCGGCGTGCTGGCGGTTGAGGAGGGGGTTATTCCGCCGACGTTGTTTTATCGCACGCCAAACCCCCGCTTGAATCTTGGCAATAGCCGATTCTATGTAGCGAAGGATCCTCAAGTATGGAGCGAGGGCACGCATCCGCGACGTGCTGGCATCAGTTCCTTTGGCGTTGGTGGTACAAACGCCCATGTTGTGATTGAGCAGGCGCCGTCGGTTTGCCTGCCGGATATCGATATGCCTGCGGGTGAGTCAGTCGATCACGATCCGCATGTGATTTGCCTGTCTGCAAAGACCGAGGCATCCTTGGCTAGGAAGATCGAAGAGCATGCGCACTGCTTTGGTCTGAGGTCGGAAGAGTGGGCTTTGCGAGCAGTTGCTAAAACTTTGCAGTCTGGTCGTGAGGCCATGAGATATCGATCTGCAGTAGTAGTTTCCTCGATCAGTGATGCTGCGGCCGCTTTGCGCAACTCTTTGCCGGTAGTGGATGCGGCTCATCCTCGCGGCGTTACCTTCCTGTTTCCGGGTTACGGATTGCAGCAGCAAGGAATGGGGCGCCATTTGCATGAGCAATCGGCGGTGTTTCGTGCCGAGCTAGACCGGGGGGCCGCTCTCGTTCTTGCGGCGGATGGGCCCGATATCGCCCCCTACCTACTTGAGGAGGCTCCCGATGCCGACTGCGTCTCTGTCGATGTCAGGACTACGCTGCCCGCACTGTTCGTATTTACCCATGCCGTGACCGTGACCCTTGAACGCGCCGGTCTGCGAGCTTCGACCCTTATTGGTTGTAGTTTGGGTGAGTTCGTAGCTGCTGTTGCTGGTGGTGTCATGTCGTTCGAGGACGCTGTGAAACTTGTGGTTGCCAGTTCGAAGGCCGCCTTCAATGTGCCCGCTGGAGCCATGCTCACGGCGTTGTGCTCCGAGTCCGAAGCGCGCTCGATTGTCGCGCCGGGAGTATCGATTGCGGCATTGCACGCGGAGGAAGTTGTGGGGCTCTCAGGGCCTATCGCAGCAATTGAAGAAACTCGTGTGCGGCTCGGGGTGAAGGGCTTTGCCACTAGGCCGGTGGCTAGCGATCGAGCTTTCCACTCGCCGATGTTCGAGTCTGTTGCGCAAGGACTTGAACGGCAGTTAACGGGAATCGTCTTAAGCGGTCCAAAGCGTCGAATCGTCTCTTCTGTTTCTGGCACTCAGCTAACGACTAGTCAGGCGAAAGATCCTAGCTACTGGGCGCACATTTTGAGTCGCCCCGTTCGATTTGCGGATGCGCTTGAACAGCTTGGTGGTGGCGGTCACTTAGTAGTTGAGGCTGGGTCGGGGACTAGCTTGACGGCGTTGGCATTAGTGCACCCTAGTATGCGCGGCGCGGATGCGATTGCTTCATTGCCCAGTGGAGGGACTGATCGTAGAGCGCTCGGACAATTGTACGAGGCTGTCGCGCAAGGATGGTTGCAGGGGAGCGTCTCCGAAGTCGTGACCTCTCGATTCGGGCCGCGCGCGATCTTGCCGACTTATTCTTTTGAGCGAACTCGACACTGGCTTACAGCGTCGACGGCTGCGCTGGGCAAGTCCGAGTTGTTAGATGGGCCGGTGACGGCGATGGCCCGTCGCTTAGAAGCTATGGGGGCTGACGAGTTGCCCGATCGACTCGGCGCGCTGAAAGAGCTGATCGAGCGACAAATCACGCTTATGCGATCCCAACTGCAGTTGATCAGCACCGCGGAAGCGCGTTTGCCGCGATCGGATGTGAAGTCGGATGGTGAAACGTAGATGCGCGATGCGCGATGCGTAGGAGAGTGTCAGTGAACTCCCGGAGGGCTGTCATGCTGATCATGGGGCTGGTCTTTGTTGTTCTCGCGATGTTGGTGGTTGCGCTCAATTGTGATGGGCGGCGTCGAGGCGAGAGTCGGTCGGTGGCGGCGGGCCGTGTATTGGTTGGCGTGTTGGGGGACTCCGATTCGGCGTGCTATCAAGACACTGTGTCTTATCCCGAAGCTAGTTCGCGGCCGGGTGGTGAATACCATCAGATAACGTTGCAGTGGCCAGAGGTGCTGGCTCGGATTCGTGGTCGTGAAGTCGATTTAGGTGAGTGGGCCATTTGGGGGGTGCCACGATGGATGTCGATGGCGCGGGTGCGTGATGGCTTTGGATTGCCTTGGCGCGCACCACGCCGAGAAACTTATCAACACAACCTGGCTTGGGCCTCTGGGTGTGCGGCGCTGACGAGCGGTGCTCTACGACAGGCTCATCGCCTAGTCGACGTCATGGATGAGCAACCGCTCGCGTGGCGTCGTGGCGTCGTAATTATCCGTTCTGGAGTAAACGATTTCGGTAAGAAGCAAGCACTCGACGCACTCGCGAGCTGTTCGGATGACGCGGAGGTTCTGTTGCGGATCGAAGCCTGCCTCGTGCACGTGCGGACCGCAGTTCGGTTGATCCATCATCGCCATCCTGAAACGAGTGTTGTCTTGGTCGGGATCTTAAATAACTCCGATTGGCCCCCTTACTTCGATTTGTGGCAATCGCCTGAAGAGCAGCGCAACTTGAATCGTGGCCTCGATCACTTTGATGACGCTCTGCGTTCGATGGCTGACGTAGATTCACGGTTAGCATTCTTCGATGACAGGGCGTGGTTTGCGAGGCATTGGGGCCAACGCAGCCTTGAGACAGGTCTTCCTGACTATCGTGCTGTCAAGGTTGGGGAGACTCTGAGCGTGTCTCTCTCTGCGGGTGACAGCCCGAATCACGCCGTATTGGCTAGCGGCCATGCAGGGCTTGTCTGGAATACTCTCTGGAGTCAGTCACTTGTCGATTTGGTTCGCACGCAGTTTGATCTGCCAATCGGTAGTATCTCAGATCTCGAAGTCGGGCATTTTGTCGATGCCCAAATCGCAGCACTGTCATTGCCCAGTCGGCCCTCTGGTAATTGAGCTACGCACGCGTCTCCATGAACACCCCCAGTCGTCGCGAGAGTCTGAGCCTGCGCCTGACCAATATCATTGGTCAGGCTACTGGTATTGAGATAGCGGAGAGTGAAGCTTCAGTACCCTTTGTTGAGTTGGGGTTTGATTCGCTGTCACTTACGCAGCTTGCCACAAAGGTGCGCCAGGACTTTCGTGTTGACGTCACGTTTCGTCAATTGATGGAGTCGTGCGACTCGTTAACTCAGCTCATTCGGTTTCTTGAAGCTGAAAAGGTTGCGGTAACTGAGACTCAGGCGAGTGAGCCAGAGGCAAGCGTTACGCAGAGTCCTGCTGTGCTAGATGGAGTTGCTACCGACCCGAGTTTGGTTGAAAAGGTAGTGCACCGGCAACTGGAAATGATGGAGCAGCAATTACTGCTGCTTAGTGGTCCGAAAGTTGCCGCCGACCCGTCTCAGGCCGCCTCGGCTTCGTTTGAAGAGCTGTCTGCAGCATCGCAAGAAGTGGGCGCGGTTGCAGAGACCGTTGTGTCTGGCGGAGCAGCCGCAAATGATGATAGATCGCAAGGTCGCGAGAGTGTTGGTGGTGAGTCCGGCAAAGCGTTTGGCGCAATCGCCAGGATTAACACGGCACCGCAGCTTGAGATTACGGAACGACAGAGGATGCGGCTCGATGCATTCGTGCGCCTCTATACGGAGCGCACGAGAGCTTCGAAGGATCATACTCAGTCGCACCGTTCGCATTTGGCAGACCCGCGAGTGGTTACTGGGTTCAAACCACTGAAGAAAGAGATCACTTACCCAATTGTTATCAAGCGATCGAGTGGTAGTCGGCTTTGGGATATCGACGGCAATGAATACGTCGACGCGCTAAATGGATTCGGTATGAGTCTGTTTGGTTGGCAACCGCCATTCGTGGTGGATGCCGTTAAGCAGCAGATCGATGAGGGCTATGAAATCGGTCCGCAACATCCTCTTGCTGGTGATGTAGCGACAATGCTCTGCGAGATGACTGGGTTTGATCGCGCGGGATTTTGTAATACTGGTTCAGAAGCCGTCATGGGCGCGATGCGTGTCGCTCGTACGGTCACTGGGCGGGACACGATCGTGATCTTTAAAGGTGCCTACCACGGCATCTTTGATGAGGTCATTGTGCGCGGCGGTAAAGGGATGAAAGCCTTCCCTGCGGCGCCGGGAATCATGTCGAGCGCTGCGGAGAACATACTTGTCTTGGAGTATGGAGCCCCTGAGAGTCTCGCGCTGATCAAGTCGAAGGCGAGCGAGTTGGCTGCCATTCTGGTCGAGCCTGTGCAGAGCAGACAGCCAGAACTTCAGCCTGTAGAGTTCTTGCGCGAGTTGCGCACCATCACGGAAGACGCAGGTGCCCTGTTGATCTTCGATGAAGTGGTGACTGGGTTCCGCTGTCACCCTGGCGGGGTTCAGGAACTGTTTGGTGTTAGGGCTGATATTTGCACGTATGGCAAGGTCATCGGTGGCGGTTTCCCGATAGGTGTGATCGCGGGGAAGCGAGAGTACCTTGATGCGCTTGATGGTGGATCTTGGCAGTTCGGTGACGACTCGGTGCCGAGAGTCGGTGTGACATACTTTGCAGGGACGTTTGTTAGACATCCGCTGGCATTGGCCGCGGCAAAAGCGACTTTGGAGCACCTCGCGCGTGAGGGTTCTAAACTGCAATCGCAACTTACGGATCTGACCAGTGACCTAGTTGCCAGCCTGAACTCTCATTGCGAAAAAGTCGGAGCTCCGATTGTGGTGACGTCCTTCTCGTCGATGTGGAGGATTGTCTTCACCCAGGACCATCTTCTGCAGGATCTGTTGTTTGCGATGATGCGAAGCCGTGGCGTTCATATCCTCGAGAACTTCCCATGTTTCCTGACAACAGCTCATAGTCAGGGTGATATCGATTTGATCGCGAGCGCGTTCCGTGAGTCGGTCGCGGAGTTGCAGGAGGGTGGATTTATCTCGAAATCCAGGGGTGGTGGCCAAGTCGCCTTTGATGCGGCTAATCCGCCAGTGCCACATGCTCGTCTTGGTAAAGACCAAGAAGGTAATGCGGCATGGTTCGTCCCCGACCCGGCACGACCGGGTAGGTACCTCGAGCTAAAGGCTCAGAATGAATGAGCCCGCCGAAGAATCGGTGCCGGTGAATTACGATCCGTTCGCCGGAGGCGCTCTTGAGCGAGTCGTCCCGACTACGGAGCCTCAGCGTGAAGTCTGGCTGGCCGATCACCTCGGTAGAGAGGCTTCGCTTGCTTACAATGAGTCGATCATTATTAGGCTGACGGGCCCTCTTGATGTCTCAGCCTTGCGTGCCGCACTGATCGACCTTGTGCAGCGTCACGATGCGCTACGTTCGACCATAAGTACGAACGGGAAAGAGCTGCGCGCTGCGGAAATTGGCTCGGTTAACCTCATTGAAGTTGACCTGTCTGCGAATGATGAGCTGTCTCAGCAGGCGGCTGTAGAGTCCGCTTTGCGGCGTGCGGTTGAAACTCCGTTTGACCTAGAGTCTGGTCCCCTCTTTCGGGTGGAGTTGCTCCAGCTCTCAACTGCGGATCACGTTCTAATTCCAACTGCCCACCACATTGTTTGCGATGGTTGGTCGTTTGGTGTGATCGTCCGAGACTTGATGAGTCTTTATGCCACGCATGGTGGCAGTGATGGTGGCCGGCTTGATCCGGCACCTTCCTTTGTCCGTTACGTGCTTGAACAAGGGACAGTAGAAGCATGCGAGCAGGCGCAAACGGATGATGCTTACTGGCTGGGTCAGTATCAATCAGTCCCGCCGAGTCTCGATCTGCCGACAGATCGTGCTCGAGGTTCTTGGCGCACGTTTGAGTCCAAGCGAAAGGACCACTTTCTAGACGAGGTCTTGGTGGCTCGGCTTAGGAAGGCAAGTGGGAGTTCGGGTACCGGGTTGTTTGCGACGCTGTTGGGCGTGTTCGCGAATTTGATGCATCGCCTGTCGGGTAACACTGATTTGGTTGTCGGTGTTCCGGCTGCTGGTCAGCTGGCAAGTGGTCAGGACAACCTCGTAGGGCATTGTGTGAACTTCTTGCCGCTGCGCCTGCAGGTTGATCCGCAAGGGGCAAATAGCGATCTCCTCGCCGCGACGCAGGCTAGTTTGCTTGATGCGTACGAGCACCAGGCATGCACGTTTGGTCGTCTGTTGCAGCAGTTGTCCATTGAGCGTGACCCGAGCAGGCCCGTGCTTGCCAGTGTCATGTTTAATGTCGACCAAGAGCTCGGAGGGAAAGACTTTGGCGGTTCAGAACTGGCGGTTGAGATCACATCGAACCCGCGCAGTTACGAGACGTTCGACTTGTTCTTGAACGCAGTTCTCAGCAGCGGCGGGCTACGGCTGGAGTGTCAGTACAACTCGCACTTGTTTGATGACCAGACCATCCATGCTTGGATGGTGGCATACGAGACTCTGTTGCGTTCGACTTGTGAGACGCCTGGCTTGCCTGTCTGTGCTCTCGAGTTTGCTAGTCAAGAAGACCACCGCCAATTGGCTGCTTGGAATGAGACGAGTTCACCGTTCTCGAACTCCGCTTTGCTCCATGAGTTGTTTGAGGATCAGGCTGTCCGCACTCCATCCAGTCGCGCAATCATGTGGGGGGATCGTTCGGTTTCGTATGAAGAGCTTGATGCTCGTGCGAACCAGATAGCGCATAGCTTGCGTGAGCTAGAAGTTGGTCGAGGGTCTCTTGTCGGTCTTCATGTTGGTCGTCGTCCCGACATGGTGGCCGCTGTTCTGGCTGTGCTAAAGGTGGGGGCCGGGTACGTCCCACTTGACCCCTCATACCCTCTTGCGCGACTTGCATTCATGGTGGAGGACGCAGGGCTGTCAGTGCTCGTGTCTCAAGAGTCAGAGTCAACACACAGATTGCTGCCAAATGATAAGTGCCTCTTCCTCGATTCCCATCGGGAGAAGATTGATGCTCAGTCAACAGGACCAGTGACAATGCCTGCTGGCGGTCCGGCGTCTGCCGAAGTGGCCTACGTGATCTACACGTCAGGTTCGACTGGCCGGCCAAAGGGCGTTTGTGTGCCGCATCGAGCGGTCGTGAACTTCTTACAGTCGATGGCGCGAGAGTTAGCTCTGACACAAGCCGATCGCATGGTGGCTGTCACGACGCTGTCGTTTGACATTGCCATTAACGAGTTGTTGCTTCCTCTGCTTGTTGGTGCCGAAGTGGTGCTCGCCTCGCAGGATGAAGCTGCAGATGGGGCGCGTCTTGGTAAGTTGCTCGAGTCGAGTCGGGCAACTGCCATGCAGGCTACGCCAGCAACTTGGCGGTTGCTGCTTGCGGCAGGGTGGAATGGGCAACGTGACTTCAAAGCGCTCTGTGGTGGTGAGGTGCTCTCGAGCCAACTTGCTGAGCAACTGCTCGAACGCAGTAGTGCACTTTGGAATTTGTATGGCCCGACCGAGACCACTGTTTGGTCGACTTGTGCACAAGTTGCCACTGATGGAGCGAGCATTTCTGTTGGTCGTCCCATAGCCAACACGTCTGTGTGGGTGCTCGATGAACAGCAGATGGTTTGTCCGATCGGTGTGCCTGGCGAGGTGTGGATCGGTGGAGAAGGTGTTGCGATCGGCTACTTGAATCGGCCGGATCTGACTTCTGAGAAGTTCGTTCCGGACCCTTTCTCGGAGGTTGCAGGTGCGCGTATGTATCGCACGGGCGATCGCGGTCGCTGGCGATCGGATGGCACGCTAGAGCTTGCCGGTCGTCAGGACTTCCAAGTGAAGGTGCGAGGGTTCCGCATCGAATTGGGCGAGATTGAGTCTGGCATCACGAGTCATCCGGACGTCTTAGAGGCGGTCGCAATTACGCGTGAGGACCGTCCGGGAGATGTCCGAATCGCTGCATATTTTGTGGAACAGCCGTGCAGCAATCCAAGTGCAGAAGAGATCCGAGTCCACCTACAAGGTGCGTTGCCTGACTATATGGTGCCTCAGCATCTAGTTTGCTTGCCGGAGTTGCCACGCCTACCGAATGGCAAAGTTGATAGAGCCGCGCTGCCAGCTCCCGAAGCGCTTGGTATCAGCAACTCAGCCTTCGTTAGCCCACGGTCGGCAACGGAGGTTGGAGTGGCTGAGGAGGTCGCCAGTGTCTTGGGGCTTGGTGACGTCGGTGTTCACGATGACTTCTTTATGCTGGGAGGGCATTCGTTATTGGCGGCGCAGTTGATTTATCGATTGAATCGCCGCTTCGAAGCCGACTTGTCGATTCGTGCGGTCTTCTCGGCGCCGACGGTTGCTCTACTGTCTGTAATTGTCGGCGATCAGACCGCGGAAGTCGTCAGTCAAGAACCGCGCATTGTTGCGCAGCCAGCGCAAGATCGAGCAATCGCTTCCGTAATGCAGGAGCGCTTGTGGTGGCTAGAACATCTGACACCTGGGCGCGTCACGTATCACGCACCATCAGCGCACCGACTGTTAGGCCAGTTGAACGAGGATGCCTTCGAGCGTGCCTTGCGTGAGATTGTGCGCCGTCAGCCATCTTTGCGGACTTACTTCGAGCGTGTCGACGGAGTGATCGAGCAGTGCGTGCGTGACGAAGTGCAGGTCACTCTCTTTCCTGCAGAATCTTTGGCGGGCGTTGTGGCCTCGAAGAGAGAGTCGCTACTGCTTGAGCGCCTTCAAGATCTGACAACTGAGTTGTTTGACCTCTCGTCCGGTCCTTTGTTCAAGGTGAAGTTGCTGAAGGTGAGCGAAGAAGACCATGTGCTCTTCTTCATGGCGCATCACATCATTTGGGATGGTTGGTCATTCGACCTTCTCTACGAAGAGATGTCGGCGCTGTATGCAGCCTTCTCGTCCGGAGAAGCGAGTCCTCTTGCAGATCTTGCCGTGACGTATTGTGACTACGCGGTCTGGTATCGAGGTTGGGTCGAAAGCGACGAATGTGCGCGGCAAAGTAGTTACTGGCTTCGCCAGATTCAGGAACACGGTCGGCTTCACTCGCTGCCAGTCGATCGTCAGCGATCGCGTAAGTCGTCCGGCGTTGGCTCTGTGGAGTGTATCTCGATAGATAAGAGGCGGACATCAGCTCTGCACGAGCTCGCGGGGCAAGAAGGAACGACTCAGTTCGTTGCGACATTGACGCTGTTCGGCGTATTGCTCTACGACTTTTCGCGCCAAGGCAAACTCGTCATCGGAACGCCTGTGCGAGGTCGTTCGGCGCCCGAGATGGAGGTGGTCATGGGCTACTTCAACAATTTGCTCTTGATGCCGCTCGAACTGCGGCCAGACGAGAGCTTTGTGGATCTACTCGCACGCGTCAAAT
>Ga0315331_10000196_pt1 | contig 38377 bp, 53 predicted proteins | sample M160m34915metaG_FD_203456 | JGI IMG/M metagenome (GOLD analysis project Ga0315331, IMG submission 203456) | Ammonia-oxidizing marine archaeal communities from Monterey Bay, California, United States - M1 60m 34915 | ecosystem: Environmental > Aquatic > Marine > Intertidal zone | place: USA...
AAGGTTGACATCCAGAAGAGATTTATTGCTGACATTAAGCAGCAAACCAAGTCTAATCAGGAAGTCAAGAGGTCTGACATCGAATCTTTAGAGACAGATATTCTCAGTCTTGAACAATTAATCCAATCTGGATCTGAGAGTGTCTCATCTTTAGAGAAAGAGGTTGATGAGTTCGGTGATGTTGATAAGAAGTTAAGTGAGTTCCATCTCTTTGAAGCTAAGTTTGAAGATAAAGCAGATAGACTAAATAAGGAGTTGACATTCTTTGATGAGCATGATCATTGTCCAACTTGCAGGCAAGGAATCCCTGATAGCCTACGGTCAGATAAGAAAGGAAGCATTAGCACACAGCTTCAAGAACTTACAGAGGGAACATCCCAAGTCAAGAAAGAAATAGAGGCCATTACTGGTATACTGGACAAGAAAAGGGATGTACTCAAGCAGATAAGGGAACTACACACCCAGATAACCACTAATAATAGAGAGATTGGATGGAAGAGGAAGTCCATTAAGAAAATTGAACAGGAGATTGCTTGCCAAGGTACAGGCAACCTTAAGAGAGAGCAGAAGAACCTTAGGGAACTAGCAAAAGAGGGACTAGAAGCAGAGGAAACTATGTCTGTGGCTAGGAAGAAGAGAGATAACTTCGATGTTGCTTCTCAACTCCTTAGAGACACAGGTATCAAGAGTCAGATCATTAAGAAGTACCTACCGATCATGAACAAGATGATCAATAAGTACCTCAATGACCTTGATTTCTACGTATCCTTTGAACTAGATGAGGGGTTTGAAGAGACCATTAAGTCTAGGTTCAGAGATGAGTTCTGCTATGCTTCATTCTCAGAGGGTGAGAAGATGAGGATCGACCTTGCCCTACTGTTTACATGGAGAACCATAGCTAAGATGAAGAACAGTGCCAATACTAACCTGTTGATACTGGACGAGATCTTTGACAGTTCCCTTGACATAGCAGGTACCTATGATTTCATGAAAATCCTGAGAGCATTTAACGATAGTACAAATGTATTCATCATATCTCACAAACCTGATGTCCTTCAGGACAAGTTCGAGAGGATCCTTAGAGTAGAGAAGAAACAGAACTTCTCAGTGACCACTGAAGAAAGTGGCATATAAATAAAATCACCTTGCGTATCCCATATTATGATTAGAACCCATACAATCACTAAAAAGAACCCTCAGCACAACCAGGAATGGTCGTGGGAGGAGACCCCTGAGTTAAAGCAAGCACTGGAGAAGCTCCATGAAAGTTCCCAATTGGCAGCATCATTCCAAAAAGGAAAAGAAACGCCACCTAAAGCCACAAGCACTGCGTCAAGCGAAGAAAGCTAGGAACCAGTTCATAAAGTGTCTACTAAGTACCCCATCCGAACGGAAGGGGTATTATTGTATGTACATACACGAGGAAACACATGCTTGAAGTCAAAGGACAACTTGCTAAACTGCTTGCTCAGGAAGATCTGATCGTAGAGCACCGTCAGGTAGAGACAGCACAGTTTGATGTAGAGCGTAGAGTCCTCACCCTACCATTGTGGGAGAAAGCATCCAATGAAGTGTTGGATATGCTCATCGCACATGAGGTTGGACATGCTTTATACACCCCTAATACATGGGATCACGTTGGTTCTGTACCTCAGTCCTATGTGAATGTTGCTGAAGATATAAGAATTGAGAAATTGATGAAGCGTAGGTACGCTGGACTACCTAAGACCTTCCGTAAAGGTTATGAGAAGTTCTCTGCTGAAGACTTCTTCCAGTTAGAGGGTAAAGATCTTAATGACTTCTCACTTGCTGATCGTCTTAATATTTTCTTCAAGATTGGTCACTTTATTGATGTACCTTTCACTGAAGAAGAGGAGACTTATAAACTTACAGGATGGGATCTAGAAACATTTGAAGAAGTCCTTCAGTATGCTAAGGATTTGTATACATATGACAGGAAGCAGAAGGAGAATCAACCTTCTCAGACTCCTACCGATTCCCAAGAGCCTGACGGTAGCTTGCAATCGGATGAAGTACCGCCTACCCAACAGTCATCGGACGAATCTAATACAGAAACTACAGAAGAAGGGGATCAGGACGGTTCTGAAACTGAACCAGAGAGTCAAGACCTTAACCATGATGAAGGTGCTGCTGATTCAAGTGCCCAACGTGGTGGTGAAAGACATGAAGAAGACTTGGAAGCAAAAACAGATTCCACTTTGTCTGAATCTATCCAAGACCTTGTTGATTCTTCTGCTCCTATCATAAATTATGTACAACTTCCAGAGTTAGATCTTAAACAGATAATTGCTAGTAGTGAAGAGGTTCATAAGTGCTTAGAAGATTATTGGAAAGAGTTCTTTTCTCGTCCAGATACATTTGATCAAGTCAATGAAGCATATAATCAGTACAAAATTAATTCAAACCGTGAAGTCAACTATTTGGTTAAAGAGTTCGAGTGTCGTAAGGCAGCTTCGAGTCATGCTCGTAGTTCTGTTAGTCGCACTGGGGTTCTCGATACAACGAAGCTTCACACTTACAAATATAATGACGATATTTTCAGGAAGATAAGAATTACTGCTGATGGTAAGAACCATGGTCTAATATTTAATTTAGATTGGTCTGGATCTATGCAGATGGTCTTACATGATACTGTAAAGCAGTTACTTAACCTCGTATCATTCTGTCGTAAAGTTAAGATTCCTTTTGAAGTCTATGCTTTTACTAATGAGTGGGAAAGGGGTGAGAATTGCTGGTATAAGCAACCTAAAAAGGAGGGTGATATCAGAATAGCAGGGTTTAATTTGCTCAACTTGATAACAAGTAAAGCAAAGACTAAGGATTTAGATAGAGCATGTAGAAATGTATTCAGAATGTCACATGCGGTTCGTCACCATACACGTTATGGAATACCTAGCAGACTTTATCTCTCTGGCACCCCTCTTAATGAAGCGATCATTGCTATGAAGCAGGTCATTCCTCAGTTTCAGAATACTAATAAGGTTGAGAAGGTACATGTTATCAACCTAACTGATGGAGAAGGAAGTGGTGTACAAAGATGGGCACCTTCTAGACACGCATGGGACATAGAATCTTTAGGAATAAGTTCAGAGGATAAATTATTCCCTAGAGATATACATGGATGTCAATTACGTGATCGTAAGATAGGTAGAATCTATCCAGCATTCAATCACAGACAGTGTTACTATGGCGATTCATCACCATGGGTACAGAATCTACGTGATAACTTCCCTCAAGCATCTATCATTAGCATACGTTTGATTAATGGTAATGACTGGAGTAGAGTACAGACTAAGCAAACATGGGAAGATAGACAGAGGTCTCAGGTTGAGTGGAAGAAGCATAGATCATTCATTGATCAGACTTCTGCTTATACTAGATCACTCTATATCCATAGTAATACATTCGATGAGACTAAGAATGAGTTTGAAGTGAAAGAAGATGCTAAGAAGGGTGATATTACTAGAGCATTTAAGAAGTCTCTTAAGAATAAGAAATCAAGTAAGAGAATATTGAATGAATTTATAGCATTGATAGCATGAAACCTCAGGTACATCAATTATTTCCCACCCCTGTACTGGAGAGTCACATCCCAGTACAGAAAGAGTGGCTTGATTTTGTTAAGACATTAGACTATGATCGTACTGCCACAGATAATGGTTATATTTCTAACAATAGGAATATATGGGAGTATGATGAACTCAGATCACTGTACCATGAGATTAAAAATGCTGTTAAGTATTTTGCTTATGGTCAGTTGAATGTTTCTGCTCATGTGTACCTAGATTTACTTAGAGGATGGGGTGTTCAGCACCTACCTGGTGACTGGGCACAGAATCACTGTCATATGAATAGTATATTCTCAGGGATATATTATCTTGATGTGTTTGAGAAGAGTGGTGATGTGGTTATGGAGAAGGGACAGTTACATCCTAACTGTTTCATGCCTACGCTAGCACCTGATGTACATATGTTTAACAAGTTCACCATGCAGTCGTGGAGGTGCCACCCTACCAATGGACAAATCTTAATATTTCCTTCACAACTTATACATAACGTGGAGAAAAACGAGTCAGGGAACGTACGTTGGTGTGTTGCCTTTGATGTTTTCATCCGAGGAACCATAGGAACTTATGCTGGATCGAATGTGACGATCAAATAAGTGTCCCTAAGTGGCTTACAATACCCTCTTGGTACTGTATTGTAAGTACATACGAAACAAACCCCAATGGCTAAGAAACTCGACAGAGCATCCGAACTTCGTTCTCAGTATGGGGACAGTATCGATGCCGCACAAGTACGTGAGTACTGTGCTGCTCAAGGATTGACCTATCCTACCCTTGCTAAACAATTACGTAAGTATAAAGTAGAGGGCAAACGTGGTCAATGGAATCTTACAGTACGTGAAGCATTAGAAAAGACACTTACGAAATCTCCTGCTACAGTAGAGAGAGTTGATCAGAACCTAGTACCATTCAAGGACGAAGAGTTCGTACCTTTTGGTAACTTCTCTGATCTTAAGAAGGTCATTAAATCCAAGACCTTCTACCCAGTATTCATCACTGGTCTATCAGGTAACGGTAAGTCTTATTCAGTAGAGCAAGCTTGCGCTGTCTTGAATAGAGAATTGATCCGTGTTAACATTACTATTGAAACTGATGAGGATGATCTTATTGGTGGGTTCCGTCTTGTTGATGGGAACACTGTTTGGCATAATGGTCCTGTGATAGAGGCACTAGAGCGTGGTGCTGTTCTTCTCTTAGATGAGGTGGACTTAGCATCTAATAAGATTCTCTGCTTACAGAGTGTCTTAGAGGGTAAAGGTGTCTTCCTTAAGAAGATAGGACGCTACGTGAAACCTACTAATGGATTCACTGTAGTTGCTACTGCTAACACTAAGGGTAAAGGATCCGAGGATGGTAGATTCGTTGGTACTAATGTACTTAATGAAGCATTCCTTGAGAGATTCCCATTAACCTTTGAGCAAGAGTATCCTAGTCCAGTTACTGAAGCAAGGATACTTGGTTATCATTGTGAGGATGAGGGTTATGTCAAGAACTTATGTGACTGGGCAGACATCATCCGTAAAACGTTCAAGGATGGTGGCATCGATGAGGTCATTAGTACACGTCGTCTTGTTCACATAGCCCGTGCCTACCAAATCTTTGGTGATAAGGCAAAGGCAATTGCCACCTGTATCTCTCGTTTCGATGAAGAGACCAGTAGAGCATTCCAAGAGTTGTATGACAAAGTGGATGCTGATGTAGAATTTGACAAAGTGGAGGATCAAGCCTATAATGAGTAAGGATAACCAAACAAATGCGTGGGGTATGCTCCAGGAATCACTAGAAAGTATGGAAAAGAGTACACCAGAAGCAGGGATGGACAATCAGTCCATCCGCTGTAAGTATGATGAGGATGAGATCCTTAAGAAGGCAGGAGAGTATATCTCCAGCACTTACAAGGGACATTACACCAGTGAAGGGACTAACATACAGACCCTTGATCTCATCGAAGCAACTGGTGATGCCCCTGCTTTTTGTCGAAGTAATGCGATCAAATACTTGTCAAGATATGACAAGAAAGGTCGTCCATCACACGACATTTTAAAGGCAATTCATTACTGCGTTCTATTACATCATTTTATTAACAAAGACAATCGTGAAGACACTACACCCTATGAAACTTTCTGATCGTACGTATAAGGTTCTGAGAAATCTTACATCAATTAACAGATCTATACGGATCAAGCAAGGTAGTCAGTTATCTACACTGTCTATTCAGAAGAATGTACTAGCAAGTACAGAGGTTGAGGAAACATTTCCTAGGGATTTTGCCATCTATGATTTGGATGAGTTCCTTAAGATATGTTCTCTATCTGAGGACATGAATATTGACTTAGAATTTGAAAACGAATCCTTTGTCACTATTAAGGGAAGGAATACTGAAGCAAAGTATTTCTTTGCTGATCCTTCAATCGTGGTCACACCACCTGAGAAGTTACCAGAACTTCCTAGTGTAGATTGTGAGTTTGATATCTCTATTGGTCAGATCAGATCATTGAGTCAGGCTCTATCCATCTATGGTAACATAGATGATTTCTCTATCATTAGTAATGATGGTACTATACAGGTGGTTGTTGCTGATCGTGAGAATGCTTCATCTAATACCTATTCTATTGATGTAGGTGAGACTGATGCTAAGTTCCAATTCAATCTTAAGTCTGAGAATATCAGTAAGATTGAACAGTCACAAGCAATTGTTACTGGATATCATGTAGAGGTTAGTAAGTCTGGTGTTAGTCGTTGGATTAGTTCCGATAACGTTACCTATCTTATAGCACTAGAACCTGATTCATCTTATGAAGAAGATTGATATTGAAATAGTTGATGACTTTGTATCGCCCTCATACCTGAGGGCATTACAAGATTCCATAGGAGAGAAATGTCCTTGGTTTATACAGTCATCACAATCTTTATCTACCTATGCTACAGACAAGGTGGAAGACTTTGGATTCTCTGTTGGAATTGTACCACCATGGCAACCCGATCAGTTCGATCAGTCGCCCCTAGCAACGCTTGTAGCACCCTTGATTTATCAGTTGAAGGATTATGCCCATGCGGAGCATATTTTACGGTGTAGATTGGACATGACTGTCTTACATGACCACTATTTACATCCACCACATATAGATATTGACACACCTCACATTGCCTCTATAGTATACCTAAATGAGACCGATGGAGACACCGTTATCTATGACCATCAGCAGGAGTGGGCAAAGTCTTACCCTACTGACATGAAAATTAAGACAACCATTGCACCTAAGCCAGGTCGTATGGTATTATTTGATGGGAGTTATGTCCATACTGGATATTCTCCTTCCGACCACCAGACTCGGATTCTTATTAACACAGTTTTATCATGAGTGATTTCTTATGGGTCGAGAAGTATCGACCTCAGAAGATTGATGATTGTATCCTACCTAAACGTATCAAGGATACCTTCAAAGAATTTGTACAGAAGGGTGAGATCCCTAATCTATTATTATCTGGTACTGCTGGCATAGGTAAGACCACGGTAGCCAAGGCATTATGTAAAGAGATCGGAGTAGATTACTATGTCATTAATGGTTCGGACGAAGGACGGTTTCTGGATACAGTCAGATCCCAAGCCAAAAACTTTGCATCAACTGTTTCCTTACTGGGCAGCTCTGCTCACAAAGTCATCATCATCGATGAGGCAGACAACACAACCCACGACGTTCAGTTATTATTACGTGCGTTCGTGGAAGAGTTTCACAAAAATTGTAGGTTCATCTTCACGTGTAACTTTAAGAACAAGATAATTGACCCCCTACATTCCCGCTGTTCATGTATCGACTTCGCCATTGATAAAAATGAGAAGCAACAGATCGCTGCTAGTTTCTTCAACAGACTTAACAACATCTTGGACGGTGAAGGGATTAGTTTTGATAAGAGGGTCGTCGCAGAACTCATTCAACGATATTTCCCAGATTGGAGACGAGTACTTAATGAATGTCAGCGATACTCAGTAAGTGGTACCATTGATAATGGTATACTTGCTAACGTAGGTAACTCTAACGTGGATGCTCTAGTTGGATTTCTTAAGAGAAAGGACTATGGTAATGTACGTAAGTGGTTAGTTGACAATCTAGACAATGACCCTAACATGATACTTAGATCACTATACGATGCTTTATACACTCACTTGGAGCCTAGCAGTATCCCTTCTGCTGTACTTGTCATTGCCAAGTACCAATATCAGATTGCTTTTGTGGCAGATCAAGAAATTAACTTACTCGCAGCACTCACAGAAATAATGGTGGAGTGTAATTTTAAATGAAATGGGCTTGATTAATATCCTAAAGAATCCTTGTACCCAAGTTTACCAGAGGTTCAAGTCTGACATACGATCACCAAATTTCTCTTGGAATTATTTTGAAGGTGATGAGGCAACACCACCTTACTATAGCCATACCATCTTAGCCCGACCAGGCTTTGATGGTATGTTTATGTCCACTCAACAGTCAGAATACCTTGTACATTCTAATGAAGTTCTTAAAGAGATCTTCGATCATAATGAAATAGATGTTAAGGCAGTCTTAAGGATCAATGTGAACTGTACACACTATACTGGTGGTACATCTTCACCTATCCATAGAGACCATGACTTCCCTCACCACAACCTGTTAATATATCTTAGTAGTTTCCAACAGGGTTGTACCAGTGTGTATAGTGGTGACGTGAGGGGTGTACATTCACCCTCTGAAGATGATATAATAGAGTTCAGAGGTCTACATAATATGGAACCACCCGCACCAGGGGATCGCCGTATTGTCCTAGTCGCAACATACATTTGACATGAGCAAAGCTTTGAAAACTCCTCTTCGTTACCCAGGTGGTAAGTCAAGAGCAGTTCCTAAATTATTTGAGTTCTTACCTAAAGATATCTCTGAGTTCAGAGAACCATTCTTAGGTGGTGGTAGTATGGCAATAGCTATTACCAAACAGTACCCTGGTATACCTGTCTGGGTTAATGATTTGTATGAACCACTGGTGAACTTCTGGATCCAGTTAAGAGATCATGGAGAAACAATATCATCAGACTTAGCAGATCTTAAGAAAGAATATAATACACCAGATAAAGCAAGAGGTTTGTTTAATGATAGTAAAGGGAATCTTCTTGATGGTGATGACATTGACAGAGCAGTTGCTTTTTATATTGTAAACAAGTGTTCATTCAGTGGTCTTACTGAGTCCTCATCATTTTCACCTCAAGCATCTAATAATAACTGGACTATGAGAGGGATAGATAAACTCCCTGGTTACAGTGAGATTATCAAGGACTGGAAGATCACCTGCGTAGACTACGCTGACCTTGTAGAGGACTGTACAGGTCATAGTGTTAAGCTTACATGCGAGTACAGTACATTCATATATGCTGACCCACCTTACAGTATTAAAGACTTCCTCTATGGAGAGAAGGGTAAGTTACATAAGGGTTTCGACCATGAGAGGTTCGCAAATGTAATGGATGATACAATCGGGAACGTAATGATTTCATATAATGACAATAAGGAGATCAGGGATCGTTTTTGGGAGTGGAAGGCTTATGATTGGGATCACACGTACACGATGCGCTCTACTGGTGACTACATGAAAGACCAGAAGGCCAGACGTGAACTTTTACTAACGAACTACACATGTCAGAAGGAAGCTTAGGAGTCAGAGTCAAGAACGGACGTTGCTCTTTGTATCATACAAGGAGAGGCATCCTTCAGGTCTTTGGTACTGGATGTACACAGGCTCTCATCAATGGTGATGAGGTACATGTCACTCTGAACAGTGGCTCTGTTGCCATCTATGAGATCAATCAGCATGGTACTGGTGTTAATGGTCCTCGGAGAATAATTACATGAAGCAGGTTGGAGTATCCTATCCTTATGTTTATAGGGATAGGTTTGATTTTAATACTGATGAGCAGGTTAAGATTGCTGACCAACTCTTTGGGTTGGTTAATCAGTATGAGGTACAGACCAGCATAGAACATGGTGGTAGATCTACTGCCAATCTAGTGGGTGTACCAGGTCATCACTTCCCCCACAATAATGATGGTAATCATACGTACATCAATTATCTTAGAGAGAAGATGATGTACCTTAAACAAGCATGGAAGTATGATAACTATCCTTTCTTTATATCTAACTCATGGTATAATGAACACTATGAAGGGGACTGGACTGACGAACATCAGCACGGTCCTTGTGTTGTAGCCACAGCATACATATTAAAACCAGAAGGTTCAGGTGAACTGCTCATAAGAGATCCTCTTACAGAGATCAGAGCATCAGAACCCATGAACGTAGAACCTTGGAGACGCATTAATGTATCTCAAGGTGATGTGATATTCTTTCCTGGTTGGTTGCGTCATAAGACTGAACCTAACTATACTACTGGGAGGAGAGTGATACTTTCTATGAATATCACACCAGACCACAGTTACGATTTTGAATCCCCACCTATATTATGAGCAGTGAATTATCTGACATCCTTACTTCCATCAACACCACTAAGAAACATCTATATCTTGAGGATCCTGATCGCATCAAGTCTTATCCTAGTTACGTCGTTAATAGATGTCTGTCTGGTCATGTTGATAGTATCTTATATGCAAACGAGATGAACAAGGCAACACACTTGCCTAACCGTCTTCAATATGACTTCTTGCTAAATACTTTGAGGAAACGTAAGCGTTTCACCCCTTGGTTGAAGAAGGAACAGATTGAAGATCTGGATCTTGTTAAAAAGCATTATGGTTATAGTAATGACAAAGCAAAGATCGCCCTTAAACTTCTCACCAAAACCCAACTAGATTTTATTAGGCAAAAGCATGACACGGGAGGAAGGAGATGACAACATCTTTCACTGAACAGGAAGTTAAATGGACTCCTGACCAGATGGTAGAGGTGACTTTAAGTGAACCAGATGATTTTCTTAAGGTAAGGGAAACACTAACACGTATTGGTGTAGCTTCTAGAAAGGAAAAGAAACTATATCAGTCATGCCACATCCTGCATAAGCAGGGAAGATATTACATTGTACATTTTAAAGAACTGTTCGCACTTGATGGTAAGTCTGCGAACCTTTCTCTTAATGATGTCCAAAGAAGGAACAGAATTATTCAGTTACTTAGTGACTGGGGATTAGTAAGCATAAACAATTCAGATGATGTTGTTGATGTTGCTCCCTTGAGTCAGATTAAAGTCTTGTCTTATAAGGACAAGGGTGGATGGACTCTAGAGTCTAAGTACAACATTGGTAAGAAGAAGGCGTAAAAACCGTAGTGATAGAGAGGGGTTTCAACACCCCTCTTTTTTTATGTCATGTTATAATTAGTTATGGATGCCGAAAGGGTCCACACAACATAAACTCGCTTATTAAAGGAGCTACTATCATGCCTAACAGAGCATCAGCATTGGCTGGATTCGATTACTCACCGTTTGGAGTAGGATTAGAAACCCTATTCGACAGACTTGAGTCCTATCATGGTCACAGTACAAGCTATCCCCCTTACAATATTATAAAGAATGACTCTACTAACTTCGACATTGAAGTCGCACTTGCTGGCTTTAAGAGAGACCAGATCGAAGTTACTACTGAACAGAACGTTCTCACAGTTGCCTCAAAGATTAAGGACAAAGATCTTGAGAGAACATATGTTCATAGAGGATTGTCCCAACGATCCTTCAAGACAACATGGCAGTTGGGTGACGATGTAAGAGTCGCAGGTGTTACGTTCACCGATGGACTTCTGAAAATTAATCTGGAAAAAGTGGTACCAGATCATCAGAAGCGAATCACTTATGATGTAGCAGCGGCACTACCCGTGTCATAAATAACGTAACGATGTGGGGAGCTTGACATTATGTTAGCTCCCCTCTATAATGTTAGTACAAAGAACTACGCCATGATTGACGAATCAAGAATTAAGTTACTTCTGACACGAGATGGTGATACTGTCATCTGTGACTTACAGGAAGCAGTTGATAAAGACTCTGGTGACAGACAGGCATACTTGATGACTGTCCCTTATAAGGTAGAGATCTCAGAGCAACCATCACAGGTGACTGATCCAGAAACCTTTGAGGATCAGGAGATTAAGATAAGGTACACACCTTGGAATCCTTTCACCATTGACACAAGGATTGCTATCCAACCAGACTATGTTGTTTCTATAATGGAACCAGCACCTAGTTTACTTCACACATACTTAAGTAACGTACGTAAGAAGCAAGGTGATCAAGGAGCACCAGTAGCAACTACTATTCCTGAGATCATAGCTCCTGATGGAACGGTAGTATGAGTATAAAATTATTAATGCTTAGGACAGGTGAGGAAGTCATCGCTGAGGTAAAAGAAATAATTGAGCCTGAGACTGAGAAACCTCTTGGGTATCATATGCATAAACCATTTCGACTTGATATTGTCAGCACTGCTGGTGGTGATAAAGGGTATCAGTTGGAGTGGTTTCCTTGGGCTCCCTTGAGCAAAGACAAGGACTTCTTTTTACCAGGCAGTCATGTGGTCACAGTATATGAACCACTGGATGCTATTAATGCCCAGTATATTTCTGCTATAGACGAGGCTAGGTACGAAGAGAATTTCAAGAAGCATGAGGAGAGATTCAATCTCAGTTATGAGGAGCAGGATCTTGATGACATGTTTGAAGAAGCAGATAAATTATTACAAGAGATTGACGATGGCGAAGGAACTAGCGAGTCAGTTGGAGACACAACTGATACTACTGAAGTCGGGGACGTACCTGATCAGCAAGATCGAGACACTTGAGGAAGAACCTGCTGCTCATTTAGAACAACCATTTATGGTGAGGGAGGATGGTACATTAGAACCATGGCCACTTCACACAGTGGACGATGACGTGTTGATTTATTCTGATACTATTGCTACAATCTTAGAACCAAAGGATGAACTCCTTAAGAAGTATAAGACTTGCACTGAATGAGTTTCTACACCAATGTTCAATTAGTCGGGAACGATCTCCTCTATTTGGGATACGAGTATGGACAACGTATCCAAAGGAAGTTTAAGTTCTCACCTACTTTGTATGTGGTTAGCAATACCGAGACCAAGTATAAAACCTTGGACGGTAGATTTGCCAAGCCTATACAATTCAATACTGTCAAGGAGGCACGTGAATTTAGAGACAAATATAAGGATGTAGATGGATTTGAGGTTCATGGGTATGATAGATTCCTATATCAATACATCTCGTCGGAGTTTAAGGATGAGGTGGATTACGATCTCAAAGCACTTAAGATTACGTCGCTCGATATTGAGGTTGCATGTGAGAATGGCTTTCCTAACGTACGTGAATGTGCGGAACCATTACTATCGATCACAGTACAGGACTATGCTAGCCGTAAGCTTAAAGTATGGGGGACGAGGGATTATAAGACGGATCGTGAGGACGTTGAGTTCATTTTGTGCGACGGTGAAGAACATCTGCTACGCAGCTTTCTTGCTTACTGGCAAACTGATTTCCCAGATGTTCTTACTGGTTGGAATGTAGAACTATATGACGTACCATATATCTGTGGACGTATGGAGAGACTCTTTGGTAACAAAGAGATGAGGATGATGTCTCCTTGGGGTATAGTACACCGAGAGGAGATGGAGATAAAGGGTCGTCAGCAGATCATATACAACATGTATGGTATCAATGTGCTGGACTACCTTGACTTGTATAAGAAGTTCACTTATACTAATCAGGAATCATACAGGTTAGATCATATTGCTTTTGTAGAACTGGGACAACAGAAGTTGGATCACAGTGAGTTCGAGAACTTTAAGGAGTTCTATACTAAGGACTGGCAGAAGTTTATTGACTACAACATCAAGGACGTTGAACTTGTCTCTCAACTAGAAGACAAGATGAAACTGGTAGAACTTGCTATTGCTTTAGCGTATGATGCTAAGGTTAATATGAAGGATGTTTACTATCAGGTTCGTATGTGGGACACACTCATATATAATTTCCTAGGTAAGAGGAACATCGTAGTTCCACCAACAAAAAGATCAGATAAGAATCAACAGTACGCAGGGGCTTATGTCAAGGAACCGAAACCAGGACGCTATGATTGGGTGGTCAGTTTTGACCTTAATAGCTTGTACCCTCATCTTATTATGCAGTACAATATCAGTCCAGAAACCCTCCGGGAGACTAGACATGCCAGTGCAAATGTTGAAAGGATCTTAAACCAAGAGTGTCCTATTAATCCTGAGTACTCTACGTGTGCTAATGGAGCACAGTATCGTAAGGACATAAGAGGATTCTTGCCTAAGATAATGCAGAAGATATACGATGAACGTGTACAGAGTAAGAAGCTCATGCTTATGGCAAAGCAGGAGTATGAAAAGAATCCTAGTAAGAAATTAGAGAAGCAGATTAGTAAGTACAATAACATTCAGATGGCTCGTAAGATCCAACTGAACTCTGCTTATGGTGCCATTGGTAACCAGTACTTTAGATATTATAACCTTGCTAATGCTGAGGCGATTACTCTATCAGGTCAGGTCTCTATCAGATGGATAGAGAATAAGATGAATGAGTACCTTAATAAGTTATTGAATACAGAGGGAGAAGATTATGTCATCGCAAGTGATACCGATAGTATTTACCTTAATTTGGACCGCTTGGTATCTACAGTTTTTGGTGATAAAGAAGTATCACAGGAGAAGATCGTCAACTTCCTCGACAAGGCATGTCAGGAGAAGATCGAACCATTCATTGATAGGTCGTATAAGGAACTAGCAGACTATGTAAATGCCTATGACCAAAAGATGTCCATGAAGAGGGAGAACATTGCTGCTAGGGGTATCTGGACTGCGAAGAAGAGATACATCTTGAATGTCTGGGACAGTGAAGGTGTTAGGTATAATAAACCTAAGCTTAAGATGATGGGTATTGAGGCAGTCAAGTCATCAACACCATCACCATGTAGGACAGCGATTAAAGATGCTCTTGACATCATGATGTCAGGTGAGCAGGACGAGTTGGTAACCTTTATAGATAGATTCAAGGATGAGTTCTATTCGTTACCGCCTGAAGACATTGCATTTCCTAGGTCGGTCAATGGAATCAAGAAATACAAATCAACAACAGACGTGTATTCAAAGGGATGCCCGTTACATGTTCGTGGAACTCTCTTATATAATTTTTATGTCGCTAAGAAAAAACTCGAACACAAATACCCCTTAGTACAAGAGGGTGAGAAGATAAAGTATTTGTTCTTGAAGCAGAAGGATAATAAGAACTACACTAGAGAGAATGTCATATCATTTTTGAATACATTTCCTAGGGAGTTGGAACTTGAACGTTGTATAGATCGTAAGGCACAGTTCCAGAAAAGTTTCCTCGACCCTTTACAGATCATCACTAACGTGATAGGATGGGAGACAGAGAAGACATCAACACTTGAATTTTTATTTACATGAGTTTTTTAAAGGATGTCGTTAAAGAAATAGGTAACGACTACGCAGGACTCCTCTCAGACGGATCAGTCGGAGACATCGGAGGGTATGTGGATACTGGGAGTTATATTTTTAACGCTCTTGTTAGTGGGTCTATTAACAGTGGTATCCCTGCCAATAAAATTACCGCCATCGCTGGTGAATCCTCTACAGGAAAGACCTTCTTCTGTCTTGGAATAGTTGAGAACTTCCTTAAGCAGAATAAGAATGCTGGAGTAGTATACTTCGAGTCAGAGTCTGCCATCTCTAAACAGATGATGGAGGAACGTGAGGTTGATACCAGTAGGATGATCCTAGTACCTGTGACTACAGTACAGGAGTTTAGAACACAAGCAATACAAATCTTAGACAAATATTTAGAACAACCCAAAGAGAAGAGACAACCCTTAATGTTTGTTTTAGATTCTCTGGGTATGTTGTCCACCTCTAAGGAACTAGCAGACTCAGCAGAGGGTAAGGACACTAGGGATATGACTAGAGCACAGGTGGTCAAAGCGATCTTCCGAGTACTCACCTTGAAGTTAGGTAAAGCAAATGTCCCTATGCTGGTAACTAACCATACATATGATGTGGTCGGTGCCTATGTGCCAACCAAAGAAATGGGCGGTGGTAGTGGACTTAAGTACGCTGCTTCTACTATAATATACTTATCCAAGTCTAAGGAGAAGGATGGTAAGGAAGTGGTAGGCAACATTATTAAAGCTAAGACTGCTAAGTCACGATTGTCTAAAGAGAATGCTCAAGTTTCTATTCGTTTATTTTATGACAAGCGAGGACTTGACAAATACTATGGACTCTTGGAACTTGGTGAGAAGTACGGAGTTTTCACTCGTAAAGGCAACCGCATTGTTGTCGGCGATAGCTCCGTTTATCCTTCTGCTATGCTTAAAGATCCCGAAAAATACTTCACGTCCGAAGTGATGGAGAAGTTAGACTGGGCTGCTGGTGAGGAATTTAGATACGGAGGTCACGGTGAAGGTTGATATATTTCCTACTAAGATATTCAGATATCATATAGAAGATCATGCTCCTATTAAGGAGAGGGTTGAACAGTATTATGAGGAACACAAACTAGAGACCAGTACACCTGAAGGGTGGAACTGCAATCTCTTTACTACATTTGGCACTAAGATGTTTCCTATTGTAGAATGTATGGAGGAGTTTGGTCATGTCTTTGATGAGTTCCAAGATGAGGCAAGAATACCTGGTAATCTTTTACTCACTGACCTCTGGATGAACTGTTATGATCGTACCAACTGGCAGGATAAGCATATACATGCTCCTGGTCAGTGGTCTGGTGTATATTATGTACACTTTGATCCCAATGAACACAAGGGTACTCAGTTCTATCACCCTAACGAGACATTATTGGCTTGCCAAGGTGAAGAACAGAATACTATAATACCTTGGGTAACTGAAGGTGATTTAATTATCTTCCCCGCATGGTTAGAGCACTCTGCTCCCATGAACAAGTCCTCTAAACTGAGGTCTACTATATCATTTAATTTTTTGATCACCGAGGAAGTCTATGAAGGTGGAGAGTTTGATCCTGAAAAACTTATTGTTGACGGAGGAGTATCCTAGAAGGGTACTTCCATTCGTAAAGCAAGAGTATTTCCAGGACTTTACAGACAGAGTTCTGTTTGATCTCATTAATAAATACTTCGTAAAGTATTCTGCTGTTCCTACAGTTGAAGCTCTTACCATTGAAGTAGGGCAAATCTCTACACTTAGTGATGATCAGTTCAAGCAGATTACTACAAGCATTCAATCCTTAGACAAGGAGGCAACCGAGTTAGATTGGCTCCTTGACACTACTGAAAAGTGGTGCCAGGAACGTGCGATCTATCTTGCTCTCATGGAGAGTATTAAGATTGCCGATGGTTCTGATGAAAAGAAAACCCCCGATGCGATACCTAGTATCCTATCGGAGGCACTTGGTGTGTCGTTTGATAATCACATTGGCCACGATTACATTGACGATTATGAAGAAAGGTATGAGAGTTATCACAAGGTCGAGTCGAAGGTACCCTTCGATATCGAATTTTTTAACAAAATTACCAAAGGTGGCTTACCTAATAAGACTCTTAACATCGCGCTTGCTGGTACGGGTGTCGGAAAAAGCTTATTCATGTGCCACGTCGCTAGCTCCGTGTTGTTGCAAGGACGGAACGTTCTATACATTACAATGGAAATGGCGGAAGAGCGCATTGCTGAACGAGTTGATGCAAACCTCCTCAACATCGACATCCAACAACTAGCACAGTTACCTAAGCAAATGTTTGAGACGAGGATCACTAACCTCTCTCAGAAGACACAAGGTAAGTTGATAGTAAAAGAATACCCGACTGCTTCAGCACATGCGGGTCACTTTCGAGCACTCTTAAATGACCTAGCACTAAAGAAGAATTTCAGACCAGATATAATATTCATAGACTACTTGAATATATGTGCCTCTCAGAGGTTCAGAGGTAACTCAGGTGTAAACTCATACACTATGGTTAAAAGTATAGCAGAAGAATTGAGAGGACTTGCCGTTGAATTTAATGTACCGATTGTCAGTGCTACTCAAACTACTCGTGCTGGTTTCGGTTCTAGCGATGTTGACCTTACTGACACGTCAGAGTCTTTCGGACTCCCTGCTACTGCTGACCTTATGTTCGCTCTCATATCTACTGAGGAGTTGGAAGCCCAGAATCAAATAATGGTCAAGCAGTTGAAGAATAGATACTATGACCCCACACTCAACAAGAGATTTGTGATAGGTATTGACAGATCTAAGATGAGGCTGTATGATGTAGAACAATCAGCCCAGAATAATATTATGGATTCTGGACAAGAAGTAGTTAGTGTGGAAAAGAAACATAAGTTTGGAGACTTTACATTCTAATGCATGATCAAGGTAGTGTAGACACTCATGAGTGTCAGGATACTAAATGGAATAGAGCACTCGACATCTTCATCGAGTCCGTACAAAGACCAGACAGTCAACTTAGAGGTTGTGCTCACAACCAAGGCTGTTTCAATGAACTCCTCTGGGTTCGTGAAGAAGTGTTAGAACACTTGACAACTATGCGCCGTAAGGTGTAAAATATATTTTATAGGAATTAAAAATTATGGCTGTAGATTTTGATAGGTACTCTCATTTCGTGGATGCTGTCACAAGCGATAGTTCTAAGGATTTTGTCGCTCTTGCTGACCGTTTGGTTGAGCTTGACAGAGAGGGTGCCAATATTGAACGTCTTACCACTGCTGGTGTTGGGCTTGCTGCTGAGTCTGGCGAGTTTCTTGAGATCGTTAAGAAGATGGTGTTTCAAGGCAAACCTTGGGACGACGCAAACAGAGAGCATCTGCTTATTGAGTTGGGTGATATTATGTGGTATGTTTCACAGGCTACCCAGGCATTAGACGTATCATTTGATGAGGTCATCGAGATGAATATTAAGAAGTTAGAGAAGAGATATCCTGGTGGTTCATTCGACATATATTATTCGGAGAATCGTCAACCAGATGACAAGTGATCTCTACGAGGACATGGCGAAACTCAATGCTCTATATGAGGAGTTGATGTGGCCTCCTGACGATGAGTTAGAATTTACAGCAGATTATAATAACGATAGGATAATTATATACAACAAGAGTAGACTAGGAGATAACCCTAGTCTTATAATACATGATTAATATATTTCCAACCTCTATCTACAAGCATTCTTTACCTGAATATGTTAGGTGGATTAGTAGGAGGTGGGAACATCATAGATTTAATCAAGGATTGACTGGTGAGTTAGATGGTAAGGTGTTAGTACACCAAGACCCTCAACTTGCCAGTTTCTTTTGTGAGGTTAATGATCATATAGTAGAGTACATGGACTCTATGAATTGTTTCTATGATGTTCATTTTATGAAGACATGGTACGCTGTCACTGATGAAGAGAGGTCAGTACCTGACCACTGTCATGACCCTGCTCATATCTCATGGATATATTATGTGGAGACACAGGATCCACTTCATTTCCAGGCAGACGCACCTAATGAATGGTTCCCTCAGGCATTTGCTGACCTTGAGAAGACATTTAATAACACAACAGTATGGGCTGAACCAACAGAGCCAGGAGATCTCTTTATATTTCCTAGTAAACTACATCATCACACCTTTAATACTGGTCCTCGTATGAGTTTAGCAGGTGATGTGCTCCTCACTAATCCAGATCTAAATAGAGAGGGAGGACTTACTCATCCGAAGTACTGGAAACAATTCTAATGGCAGCTGGCAAACTAGGATATGTTGATATCTCTAAAGAAAATAAATTAAGTAAGTATCCTTACAAGTCAAGGGCTGGTGTACTTCTTCATGTCATAGAAAAGGGAACTCCTATAGATGTAGTGGGTGGTAAGTATGCTATACAATATAATCAAGATGGAATAGAGGACTTACTTAGAGCAGCATCTGACGTTGTTGGTAGTGATGAACCACAACATATAGCACTTAAAGAAGCATTGAAGACGAAGGGAAAGAAACCTTTTAAGTTAATCAAGGATGGGGATACTGAAGAAATTGCTTTGACCAAGATAATGAAGACATCTGATTTTGGTGGTGGTAGTTCTGGTTCAGGTGGTGGTAGTGCTAATACAGCTTTGGAAGAGAGTGCCGCAGCATGGTTCTGTGCTGTTAGGTTTAGTATGAAGAAGTCATTAGAGACAGAGGGTGGTGAAGGTATGCCATCTGATAGGCAGTTTAATAGAGTTAAAGATCGTGTGTTCACAAAGAGTAAGTTAAGTGATATAAAGCAACATCTGGAAGACCTACCTGACTGGATAGATTCATGTGCTAAGACTGCTAATGCATTGTACGAAGAGTTTGGAGAGAAGAATGCTTATAATTGGTATAGAGGTGAAGGTCTAGTTAAATGGATGGACGATCAGTTTAAGGTTATTAATGGTGATCACATAGAACCTGAGACTGGTGTAAAAAGGAAGCCTTTCGCTAACTTAAACAAGTGGACACCCGCAGATATATGGGCATGTCGGTGTACTCTTAAGGAGGAACATATAACTCAGCATCGTACCTTTGCTGGATTAAATAGGTGGTTGAAGGAGTGTATGGATGCTCAACAATTGTATGGGATATCTTTGAAAGCAGTAGAGGGTAATGAAGCACACTTAACTGCAATTAACTACACCTCGGCAAGACCAGTAGCAACATACGATAAGATATATGCTAAGAGCTATGACGCATTGGATGTATGGATGTATACCAAGGGTGTATCTTTGGAGATACAGTTTCGTGATACTTCTGGTGGAGATCCTTTAACATGGCAGGGTGAAGTCATAGGTACAGCAGCAAAGCATGGTAAGATTGGTGGTGGAGTTTATGATATGATTATAGATCAGGTGTATGGCAAACCTCTTTATACTAATCTTAGTGGTATCAAATCTGAATCTAGGAATGGTAACCTTAATGGTAAGGTGTTAAAATTATCTTTGAAACATCAGAACATTATTGATGGGAGTAATAATCCTAAGAAGACTTCTAAGTTTACAGCACCAACGATTGATGCTGATTTGGTTGAACGTAATAGGTTGAAGACATCAAATAAAGGACAGTGGATCTTCTCAAAGTATCTTGGTCTCAAGGTGGTCGATGTATTGGAATCAGGTACTAATGCTCAAGCAAATGAGGCAGCACAGTTGATTCATTTGTATGCTACCTCTCAGTCCAGAGACTCAGCACCATTCTTAAAGACATCATAATGGCAAATATTACTCAACTAAAACACCTCGAACATATTGAGGATGAGATGCTTAACTACGGAGTAGATGGTTGTATAGCGTCTGTCTCTGCTATGAAAGAGATGCTTCGTATGTTAGGTAAGCAACCTAGTAGTGGATACATGCAGACTAAATGGGACGGTGCTCCTGCTGTAGTATGTGGTAAGCATCCTGTCAATGGAATGTTTTTTGTTGGCACTAAGTCAGTGTTCAATAAAACTTCTCCTAAGGTTTGTTATGATGAAGCTGATGTTGATAGAATGTATGGAGATAGTAGTCCTGACTTAGTGGAGAAATTAAAATACTGTGTAAGATACTTTCCAGATTTAAAAATACCTACTGTTGTACAAGGAGATCTATTATTCACCACGGATGTAAAGGAAGAGAGAATTGATGGTGAGAGATTATATACCTTTAGACCAAACACTATCACCTATGGTATACCTGTTGACCATCCTATAGGAAAGAAGATTGGGGATGCTAAGATAGGTATAGTATTTCATACTTCATATAATGGTAGTGAACTTGCTACCATGACAGCAGTGGGTGGGGCACCTACATCACAGTTTCAAACGTCTAGTAATGTTGCTGTTGTTCTTAATGATACTCCCTTGATGGATGTGTCAGTGGAGACAACTCAACTTAAGAAGTTTGAGGCTAACCTTACGATCATTGATCAGATGTGTCGGAAGGCTGGTAATTTTCTAAACACTTTGGTATCTCAGATGGGTACTACTGGTGATAAGAAGTTTAATGTAGCATCTTATCTTAAGCAGTTCTTTAATGCTGAGATTAAAGCAGCACGTAGTATTACTGATCCTAAGATGGCATTGAAGAGTCTTGGTAAGTTCTATAAAGATAAGATGGACAAAGAAGTATCTAAGATGAAGAGTATTCCTAAGCAGACTGAGAGGAGGAACCAGTTGTTTGATGGTTTACAGTACCTTGAGGATAATGAGCAAGAGTTTCATGCTATGTTTAATCTTTACAGGAAGATACAGGAGAACAAGACCATAGTCATTGAGGCTTTGGATAAACTTGAATCGTTCAGGACTTTTGCCATGACTGATAAAGGTTATAAGGTAACAGCACCAGAGGGTTACGTACTACATCACAATGGAGACATGATCAAGTTAGTAAATAGAATTGAGTTCTCCTATATTAATTTCACATTGGCAAAGCAATGGAAATAGTAGATTATAAATGCGTATACTTTACCTTCGGTAGGTTTCAACCACCCACCAAGGGTCACGCGGAAAATTTTGAGGCTGTTAAAAAGAAAGCAGGTAACTGTGACTGGTACATCTATCTGTCACAGACAGAGAAGAAGGGTACCGATCCTCTACCACCTAAGAGGAAACTATTCTGGGCACAGAAGATGTTCCCACATCTAGCAAAGCAGATTCGCAGTGGTCCTAGAGATCCTACTGCTGTACTGAAAGAGTTACAGAGTCAGGGTTATGATGACTGTATGCTTGTGGTAGGTAGTGACAGGGTACAGGCTATGCAATGGATCAAGAGATATAATGGTAAGGAGTTTAGGTTCCGTAATTTGGATATCATATCCTCTGGAGAACGTGATGCTGATGGCGATACCTTTGCTATATCTGGGACTAAGATGCGTAGAGCAGCAGAGGTGGGTGACTATCAAGCATTCAGGGATGGCATACCAAAAGCTTTAAACAACACTGACACCAAGAAGTTAATGGAGGAGCTAGGAGATTTGTTATAAATAAACTTGTACATAAAATTAGTAATTGAATGAAGTCGTTCAGCGATTTTAAAAAGGTACGTGAGACTGTCAAGCATCAAGATGTGCGGGACAGATACTACCGTGAAGAAATATACAAAGAAGGTGAGTGGGTACTCACTGAAAAAGATCAAGTAGGTAAGATCATCAGACGTGGTGTTAACTATGTGATCTGTGTGACCGCTGAAGCAACTAAGTTTCGTACGTGGGTCAAGGATATCAAAGAGGTATTCGAGATCGGTACTGATGCTTATAGACAATATGTTATGTCCTTGACACCTGGTCAGAAGGTACAGAAACCTGAAGGCACAGTAAAGGTCAAGCAAATCATACCAACCGACCCCAAAAAAGATAAGATGGACAACCATGAATCCGTAGACTACGTTCAGTCTGCTGTAGAAGCTCTACACAAAGACCTTAAAAGGGAGTGGCGTTTTGACAAGTCACCTGGTAAACTAGGTAACAGAGATGTCAAGGGCGTTGGTGCCAAGGGTGTAGGAGGAGGTGATGCTCCTGGTATGAAACTCGCTGAACCTAAGGGTACAGAGGGTGCTCCTAAAGTTAAGAAGCCTAAACATGCTTGTGCTACTAAGGTAGAACATGCTGAGTGGGGTAAGGGAGACTGTATGACTGAGATGCATACTCTGGATGAAGAAGGTAAGGTAACACATTACGATGTAATGTTTGAGCATGGACTAGAGAAGAACGTAGCTGTTCCTACTCTTAACATACTTGATGAAGCCATACATGAGCACGTGATCAATCACGATAAGAATAAAGAAGTAGTAGAGCATCACGAGAAGGATAAGGACGGTAAGACAATTCCACATGAGGTGGATGAAGGATTTAAAGGTAAGAAGAAGAAGAAAGTTAAGGAGTCATTTAAGAACTGGAGACTCACTGAAAAAAAGTAGTCGGCCCTGTTGAGATTATGCCTACCATCGATGATGCTGATGGTCAGCAACCTCACCTAAAGGGCAACCAGAAGATGCCTAAGAAAAAGAAAGAGAAAGTAGAGTCAGCATGTAACTGGACTAAGAAAGGAGACGAGTGTCCTGTTCATGGTACCAAGGAATGTCCTGAGGTGAGATAATGGGACTACCTGAGATTCCCCATGATGATTGGTTTCCACCCACGTATACGAACCCCCTAGATTCTATGCCAATAGCTACTCATAAAGGTGAACCTAACAGGGACGATGGTCCTGAGTGGAGTACTGAAGAGATCAGAAACTCTTGGATAGATGCTGCTGAGAAAGGTTACGATGATGTAGTAGAGGAAGGTATACATGAGAAGATGTATAAACTTGCTACCGAGAGTGGGAAGCATACAATAGGTGGGTCTGAAAACATTCAATGAGAAAAATTTGGTACGAAGATAGGTTGACACACCTCTCTTCATTTCGTAATCTTAAATTACATCACGAAGAAATCATAAGAGAAGTCCTTGCGTTCGTTGAGTTCAACAAGGAAATATTTGATGAATGGATCATGGACAAGTGGGTCGATGATCGTAACATAGGTAGAGTCCAACTCTGGGATGGAGCATGGAGAGTCATACCGTTTCCTATTAATGCTGTAGGTCCTACGGCAGTAGATGGTGACTACCAACTCAGTGAGATGGTAAGTTTTACTAAGCTATTCAATACCTCATTGGATGAGGTCAAGAGGATTGGACCAAAGATATATAAAAGTTTTGTTGACCTATGTCCTAAGACTGCTGAGTATATTAAGGATGACATGGACAATAAGTTCTTAAAGTCTGCTACCATCAGTAGGTTATCACCAGGTACAAAGATCAATCCACATAAGGGTGACCTAGATTCGATGAGACTACACTTCCCTGTGGTCACTGACCCCGAAGCATGGCTAAGTGTACGTGGACGTAAGAGAACATGGGAGGTGGGAGATCTCTTTGCATTCCATGACAATGATAAGCATTGGGCTCAGCACAATGGTACTAAGGATCGTATCGTTGTTATATTTGATTACAGTATCGAAAAGTTAGAGGAAGATACAGAATTTGAACTAGAAGATCCCTATATATAAAAGTTATTCCATTGACCATGGGCCTCAAAACAAAAATCAAAGAGACTCTTCTTCCTTTGGCCGTCAAAGTGATAGAAGATGTTGTTAAGAAACTTCCAGACTCGGAAGAGATTGGAGAAAAGATTATAGAAGTGTGCTTAGTTATACTTGCTAAGGCAGTTAAGACAACTAAGACTAACGTAGATGACCAGTTATTTGAACAGGTTGCCAAGGCGTTAGCAGCTAAGAATAAGAAGGGGGAAGTCCCTAGTGCTGACGATGTGTTATGACAGAGTTAGGACTTGATGCATCACAGGAGACAAGAATAACTGTGATGCAACTCAAGATAGAACGTCTTGAGGAAAAACAGGATGAATTAAAAGAGAGATTGAAAGTAGTTGAGAAGTGGGTGATAGGAGCAGCAGCAGTCTTGGCTGCTGGTGTTACCCTCATTGGGTTCTTGACTAATATATCTAAAGCCTACCTATAATAAATAAAATATAGGTATTAAAACACATCGGAGATAACAAACCATGTCCCTTTATGGAAAGGATGACAGCAATGCCAACAAAACTAAAGGTGGCGTGGGAATTGCAGCATCATCACAAACAAAAACAGTCGTCTTTGTTGACGACACAGAAGCACAACTCGCTGAGAATAAAGCTAGAGGGTTGAATGCTCCTGGATGGTGGTCTTATGTGACCTTTACTGACACTCATGGTAAGACACGTTATAAGTCAGAACATTTAGTTACAATTGCTAACCCTGAAGCTAACGCATCTGAGACACAATCAGATGACACAGCTGCCGCAGATATTACTTCAGTAATTACTCCAGGTACAGTTGCTAGTGTAACAACATACGCTCCTGCTGGTGCGGTTGCTACATTCAGTGACAACGGTGCTGCTGATGGATCTAGAACTGCTGGAACATACACAGTAACCAACGCTGCTGGTAACGCATCTGGTACAGGTGCTGACTTCTCAGTTGTAGTTGCTGCTAACGGTGACCCAACAATCACTCAGGTATCTGGTGGTACAGGATATGCTGATAGTGAGACAATAACAATTGCTGACGCATCACTTGGTGGTGGTGGCGGTGCTGCTGTTGTCGTAACTGTAACTGCTGCTGCTACAGCCGCTGCTACATTCACACTGTCTGGAGCATCCTCTACTGGTTCAGGTGCATCACTTACATACCAGTGGCAGAAACAGGAAGGTGGTACAGGTAGCTGGTCTAACCTATCAGGTAAGACATCAGCAAATACTGGATCCCTTACAGGACTTACAGTCGCTGCTGACAATGGTGATAAGTACAGATGTAGAGTCAACAACTCCATTGGTGGTGTTGAGAAGCTAAGTACTGCTGGAACGCTTACTGTAACTGACAGAGCATAATGAATGAACTTCACTGAATTGACCGAGGATAATTATATCCTATTTGCTATTAGACATTATGATAATCCCTCAGCGGTAACGAAGGAAGATTTCTTGGATGATTTGAGACGCTTTAAATATATTAAGCGTCTCATCAACAAGTATCTTAAGAATGGTGAGGTCAAGTTACACTTGCTTCTTAACCATATTATTATTGTATACAATGTTTTTGGTGAGGCTGCTACTCCCCTCTTATTCTTTAAGATGGACAAGGAGTACTGGTCTATTATAAAATCCATAATGGTATTTCTAGGACGCTATCCCGATGTGGAAACAGATAGTCTAAAAGAAATTTTAATTAACCACAAGATCATCAAGGAGTTGAAGCAGATATGATGGGTACATTCGGCGGTAACGTTGGTCCTATCAACACCCCGACCACTGGTCAGGGTGCTATTGCTGGCTTTGATCCTGTACTGAAGTTCTCTAGACGTGCTACTAAGTCTCGCAAGAAGAAGGAGTCAGCAGGTAAACAATGGGAACATCGGAGGGATGATCCATCCTACATAGATGGTAGGAGTAAACAAGCACGTAAACTTATTAAGCGTCTCGCTAAACGGAAAAAGAAAATGACTGAAGAATTTCTAGCTGAAGGAGGCGAAGCCACCAAACAAGCATACAAGTTCCTTTCTCAACGCCGTAAGGTACAGAAGAAACAGGAGAGGGAGAAGCGTGCTGCCAATAGGAAGCAGGAGATTCAAACCATATCTCGTGCCAAGGCATCTGATTATCAAAAGAAATCAAAAGATAGAATGAAGAAGGTTGCTCAATCAGCATCCAAAGATACTAAGAAGGAAGCATATGATGGCTTAGGAGTGTTGGATCTCATCTGTCAACAGGTTACTGAGAACCACGAGAAGCCTACCACATACTTCTTCTACGATGACACTGAATTAGAATTGACAGTTAAAGAAGCAGCATATATTGTAGTTAAATTTAATGAATTAAGTGAGGAGAACAGGGATGGTTTCATTGAATCTCTCGGACAAACAAGCAGATTTGTTTCAGATTTCATCGAACTGTAAGTTTGGTAGGTTAATAGAAGTACTGGATCCTCTAGAGAGGGGCAGGTTAGAACGAGAAGTAGATAGTTTAAATAAAATATGGCTCAATAGGAGTACATGTGAACCACGTGTACCCTTTTGGACTCTTGGTGCTGTCACATACTTGGAAGGGTGTGACGATATACAGAAGTACCACAAGCACAAGACAGCAGTCAATCCAATCCTGAAGAAGAAGTTCTCATGGATGTATGAGATTCTCTGTGCCAGGCTATCGGAAGAGTTGGGTGACCCCTGTGAAGTAGATTCCATGCTTGGTCTACCTGGCTTTCATATCTTTGGGAAGAGAGGTATGGACAATAGAGAGTGTAGGTTGATGGAACAACCACTTGCTAGTATCCATACAGATATACAATACAAAGAGCACAGTTGTTATTGGAAGTGCTTTGATGAGGTAGACTTTGATAACCCACTGTCATTTACACTAACAGTTACACTACCTACTAATGGTGGTGGTCTATACATATGGGACTGGGCAAACTTTGATCAGAAGATGATCGATGAGTTTAATTTCCAGAGTAATGATGAGAAGATAGATGTACTAAACAATAAGTATCTGTGGGAGAATGGTTCTGTACCTAGGTATGAACCTACCTATGAACCCCTCATGGAGAGTTATGTTGAGGGTAATATGATATACTTTATAGGTCCTATCGTACATCAGATAGCACCTGCTAAGAACTGTCATCCTAATGATCGTAGGATAACATTACAAGGACATGGATTAAAATGTGATGGTGTCTGGAGGTTATATTTTTGAACTTAGGTATTGTAGAGGTACTCAATGAAGAGGAAGTACGTAAGGTAAAGGAGGATGTCTTTGGTTGTAGAACTATCTGGAAGGAGAGAACCAATTGGCACCCTAGGAATGATGATGGTAATAATATAGAGGACATAGAAGACTATGTACACTACTCTACTCTAGGTGCTACCCTATACATGGATGCCTCTGACAATGGGTGGGAATACTATGAGAAGCATAAGAATATAACCAATAAGGTACTCAACATGAAGTTCGGTTGGGTCTACCATAAACTAATAGAAGCACTCACCCCACACATAGGAGTATGTGGTTACGAGGGTGAGTTAGCATTGCCAGGCTTTCACATCTATGAGTTTGATGCTAACTCTAGTCCAAGGAAACATCACAGGTGTCTCCACCTTGATGGTCAGTTTGTATACGCTCTCAAGTTTCTTAAGAAGAAGTACGGTAAGTGTATAGACATCTCTGAACCCCTCTCTTTTACCTTTACTATTACTAGACCATCCAGAGGTTCAGCGATAGCATTCTGGGGTCTTCCAGAGGCACTACAGAGGGACTCAGAGGAGTATCAGAAGAAGTATCCACACCCTATCATTGACAGGTATCAGAACCTAGAATATGTGAAGTTGATCCGAGAGCAACATGCTATTGAGAGACCATGGAAGTATGGTTTATTCAAGGCAGACTGTGGTGATTTGGAGCAGTATATACCTAAGGTATTCTCCCATACACCAGGCAATTCCTTCTTCTATACAGGTAAGATCATGCATCAGATGATACTAGGGGATCAGTTTCGGACAGGTGACACACGCATCACACTACAGGGTCATGGTCTAAAGATTAACGGAATCTATAGACTCTTCTGGTAGGTATAAATAACATCATGGAAAATGTTAACTCAGCTATCATAGAAAGACTAGAACGTGTCGTAGTTGAGCTTCAACAGAACTCAAATAAGATGGGCCAACTGCTGGCAGTTCATAATGAGAAGCTTGACAAGCAGGATAGAATAGATGGTGTACTCTTCGAGAAGATAGAGAGTGTCCACCGTGAGGTTAACAGACAAGCATTAGACATCAAAGCAGGATGCGAGAGAGATATAAAGAAGGTCGATGATCGACTACAAGTAATGGAGAAGAAGATGTGGAGTATATTTGGAGCACTAGCAGTCATATCATTTGTGGTTAGCCCTGTGGGACAGAAACTTATCCGTCCACTGTTGACAGATACAGCACCACCTGTTAGGATGATACCATCAGATATGATTTCATGAGATGTCCATTGATACTCTATACGTACATAGAATTTCATCTCAATTAAATCAGTTCAAGAAAAAATCTAACGGAGTATTCAACTTCCGATGTCCTTACTGTGGTGATTCACAGAAGCATAAGAACAAGGCAAGGGGATACTTTTTTAATCGTAAGGGGGATCTCGTCTTCAAGTGCCACAACTGTGGTCTGGGCAGATCCTTTTCTAATTTCTTGAAGGAACAGGCACCCTCAATCTATGACATGTATGTCATGGAGAAGTACAAGGAGGGGTTGACAGGTAAGCATCGTAGCGTACCCAAACCTAAGTTTAATTTTGAGAAGCCAACATTCAAACGAACTGTAAACCTCGAACGGATATCTTCTCTAAATAAAAAACATCTGGCAATGGAATATGTCACGAGAAGACGACTTCCAACTAGGAAATTAGATCTGTTATACTATTGTCCTAACTTTAAAGAGTGGACAAACACACACAAACGGACCTTTACATCTGTTAAAGATGATGAGCCACGTATTATCATTCCTCTTAATGATAAGCATGGTAGTCTCATAGGGTTTCAGGGTAGAGCATTAGATTCTACCAAGATGAGGTACATTACAATCATGCTTGAGGAGGATGCTCCTAAAGTATTTGGACTTGATATTATTAATGAACGTGAAACAATCTACATCGTCGAAGGACCATTCGACTCGCTTTTCTTGGACAATTCCGTTGCGATGGCTGGGTCCGATCTTAATCCTCGGACGTTTGGTTGGAGCGATTATATTTACGTTTATGATAACGAACCTCGCAACCAACAAATCATCGACAGAATCTCCAAGTCAATCGACAACGGAGATAAGGTAGTGATATGGCCACGTGGTATTGAACAAAAAGATATTAATGATATGTTCAATGCTGGCATAGATGTTAAAGATGTGGTACAATCTAATGTGTACCAAGGACTAGAAGCAAAGTTACAACTAAACAACTGGAAAGTATGAGCAACGGTATTAAAGTACAGAAGAGAGACGGTACAGTAGAACGTATCAATCTTGAGAAAGTACACAAGATGGTAGAGTTTGCCTGTGAAGGACTCGCTGGTGTCTCAGCATCGCAGGTAGAAATCAACAGTGGTTTACAATTCTTTGATGGGATTGAGACCGCAGACATCCAAGAGATACTTGTCAGGTCAGCAAGTGATCTGATCACTGAAGAGAATCCTAACTATCAGTACGTTGCTGCTAGGTTACTACTCTTTGGTTTAAATAAATCAGTCCATGGACATCCAGAGGATCTTCCACACCTTGCTAAACACATAGAGAAGTGTATTAAGAAGGGTGTCTATGACTCATCTCTTGCTAAAGCATACACAGCAGAGGAGTGGGATAAGATAAACGGATTCATTGACAGTGGACGTGACTATCTCTTTACATACGCTGGACTTAGACAGGTTGTAGATAAATATTTGGTACAAGATCGTAGCACTGGTATACATTTCGAGACACCTCAGCAAATGTATGTTATGATTGCTGCAACACTATTTCAAAATTACCCAGTAGAAAAGAGGTTAGATTATGTCAGACGATACTACAACGGAATCAGCAAGCACCGAATCAACATCCCGACCCCAGTCATGGCGGGGGTACGGACCCCAATTCGTCAATTTGCATCTTGTGTTCTGGTTGATATTGATGACACCCTCGATAGTATCTTTAGCTCTGATGTGGCTATTGGCAAATACGTTGCACAGAGGGCTGGTATCGGTATTAACGCAGGACGGATCCGAGGGATCAACAGTCGAATCCGTGGCGGCGAAGTACAACACACAGGTGTGGTCCCCTTCCTCAAAAAATTTGAGAGCACTGTCAGATGCTGTACTCAGAATGGCATCAGGGGTGGATCAGCAACTGTCCACTTTCCTATCTGGCACCAGGAAATCAGAGACATCCTCGTCCTCAAAAACAACAAAGGAACAGAAGATAACCGAGTAAGAAAACTTGACTACTCTATACAGATTTCTAAGATCTTTTACGAGAGATTTATTAGCGATAGTAATATTAGTTTGTTCTCTCCACACGATGTCCCTGGTCTCTACGAGGCATTTGGAACACCGAAATTCGACGACCTCTACACCAAGTATGAAGCAGATGATTCCATCCCCAAGCAAACAATAGGGGCACAGGATCTCATCTTAGATCTACTTAAGGAGAGAGCAGAGACAGGTCGTATCTATATCATGAACATCGATCACTGTAATGAGCACTCCTCATTCAAGGACAAGGTTAACATGAGTAATCTTTGCCAAGAGATCACTCTACCTACTGATCCTATCAATCACATCGATGATGCTGATGGAGAGATAGCACTGTGTATATTATCTGCTATCAATGTAGGTAAGATCAATAGACTAGAAGAGTTTGAAGAACTATGTGACCTAGCAGTCCGAGGACTAGAGGAACTGATTGACTATCAACAGTACCCTGTTGCTGCTGCTAAACGTAGCACACTAGCACGTAGGTCATTAGGTATAGGATACATTGGACTAGCACACTACCTTGCTAAGAATAAGGTTAAGTATGATGACCCTCAAGCATGGAAGTTAGTTCATGAATTGACTGAGGCATTCCAATACAATTTGTTAAGAGCATCAAACCAGATAGCACAAGAGAAAGGACCATGTTCAGCATTTGATCGTACCAAATACTCTGATGGTATACTTCCAATAGATACATATAAGAAGGATGTCGATGACATCGTTCCTCATGAGCTTAACTATGATTGGGATAGTTTACGGACATCTATCGCCACCTACGGTCTTAGGCACTCAACATTGTCCTCACAAATGCCTTCGGAGAGCAGCTCCATTGTGTCAAATGCAACCAATGGAATCGAGCCACCTAGAGACTACTTGTCCGTTAAAAAATCAAAGAAAGGACCGCTTAAGCAGATTGTTCCGGGGTTTCCCCACTTAAAGAACAGTTACACATTGCTGTGGGATATGCCTAGTAACGAGGGTTACATCAAGGTGACCGCAGTGATTCAGAAGTTCTTTGATCAGGGTATCAGTGGTAACTGGTCATATAATCCAGAGCATTACCCTGACAACGAGATACCTACGTCTGTAATGGCACAAGATCTACTCACTACATATAAGTTAGGGTGGAAGACTTCTTACTATCAGAATACATATGATGCTAAGAAAGATGTTGATGAACCTGCTCATCCAATTGGATGGAAGGACGATCAACCTGAAGATAAGACTACCTATCTCAACAATCTAATCAACAATATAATGACAAGCGATGAAGAAGCCTGTGAGTCCTGTACAATTTAGAGGAGAAGATCCTCGCATCAGTGGAGTAACAGTATTCAACACACGAGATGTTGATACTGCGAAGCAACCAATGTTCTTTGGGCAGCCACTGGGTGTCCAAAGGTACGACAAGTATAAGTATCCTGTGTTTGATAAGCTAACGCAGCAACAGTTGGGTTACTTCTGGAGACCTGAGGAGGTCTCACTCCAGAAGGATCGTGCTGATTACCAGACACTACGACCAGAACAGAAACATATATTTACAAGCAACCTGAAGTATCAAATCTTACTTGATAGTGTTCAGGGTAGGGGTCCAGGTATGGCATTCATTCCTTGGTGTTCCTTGCCAGAACTGGAGTCTTCCATGCTGGTCTGGGAATTCATGGAGATGATTCATAGCAGATCTTATACATATATTATTAAGAACGTTTACCCTGATCCCTCTGAAGTGTTTGACAAAATCCTAGATGATGCTAGGATACTATCACGTGCAGAATCAGTAACACATGCTTACAACGACCTCATTAACGAGGCTCAAGTCTGGGGTACAGGAAACCTTTGGAAACCAGACAGCAAGGAATCATTCCTATCCCAGTATGAACTCAAAGAACTCAAAAGAAAATTATACCGTGCCATCATCAATGTTAATATTCTTGAGGGCGTTAGGTTCTATGTCTCCTTCGCTTGCTCGTTTGCGTTTGGTGAGCTCAAACTTATGGAAGGATCCGCTAAAATTATCTCTCTTATCGCCAGAGATGAAAGCCAACATCTTGTCCTTACTCAACAGATCATCAAGAAGTGGCAAGAAGGAGACGACCCCGAAATGGTTGCTATCGCAGAGGAGGAAAGGGAACATACCATAGACATGTTCAAGAAATGTGTTGAAGAAGAGAAGGAGTGGGCAGAATATTTGTTTAAAGATGGTAGCATGATAGGCTTGAATGATAAATTACTATGTCAATACGTAGAGTTTATTGCTAACCGTAGACTAAGATCACTAGGACTTGATCCTCTCTATGATATACCCATGAGAAATAATCCTTTACCTTGGACAGAACACTGGCTCAATAGTAAGGGACAACAGAACGCACCGCAAGAGACTGAGATAGAATCGTATGTAGTGGGTGGTATCAAGCAGGATGTAGATAAGAAAACGTTCTCAGGATTTACTTTATGATTTTTTGGATTGGATTCACCCTCATGTTTTTCAATGAAGGGTTTGTTATGATGAGACATGTGTCACCTTTCTTTTCTAGACTTAGAGATAAGGTTATGAAGAAGCTAGGTGATAAATGGTGGTGGAGAATACATGGCACCTTGGATTGGTTATGGATATCATTAGTAACTTGTGGACTGATAGTTAACTCTAGTAGAGTTCTACATATAGTAGTATTGATAACCTTCTGGACATTGGCATGGTTAATATTTTACTTACCGAGATGGATTAAAAACTAATGCTTTTCTTAATAGGAATAATGTCATTCGCAAACTTTGTGTTCTATCCATTAGTGATAGGTGCACTCGTTGCTGTGATCATAGAACAGATACTTAGAGCAAGGGGTAGTGAAGACGAGCCTGCTGATGTAAAGAAAGTGTTCGTTGCTATGGGTATTAGAAAGTACCTATTCAGACAGGCATGGATCTTTAATATAATATGGTTCGTAGGATACTTTATCCTCATGCTTACCATAGGTAGGCAACAACCACAGGCAATGCCTGACATGCTCTGGCAAGGATGATGGAACTAACAGACAAGAATGTTAATGATGTCTTAGATGAACTCCGTCCTTACATTGAATCAGATGGAGGGTACCTTGAGTTTGTTGCTATAGATTATCTTAAGGATGGTCCTATTGTTATGGTAAGAATGCTTGGTGCTTGTGTTGGGTGTGCTATGAGTGCTCAGACATTAACAATGGGTATTGAACGTAAGATACAAGAAGTCTGGCCAGAAGTCACTCAGGTTATAAGTGTATGATTTTACCAGGCACTACAGTTACAATTAAGAATCCTACCTCTATCTACAGTGGGTATGTTGGATTTGTTCAGAGGATTAGTGGTACTAATGCAGCAGTTCTCTTTGATAACTATTCTCCTTGGGAGAAGATGATTACATTTCCTATAAAAGATTTACATGAAGGAGGAGAGTTACCAACATGACATATATTATGGAGGGTAAGGTCAAGACACTTTTTGGTACTGACAAACCCGATCAACTTTTGATACAGTTTGAAGACAAAGTAACAGCAGGTAATGGTAGGAAGGTAGACTTCCCTGAGGATAAGGGTGCTATCTGTTGTGAGATCTCTAAACTATTCTTTGAGTACCTAGACAGAGAACATGTATGTGCTACACACTACCTAAGTATGCCTACGCACAGAGCATTGTGTGTTAAGAAGCTTAAGATTATACCAGTCGAAGTTATCCTTAGGAACATAGCAACAGGTGGTATTTGTAGGGACTCACCTATAGAAGAAGGTACAAGGTTTAATCCACCTCTAGTTGAGTTCAACTACAAGTGTGATGAGAAGAATGATCCCTTGTTAACTGATGATAGAGTCAGTCTGATGGGGTATGATCCTAAGACATTCAGACGTAGAGCAACTGAATTGAACTTCCACTTCCAGAAAATATTTGGACAGATGGGACTGACAGTAGTAGATTATAAGTTAGAGTATGGTGTGGATGATAAAGGTCATCTGTTCCTTGCTGATGAACTGTCACCTGATAACTTTAGACTGTGGAAGGATGGTAAGAGTTTCGATAAAGATCTCTTCAGAAAAGACGAAGGTAATATAGTAGATGCTTATAGATATATACTTACGAACCTTAAGGAGATACTAGAATGATTACCGAATGGGACGAGAGTAATTGGAGAGAGGAATCTATTCCTTATTACACTGGTAAACAAGAAGAGTTACTTAGGAATGGACCTAAGAGTCTTGCTCAATCGTGGCAGATGGGAGCAATGTATAATGAATGGAAGAAAAGAAATGGTTATAAGACACCTGAACCACCTGATTGTTCATCTAGTCTGTCAGAATTCTACTCTAAGGAGAAAGAATACTTAGCAGAGCATGACGGATAGGTATATTAGAGACTACTGGTATGATCATGATGGATGTGACAAGATCATTGATATGTTTAAGGTTGCCCATGGAGAAGGGTTAACTGAACCAGGTAAGGTAGGAGGTGGTGATAAGTCAGACATAAAACCAGAGAGAAAGGATAGCATGGAGGTATCCTTTGAAGATGTATGGCAGGGTGTCATAGGTGATGATGTCTGGGGTCTCCAAGATTATATGAACTGGATCACAGTATGCTATAATGATTATTGGGATCACTTTGAACTTCCACCACCCATAGGTATTAGAACTCTACCCCAAGTACAGTACTATAAACCTGGAGGTGGATTCTTTTTCCCACACATCGATGCTGAAGCAGAGGTGATGTCACGTGTGTTAGTCTACATAACATACTTAAATGATGTACCTGATGGTGGTACTATCATGGTCAACAATGACATGACAATCAGTGCTAGGAAAGGTAAGACAGTTATATTTCCAGCAGGTATCACACACAAGCACGTGGGTGAGATCAGCCAGACACAAGAGAAATATATATGTACTGGTTGGGTAGAATGGTTGCCACAATAGCACAGCGGTAGTGCAGGGCTTTTGTAAAGCCAAGGTCGGCGGTTCAAATCCGTCTTGTGGCATCAAAAAAAGTCGAAAAAAAATTCGGGAAATTTTTTCCGTGTAGGGTTTTTTAAGTTTTGTATCAACTAATACAGCAGTGCTTGACTATATACTATGGATGTGTTAGCATATCCTTATCGTTCAACCCCATAAGGGGTCGCAAGTAAGCCAACTCGGAACGGATCGTTCATTCCCTCTAGTGGGGGACGCATAAGTTGACTAAAGGAACGGATTAAAAACCCAACTACTTTAGGAGTAATCCAATGGCACAAGTTACTTATCGAGGTATCCGATATGATACTGAGAATCGTCCAGACCAGTCACCTAAATCTATAGAACGTGTGGAAGTTTACAGAGGTGTAAAATTCCATGTCACTAAGGATGGCACCAAGCGTGTCATGACTGCAGTCTAGAACTAACTCTTAATTTCCATCCCCGCTACATATAGTAGTCGGGGATATTTTTATGGAGAAAAGGAGACTGAAGCAGCTACTCGAACAGTTGGAAGAAGTCCTAGCAGAACTTAAAGTTGAAGTATATTCCGACAGGAATAACAGTAGTGACGATGGGTTCTATGATGATGAAGAAGGATACCAAGAATGAAACAACTAAACAAACTGATGAAGGAAGTTATGAGAACCCCTGGACCTATCAGGGTACAACTTTTACTTCTAATGACATTAACGATTTCTTCGGTTACGTCTACCGTATTACAAATAACGAATCGGGTAGGCAATACATCGGAAGAAAGTATTTTACACAGCGTAGAAAGCCTAGAAGTGGGAAAGGGAAACGGAGGGTTACGTCTGAGAGCGACTGGAAGAACTACTACGGAAGTTCTGACGAACTTAAAGCCGATGTTAAAACTTTTGGAAAGTCCAACTTCAAACGAGAAATTATCTCACTTCACACCACCCTTGGAAAGGTAAACTACGAAGAGACAAGACAACTTTTTCTAAATAATGTACTCACTGAACATATAGATGGAACTCCTGCCTATTACAACAGTAATATACTGGGCAGGTATATGAAAAAAGATTATTTTAAACCTGATGTTGACTGACGAAGAACTACAAATCATATATGAATGGGGTATGACAACTGAGTTGCCTTATCGTAAGGCACCGACAGCAGAAGGATATTCCAACCAACCTATAGATATGTGCTGGTTGAAAGGAACCAGAGGGTTTAAGGGGGTGCGTACTTCCCTTGTGGATGACCCTAAGATCGTAGAGATATTAGATAGAGATGAGGTTTTGTTTGCTACTGGTGCTCTGTTCCATCCAAACACAGAGTTGCCTAAGCACAGGGATCCTGACGTATATCCTTACAAGTATAGGAGGATACATATTCCTCTTGTAGTTGACCCAGAGAAATGTTATATGATATGGGAGGGTAAGAAAGTTAACTGTTGGGAGTCAGGTAAGTTTTCTGTATGGGATGTACAAGATCACATACATGAAGCGTATAACTATTCAGAAGAACCAATGGAGTTTATCTTCATAGACATAAAAAAATGACACTATTAAATTTAATTAAGGAGAAAGGGTACAAGTATGGTGACATCATACTGTCTTCAGGTAAGACCAGTATGCATTATGTTAACTGTAAGCCCATCTCTCTTAGCAACGAGGGCATTAAACTCATAGCACCAGCACTACTCAAGGAAGTGGATCAGGATGCTGTAGCAGTAGCAGGTGTTACCCTAGGTGGTGACCCACTAGCAACAGGTGTGTCTATTACATCAGGTAGACTAGATGCTATGCTAGTACGTAAAGATCCTAAGGGGTATGGTACTCAGGCAATGGTAGAGGGACCAACCCATCCTATAGGGTCTGTGGTGACTCTCCTAGAGGATGTAATCACAACAGGTAACTCTGCTATCAAAGCAGTAAAGATCCTGCGAGAAGCAGGTTACGTAGTCAACAGAGTGGTTTGTATTGTGGACCGTCAGGATGATGGTGAAGCAGACAAGTTATTCAAGGACAGCAATGTAGAATTAGTGAGTCTCTTTACTTTGAATGAACTGGTATAAGATATACAGACACATACATGATGGCAAGACCAACTACCACTTGAGTGATCAACTCAAGAAGATTGGTCGTGAGAATTTTTGGATAGGTTATGATGATGAACCACGTAACCTAGTGGAGGACTATCTCCAGAAGTTATACAAGAGATTCTTTATCAAACCATGCTTAGGTATGG